>Ga0114946_10001912_pt1 | contig 14348 bp, 10 predicted proteins | sample WalLakDeSediment_FD_88676 | JGI IMG/M metagenome (GOLD analysis project Ga0114946, IMG submission 88676) | Lake sediment microbial communities from Walker lake, Nevada to study Microbial Dark Matter (Phase II) - Walker Lake 11/02/13 Deep Sediment | ecosystem: Environmental > Aquatic >... | reverse complement strand
TTGTAATTGTTCTCAACGATTGCGATCACCTTTCCCTTCGCAAGTGCTTCAAGCTGCGCTTTTGTTGCAGCATCGGTTTTAAACACTTTGAAGATAACCTCGTGATCATAGACTTCAGCATAACGCTGTTTTACTAAAGCCTGTCGGGGTTCAACGGAACTGTTTTTTCCGTGAAACTCATATGCAACAGTCACAGGAGATGTTACGGCAAACACAATATCTTCAATAATTTGGTTGTTTGTTCCATTCCTTGTAATTGTTGCGTCATCCCAATCTTCTTTGTTTATGAGGATCAAAACATCCTTTGCTCCGCCTGTTAGCGGGTTATCGCAATCAATGAGAATGTTTGCTGAAATTTTACCACAAAGCTCGCTCATTTTCGTATAGTTTTATAATGTTAATAATTCGTAATCAGTTCTTAGTATGCCACCGAGAACATATAGTTCTCAAGGATTTTTGCATCAACGGAATATCCACCCTTGATGTTATACAACTCTGTATCCTGATTAAGCCATGACTCCAAATTGTTGGTTTCTGCAAAAGCATCAAATCCAACGGCAAGGTTCTCAAGTGTGGTCAGGATTGCACGATGCGGGAGGTGGAAAGTTGTCCCATTGTCAAAGTCGGAGCGAATGATACGATCCCAAATCGGAACAGGGATGATCGGGATGTCCCAATAGATATCCTGGTCATACATAACATCCTCTTTTCTGAACGAGGACTCCAGAGTTTTGCTTTCCTTGTATTCCCTCCAGTTGTCAAACAATGAGCGGGTGCAAAGAATCACAATACCCTGTGCTTCACGCAAACGAGAATCGGCATTGTAAAGCAGGTTTCTCCAAACAGTTTTGGAAAAGCCATCTGCCAAATTCAACTGTGTGGTCTTGTCTGCCTGTGTGTTGTAAGTGATGTTGTATCTCGGAATGTGTCCCCACGTTCCTTCGCCAATGGCAACACCAGCAAAAATCTGCTTCCACAGACCGTCAATTAAGTTGTAATACTTAACATCCGATGAGCTTCCGAGAACACCTGCAGGTGAATCACTGATGTCCGAAATGTTCTTGTCATTGAACCAAACAATCCTCCACAGGTCATCCAAGGCGGCGTCAGGAACGACATCCATGAGATAATCTGCAAGGTCGGTTTGTGAAATGTCAGCGCGGGCAATGCCGTTCTTCTGTGTCCACACAAAGAACGATGCAATAAAGTCTTTCCAACAGAATTGCAGCCAAATCTTCGTGTACTCCGGCTCCCAAAACTTCTCGAACATCGGAATTTCTTTCGCCTGTTTTCCTGTGCCGCAACCAGTATCCTTGATGGTTACTTTGTTAAACCTGCGGAGAAATGCGATCTGCTCTTTCGCTTTGATGTTGTTATAAATCGAGTGGAATCTTTGAAAAGACGGTTTGTTGAACATTCTTTCCAAAATGCCATCAGTCGCTTCTTTACCATTAAAGGTAATTGTCGGATTTATTGTCGTTAAATAGCTCATTTTTGGTAAGTGTTAAAAAATGTGTTTTTACTTCTTCTTTGATTCTCTTTCTTTCCTGCGCTCAATGGCTGCGGTAACTGGATTTTCAGGAGCATTATCCTTCGAAGTATTAAACGATTGCGTTCTCGGCTTCGGAGTGTACTCACTTTGAATGGTTGAAGAGATTGACTCCAACTTTGTGTTCAGGTCATCAAACTGCGTCAAAAGTTGTTTATTCTCTTCTTTCAGGGCTGCAATTTCGGCATTGAGTTTCGCAACTGCTTCGGTGTCGGTGTTATCTTCAGGATCTGTAACGGAAACAACCTTACCGTCTTTTACAACGATTTTGGATTGATCCGCCATGATATAATCACCATCCTCCGCTGCTTTGCCGTCAATCTTTACCTGATTGCCAGGATTTGGAATTTGCTCGACAGTTACAATTTCCAATGTTCTGCCATCGGCTGCGGAAAGGTTAAGGTTGTTCTCAGGCGGTGCGGGAAGATCGACCTTATGCTCCTTAAAAAGGTTCATAATTTTATCAAGAATTGAGGTTGATTTTTGCAACGTCTGTTCTGCTTGTTCTGATAAATTTGTCATCGTTGTATCGATTTTACGTTTGTTAGATATTGTGAAAACGGCTGCTACTGAAATATCTTCAATAATATCAGTAACAAAGCCTAATTCTTTTGCTTCTTTAGGAGTCATGAACTTTTCCTCTTTCATCCAAGAATCAAGTGTCTCTTTACTCTGGCTTGTCTTTTTGGAATAAAAATCGATGATTTTGTTCTCAATGGAACGAAGAAGATCGGCGGTTGCTTCCATATCGTCAGCATCACCAAAAGCAAATCCGATGGAGGGATTGTGAATCATGAAAGTTGAATTTTTTGTCATCAGTCTTTCATCACCAGCAAGAGCAACAATAGTCGCAATAGAAGCACAAAGCCCCTCAATGCGAGTTGTTATCCTTTTGCCCGTAGCCCTTAAATAATCGTGAATTGCGAAACCCTCGTAAACGTCCCCTCCCCTGGAATGAATATGAACAACGAGATCCGTTGTGTCGGTAGGTAAAGCCAAAAATTGATTTTTTACTGATGTCAATGAAACCTCTCCCCACGCAGAATTCCTCTCCTCCGACTGTTCATTGTAAATATCGCCGTAAATAAAAATATCTCCTAATTTTGCTGCCATTTTATTTGGATTTGTCAAATAATGATAGTACCTTTGGAAATACAAATATAAGCCCCCCATAAATTAAATACTTTGGCGCATACTTGCAAAATTATATGAAAGTAGTGATATTAGGTACTGGTGACTCCGTAAACGCTTACAAGCCTTGTAATTGCGTTACAATAGGAGTGAATGACGTTTTTAAGTTTTATCCAACAAATCATCTGCTATGCCTGGATTATCCACAGGCATTCACAAAAGAACGACTCGAAACAATACGAAACTCTACACCCGATCTGTTTGTCACCTGTATGCCCGAATGGGAAAAGTGGTTTAAGGATAAAATACAAATCATTAAACTCGCCACTTTCAGAAGCGAAATATCACAAATAGAGCAAGATGTTTACCCTTACTCTATTATGTCGCCATTTGTGGCTATGGTTCATGCTTATAAGATCGGTGCAAAAGAAATTGTAATCTACGGAGTTGATTTGTTAAATCACCAACACTTATCCCAAGATGTTAAGGTTACAAGAATTTTGAGAGATGTCAAAATGCTGAATGACTACTTTATCAAAAAAGGAATAAATATGAAAGTGTTTAATCGGTCAAGTGCGTTAAGCGATGTGCTGCCAGCAATAAGCGAATCAATTTAAAGGGATTTATTAAACACTCTGGCTGCGGGGAAAATCATCCTATCTTCAGGAATTTCTAAATATGTAAACAAATCGAACAGTTTATTATCATTATTCAGATCATTAACATTTAATGAATAAATATTAATACCTTTTCTCTTTAATAGTAAAACATCTTTTTCATAAAAATCCCAATATATATCCCACGCCTCTTTTGAATTAACTGTCCCTGAAAATGTTGGAAATGTATTGTACCAAACATTTGCATAACTGTTTCCTCTGCGATTTACTATTAATTGATAATCCTCTTCTCTGCAATTAGATAAACCTCCACACTTTCTTAACCAAGAATCGGTTGTTTCGGATTTATCACGAAAAATGTGTATTATTTTTACATTAGGAAAAATGGAAACAATATCTGGAATCCTTCTTAAATGATAATGTGCAACATCTCCGTTTAAAAAAAAGTTATCATTTTCAAATAACAAACCATTAACAATTTTTTCTGCCTCTTCTCGATAATGATTAGATATAAAATTAAAACGAAAACTACTTCTCTCGTGAGTAACATTAACACCCGAACATACGCTTAATATATGTGCGATGCTCTTTGTCCCACACCTTCCAGTGCCTATGCCGATAATTAGGTTTTTATTCATTCTAAATTTACTCTAAACCCAACGACCGCTTTTACTCTCAAGCCAGGCAATCATATTTGCACGTTTTGTATCCTTTCTGCCGATAGTGCTTACATTCATTCCCAAAGCAAGAATATCATTAGGATACCATTTTGTTTTATGCACCTCATAAGGATTGCCATATTCTGCTCCTTGCGGATACTCCCCAAACGGCATTCCAAAAACAATAAACTTATTGCAAATCTTTTTTAACTTTTTTAATAACTTTGGAACTTGATAATAATTCAAATGCTCAATGCCGTGCCAAAACAAAACTACATCATAACGCTCGGAATTATTAAACCGCACGATATCAGTATTGTAAATCGTTCTAATACCCTCAACATCGGCCAATTTAATAACATTGGGAGGATAGGCCTCAACAACATCTATCTCATAGCCACGAACAACAAACTCATCGAACAACTGCAAACGATTATTTGCGCCAATGTATAACAAAGTTTTATATTTAAAAATGCCAGGAACGTGCGCCAACAAATGATCAAGTCTGTTTTGATAGTTTGACCCATCGATTAAAATGTACTTATATTCTTCCATGATTTTACTCCTTGTTTGTAATGTTCAACATAATAGTCAACTAAACGAATGTGATGATAACCCTTACTATAAACTAACTCACCGAATCTTGAATCCAATTTCCAAATCAATGGAAGATCCTTATTATTTAATAAGTCAATAATCTCCGGTTTCCATAAAGCAAAACCAAAGGGGATGCCCTGCGCCGCCGCTATTTTACATTCACCAACACCATATCCATTTAATACTGTCCAGCCATTATACCAATTTGGATGTGATGGATAACAATCTTTCCCATTCCATTTGTAAACCGTGCTTACAGATGCCATTCCCCGCATTGCCTTCTTATCTTCAAAAACGTGCAAACAAGCGTATAAAGAATCCTCATTAGGAATAACATCATGCTCATTTGTTATTACTAAATCATAAGAACGACTTTTCTGCATATACTTGTATGCCGAATAAATAGCATTTCTTAAATTTCCTGGTTTTGAGTTTCGGATGATTATACAATTTTTCTGAATAGACCCTTGTAACCACTCCGTATTATCACGCACGCCATCTGTAACGATGATAATATCCGCCTCATCAAGATTTTTCAAATAAAAAGAAACAATCGTATAAATGCAATCAAAGAAATCGCAAATTGGAATAATAACTAATTTGTTCATTTTATTCAGATTATTAAATCATCCCTTTGTCCAAGACCGTTTGCAACTGATCTTTGTAATTTTGTTAAAACTTTATTGATATAGACCTTGCGATAAATACGTTCATACAAAAGTGCTGCAATTCGATAATCACCATAAGTCCACTCATCCCAATTAAGCCAATGTTTTTTATGAAATGAAAATCCGCAAGATGCTAACTTTGCTGGCTGTGGTCGCCCACCAAAAACATTATCGGGAGGAAGCACTCGATTGTTCGGAAACCCAACCCTCCAAAAAACCAAATCATTTTCTGATTTTATATTACGATATAAAAGAAACAACGCATCGGAATCCGCAAACATATCATCATCGTCCAAAAATATAATGTATCCGTTTTGACATAAGCCAATCATTTTGTTAAAATACAAATTGTAAGGTGAGAGCATTCTTCTTCTCCCAACAAACGGATCAAATATAAGTGGTCGTGGCGATGGAATAGGCTGCCGCTTTACCTTTACATAAAAATCAGGATGAGAGCGTTTTACATAATCAAATGTTTGCTCATCATCATACGAAACAATGATTTTAAAATTACTATATGTTTGCCTCCTTATTGATTCGATACACCGTTTGTAATAATTTGGTCGACCACTTGTGCGAACAAGAATGTTAAAAACAATATCCTGCCGTATTGCCTTCTTTGTTCTTAACCCATAACCAAAACGCTCAACAGTACCCCTGCCCTTTTCAATAACATAATCCGTAAGGTTTTTAAAATCCTTTATTACATGAAAGTCTTTTTTATCGTTTATATCTTTCATCGCAAAAAGACAAGGTGCGCCATGATTCTTAAAAGGCTTGTATTTAAAATAAATCTTTTTGTTTATCAGGATTGTTTTTGGATGAACATATAAAATAAAATCAGATAGCGTATTCACGTTCTCGCCATGAATATCTACCTTATAAATCCTTCCAATAGAATGAGTTGCATCATCCATTAAACCCATCATTTTTTCCAAAAGTCCAGGAGCGATAACAGTCGCATCGCTATCTAAAATTAAAAGGTAATCTGCTTTTGATGTCTTAATTGCATGATGCATTCCGTTCCCGTGATGGATATTGTAACCTATGCGTTCAAAAGTAAAATGAGGGTCTTTGTTTTCTATTTTTATAAACTGATCGTAGGGATGCTCCGATCCATCAATCACACGAAAAGGAATCGTTTTTCCAAGAAACTCACGAACACTCTTGTATAAATTCAAAAGCAAATCGGGAGTGTTGTAGTGTACCGTTATTACCTCAACTTTCATATCTGTAAAAGTTTGAATAAAAATTCAATGAATCGGCATCAACCATAGATTTTAAAAACCGCAAATCAACATCATCGTATTTGAATTTAGTATCTGACCAAAAATGACCACCGCCACCACAATTACCTATGCCGTGCTTTATACCAACAGTCGGGAGATTGTCAAATGGAATATCAAAAGCGTGGTTTGGTACTTTCTTTTTCCATAAAGTAATATCAACCCAGGGGTCTCTTTCATCCTCCCAATCGGGCACAATGTTCTTTGTAATCAGCGTGGACATCATACTTGCCCGCCCAGGATGATTGACAGGAAAATACTTCCGCTTGACTATATTGTAGTAAATCGTTTTGGATAATCCAAATACATCGGGGCTGGAAAACAATACCCAATGCTTAACCATGAATTCGATATAATCATAACGATACCAATCATCATCTTCCCAAAAGATAATTAAATCGGCTTTACGATCTAAACATCGGTTTATACCAATCTTGTATTTCCAGGCAATATCCTGCTTCGCTTCAAATGGTGGGATGTCATCAACAACTTCGATAAAAGCAGGCTCAAGAGTTTGTTCCGACAGTAACGTCATCGCTTGATTGAGAAAAGCCTCTCTTCCTTTTATCGTTGGAATCAAAATGGCGATATTCATATTCGAGTTTATTTAATATTCTGTAAACAGTTGCTATATCTAAATTAAACTTAATTGCCGTGTCATAAACGGAGTCCATTTTGGATGCGCCACACTTGATTTGTAAATCATATTCTGTGCAAACATCCAAATAAAGAAATATCTTCCAACTGATAAATCCTTTTGCGTGGAGTAATTTTAATACCCCAGAATCTTTCAACTCGGTAAGAAAGACTCTTAAATCTGCTGGTTTACATTCTTGCTGCATCTTTAACTTTTACTAATCTGTCTGATTTTCTTTGAATTTCCTCAACTGAAACTACTGGTGGAGGCATCTGTTTTAACGCCTCTACAAGTTTATTATGATTGAATGCGCCGCTAATAGAGTCGGCGATGTCTCTTTGGAAACGACCTCCGTCATTGTGAATGCCACCTGATCCAAACTTTTTACCGCTGAAAGAATTGATTGTGCCGAGAGCGTTTATCATTTCGGAATCGTTCGCATTTACTATTGCGATTAATTCACCTAACTCCGCCTCGAAAACAGAACCATCTGATCCGAAAAACTTTGTGCCGCCCTGACCATGTTTTCTCCCACCAACCTCAAAAAGACCACCCTTTTTGTATTTTTGTGCATAAATCAAACCAACCTGCAAAGCAGTTTCTGCCGCAACTAATGCAGCGCCAACCCAACCACCAATCGGACCGAGTTCTGCATAAGCCCTTACCGCAGCAACCGCTCCTTGAATTATTGCTTGCGCTGCTGCTCTTTTCTTTTCCCTTTCAAATTGACGCCTTTTCTCCTCTTCTTCACGTTTGCGGTATTTTTGGTCAATCTTTTCCTTTTCTTTCTGATAACGATCTTCTGATAACAAACCTTTGTCTAATCTGTTTTTCAACAAATCCAACTCTGTTTGATTTTGATCATACAACATTTCCATTTGGCGTTGATATTGCCGTTGATCAGCATCGGCCTGCATTTGAAATATCTGATTAATGGCATTGGAAACTATTGAAGTTACCCTATCAGTAATTGCTTTAAACTTTTCGTACCCAGACTCCGTCATTTTTTGCAACCATTTAGGATACTCTCTATCCAAAACCTTAATGGCGTTATCAAAATCCTCTTGAGTTATTTCTTTAAGCTCTAATTGAACCTCATATTTTTTAACCTCATCCTGATAAATTTCCCCATAAGTAACGTTTCCAGTTGGTCTGCGCTTGCTAAGTGCTTCACTGCTAATGTTTACCTCATTTATTTTCCTTGCGAGATCTTCAAGTGCTGCAACCTGCGCCTCAACCGCTTCTGTTTCTTCTTTTGTTAATTCAACATTACCTTTTTTTGCCCGTGCCTCATTAAGATATATTGTAAGAAGCCCCGTCTTTTCATCGTGCAGTTTCTTTTCTAACTCGATCCTTTTTGAAATTGCCCTATCCTCTTGAGTTAAAATACCAATATTATCAAGTATTGCTGTTTTTACACGATTAACGGAAAACTCATACTGAACCATCATTTCAGCAAATGCTTCCCACGCCATAGCATTTGAATCTGCCATTTCAGCAAGTACACTCAATAAGTTGTTCATATCGATAATCGACATTTTACGAATATCGAATTTATCCAACTCTTCTAAAATGTTCTCAATATTTTCTTTTGTAATATCGGTAGTTTGATAAAGATAATCGGCAAGTTCTTGATCAACAATTAAATTCCTTAAATCATTCGCCATAGAAACAAGGGCGACCTCAAAATCTCTTTGTAATCTTAAAAACTGATCGTTTTCCTTAATGTATTTAAGACGAAAATCTTTTAAATCTTCAATAAGACGATTAGAGATTTTTTTCTTATCATATTGATACTGTTTATAGCTGTTAAGTTTCTGAACATTGTATTCTGTTTCCAAATCCAACAACATTTGTTCAAAAACCTTTTTCTTATTATTATAATCAATATCAAGAATTTGCAAATCTTCCATTTTTTTCGTAACCGCTTCTTTTTGAGCCTCATAACCCGTCTCAATGGCAACCAACTTTCTCGCAAAAGAAGAATGTAATAACAACAACTCTTTTGTATATCCAGTTTCGTAAGCGTTAATCTCATCCTCGACGTGAGATAACTGCATATTTAATGTTAAACGATTATGATCGTTTTGTTGTTTCCGTAATTGCTGCCACCAATCTCGCCTTGACTTAACCAAAGATTTCATTTGTTTATCATCCAAAGCCTTTGAATAATCTAATGCGGAACGAGTGTAAAAATTGTATTCGTTAATTGCCTGTATCTCGGCGTCTTTTAATGAGCTCTGTATTCTTTTATAAAGATCGGTAAGTTGTAACTCCAATTCAGTTAATCGCTTTGAATCGTACCGCTCAGCCGGAGTCATTTCTGCGTAGGCTTTCCCAAGCTCATCTTTTCCCTCTTCTATTGTCTTTTTTAACTCTAAAAATAATTTTTGATACTCTTGCATTAAACCTTTTTTATACTGACTAAACTCCTCTGGCAGTTCATCCTTTTCCTTCATAAAATCCCAAATGGTTTTTTGTTTCGCTGTCGGCGGGCCGACTACCGCATCCATCATCATTTGATGTGGGGTTCTTTCACGAATTGTTGTCGGTTTGTATTCTCGAGACTCCTCTATTAACTTATTATACTCGACCATTTGTAAATTTACATCTGCGAGAGCTCTTGCAAAATTCTCATACGCATCCACAATTTTATTAATCTGTCTGGTAATAACCGGTCGCTCAGCAGCATTAAACAATTTTTTTAACGTTTCTCCTATAAGAGCTTCCAATTCCTCACGAAGCTCTTTCATTTTATCCTTTGTAAGATCACCACCCTCATAAAGTTTTTGAAGGGCGTTACTATAATCGGCAAGCAACATATCCAACTTAAAATAAAAGGAAGACATTTCGTAAACACTCTCCTTAAACTTGTTACGAAACTCTTTTGTAATCTCTTCATAAGGAACTCTCGTGGTTTCAGTCAAATCCTGTTCTATTTTTTGATATGCCGCCTGTTTATTTCTTAAAGCGAGATTTGTTTCTATTAGTTTATTCCCCTCTGCCCTTACTTCATTTAAATCCTCGCTTCTAACTTTATCTGAAATTAGGTTTCTTAAGTACTCCCCATAGTTTGTATTGATTTCATTAATAATGCTTCCTTTTCTTTTTAACAATTCCGCATATTTATCTGTACCCGGAGTAGTCTTATCCAAAGATTTCAAAACATCATCCAACTCATTAACCATAAAGGAAAAAGCCTTTTTTGCAGAGTTTACCTGCTGCGTTAAATTTACTATTGATGCCTGAAAATCTCTAATCTTTGTTTGTGCAAAAATAAATCGTGATACTAAAATACCAACTACTAATGATAGGCCTGCCGTTGCTGCACCAGCAGCCGTCCTTAAATAAATCAACGAAGCACTAACTGCTGCAATAATTTTTGGAAGTGCCACCATTTTAAATGCGAAAACTGCCAAACCTGCCACTAATGAAACAATAGTTGCTCCTATTTCTTTAAAATTGCGGAGCATCCAATCCAGTGGATTCTTAAACTTACTCCCAATCTCTACACCAAGAGCACTAAGTTCTCCCCTAAACTTTCTCGTTTTCATTTCAGTTGTAGACATTTGTCGAGCGAATGCGCCTGAAAGACTCGACATCTCTCCCCAATTTTCCGTAACATCCTTTGTTACCATCCGCAAATGCTTTAAGCGATCTGCGTTAAGTGCAGTAACACCAGTAAAAGCACGAATGTTTGGAATCATCTCTGAAATGATATCTGGAAACTCCTCATAAGCCTCCATTAGCCTTTCCAAAGAATATGCAAGACCTGCGGTTGAAACCTCTGCAACACCAACAGGGACATTGTACTTTCTTAATGCAGCCTCTGCGTGTGCTGCTGGTTTGATTAATGCAGCAATCGCTTGCCTTAAAACAGTTACGGACTCACGAGTGTCCAAACCAACGAGTGTCAATTCAGAAAGTGTTGCGAGCATCTCTTGATAAGAAATGCCAGCAATAGATGCAACAGGTGCTAAACGACCAATGTTCTCAACCATATCCTGTACGGTTGTTTTCCCCCATTTCTGCGCCCTGAAAAAAGCATCGGCAACACGACTCGCTTCAGAAACATTTAAGTTGTATGCGTTTATGATTGATGTTAAACCATCAACCGCTGTTTTTAAATCTGTCACACCACCAACCGCAAGCCTTGCCGCATCGTTAAGAAACTGAATTGAACTCCTCGCAGGAATCATTGCTGAAATCGCATCAAACAATGCTTTATTAACATCGTTAATCGCAAAACCATAATCCCGCATAACCTGATAAGCGCCCCTCTGTAATGTTCTATCTGTTTCGTTCAAAAGCGTCTGAACATTCATTAAAGAGTACTCAAAATTAACAAATGAACCTATCGCAAAACTTAACGCCTGTTTCAGTTTTTGATATGCGATTACCATCGCCCCAAGACGAACAACAACGTTTTCTATTGATTGTGCTTGATCTTTGTTCGCATTGGTAGCACCAATCATATCTCCCTTATACTCCGAAAACGCCCTCTTATTGGACTGGACATTCGTAGAGAGTTGTTTGTACTCTCTATTAAGCCGATTAACGCTTTTCTGCGCCTCATTTAGTTGCGTCTTATCAAAAACAAGTCCTTGCTTTTTACTAAAAGAAGCAGCTCTTTTTAAATCATCGAGTAAAGCCTTTTGTAACTTATACTCTTTATTAACCTCTTTAAGCCTATGCTCATAAGACCGCAAATCGTTTACAACCCTTGTAATGGACTTCTCGACCTCTTTCGTCCCGCCACGAGTCATTAACTCTATGACAATATATTTTTTTTGCTGTGTTGCCATTTTAATAAAGTTTGATCAATTCAACTTTTGCGAGATCATCAATATAATCAATAATCCTATTAATATAAAAATAAGAATGATGTTTTTCTATCCAAACAGGGTCAAAATGAGAAAATAATGTTATATCTTTTTCATCAAGATGAACAAAAACTTCTATCATTTTAAAATTATTATATAACGCTACTAATTCTTCATAATGAGCATCAATATACTCACCGTAGTTAAGTGTTTTTCCATCAGCAAGAACACTATAATTGCCAGGCTCATCTAATTGAAAAAACGCCCGAAGCTCATCATGAGAACCCGTAATTAATCTATCCACATCCTCCAACTCTGTTCTGTACCGAATAGCAGTTGATGTAGTAAATAAATCGATTAGAAGTATTCTCGGTTTTGGTTTTTTTATTTGATTAAAGCCAGCGTCCATTAATGTAATCTGCGGCATATAAAGATCAACCTTAACACGCTGCACCATTTTAGATGGTATAAAAGGTGATTTCAAAAAATCTTTATCATCCTCTAATAATTTACCATTTGATATTTCAAAATATGCGTTTGGATCTGGATCTGGATTTAAAATCTTTTCATCATCAGATGGATCTGTATATTTGAACCAATTTTTCTTCCCCAATGAATCAAGAAGGTGTACTATTTTAATAGAGGAGTAATCTATTTTTTCTGTCCAATTAACAGCGTTGCCAGTGTTTTTAAAAATATCTTTTATATACTTTAAAGATACAGTCCTATCATGCTTTCCTGGAACTAAAATCGCACCAAAATACCCTAAAATAGTTTTCAAAAAATCTGACTGTTTAATCTCTGGAAGATTTATCGCAATCGGCAAATTATATCCGTAACCAACCTCTTCTAATATTGGTGTTCTCGGATATAGGATTGGTGGAATTGTCGGAACATAGTATAATGTTTCAAAATAACTAACTCCGCCAAGTGTTGAAAGTTCATTAAGGTCTGGCATCACATTGAGCGTTTGCGCTATTCGCTCAACTATTATTGAAACAACATCGCCAGCCGCAAGGTCAGAAGATCCATTTACATAAACATCAACTGGATCTACATTTCCAACAATTACTTCTTCCTGCTCAATAACAGTCCAATTTTGCTGATAGTTTCCATCCTCATAAGTAATAGGATTACCATCACTTACCACTATGGATATTCTCAAAGTAACCTGTGCATGCTCCTCAGTTAATGCAGCAAATGCTAAAAGTGTGCTAAATGAATAATTCCCGTTACACCCTACTCGATATGATGTAAAGTAATGCGAAAACCCAGCGCCTGGAATCTCAAACTCACTCGTAAAACACTGGTTAAAATGATTTTCAGTATAACTATCAAATAAAATTCCCTGATAACCACCACCAAGCCAACCAATCAAATTTAATAAATACCAAAATGCAGTGCTGTGGTCGGATGTCATAATTGCTTTGTGCTGCCCCGCCTGATACTCTGTTACTGAATCTGGTTTTATCGTAACTATTGGAATATACATATTATTATAAGGTGATGGTAATAGTGTCGTAAGATCGCCATCTATAACCTTATAGCCAGCATCACTAATAAGTTTATTAATAAGGTAACTCGCTTTAACAGATGGGAGCATGGATTGGTAGTTCATGATCCCTGTTAGGTTTTTCCAACCCTCCTCATAAACCTCTTCTTCTGGATCGATCCATGCTGCTATCTTTTCGCCCCACTCTATTAATGCATAAACTAATGGTGCTAAAGTTGGATTATAAGCACCGAGAGAATCTATATTACTTTTATTCCAATCATGATCTAATTCAGATAAGTTTAAATCTTGAAGTGTTTTATCCTCAATATCTTTATAAAGAGAATATAATCCAAAAAAGATATTTGTTTCTATTCGATTGTTATCAATGGCACTGAAAATACAATACCCATTGCTAATGATCTCAATTCCATTTTTAATAACAATGATTGGAATGTCCTCTCTTGTAACAACAGAAGATGACTCTAATATATTCGGAAAACCAAAAATTTTTAAATTATTATCCGTTATTGGAAAATAAACGGCTTTTGTATAATTAGATGTTGGTATATCTCCTGTAAGCAGATTAAGAATTTGAAAGGTTATTGGCACTTCAAAATCATCGCCAATGTCAGCCAAAGAGCCGTTTATATAGACCTGATATTGCGAAACCATAACATTATGATTGAACGTTAATCAATGGTAAAAGAATTTCAAACTCTATTGAATGACGAGTATTCTTTGCTCGTGATATGGAAAATGTACCCTCTTTGACAATTACTGTCAGCCACTCAGGAAATACTGTACGAGGAGAGTTGCCAACATCCTCCAACCACTCATCACGGTTTATTAACATTTGAACCCTCGTTGAATATAACAATGTTTTTAT
>Ga0114946_10001910_pt1 | contig 14350 bp, 12 predicted proteins | sample WalLakDeSediment_FD_88676 | JGI IMG/M metagenome (GOLD analysis project Ga0114946, IMG submission 88676) | Lake sediment microbial communities from Walker lake, Nevada to study Microbial Dark Matter (Phase II) - Walker Lake 11/02/13 Deep Sediment | ecosystem: Environmental > Aquatic >... | reverse complement strand
GGCCGCGGTCAAGGTCGCGGCCGATGAGTGGATGCGGACGCGCGGCCCCTACAAAATCGGCCACCGTGAAGGCGTCGCGGAAGGCGTCGCGGAAGGCGTCGAGCGTGGCATCGAGCGCGGCATCGAGCGTGGCATGCTCGCGGGTCGCCGCGAGGCCCTGGCGATGGTGCTGGAGCTGCGCGGCTTGACGCCCAGCGCAGACGAGCAGGCTCGGATCGACGCCTGCGCCGACCTCGCGACCCTCGCGCGCTGGTGTGAGCGGGCCAAGACGGCCACCGACACCGCCACGCTGTTCGATTAGTCGCGTCAGCGGCCCTTGCCGCCGTGGACCACGGGTGCCGCTCAGCCGCCCTTCGGGTAGGTGATCGCCAGATAGGGGGCGAGGATCAGCGCCTCGTCTTGGGCGATCTCCGCGCCCTCTTCGACCATCGCCGTGATCACCTTGGCCCAGCCGGCCACGTCGGCGCCGCCGTAGTTCACGACCTCCTCGAGCTCGTGGCAGTCCATGCAGCGCGAGTCCAAGATCGCCTTGGCCCGGGTCTGATCGACGGCGATGTCCGGCCCGGTGCCGGCCGCGACCGCGGACCCAACGGTCTGCGGGTCCATGGCCGCCACGGTCGCGGCTTGGCTCTGCTCTCGCTCGCGCTCCTGCTCGGACTTGCGCTTGCGCGAGGCTTGGATGTCTGGAGTGATCGCGATCAAGTACGCGGTCACGTAGGGCGCCTCTTCGACGGTCAGCGGGTTGCTGCTAAATGGATCGGGCTTCTCCTGCATGCGCACGACGACCTCGTGCCAGCGCGCGCCGGTCCGCGGCTTGAGCAGGATCGTGCGCATGTCGTGGCAGCTGACGCACTTGTTGACGAGCAGGTCGCGGCCGCGCTCGAGCCCGCGCTTGGAGGTCAAGGCGGCGAGCTCCGGGGCGCCTTCGCCAAGCTCGATCTCGGCGAGGACCTGCTCGACCCGGGCGACGTTGTCGGGGTCGGCGAGCCGGCCCTGCAGGTCGAGGGCCCGGGCCGCGTGCGGGACCGACAAGGTGATCAGCACGACCGAGCACAGCAACAGGCCAAAACCAAACTTGGGCATGGCCTCTTCAAAGTGGCGGAAGAACAGGAGGATCAGGATCTTCGTGATCAGCAGGACACCCAAGATGATCGCGACCACGGCGTGGATCACCGTCCGCGCCGGGAGCTCGTATTGGTACTCCCACAGGCGCGGAAACATGTTCCACATCATCGCCAGGTAGATCAGCCCGTAGACGTAGCCGACCCCGGCGTGGACCCGCAGCCAAGCCTTGGGGGCGCGGGTCTTCTTCTCGACTTCATCCCAAAATTTCGGACCCCAGAGCCAGGCCTGGAGCAGCACGGCGACGATCGCCAAGATCAAGAAGAGGATCCCCAGCCACATGCTCGTGCTCGTGCTCATGCGAGGCTCTTAGCACGAGAGCGGCCCGCCGCGCACGGAGGTCTCCCGAGCCCCGCCAGCAGACCACGACTCGCTATAGCTGGCCCGCTGGGCGGCACCCCCAAGCGGCCCGCCTGCGGGCCACTGTCCGGGGGCCGGGCCGATCGTAAGATACACAAACGGATAGAATACTATACGCTGCTCGAAGACGTACTCCCGGAGACCATGATGCATGAGATCCGAAAGATCAGTTTTGGTGTGAGCGGGCCAAGACGGCGACCGACACCTCGCTGTTCGATTAGCCGCGTCAGCGGCCCTTGCCGCCGGTGCTGGTCTTGCGCAGGTAGTCCTCGTAGCCGCCGGGGAAGAAGTCCCAGCTGCCGTCGGGGCCTAGCGCGAGCACGCAGGTGGCGACCTCTTCGAGCAGCGACTGATCGTGGGCGACGAACACCAGCGTGCCTTCGTACTTGTTGAGCGACTCTTCCAGGGCCCGGATCGACTCGAGGTCGAGGTGGTTGGTGGGCTCGTCGAGGACCAGCAGGTTGTCCTTGGTCAGGGTCAACTTCGACAGCAGCAGGCGCACGGTCTCGCCGCCGGACAGGGCGGAGACCTGCTTGTCGGCGTCCTCGCTGGGGAACAACATGCGCCCAAGCAAGCCGCGGACCTCCTCGACGGTGGCCTTGATGTCCCACTGATGCAGCCACTCGTAGGCGGTCTTGCCTTCGGAGTTTTGCAGGCCCTCTTCGTGGTCCTGCGGCATGTAGCCGACGCTGACCTCGTGGCCGAGGCGGATCTTGCCGCGATCGGGCTCGTAGACCGAGGCGAGGCACTTGAGCAGCGTCGTCTTGCCGGCGCCGTTGGGGCCGACGACGGCGAGCTTGTCGCCGCGCGTGAGCGTGAAGCTGAGGTCGGTGAACACGACCTCGTCGTCGAAGCTCTTGCACAGCCGATCGACCTCGAGCACGAGCTTGCCCGAGGGCCGGGCGATGTCGAAGCGAATGAACGGGCGCAGGATGTTCGAGCGCTTGAGGTCGGCCATCGACAGCTTGATCTTGGAGATCTCACGCTTGCGCGAGCTCGCCTGCGCGGCCTTCTTGGCGTTGGCCCCGAACCGCCGGATGAAGTCCTGGAGGCCGCCGATCTTCTTGGCCTTGCTGGTGTTTTGCTTCTCCTCGGCGATGCGGTAGGCGACCTTTTGCTGCATCATCTCGTCGTACCCGCCGGGGTAGAGGATGATGTTCTCGTAGTCGCAGTCGGCGATGTGCGTGCACACGCCGTTTAGGAAGTGGCGATCGTGGGAGATCACGATCAGCACGCCGGAGAAGTTGAACAAGAAATTCTCGAGCCAACGGATCGACTCGAGGTCGAGGTGGTTGGTGGGCTCGTCGAGCAAGAGGATGTCGGGATCGCCGAACAGCGCCTGAGCGAGGAGCACGCGCAAGCGCAGGCCGCCTTGGATGATGTCGAGCTTGTCCTGGTGGAGGTCGGTGGAGATGCCAAGGCCGATCAGCAGCTCCTCGGCCTTGTTCTCGGCGTCGTAGCCGTCCTCCTCGGCGATGACCATCTCGAGCTCGGCGAGCCGCATGCCCTGCTCCTCGGTCATGCTGTCGTAGTCGACCTCGGCGAGCATCCGCTCTTTCTCGGACAAGGCCTTCCACAGGCGATCGTTGCCCATGATCACCACGTCACGGACCCGGTGGTCGGTGAACTTGTAGTGGTCCTGGTGAAGCACGCTCAGGCGCGCCTTGCTGGGCATCGAGACCAGGCCCTTGTCGGGCTCGAGATCGCCCGAGAGGATCTTCATGAAGGTGGACTTCCCCGCGCCGTTGGCCCCGGTGAGGCCGTAGCGATTGCCCGGATCAAAGGTCGTGCTGACCTCCTCGAACAGGGTCTTTCCGCCATAGGCTTTTGTGACTTCGGAAACCGTTAGCATTGCGTCTACCCGCGCCTCAGCGCGCGGTGCTGTGTAAAGCGTAAGTGGGGCGGAAGCAAGGCGCGCCCCCCGGACACGCGGATGTCGCGCGGGCCGGCGCGCTGGTCTCTCGCCGCGAATCAGATAGCGTAGGGGCATGCGACGACTCCTTGTTGTGGGCTTGCTCTCTCTCGCCTTTGTTCCTGCTGGACTGCTGCTCGCGCCCAGTGATGCCGCCGCGTGCTCCTGCATCCAGCCCCCTAGCCCCGTGGAAGCCGCGCAGAGCGTCGATGTCGTGTTCCACGGCAAGCTGCTGTCGGTCACCGACGCGCCGCGCAGCGGTCAATACGACATCCCGAGCAAGGTGTTTAGCTTCAAGGTGGTCCGCACCTTCAAGGGCGAGGTCGAGCGGACGGTCGAGGTCAGCACCGCCGACAACAGCGCCGCGTGTGGCCGGAGCTACGGCGACGCTGGCAGCGAGTGGTTGATCTATGCGCGCGCCGAACCAGGCGGGACGCTCCACGACAACCTGTGCTCGCGAACCACCAGCATCGACCAGGCCGCCGCCGATATCGCCGAGCTCGAGGCCAACGCCGCGATCCTCGATGACGACCCACCGCGGCCGACCTACGACGATCCCGGCCCCGCCGATCCCGATCCGGCGCCGATCCTCCCCGAGGACGAGGGCTCCGACGATGACGGCGACGCCAAACCGGCCGATCCGAAGCCGACCTCCAAGCCCCAGCGCTGCGCCGTGAGTGAACCCAACTTCGCCGCCGGCGGCGTCGCCGGGTTGTTGGGCTTCGGCCTCGCGCTCGCGTACATCCGCCGCCGACGCTGACGGTCGCGGGCGCGCGTGGTATGTGCGAGCCCATGTCGTCGTTTGGCGCGTCCCCGATCCCCGAGCCTGTCAACGAGCCCGTGCGCAGCTACACGCCCGGCAGCCCCGAGCGCGCGCGGATCGAGGCTGAGCTCGATCGCCAGCTCGGCGAGCGGATCACGGTCCCGCTGATCATCGGCGGCGAGCGCATCGCCACCGGCGTCACCCAGGACATGGTCCTGCCCCACCGCCACCAGCACGTGACCGGCGAGTGCCACCAAGCCGGCGAGGCCGAGGTCAACCGCGCGCTCGCAGCCGCGGCCGCCGCTCGGCCGCGGTGGGCTGCCCTGCCCTGGGAAGATCGGGCCGCGGTCTTCCTCCGCGCCGCCCGCCTGCTCGAGGACGAGTTTCGCGACCGGCTCAACGCGGCGACCATGCTCGGCCAGAGCAAGACCGTTCACCAAGCCGAGATCGACGCGGCCTGCGAGCTCATCGACTTTTTGCGCTTCAACGTCAGCTACCTCGAGCGCATCTACGCCGAGCAGCCGATCTCGCCGGACTCGGACGTGTGGAACCGGGCCGAGTACCGGCCCCTCGACGGCTTCGTGTTCGCGGTCACGCCCTTCAACTTCACGGCGATCGCCGCCAACTTGTGCGTGGCCCCAGCGCTGTGCGGCAACACGGTGATCTGGAAGCCGGCCCCGACGGCGCTGCTCTCGGGCTACTACCTCATGGAGCTGTTCGAGGCCGCTGGCCTGCCGCCGGGCGTGATCAATTTCTTGCCCGGCGATCCCGTGATGATCGGCGCGAAGGTCATGGCCGATCGCGACTTCGCCGGGCTCCACTTCACGGGCTCGACCGGGGTCTTCAAGCTGCTGTGGAAGCAGGCCGCGGACAACCTCGACCGCTACCGCGCCTACCCGCGGATCGTCGGCGAGACCGGCGGCAAGGACTTCGTGGTCGCGCACCCGAGCGCGGACGTCGAGACCCTCAGCGTCGCGCTGCTGCGCGGGGCCTTCGAGTACCAGGGCCAAAAGTGCTCGGCGGCCTCCCGCGCCTACATCCCGAGCAACCTGTGGCCGGCGGTCCGCGAGCGGCTCGCGGCGGGGATCGCAGAGATGCCGATGGGCGACACCCGCGACCTCGGCAATTTCTTGGGCGCGGTCATCGACGCCCGCGCGTTCGCCAAGCACAAGGCGGCGATCGACCAGGCCAAGGCCAGCGTCGGCCAGGGGGTCAGCGAGGTGCTCGGCGGGGAGTGCGACGACTCGGTCGGGTATTTCGTGCGCCCGACGGTCATCGTCACGCAAAAGCCCGACTATCCGACCATGGTCGAGGAGCTGTTTGGCCCGATCTTGACGGTCTACGTCTACACCGAGGACCAGTTCGAGCAGACCCTCGAGCTGTGCGACACGAGCACGCCCTACGGCTTGACCGGGGCGATCTTCGCCGAGGATCGCGAGGCCGTGGCGCTCGCGGTCGAGCGCCTGCGCTACGCGGCCGGCAATTTTTATATCAACGACAAGCCGACCGGGGCGGTCGTCGGGCAGCAGCCGTTTGGCGGGAGCCGGGCGAGCGGGACCAATGACAAGGCGGGGAGCATGTGGAATCTGATTCGCTGGGTCTCGCCGCGGACGATCAAAGAGAATTTTGCGGCGCCGCGGGGCTGGCGGTATCCGTTCATGGGCTGAGCGGGCGAGGCTTGCGTGGGCGCTTGGCCCCGGCCGCGACTTCGGTTAGCTTGAGCGAGCGCGCATGCGAGTTTTAAGTCGACCCTTGTTGCTCGTTGGCCTGCTTGGCCTCGCGTTGGTTTCCTCGGGCTGCGCCAAGAAGCCGACCGAGGACCAGTGCGACCAGCTCGCCGATCACCTCGTCAAGCTGCTGCAAGAGTCGCGCGACAGGCCCGACGCCCGGGTCCGCAAGCTCGCCCAGGACAAGCGCCAAGAGGTCGTCGACTCCTGCGTGCAAGGGGGGACGGCGGCGGAGGTCGAGTGCGTGCTCGCGCAGGGCTCGATCGGCGACGTCGAGGCGAACTGCAAGTGAAGCGGCAGGCGCCGTGATGGAGACGCCGCCGCTCGCGGAGCTGCCCCGGTGCCCCGCGGTCGGCGGGACCTGCCTGATCGCCCTGGGCATCTTCGCGTTCGCCTCGCCGGAGCAGGTCGAGCCCCTGCAGCTCGACCTGCGCGCGTTTGGGCCCGAGCCCTGGCGGCTCCTGACCTCGACGCTGCTCCACGCCGGCCAGCTCCGAGGGGAGCGGTGGCTCGAGGGCCTCGCCCACGCGGGGTTCAACTGTTACTGGCTGTGGCGGTTTGGCGCCGGCTTGGAGCAGCGCCTCGGACACCTGCGGACCTTGGCCCTGATCGCGCTGTTTGGGGTCGCCGGCGCGACCCTCGAGTACGCGTTCACGGGGCCCGCGGTCGGGCTCTCGGGCGTGGTCTATGGGTTCGTGGCCCTGCTGTGGGTGCTCGCGCGCCGGAGCCCGAGCTGGCGCGGCGCCATCGACACGCGCACGGCCCAATTCTTCGGTTTTTGGTTCGGCTTTTGTGTGATCGCGACGATCACCGGGGTCCTGCCGATCGCCAACTTTGCCCACGCCGGCGGCGCTGCCGTGGGCGCGCTGGTCGGCTGGGCGATGACCGAGCGCGGGGCTCGGCGCTCGACCGCGATCGCGGCGATCGTCGCGAGCCTCGCGCTGCTCGGCGTCGGGGCCACGGCCGCGCGACCGTGGATCAACATCAGCAAGTTCGCGGGCCTCGACGCCATGGTCCAAGCCGAGCGCGCGGTCGCCAACGACGACCTCGAGCGGGCGATCGCCTGGGCCGAGCGTGGGGTCGGCTATTGGCGTACGCCGGCCGATCACTGGGCCTACCTCGCGTGGCTCCACCTCAAGCGCGGGGACTATCGCTCGGCCCTCGCGGCGCAAGCCGAGGCGGTCCGCCGCGATCCAAACAACGGCGAGTACCAGCGGCTGCTCGAGCAGCTGCAGGTGCTCGGCGATCCACCGTAGCGCTGAGCGCCGAGCAGGCTCAAGCGCGCGAGCGGGCGCCGGGGTCGGAGCCGGCGATCAAGCTCAGCATCCGCCGCATGCCGCCGCGCAGGGGCTTGGGCATGACCTTGCGGGCTTGCTCGAGCATCGGCATGACCAGGTGATCGCCGATCGCGTCGGCGGCGGCGACGAAGCCTTCGGGCAGCGGCTTGAACTTGAGGTCGAGGTGATCGCCCTCGGTCTCGATGCCGTCGAGGGTCATCAGCGCGGTCATCAAGCCGAGCGCGTGGCGGACCAGGGGATCGCTGGCGAGCTTGGGCACGCGCATGAGGTCGATGACCACGCGGTTGCCGTGGGCGTCGACGATCATGTCGGGCATGTCGGGCAGGTGCTGCACGAGATCGCCGGGCCGCGAGAGATCCAAGGACCGGGTGATCAGCAGCGCGGAGATCTGGCTCTTGTGGGTGTCGATCGGGATCAGCGAGACCTCTTCGAGGCGCAGCTCGATCCGCATCTCGTCGCCGGTCAAGCGGATCCGATCGACGTAGAGCACGGCCCCGGCCCGAACCCGGGTCTTCATGAGATCGACGGTCGCGGCCATGCGGATGCCGGGCGCCACGGCACCAACCTCGACATCCTCGACCTTGTCGCCGTCGGCGAGCTGCGCCGCGAGCCAACGAAACGAGGCCAAGGGCACGCCGAAGCGCATGCCGATCGCGTTGCGGACCACGCGGCTGAACTCTTCGGGGTGGGTCCGAAGGTAGCGGCGTGCAGCGGTCAAAGCGTCCCCAGGTCGCATCGGGGCGGAGCATACGAAAGCCCGGCGCCGCCGTCTGCCATCTGCACCACACCCGGAGCGTGCACGCGCGTTCGCCCACGACCCCGGGGCCACGCGGCGGCGCGCCAAACCGGTTATCCTGCGGGCCGATGAGCACCCGCCAACCGCCACGCGATCCCGCACATGCGCTCGGCTCTTTGCGAAGGGTCGCGCTGCTTCACGCGTGGAGCTGGGTCTGGATCGGGCTCTGGATCGGCGTCTGCGTTAGCCTGGGGTGCACGAGCAGCAGCAGCCCGACGCCTGGGGCCGCCAAGCAACCCAGCGGCAAGGGCGGGCCAGCGCCGGAGCAGGCCGAGGGTTCGCCGACGCCGGTTGCGATCGCCGCGGGCACCGGCCACAGCTGCGTGCTCCGCGACAACGGCCAGGTCGCGTGTTGGGGCGCCAACAGCCGGGGGCAGCTCGGCGACGGGAGCACGGACGATCGCTCCGATCCGGTCGCGGTCGCGGGGCTCAGCGACGCGGTCGAGCTGGCCTTGGGCCGGGGGCACAGCTGCGCCCGCCGGCGATCCGGGCTGGTCGTGTGCTGGGGTGGCAACGAGCGCGGGCAGCTCGGCGCGGGGCTCGACGCGGCCCTGAGCCTGCGCCCGGTCCCGGTCCGCGGCCTGACCGACGCCAAGTCGATCACCAGCGGCGACGACCACATGTGCGCGGTCCGGGTCGATGGCGCGGTGGTCTGTTGGGGCAACAACGCCGACGGCCAGCTCGGCAACCTCGCGCGCAAGACTTGGAACGAGGCCGCGCCGATCCGCGGGCTGATGGACGCTGCGGCGGTCGTCGCGGGCGCGCGCCACAGCTGTGCGTTGCGCACGACCGGCGGGGCGATCTGCTGGGGCGCCAACGACAAGGGCCAGCTCGGCGACGGCACCCAAAACGGCCACGAGCGGCCCTCGGCCGTCGTCGATCTCACCGGCCTGCTCGGCCTCGCCGCGGCCGGCTCGCGGACCTGCGGGTTCACGAGCGCCGGCGTGTATTGCTTCGGCGAGCTCGGCCCCGCCGATCCAATCAACCCCCGCCCGCGCAAGGTCGCCGAGGGCAGCCAAAACGATGGGGTCGTCGGGCTCGAGCTCGGCCCCGAGCACGGCTGCTTGCGCCACCAAAGCGGGGTCGTGCGCTGCTGGGGGCAAAACCGCGACGGTCGCCTCGGCGACGGCAGCTTCGACGCGCGCGCGCGGCCGGTCCCCGTGAGCCTGGCCTCGGTCATCGATCTCGCCCTCGGTGAGCGCCACAGCTGCGCCCTGCAAACCACCGGCAAGGTCGCGTGCTGGGGCGACGACGCGGGCGGGGCCCTTGGCCAAGGCGAGGTCGACGACGGCGCGAGCCAAGCACGGACGGGCGCCCACCCGGTGATCAACGTCCGCGACGCCGTCGACCTCGGGTCCGGCGACGGGTTCTCTTGCGCGGTCCGAAAGTCCGGCGCGGTCTCGTGCTGGGGCCGCAACGACCTCGGCCAGCTCGGCGACGCGAGCACCGAGCCCTCGCGGGCGACCCCGGGGCCGGTCGCCGGCCTCGACGACGCGGTCGCGATCGCGGCTGGGGCCGCGCAAGCTTGCGCCGTCCGATCGACCGGGGCCGTGCTGTGCTGGGGCGCCAACGACAAGGGCCAGCTCGGGCGGCCGCCCGGCCAACCCTTGGTCCGCCCGACCCCGGTGCCCAAGATCGACGACGCGACCGCCGTGACCCTCGGCGCCGAGCATGGCTGCGCGCTGCGGCGCTCGGGCGAGGTGTTTTGTTGGGGCAACGACGCCGAGGGCCAGCTCGGCGACGGGGCCGGGGCGCGCGGAGGCAAGGTCGCGCAGCTCGGTGACGCCACCTCGATCAGCGCTGGCCGAGCCCACACTTGCGCCGTGCGACGCTCGGGCGCCGTGGCGTGTTGGGGCGCCAACAACCAAGGTCAGATCGGCAACTCGGCCGGCGCGGCTCAGCTCAAGACCCCCCTCGATTATCCCGTGGGCGTGACCCGGGTCGACGACGCCACCGAGGTCGCCGTCGGCCCCGAGCACGGCTGCGCCCGCAAGCGCGACGGCAAGGTCGCCTGCTGGGGCCGCAACGATCTGGGCCAGCTCGGCAGCGGCACCCAGAGCAGCGTCTGGACCAGCCGCGTCACCGCCAAAGATCTCGCTGGCGTCTCGGCCCTCGCGGTCGGCCCGACCCATGCCTGCGCCGTGATGTCCGGGCGCATCGCCTGCTGGGGCGACAACAAGGCCGGGCAAGCCGGCTTCAACGGCCCCTCGGCGACCACCGCTCGGCCCGGGATCACCGGCCTCGACGTCGCGAGCTTGGCGCTCGGCCGCGACCACAGCTGCGCTCGCCTGCGCTCGGGCGAGGTCGCGTGTTGGGGCAGCAACGCCCACGGCCAGCTCGGCGACGGCGGCCGCACGCGCTCGCCCAAGCCGCTGGAGGTCGCGGGCCTATGACCGAGGGCCGCTTTGAATTGGCGGGCGATCTCGAGTTCGTGCACGTCGGGACCATGGTCTGCGGCGACCGGCTGTTGATCTGCGACGTCGAGTATTTCCCGCCGCGCTTCGCTGGCGCGGGCCTGGCCAAGATCGCCTTTGACGCCGTGGTCGAGATCCTGCCCGGCACCTGGCAGGTGCTGCTCGCCTTTGATCCCAGCGACCAAACCAGCGGTGACCAGCGCTCGCCGCGGTTCGTGCTCTTGACCCACGAGCGCGAGCTCGAGACCGAGGCCGAGCTCGATCAAGCCGAGGCGATCGCCTATTTGCGCGTCGACTCGGGCCGGATCACCGCCATCGATCCCGAGCTGCGTGACGACCTCGACATCCAAACCGCCCTGGTCGAGGCGCCCCGCGAGCAGGTCCCTTGCATGCTCCGCCCGCTCGACGCCGAGCCCGACGCCGAGCCCCGCGGGACGATCCTCGACATCGACGCGGCCGGCGTGTTCGAGCTCTACGCCGCGCCAGGCACCCCCCGCACGGCCTTGTTCTTAGCGATCTAGCCCTCCCCTACTCTTCGGTGACGACCGGCGGCACGACCAGCACGGGGCACGGCGCCTGGCGGATGATCCGATCGGCCGTGCTGCCCAAGAAGAACCGCGCGACCCGGCTGCGCCCGCTCGCCGCGACCACCAGCAGCTGCGCGTCGAAGCGCTCGGCCTCCTCCAAGATCACCTGCAAGGCGACGCCTGGGCGGACCGCGAAGCGGCAGCGGATGTCCGGAGCGAAGTGCTTGGCGAGGGCGTCGAGGACCTTGAGCGAGGCTTCGCGGGCGCTCGCATGGACCTCGGCGATCTCGCCCGCTCCGAGCACGCCTATGCTCGCGCCGCCGGTGTAGACCCGCGCGGACTCGTAGCTCGGGGTCGCGTGGACCAGGCACAGCTCGCCCTCGCGGTCGATGATCGCGGCCGCGAGCTCGAGCGCCCGCGCGCTCGCCGGGGCCACCGCCACGGTCCCGCCCCCGACCTCGATCTCGAAGCCCGAGTGCACGGCGACGTCGGTATCTTCCGTGAAATCGATCGGGACCAAAACCCGCTGAAACGTCGATGCGCCCATGTGGGCGCAGCCTAACAGCAATTTGCGCGAGTAACTCGATCACCTTATTTGCGCGATAACGCACACCTTTGGGCATGCGTGGTCCAACGGACAGTTGCGGCGTCGAGCGATCGGTTAGGGTGGCGGACTCACTGATTGGATGTATGTCGATGCCCTCGCAACTCTCCCTAACTTCGCTTTGTTTGATCGCAACCGTCGGGGTCACCGGCCTCGTTGGCTGCGGTGATGATCAGACCCTCAGCGGCGGCGACGAGACCGCTGGCGACGAGACCGGCGAGACCGGCGAGACCGGCGAGACCGGGATCGAGACCGGCGAAGCCGGCGCGGATGAGGTCGGCGACGGCGACGGCGACGGCAACGGGGATGGCGACGGGGATGGCGACGGGGACGGCGACGGCGACGGTGACGGCGAGGGCGACGGCGACGGCGAGCCGATGCCAACTTGCATCGACGAGCAGTTCGTCAGCGGCAAGGCCCCGGGTCCGGGCTACGACGAGACCGGCGTGGTGATCGGAGCGCACTGCCAAGGTACGAGCCACCAGATGATCCAAGCCATCGAACGGGTCGTGTTTTTGGGCGACTCGGTCACCGTCGGGACCCCGCCGACCTCCGCCGACGACTTTTTTCGTTCGATCGTCGCCGAAGAGCTGTCGTTCCTGTTCGACCTCGTCGCGCCCAGCTTCTTGTGGGAGCTCGCCGATCCGATCGAGGGGACCTCGGTGATCAAAGAGTCCGGCGACTTCGCCTCGTGCGCCGTGTGGGGCGCGAAGACCAAAGACTACCTGACCGGCGACGACCAGCTCGCCGACTGCTTCAAGACCGGCGACTTCGACAAGCGGACCTTGGTGGTCACGACCATGGGCGGCAACGACGTGGCCGCGATCGCCAAGGACGCCGTCGACGGCGTGGTCGAAGAGGCCCTCTGGGAGGACGTCGAGACCATGCTCGACTGGCAGCGTCAGGCGATCCACTGGCTGGTCGACGACCCCGAGAAATTCCCCAACGGCATCTACGTGGTGTTCGCCAACGTCTACGAATTCACCGACGCGACCGCGGACCTGCTCTCGTGCCCGGCCGCAGGCGTCGCGGGCTTCGACGCCAACCCCGAGGACCCCGAGCTGCTCATCGACTTGGTCACGTACGCCAACACCGAGTACGCCAAGCTCGCGGCCGAGACCCAGACCGACATGGTGTTCATGTTCGAGGGTTTTTGCGGCCACGGCTTCCACGCCGATAACCCCGAGTCGCAGTGCTACCGCGGGCCCGGCAACGACACTTGGTTCGACCTGACCTGCATCCACCCCACGCCCGCGGGTCACAAGGCCCTCGCGCAGATGTTCATGGACGTGATCGTCGGCTAGACGGCCGTGCTGAGGGTATGGTGCGCCGATGTTCGCCCCGACCCACGGCGCCTTGGCGTTCGGCTGCCTGCTGCTCGCGGCCTGTGCTCAACCGGCTCCCCAGTACACCACCGCGCCGCCGCATCTGCTCTCGGCCACGACGGTCCCGGCGATGCCCAGCGATCCCGACGATCCCTGGGCTCGGCTGCTGTGGACCATGAACTACGACCTGCGCGAGTTCGATGCGACCTTGACCTGGCTCGAGACCAAGGCGACTCCCGGGCTCGAGCGCGACCGCAGCCTGGGCGCGGCCGCGCTGCTCGGCGTCGCCGAGATCGATCGCTTCAACCTGCTCGAGCTTGGTGTTGCGAGCCTCGGCGACGCCATCGCGGCCGATCCCGAGGACGGTCGGTTGCCGGCGTGGAAGGCCTATCTCGTCACCCTCCAGGCCATGCGCGCGGACGATCCCGCGGGCGTCGAGGCCGGCTACGAGGCCATGCGTGTGGCCACGAAGGACTACACCTCATTTAGCTTGTTTGGCGTGACCTTGATGGTCGCCGGCGATCCCAAGGCCGACGCGGCGCTGATCCAAGAGGCCCTCGATTACTACGACTTGTTGATGGTCGATTACGGCGGGCTGCAGTACCTCGACGACGAGCGCAGCCGCGAGCGGGGCTCTCGGCTCGGCGACTGGGCTTCGGCGCCCTTCAACATGCCGGGGACCCAGGCCTTGTTGGGCGACATGGCTGCTCGGGCCGGCGACGGCGATCGAGCCAAGCGCCACTGGTACACGGCCCTGGCCGGCAACGAGGGCTACCGCTGGGCGTTTCGCGACGAGGTCTTGGCGCGGCTCGAGACGGGCTCCGAGGCCGTGGCCAAGGCCATCGCCGCTGGCGAGCTGCAGCCGTTCGGGGCCCGCTATGCGGGCGCCCTGGGTACCAGCGAGACCTTCGTCGACCCCCGCTTCGGCGGCCGCGTAGGCAACGGCACCTGCACCGTCTGCCACACGCGGCTCAGCGCCTTCGATGATCCCAGCGGCAGCTCGACCACCGTCGAGGTCGGCTTCATCCGCGGGACCATGGTCCTGCCCCCAAAGGTGCCCAATCCGCTGCCCAACCTATTCGCCCTGCCCGGCCGGGACGAGACCCCCACGGCCTTCCAGATCGGCCGAATCCAGTGGGACCAGGACCAGTCCGCCGAGCCCCTGCCCCCGCCCACGGCTGGCGCCGAGGTCGAATACGTGATCGCCGTACCACCAGGAAAGCACTTCGTCGCCGGCCGGATCGGCGTCGACGGTCGCGTCGACTACACCGCGTACACGGCTCGGACCATCGGCCTGCCGCGCTACGTCGAGGTCCGGGCCGGCCAGGTCGCCGACATCACCGCGTCCAAGCCCATGGTCTTCGAGAGCGAGTAGTGGGGGCTCCTAGGAGCCCGTGGTGAAACCCCTCACGACCCAGAGCACGCCCTTGGGGCCCGATCCCTGTGTCCCGAAACCTTGTAGTACGCCCGGTACAACTGCGGTTTCGGTCCTTGGTCTCGAG
>Ga0114946_10001909_pt1 | contig 14351 bp, 14 predicted proteins | sample WalLakDeSediment_FD_88676 | JGI IMG/M metagenome (GOLD analysis project Ga0114946, IMG submission 88676) | Lake sediment microbial communities from Walker lake, Nevada to study Microbial Dark Matter (Phase II) - Walker Lake 11/02/13 Deep Sediment | ecosystem: Environmental > Aquatic >... | reverse complement strand
TGTGCTATTAAGGGGTTCAGCTATATGCAGGCAGGGATTTTAACGACTGAACTATAAATTTGCCACTTTCCTATACTGGGAAGTACGAAACCCATGCTTGCGTATAGGTTATGTTGGTGGCTGCCACTTTTTGTTCGGTTACTTTTTTACAGCAATTATTATTCCTGTCGCCCAATTCTGTTTTGTCAAATTCAAATCACTTCGACTCTCTAAGTATTCCACAAAATTGTTAGCTTTTTCCTGATGTCCTTTGGGCCAATTTGGTTGAGGTAGCATATCATCCACAATGTAAAGCCCTCCCTTGTTTAACATTTCTAATACCTCCTCTAAAAGCAAGTATTTTCCATGCCAGGTATCAGCGAAAATGTAATCAAATTTTTGTTCCAAGTTATTCTTTATCCAATCTTCTCCGTCAGAAAGAACTAACTTTAATCTTTCGTCCTCACCTAAATACTTTTGAGCAATTTCCAAAAGTGTTTCGTCATTATCAAATGAAACTAAGGTTGAATTACTATCCATACCGTCAAGTATCCAAGCTGTTGAAAGACCTGTTCCTGTTCCAAGTTCAAGAAATTTTCCAGATGGCTTTGCTGTTGCAAGTGATTTAAGTAAAGAACAGGTTAATATATCAGAAGGCATTGTAAAGCCATTTTCTTTTGTTGCTTTATCGATATCAAAGTAAGCGTCCGGAATATGTTGGTTAATCTCGTCTGTCATTTTTAAATTTATTAATGAAAATGTTTATCTCTTATATAGTGGGTTTATGCGTTCATATTTTTTTCATCGTTTGAAGTCTAACAGTCAATATTGAGATGAATACCACTTTGTCCAAGTCGTGCCATTTCTTGAGGGCGAAAGTCCATTCCGCATTGTTGGTCATATTCATAAAGCAACCAAAATAAAATTTTATCTTTAGTTACTCCAAGCTTTTCAAGATCAGCAAATTTTGGTTCTAATAAATCAAGAAATGAATTTATAAAATCAAAATAAGGGTCAGTATCGGTCTCTGTCACCGTATACATCCAAGAACCATAACAGTCTGGCGAATTTTTATCTTCTTTTTTTTCGGTCGGCTGAATTTCCAATAGTTTTGTCACGCTATTATAGGTTTCAACGTTCATTAAAAGCACTGACCTTTGAGTTAGCACTGAACCCGCTATTTCTAATACACGCTGTTGTGCGTTCGGCTTTTTTTGTTCTTGTTAATAAAAATATTCTTTCATGTTTAGATATAATTAGAAGTTTTATGTCTTTTCAAAAAAATCTGTCTCCAATAAATCGTACAATTGATTGCCATACTTCTGTATAACGAGCGTGCATATTAATAATGCCTATAAACATTGCGCCTGCTACAATAGTGTATGGAATGGGGTTTACTTTCTTTCTTAAATCATTTAATAAAAGGAGTATTACAAGACTAACACCAAAATATTCAGAGAAAAAAAAGGCATCAAGTTCACCAGACAATCCAAAAATATGAATCAACATTCTGGAAAAAACAGCTCCAGAAACGGTGAACAACGTGCCAATCATGAATCGCTTGTGTTTAAAGACATCTTTTCTATGAATAATAGCAAGTGAATAGATAAGCAAAAAATTGAATGGACCAATAAAGTTTAATGATTGAAAAGCGGCGACTTCTTTAAAGGGCATTTCACCGACCATCTTGAGATAACTTAGCCTTGTTATCAATATCATAGAAATAAACACTAACGGTGCTGTGATATATGAGATTTTACCAATAAGTCTATGAGTCTTGTATTTGTTTTTGATGATAAGATAGGGTTGAAGAATTAACATCATCACCCATGAAACCATTAGAGCTCCATGTACATGATGCATCCAACTAAATCCATGAAATTGAGGAAAATATTGCAAATAAGTAGGGTGGAAGGCTACTTGCAATAAGATGAATAAAATAACCATAGCTATAAAAAAACCTTTGATTGTAGAGTCTTGTATTTTATTTTCTTGTTTCATTTATTTTAGGTTTTTATCATTTGTTGTATTCCTTTATTGAATTCTCCCAATGTCTTTAAGCTGACGCACAACTTAATTACAGGTCTGGTTTTTCCAGACTTAACAACTAAATATAATGATATACCTGTGGTTTCCCCTCCAAAAATCAAAATATTACCATACACTGTTTGGGGTTTCTACCAAAAAATAATCTTGAATTTAAAGGAAGTGCTACCAAAAATCCCCACTTGACCAATTAAAATCCGAACCTAATAAGGCATCAAAAACTCTGTTTCTGAGAAATTCAGAACTTTCTACCTGCTTTTTCTATATTCCTTAGGACTCATTTTAATTTGTTTTCTAAACTGACGGTTAAAATTAGATAGATTAGAAAACCCCACTTCATAACAAACCTCAACTACTTTCAAATCAGATTCATGGAGTAATTTACAAGCTTGATTAATCCGGAAATCGTTGACCAATTCGATCAATGTTTTTTGAGTTCTTGATTTAAGATATCGACAAAATCCTGCCGGTGACATTTGTACTAAATTCGCCACTTCCTCTAATCTGATTTCTCTTGAATAATTAGTCAATAAAAATTGAAGAATCGCATCCATTCTTGGGCTATCCAAGCTACTTAGACCTTGGACAGGATTCAAGGTTAATTTATGAGATTCCTGTGATCTTGACATTTCTTCTAATAGCATCACTAAAGAAAGGAATCTCTTGATGCCCTCTAGTTCCAAAATTGCTTTTATTTGATCTGCAAACTTTTCTCTTGAATTCCCGAAAAACTCCAGGCCATGTGCAGAATTTTGAAGCATATTTTGAATTCTTTTCATTTCTTCCAATTCAAAAAATCCTTCTCCAAACCCTGCCCTAGTGAATTGAATTACGATAGAAGCTGGCTTAACTTTTTTCTCTCTATAGATACTTTCATCCGCAGCAAACCAATGTGGAAGATTACTACCTAGAAGTAATACGTCACCTTTTCTATATTCTGAAAGATGATTTCCTACATATTTTTTACCCCAGCCACCATCACATAGTAAAAGTTCAAATTCCTCATGATAGTGCCAAGGCGTTTCGAACCAAGGTGATTCGAATCTATGTGCCAAAAAAGAGCTCCCCTTACTTTGAGGGAGTTTTTGTAAAAGTGGTGCTTTAATCATATGCGCAAAAATAGTATCATTAATTTAGAATATTAAAGTAGAATTCAAAATTAAATGGATATAATTTTATGGATCTTTATATCAACACAATATTTCAATAGAATATTTGCATGAAACTTAGTCAAAAAGCAATAGTAATTATTGGGGGAACATCAGGGATAGGTCTCTCAGCAGCTAAGAAGCTCAATAAAGAAGGTGCCAGTCTAGTTCTGGTCGGAATTGATGAGGACAGTTGTGAAAAAGCTAGAGAAGAACTCCCCGAAAATTCAATAGTTATTTGTGGTGATGCACGAAAAGAAGACACTCCAAAGTCAGCGATAGAAACCTGTATCAAAGAGTTTGGAGATTTCAATGGCCTTTTTCATGTCGCAGGAGGAAGTGGGAGAAAATTTGGAGATGGTCCCCTTCATGAATTGACCCTAGATGGCTGGAATGAGACTATCTCTTTAAATCTGACCTCTTTAATGCTCTCGAATCAGGCAGCTCTCCGGGCCTTTCAAAAACTAAATCAAGGAGGCTCTATTTTGAATTTGGGTTCTATACTGGCATTCTCACCATCACCGAAATACTTCGTCACACATGCTTACGCCGCAGCAAAAGCAGCAATCGAAGGCTTGACTGTTAGTTCAGCTGCCTACTATGCTTCCCAAAATATTAGAATTAATGTACTTGCACCAGCTTTGGTAGAAAGCCCGATGTCCAATCGAGCAATGACCAACTCTGAAATAAAGAATTTTTCTGTTTCCAAAATGCCTTTAGATGGAGGGCGAGTTGGCCAACCTTCTGATCTTGATCATGCAGTAGTTTTCTTCCTTTCCGATGACTCCAAATTTACCACTGGTCAAGTACTACATATTGATGGGGGCTGGCACTTAACAGAGGGACAATACCAATGAGAAAAGCAATTGGAATAGATATCGGAGGCACTAATATAAAAGCAGTATTGATCAATGAAGAGGGAACAGTATTGAATCAATTAAAGTCGGAAACAAGGGGGGAAGTTGATGGAATTTGGCAAAAAAACATCAAAAATGTACTTGCTGAAATTTCCAATTATCCCTTGGATGAATCAATAGTTATTGGGCTTTCTGCACCAGGGCTTGCTAATAATAGCAATACAGCCATTAGCTATTTACCAAATCGTCTTCCAGGATTGGAAAACTTCAATTGGTCGGAATATTTTGGAAAACCGACTTTTGTATTAAATGATGCACATGCAGCATTAATTGCTGAGAGCACTTTTGGGGCCTTGAAAAATTATAATAACGCTATTTTAGTAACGCTTGGTACGGGCGTTGGAGGTGCGATTCTGCTTGAAGGTAAATTATATCAAGGGCTAGCCCAAATGGCCGGACACTTGGGCCATTCTATCACCCATTCAAATAATGATGAACAGAGCATTCTTGGAATGCCAGGAAGCTTGGAGTATGCACTTGGGAATTATTCTTTGGAAAAAAGAAGCCATGGGAAATTCAAAAATACATATGATCTATTAGAATCTGTCAGAATTGGAGAAACATTTGCCACCTGGCTTTGGCTGGATATGATGAGAAACCTTTCGCTCAGTATTTGTTCTTGGATAAATACTTTCAGTCCCCAAGCGATCGTGATCGCTGGAGGAATGACACAAGCTGGTGATGAATTATTCAATACTTTAAACGATTTCATCGATCTCTACGAGTTTCGACCAAAAGGTAAAAAAACTGAACTAATACAGGCGAAATTTCTAGACTTCTCCGGTGCTATTGGTGCAGGAGCTTTCGCATTAAAAAATTCTTACAAAGAAATAAAATCAATATGAGTTATACACAAACCTATCTCGATCATTGCCACGAACTTGTGGAAATAGTACGCAATCAGGAGACAGAAATCCAAACAGCTGCAGCATGGTTTTCAAAATCCATTCTAGCTGGTCGAATGGTTCATGTTTTCGGATCGGGTCACAGTCGTATCATGGTCGAAGAGATGTGGCCTCGTTACGGTTCATTTCCCGGTTTCAATCCTATTGTAGAACTATCCCTCACTTTTCATAATTTGGTGGTCGGATCTAACGGACAGCGTCAAGCTATGTTTTTGGAGAACATCCCCAATTTTGCTTCACAAATTCTTCGGAATTTTGATCTTTCGGATATTGATTCGGCACTTATTATCTCCTCTTCTGGCTGCAATATCGTCCCAATCGAAATGGCGGAAATCTTCCAATCGAAGGGAATTAAAACTGTTGGGTTAATATCAAAAAAACATTCAGAAGCTTCCACATCAAAAAAATCTGATGGGAAGAAATTGCAGGATTTCTGCGATTTAATTTTGGATTCCGGAGCTCCAGTAGGGGATGCTATGGTAAAAATCAAAAGCTTAGAAACTCCCGTAGCCCCTGGATCCACGGTGGGGTCCTGTATGGTCATAAATTGCATTAAAGCGGAAGTGGCCAATCTGCTCACTCAAGCAGGTCACCCACCCAAGGTTCTCACGGCTGGCGCGGTCATCGGAACTGAAAAAGCAACAGCTATTTTCCAAGCTGCCTATGATGAGCATGGTCATCGAATCGCCAAAATGTATCAGCAAAACGGAACTCCTTCCTATGTATCGGACCAAAACCCATTGAAATGAATCTAAATCCTCAAGCTTTACCATCCCAAGATATTTTGGTAATTGGTGCAGGTTCGGCAGGCTGTCTAGCCGCGATGACTGCACGGGAAAATTCTGATTTTTCTGTACTCTTAGTTGAACGATATGGTTTTCTAGGAGGTACATCTACACAAATGTTGGATACTTTTTATGGTTTTTTTACCCCAGGAGAAAACCCAAAAAAAATCGTCGGTGGGCTTGTTGATCGTGTTGTAAACCGTCTAAATACCTTGGGAGAAATTTTCCTACGCCCTAATACTTATGGGGCGGGCACAGGAGTAAATTATAATCCTGAGCGTCTGAAATTAGTCTGGGATCAATTATTGGATGAGGCGCAGGTGAAAGTGATGCTCCACACCACATTGATCGATGTAGTTCAAATCTCAGAAGGAAGATACCAAGCTATACTGTGGAATAAATCCGGGATATTTTCAATCACCGCTAATCGGGTAATTGATGCATCCGGTGATGCAGACTTCTGCCATTTAGCCGGTTTTAACTATGAAATAGCCGGAGAAAATGAACCTGCACAAAGTATGACTACTACCTTTCGTATGGCTAATGTTGATTTCGAGGAATTTGAAAAATCGGGTGGCAAAAAGCATCTTAAAGAAGTAATGAATGCTACTTCAATGCCTTTACCTCGAAAAGAAGGTTCTGCGCATGAAATGAATGTTCCAAAATGCATTTCAACCGTAGCTGTAAAGGTGGCAAACAAAAATGCACTCATCAATAGCGAACTAAATGAGGCAGAAAAAGAAGGGCGAAGACAAGCATTTATTTATGAAGAGTTTTTCAGAAAAGAAATCCCCGGATATCAAAATTCAAAAATAATCGGACTTTCCACTCAAATTGGTGTAAGAGAAACACGTAGAGTTTATGGAAATCACCGCTTAACAAAGGCTGAGTGTATGGACGCTAAGATTCCAGCAGACAGTATTTTACTTTGTGGAGCGCCTCTAGAAGACCATCGCGCTGATTCAAATGGTGAAAGCGAAACCTATTGGGAATATATCCCAAAAACTGGTATTTACGGTGTCCCATATGGGACCATAGTTCCGAAAAAATCGGACACACTTTGGGTAGTCGGTCGATGCTTTTCAGCAACACATGATGCACATGCTTCTTGCAGATCCATGGCTCAAACTATGTCTATGGGCCAAGCTGCAGGTCTTGCCACACAGATTTCTCTTCAAAAAAATGTCAGTGCCTCAGATATCTCTTCGAGCGAATTGCAAGAGAGACTTCAACAAATCGGAGCTGTCTTAGAAACCCCAATCCAAGAAGCGAAAATCGGACGAGAGGATTGGCTCAAAAACCAAATTCAACCATGAACTTCATTCGAACCATATTGGGTGATATTCCAAAGGAAGAGATAGGATTGACTTACTCACATGAGCATGTAGTCATTGATCATTGCTTTGCAACTGATATTCATCCAGAATTTCTACTCAATGATTTTAAGAAATTAAAAGAGGAGCTCGCAGTACTAAAAAAACTCGAACTCAGTCTAATGATTGACACTATGCCTGTAAATGCTGGTAGGAATCCACTTTTGTCGGCAAGATTATCAGAAGAAACCGGAATTCATCTTCTTGTACCTACCGGAATCCATCAGGAAAAGTATTACCCTAGAAATCATTGGAGGTTCCAATACACCGAAGACCAACTTAGCGATTTATTTATCGCAGATATTGAAAAAGGAATAGATCGCTACGATTACAACGGTCCAATAGTAGACAGAAACGCTTCACACCGGGCAGGAATGATCAAACTTGCAACGGATGAAGATCCATTTTCAGCACATCAAGAGCTAATTTTCAGAGCAGTAACCAATGCTCATCTTCAAACAGGGGCACCTATTTTAACTCACACAACTAACGGGACTTTAGCTCTGGAGCAAGCGGAATTCTTTGCCAAGTTAGGTGCAAACTTGGACCATGTGGTTCTTTCCCATGTAGATCGAAATCCGGATAGCCGATATATCGAGCAAGTTTTAGATACCGGTGTATCAGTTGAGTTCGATTCGGCCTTTCGCTGGAAAACTCCTGAAAATCAAACCTACACTCATTTGGAAACATTGCTACCGAAATACCCCCATCAAATCGTCGTGGGAATGGATGCCGCTAGGAGTTCCTATTGGAAAAGTTATGGGGGAAAACCGGGGCTGGATTATCTACTTACGACATTCCCAGAAGAGCTCAAAAAACGAAATCTTGGTGAATTTTATGAATTGCTTTTCATCCAAAACCCAAGAAGGATTTATTCATTTACAAAAACCTATAACTCATAACCTATGGCAAACATCTGTATTCTCGGAGGAGGATTTATTGGTCGGTTTTATGCCGAGTCATTAACTGGAAGAAGGTCGAAAGACGAAGTCAAAGTGGTCTATTCCAGATCGGAGGAGACTGTAGCCCGATTTGCGAAGGATTATAATGTCCCCTTCTTCTTCACCGATATGGAAAAGGCAATTGAACATCCGGACGCAAAAATTGTGATCATTGCCTTACCCAACTACCTGCATGAAGAAGCAGTGATGCTTTGTGTAAAACATAAAAAACCGGTACTCTGCACCAAACCACTTGGACGAACTGCCGACGAGGCATTTCGGATGATGGATGCCTGTGAAAAAGCAGGAGTTTTCTCAGGCTATCTGGAAGACCTTTGCTATACACCAAAATTTCAAAAATCACTCAAGTCTGTTCAGGAAGGTACTATAGGTAGGGTACTTTGGGCAAAGTCCAGGGAAACTCACCCTGGCCCACATGCAGATTGGTTCTGGGATTTGGAAGCTGCCGGAGGTGGAGCCATCGTAGATATGGGTTGCCACTGTATTGAGATTTCGAGGAATTTTATTGGAAAAGATATTCGGCCAGTCGAGGTAATGTGCTGGGCAGATACGCAAGTGAAGCCAATCGATGCAGAGGATCATGCGATCGGTTTGGTGAAATATGAAAATGGAGCTATCGGACAATTCGAAGTGAGCTGGACCTTCCGTGGCGGAATGGACCTTCGGGATGAGGTGATGGGAACTAAGGGAACGATTTGGGTAAATTCTTGGCTAAGAACCGGATTTGAGATGTTCACTTCAGGAGAAGGGAAAGGCTATGTGGCAGAAAAATCTGAATCTGATTCTGGCTGGCAATTTCCGGTGGGTGATGAAGCGCACGAGTTGGGCTATCCAAATATGTTTATCGATATGTTTGATGCGTTTGAAAATGGTACTGAACCCCAAGAAACGTTCTATGATGGTTATGTGGTAAATGCCATCATTGATGCCGCTTATAAATCTGCGAAAACCAAGCTTTGGGAACCAGTAGATTTGAAAGTTTGGCGCGGAAAAACCGGGGTCACCAAACCTTCTATCTTCCAGGAGTACGATTCGGATCACTGGCTGATCAAAACCGAAAAGCTCCCTAATGGAGATCAGGTGACCATTGTCAGAAACAAAGAGAGTGGGCTAGTAAAAGAAATTGTGGGATGATGGGGGTCTGAGGCTAAGTTTTGGATAGTAAGACTAGTATTGAAACATTGAAATTCAGGGAATTTCATAAGTAAGCTCTATTCAATTAATCTCAAATGGGTACCTAAGTAATGGATTTACTAATTCCCAAATCCCATCCTATGATTTTCTTTCCTCAAAACTTTTGAGCCAAACCATGCAAAAAAACCCAATCAGAAAATAGGGCCAATAGCCTTTATGTTTTTCTGAGAAGGATATAAATAGCTTTCAATAACCTGTAGAAATTTTAATAAGCATATATCTAAGACCAATTAGAGAAAGAACTTATTATCGTTACCAACGGAAAGATATATATAGTTCGATTCCTTGTCACTCATTAAAAAGACATATTATGAAATGTAAAATATTTAATAAAATATATCTATTTACCCTTTTACTTTTTGCTTCAATAGTATCATTTGCAAATACGCCAGACACTATTGTATTAGAAAACAATATAATTAAAGCGGAATTTGACAAAAAGTATGGTACTCTCGTGTCCTTAAAATATAAAAATACAGGATGGGTATTTCAAAATAGACCTGAGTTAGCGAAGTCTTTTAAAATGTATGTACCTACCGAAGATAGAAGAGACAATTCCATCAAAGGTGAACTTCATGAGCTAAAGGGCTACAAATTAGTTGATAATAAATTATTCCTAAACTGGACAAACCTGAACAGCACTGTTGTTGAAAATCTAAATATTGAATTTACAGGAATAGTCGAAATCACTGATGAAGGATTGGTCTTTACCGCATCGGTAAGCAATAAATCAAATTTGAGTATTGAAGCCATACACTGGCCTTATATAGGCGACTTTTATTTACCAAATAAAAAAGAGTCTACCAACTGGCTGAATTTCAATTACGATGGTGGGATGATAAAAACTCCAATAAGTCCTGATTTCAATAGTTCAAAAGGGTATTGGGGTATTGATAATCCCATCCAAATTCATACAACTCAGTATAGCCATTTTGGACTATTGCAAACTCAAAATCAGGGGATCTATTTTGGTTATCATGACACTACTGACCTTATTAAACTAGATTTCACTTTTGAATTAAAGCCTGGGTTCGAATATAGTAACAGCAGCTGGATGTATAGTGGAAAAGTCCCCGAAGATGATACGATTGATGGACAAATCGCACATTATGAGTTTTATGTTACACATTTTCCATATGTTAAAAGTGACGAAACAAGTAAATTATTCCCAGTAGTTTTAAATCCCTATGAAGGGGATTGGCATAGAGGAGCCGATTACTATAAAAAATGGCGTACTACTTGGACAAATAATTTGTCTTTACCAACATGGGCTTCTGAAGTACATTCATGGCGTCAGATTCAAATCAATTCAGCAGAAGACAGGCCATTGTTTACATACAAACAACTTACTGATTACTGTGATGAGTGTTTAGAATATAATGTAAAAGCTATCCAATTGACTGGATGGACTAAAGGTGGTCAGGATAGCCATAACCCTTCTCATGATACCGATCCTCTTCTGGGGACGTACGATGAACTTAAATATTCAATAAATGAATGCAAGAAAAAGGGGGTAAATATTATTCTTTTCAATAAATACACTTGGGCAGATCAGAGTCAGGATTGGTTCAAAAATGAATTAGTAAAATATGCCATAAAAGATCCATACGGCAATTACCCTGTATATCATGGATATCAATATCAAACACCCATGCAATTGGCTGATATAAATACAAGGCGTTTGATACCTATGTGTCCCCTGTCTAAGGATTGGAGGAGGATAGCCGTTAAAGAGTTTTCAAAAAGTATTGAGTTAGGAGCTTCGGGTATGTTGTACGACGAAAACCAACATCATGGAGGAGCATTCTATTGTTTTGATCAAAATCATAATCATAAAGTTCCTGCAAATGTTTTCTATGGAGATAAACTATTAGAAGATGATTTCTGGAGTGTTATCAGAGAAAAGAATCCTGATTACCTACTTTGTGGCGAAAGTAATCGCGACCTGCAATTTCAAAGTTACCATATGACCTACTTCAGAATTTCGAGCAACTTCATCCCAATGCATAGGTATGTCGCTCCGAAGGAGAAAATGCAAGTAGTAGTTGGTGGTCACAATGACCGTAGATTTATTAATATAGCCCTTAAAAATAATTTTATCTTGAGCTATGAACCTAAAAATTTTAAGGGGAAATTGAGTGAAATACCTCGAACAATGGATTATGGGAATAAAATGGATAATTTAAGGCGAAGATATAAGGCTTTCTTATGGGATGGAGTATTTATGGATACACAAGGGGCAACAGTCCAAAAAGATAATTCAATTTATTCAGACTATTCAGTTTTTGTAAATCAGGAAAGTGGTAAAATGGCTATTGTCATGATAAATAATGACCTCAAAGAATCTGTCACCCTTACAATGGCAAATGAAAAGATGTTTTTTTATGTCAGTCCTGAAAATCAAAACGAAAAGAAATTTACGGGAGATATTACCATTGCCCCACTTTCATCTGTAGTTTTAATTGAACAGTAGTCGAGTCAAAGCATTAAATATATATAAGCCGGAGATTGTAGAATTTTCAAATTTAGCCTCCCATTATCTAGTCTATCAAAAATTAAATAACCTTTATACAAAAAATGCAACCTAAACCAATCAGAACCACCGTCATCGGCTCCTACCCTTTTCCGGGATGGCTTGAGTTCGGTTCGAATAATTTAGATCAATTTGGAAAAGCAGACATTCAGGAAATGATTGATGATGCCGTAAGTATTGCCATCAAAGACCAAGTCGATGCAGGTTTGGATGTAATCACTGACGGGGAGCAGACGCGAATTGACTTTAATCTTTCGTTCTATGGTTTTTTGAAAGGTCTCCAACCAAATCATGACGAAACTCGAAAGTTTGGGCCTCCGGCACATGATCAGCGTGGGAAACATTCCATCATTGCGCCACTTACAGCTCCCACTGGCCTTGGTGCTGTCGAAGAATATGAGCGCTTAGTTCGGCTTGCCCCAAAAGGACCAACTTTGAAGGCTTCCATTCCAGGCCCTTACACATTAAGTGGGCGAATGATACCTGACGGCAAAATCTACAAAGATCGATTTGATATTACAGAAGCACTTTTACCATTGGTACGTGATGAAATTCAGCGCTTAGTAGAAGCGGGCTGCAAAGAAATTACGGTGGATGAGCCTTCTATGTCTTGCTATGCTTATAAGGAAGATACGAAGCGCTTTGTAGATATTTTCAATCGAACGGTTGCTCCTGCTGTAGGGAAATCCAGACTTTCTACTCATTTATGTTTTGGGAATTTCAAGGGTCGCCCTGTGGGTTTTCGTAAATTGCATCCTATGCTTCCGGATTTTCTAGACTTTACTGTAGACGAGATTCACATCGAAATGGCAAATCGGGAATTTGACGAACTACCACTTTTAGCCAATTTTGCAGAAAAGATGGATGTCGCCGTGGGAATCATCGATGTAAAAAATTACTATATCGAAACTGTTGATGATGTAAAACACCGGATCAAGCAAGTGCTTCAATATGTTCCTGCAGAAAAATTAGCAGTAGCTCCAGATTGTGGTTTGAGCCAAACAGCGAGATGGGCTGCAAAAAGAAAGCTGGCAGCGATGTGTCAGGGGGCAATGGACATGAGATAAATTCAGTTGTCGGTTAAAAGAAATTTTCCATAGCTGATCGCAGTTGAATTCCATTCATTATTCATTACTAATTCAAAAATTTTAAATTCTTTAGCTATGAATTTTATGCTGAAAGATGTTTCAAAAATGATCGACCACTCGCTACTGCATCCAACTTTTACGGATAATGAGTTGGAGGAAAGGTGCAAATTACCCCTCGATTACAATGTGGCTACGGTTTGTATTAAACCTCATTTTGTAAAGGAAACTGCCAAAATTTTGAAACATTCAACTATATCCGTCTTCTCTGTTATTGGTTTTCCTCATGGAAACAGCACGATTAAATTGAAAGCCAGACTTGGAATTACAGACCAGAAAAAAGATTCGATGGAAGACCCTTCAGGCTATTAATATGATCAAAGCATTTCAAAAGGAAGACGAATTAATAGCGCACATCAAAGCGACTGAGGAAGAAGTCGAAGGTCTACGGATTTGGTGGTTAGGTCAAAGTGGTTTTTTGATTCAGTGGCATGGATTTCATCTCTTGCTTGACCCATATTTATCTGATAGTCTGAGTATAAAGTACGCTGCTACCGAAAAACCTCATGTTAGGATGAGTGAACTTGCAGTTTCTCCGGAAAAATTAAATTTTCTTGATTTGATAACCTCCTCCCATAACCATACCGATCATTTGGATGCAGAGACACTCAAGCCGATTCTGCAAGTCAATCCTGGAATCCGATTTGTAATTCCGGAAGCCAACAGGGATTTTGTAGCAGAGCGCTTGGGGTGTGATCGAAATTTCCCAATCGGTCTAACAGATCGACAAAGTTATTTCTTCAATCAAGCGGTTGCCATCAATGCGATTCCTTCTGCGCACAACGAATTGGAGGTTAATGAAAATGGTCATCATAAGTTTTTGGGATATGTCATTCAGATTGGACATTATACAATTTACCATTCTGGGGACACCCTTTGGTATAAAGACTTGGAGAAAAAAGTAGCTCAGTTCCAGCCTGATGTTCTGCTTTTGCCGATCAACGGAAACAAGCCCGAACGGAAAGTGGCAGGAAATATGAGTGCCATTGATGCGGCTGCCTTTGCAAAAGCTGTTGGTTCAGGAATCGTGATTCCGCACCATTACAATATGTTTGAATTCAATACAGAAGATCCCGAAAACTTTGTGAACGCCGCAGAGGAAGAAGGGATTTCCTATCAAATTCTTCAAATTGGAGAGTCCACAGTAATTGAATAAGACTATTAATGGTTAGACTTTCAGTTATGTTTTTCTCTTCTTTTAAGTTTATATTTTGGGCTCAAATGGACTTATTCAAGTCACACAGGGTTTGCAGCTAAGTAAGACTTTGAAGTGGTTACTTGGGAGGAAGAGTTCAAGAATGAACGTTTGTCCATAGTATGTAAGTTGCTTCTAAACGCTAAATCTCTTCAATTATTGAGGTTCC
>Ga0114946_10001908_pt1 | contig 14352 bp, 11 predicted proteins | sample WalLakDeSediment_FD_88676 | JGI IMG/M metagenome (GOLD analysis project Ga0114946, IMG submission 88676) | Lake sediment microbial communities from Walker lake, Nevada to study Microbial Dark Matter (Phase II) - Walker Lake 11/02/13 Deep Sediment | ecosystem: Environmental > Aquatic >... | reverse complement strand
TAGGAGAAAAAACCGGATTGGGGTTGGCTTATGGTGTATTTGGCCACTTCTCTAACGGAATTCTATTGGCCATTTTATACGCCGGAATTGCTTCTTCTTTATTCGGGCCCTTATGGTTGAGACCCTTTATCTTTATCACTGCCCAGACCGTCGCTTTGGTATGGTTCTTTATGTTCCCTTTGGTCGGTGCCGGAGTGGCAGGGTTAAATATTGGCCCCGACATGGCCATTGGTTCATTGGTGAGACATTGGGTATATGTAGTTCCCTTTATTTTCCTGATCAATCCCAGCCTTAAATCTCCAGCTCCAAAGGTTACTGCCAATCTTTAAACTTGAAATATTGCCCAGCATTTAGAAAAATTAAAATTTATTAATTAAAAAAAGCCGGAAAATTCCGGCTTTTTATTCGTCCAATGCTTTCATATCCTTTACAAAAATCCTTCTCCTATCGTATTTTATAACCCCTCTTTTTTCCAGGTCACTGAATACCGTAGTGACAGTTTGCCTGCTAGTGGCAGTCAATTTGGAAATATCTTCCTGCGTCAGCCTCAATTCAACCACTTTTTGGTTATCCTCCCCTAGAATATCCCTGCCCAATTCCAAAACCGTTTCTTTTATAAAACTTTTTACCCTCTGTTCGGAGGTTTTAAAAATCATATTTTCCAACCTGTTCTGAATTTTCTTCAACCGGAAACCGATCAATTTGGTGACCTGCATATTGAATTTGGGATTTTTTTCCATCATAGACTCAAAATCAGGAAGGTCAACTTTACAGATAATTGCGTCTTCTGTTACTTCAGCGATTTCCTCTCTTTTTTCCTGACCTGTTATGGAAAGCTCCCCAAATACTTCCCCCGGGCCCAAAATCGCTAAAATGACTTCTCTCCCATCGCTGGATATTTTGGATATTTTGACTTTCCCTTTTTTCAGTAAGTACACACTGTTGGCACTGTCTTCAGAAAAATAAAGTACCTGATTTCTGGGAGCATCTCTCATCGTAGCCATAGTGTCCATCAATTTCATTTCTTCAGGAGATAATACCTGAAGCATGCTGAAATTTTCGAGGAACCAAATTTTGGTCTTATCCATGTCTGTTCAAATTAAAACTTAAATATCAGGCTATTTTTTCATTCTTAAACCATCAATCAGACTTGACTTCCCGGATTAAGGGAAATCCATATTTTCATTTCAACTTTGGTAAGAAAAAAATTAGTGAATCTGTAACAATTCATCAATTTTTACATCAATAATCTGTTCATATCATCTTAGAAATCAAACCTAAAAAAAACACCTTCCTTATGGAAAGAGCGCTGCAATCTTATTCCGAATCAGCCAGGCAAAACCCTTGGTTATACAAAGGGACTATTGGACTCCGGTTTATGTTGTCCATGGCTTTTATTCCTACAGGTTTGGTAAAGCTTTTTGGTATGCCTTTTTCAAATTTGGGAAGTACAAGTCCGGTGGGTATGTTTTTTGACATGCTACTCTCCACAGGAGTGTATTGGCAGTTTCTTGGAGGCATCCAGATATTGGCCGGTATTCTGGTGATGTTCAATAGAACATTGGCTCTAGGGAGTATCCTTTTCACCGGGATTATGTTGAATATTCTGTTTATTACTATTGGAGTAGGGTTTGGTAATACGGCTTATTTGGCTTTGATGATGGTTTTGGGCTGCCTGTGGCTTTGCTTTTGGGAATGGGGGAAATTACGGGTGTTATTTTTTGATCCCTTTCCGGTTCTTTCTCAAAAAGAAGACTCCGGATCAAAATCAGTGGAATTAAGTGTTGTTGAAAAAATAGTATATGGTACCGGATATGCCTCCGGTCTGATTTTTTTTGGAATGACAAGGGGTCTGAAATTACCCATGGGAACAGAAATATTTTTGGTAGGGATTGGATTGGTTTGTTTGATTGGTGCTCTCCTATTGGGTTTTAAAACCAATAAGCGGTAAAGAAATTCAACTCCTTCAGAGTTGGGTGTTAGCAAATTTCATTCATTTTTCCATGGGTTTCACCCATGGCTAATCAAATTTGCCCCCTTCAGGGGCATAGATCAGGCTTAAAAATCAACTTCCCACTTCCATTTATACAGGGTTGAACTTCTGCCTCCTGTCTACAATCTTTCGCACTGCCATATAAAGGGATATTTCGATACGCTCAACATGAAGAATGCGCTTATTCCCACATCGGTCATCTGACATCGGTCAAAAACACATCGCACCAACAAAATTAACGCTCAGCTGAAAAAAAGTTCATCATCACCTCCTGTGCTTTTTTATTCTGGGGAGTAAAATCAGGATCCCTTTCTCTTGGCTGCGGATACCATTTCCAAAAATAGGCCCCAGCCAGCCAGCCTTTATCCCAAACTGTTTCAAAAAATGCCTGATAACATAAGGCCTGTATCTCTTCCGATAATGCCACTTCCTTGCGCTCATTGGGCCAAATCCAAGGTTCAATGGCCGCGTCTACTGTATTACAATACCCGATTTCAGTAAAAATAACAGGTTTATGAAAACGTGTCTGAACTTTTTCAATTTCCTTGATCTTCTTTTCCCAACCTTTTTTTAAAGTAATTAAATCTGGATTGGTCTTATCGGTCAACGGAAAGTAGGCCTGAATTCCAATATAATCCAAGGCATCCCAAAACCTGATCTTTTCATATTCGGTGAAATTTGCGGCATATGTCAACTCCCCTTTAAAAACAATCCTGATTTGATCGATTAGAACCCTCCATTCCTTTTCTCTTCCGGAAGTCAGCTCCAGTTCCGTTCCAATACACAATATGGGGATCTGATGGGATTCAGCATATGCAGCATAGTACAATATGAATTCAGTATATTGATCAAACCATTGCTCCCAATCATTTTCAGAAGTCATGCTTATCACTCCGGGCCATTCTCCTCTAACCCAAAGATGCGGTTTAAGGATGGACTCCACTCCTTTTTTCCTACCCAGGTCCGTGGTTATCTTTAGGCCTTCGAGGGATTCTCCCCACCACATGCGATCACTGTGCTTTTCCCATTTGATATCCGGAAGATTGGCATCGGATTGCCAGCCAAAAGGCGTCTGGGATATATGTGTGATGCCAATCAATGAAAGTGAATCCAACTCCCAGCCTTCCATAGGGCGGGGACTCCCCACCCAACAAACTCCTTTTTGCTTTTCTTTTATTTTAATGGAGGAATTACTCTCAGCCGCTTGGTTTTGAAAGGTCCAAATAGCAAAGACCAGCAAAATCAAGAATCCGAGGAGTAAGGTCTTTTTCATTTGAATTTGGTTTCAATGATAATGTCTTCATGCAAAGTTCTATGCACCGGACATTTATTGGCTATTTCCAAAAGTTTCTCCTTCATCTCTTCATTCAAATCCCCTTTGATTTCAAGACTTCTGGTAAATCTGCTCACCTTTGAGCCTTTGTTTTCAAAATCTTCTGAATCAGATTTATGTACCTTATCATGATCCAGATAAACAATGATTTCTTTTAAATCCCACCCTTTTCTTTCGGTGTACATTTTTAAAGTCATTACCGTGCATGTACCAAGAGAAGCCATTAATAAATCATAGGGCGTAGGTCCTAAATTGGCCCCGCCCACATCTTTCGGCTCATCCGCCAGGAGGTGATGGTATGGAGTTTTGACTTCAGAGGTATAACTGTCCCCAAAAAGTCTGACTTTCACCTGGTGTCCTTTTATATCGTTATCCGGAATTTCAAAAGGCAGGTATTTTTTGGACCAAGTACTGATCAACTCACCCACATAAACACTTTCTTTCTCATCAGACAATAAATGGTCAGCACCGTCCAGGGAAACAAAGCTTTTTGGATGGAATGCGTTTTGATAGAGTTCACCTGCATTGGAAATGTCGACTATTTTATCTTGGGGGGAATGTAAAAAAAGAAAAGCCTTTCTCATTTCTGAAATCAAATCGGGAAGGTTTTTGCTTTCCAGGTCATCCACAAAATCCTTTTTGATCCTGAAACTCCTTCCGCCTATATTGACTTTGGCTGAACCTTCTTTTCTGATGGTCTCTATATCCGATTCAAAGAGTTTTTTAACATGTTTCGGATTCGCAGGGGAACCAATGGTAACCACAGCTTCCACATCATCGAGTTCCGCTGCAGCAAATATTACAGCCGCACCGCCCAAAGAGTGGCCTACAAGCAATTTTGGAGCTTCATAGTTTTTTTCTAAAAAATCAGCAGCAGCTAGCAGTTCACCTACATTGGATGAAAAACCGGTATCCTCAAACTCTCCTTCAGAATTTCCCAATCCTGTAAAATCAAAACTTAAAACAGCAATTCCCAATCGGGAAAGCGTATTGCTGATATTGCTGACGGCCTTAAAATTTTTTGAGCAGGTAAAGCAATGCGCAAAAATGGCGTAGAACCTTGGGGATTCATCCAATGGAAGATAAAGTCTGGCCGAAAGCTTTTGACCATCTTTATTTTTGAAATTCAATCTCTCAATTTTCATGGTCTCTAGGTTTTATTCGTTTTTATTTGATCAATTCCACCTTGATATTCTCCAATAGAATTTCAGACAGCAATTCCAATTTACCTTCTTTATACAAATTTCCCATCTGGTCAACAGGTGTGTTTTTATCCTCGGGCTTATAATTTTCATAATCTTTGAAAATCAAACCATTGACATTGTGTTGTTGAATGGCTTTTCTGAAACGCACACCTCCCCCATCTGTATGGTAAGAATAGGCCAAGTAATCAATTAAAAAAGTCTCTTTATCAAACCAATACAGGAAGATATCATCAAAATCCTCCCCGCCTCCATCTTCGGAAAAAGTGACTTTCACCAAGTGGTAAGTTTTCCCATCGATTTCATCCTCTCCCAAATAGGTTTTATAAACTGCCGGATCATTGAGTCCATAAGGCAAAAAAGCGAAATAAGCTACAGAATTGACCGACCGGCTAAAGGCACCGATTCTCTCTTCATTTAATTGTACTAACTCTCCGTTTATTGTTCTTTGGAACCCTTCATTGTTCAGGATATCTTTCACCATTCCCGTGGAATCAGTGAATTCCCGAACATATTCGAATCTATTTGGGGATTTGAAAATCTGATAATTTCGATCTCGGAAGTCAAAACTGATTTTGGCATTTTCAAATAATTTCCCCCCATGGGCTTTTATAGACTGATCCACGATTTTCTGCGCTTCAGATTTCGGTTCACAGGAGGATAGCACAGAAAATGCAAGGAATAGGTAAATGATGTTACGCATATCTTGTGGGTTAATTAAGCTTTTCAATAGATTGTCACTTTTTGAACAAAGTGATGACTTCAGCAATTTGCCATTGGTAATTGATAATTTACAATCTGATTATCCGTAATCTTGCCAGTAGAAGAAATCATCGTTGATATAGTGTTGTTTCCGAATTAATATCTATTAATAACTTGTCCGCCGTGGCGGATCTAACCCGCCTGCTGCCGGCAGGTATCAATAAATATCTAAATAGATGAAATACAAGTTTTATTTGGCTAGTGGAATAATAGCGGATATACATATTTTCAATTATCAATGCTATACATTCCATAAGCATAAAGTGCCCTTCGGTACAAATGGTTCCCTAGGGCGTCCACTCTGAAACTTTCTCTTTTTGCCGGAAGCACTATTCCCGTGCTTTTATCCCAACCTTGGTTGTAGACCAAACTGTAATGATCAGTGGTCTTCACCTTATAGGCCAAAATTTCAAAACTTTGGGGATCAAAATAATACCACCAAATATCTACATTGGGGTCTTCCGGATCACCGTCTACCACTTTCACTGTTTCAACGGAAATACCTCCACTCAGTTCTGACCTTCCCTCATAAGTCAGATTTTTACTTTCATCAAGCAAATCAAAAGGTTTGGTCAAAACATAAAATGCCGCATCAATATCTCTTTTCTTACTTTGGAGAAAACCTTCATTTTGAATTTCATTGCCGCCCATCCAATACTGGGTTTTAAGTCCGTCAAAAATTACCCTATGTTGGATACTGTCCTTTTCCCAGCTCATTTTGGCTTCAAAATACGGTTTAAGACGGAATTCATTTTCCTGTCTGGCATGGGATTCAACATTGCCATCTTCATCAAACAACCATAAATCCCTGACCATGGAAATTGTTTGGGCTTTCTCCCAGGCCTCCTTGCCCCCATGGGCCTCTATGGATTTCTCGATAATGGAAACGGCATGTTTGTCTCGGTTAGAGCAGGAAATCAGGAAGGAAAAAAGAACTGCGAAAATAAAAAAAGAATATCTGGGCATAATTTATTTCATTTGAGATGAAACAAATCTCCTCAAATATTTCCAAAAAATAAAACCGGCCAAACCCATATATTCCAGAAACAACAAGAATTGATTTTCCATCACAAGCGACTCATTAGCATATGCACTATAAGATAAAAACACCAAACCTGTCCAAATCAAAAATACCCTGTTTGTAGTTAATACACTGATTCCAAAAGCCGGGATAATATACCATGGATGTACTACAGTCTGCAGAAACAAATAGCTCAGATAAATCCAAACCATGGCTTCGACTAAATCTCCAGGTTTATCTATTTTCCTGAAAAAACTAATCGCCAAAATAATCAACAGGACAAACCAATTAAGAAATGGTCCCACATAAACAATGGGGTTATAATCTATAAAAAACCCCGATAACCATCTGATCAGGTAATAGATCGATGCATTGAATTCAAATTTAGATTGATACAGCCTGAAACTTTGCCAATAGTTACCCAGGCTATCTCCTAAAAGTAGTGGCCAAAAGAAGAGGAATAACAAGGCGGCGGAAACCCAAAGGAATTTCCATCGCCTATTTTTGTTCCAAGACTTCAATAATAGTGGACCCAACATCAAGGGAGTCAATTTGACTCCAATAGCTGAAGCCCATCCCAAATTGGACAAGATCAACCTGTTTCTTCCAAAAAAATAAACAGTGACCAATAATCCTGTCAGAACAAGGCCTTCAAAATGAAGATTCCCGGTCAATTCCATAATCACAAGGGGATTAAAAGCATAGAGCCATAGCTTTGATTCGGGCAAATTCCAGTCTTTAATGATTTTATATAGTAAGAACAGGTTAAGCCCTTCAAAAAATAAAATCACCAAACGTAATATCAGGATATTTCCCAATAAGCTATCTCCTGCCAGGGCAGAAAGCCAAAAGAAAAATTGATGAAGGGGAGGATATATTGAAAAATACATACGGGAATTCATGCCTTCCATTAAAGATTCCCAGTACAGGGATGGTTGAATATCCAATTGGGCAAGAGCTACATCCGGAAAATAACGGTATGGGCTGATACCGGATTGGATCAGTTGCCCATCAAAAACAAAGCGGTAAAAATCATCCGAAAGGGTGGGCACAGCAAATAACAATGTCAAACGGAAAAGGAATGCCATTCCCAGACCAGCTGATATAGAAATCATTCCTGACCTTGAAAAATTATAAATGATCCAATACATTAAAAAGGACAAACTGTATAAGGACACTTGCCAAATGAATGCAGATCTCGGCAAAAAATAGCCCATAATGACCATAGAAGCCATAAAAATCAAAAGGCTTAAAACCAAAATAATTTGTTTCTTAACAGGGTATAATTTCAACTCTTTGGGGCTTAAATCAAGTTATCAAGAATGAATTAGCAATAATAAAATAAAAAGCGCTTCCATTCTTGAATAACCGCTACAATCAATTTAATTTACTTGCTCAATTACCGATTCATATGAAGGAATATTTACGCAGGGGAACAATACTGTTTATTTCATACGCTTTATTCAGTTATAGTAACGCATCAGCTCAGACCTATGAAGTGTATGACCAAAATCTAAAACTTAAATCAAGGTTGGAATACGACCAGATCAGCATTTTAAGCGAGTCAGTCAGAATCAGTACTGCCAATAATGAACTTAAACTCCTCAGTAAGGAATACAAGCCCTATATCAATTTAAAAGCCGAAAAAGTGGTCAACTATGACCAACCATGGCTGGTGGTAAAGGGTCCAGAAGGTACCGGGGCCTTTCATGAGTACGGAGAGGAAATATTCCCCGCTGAGTATGAAGGAATTCAGACTTTTTTCACCAGGCTTCTTGCCAATAAAGGAAATCAATATTGGGTGTATGACCATTCTACCCGAGAGACTTTATTTATTGGTACTTTTGAAGAGGCTATATTGGCTACCAATGGACAGGTAATCGGTAAAACGGCCCAAGGATACTTTCTCCCCTTATCAGACAACCCGGATAAATTGTACGACGAAATATGGCAGGTAAACGAAAATTACCTGGGTTGCAAACAAGCATCCGGATTTGGGCTGATCAACCGGGAGGGAAATTATGTATTACAACCTGTCATCGATCATCTTGTCCATTTGGAAGGAGACTATTTTTATGCCTTTGATGGCAATCAATATATGCTCATTAAGGGCAGAGAAGGAAAGGCTTTTATCAGTTATTCTTCATATCATAAAATCACCCTGGAAGATGGTATGATGCTGGAATACATTCACGGCAAGTTGAGGAGGGTAATGAACAATGAGGGTATATTGTTGGACCAGACAGGAATGGAAAAAGTTATCCCTGTTGGAGAAAAACATTATAATGTCTATTTGAGAGAGAACATTATTGGCTTGTTGGGGCCAGGCGGATGGGAAGTCCGGCCTGTCTCAGGTGTAGAAAAGATTCTTCCGGGAAATGAAGGGTATTATGGGGCCATGAAAAACGGGAATTTTGGCTATATCAACAAATCGGGCGACTGGGTAATTGAAGCCCAATTTGAGGAAGTGAGAAAATTCCAAGATGGATTTGCTGCCTTTAAAATGATGGGGCTTTGGGGCTTTGTGGATAGAACTGGATCCATTATCAGTCCGGCAAAATTTGAGCATGTTTCGGATTTCAGAAGAGGAATAGCAACGGTTAGGCAAAGTGGAAAAACAAACCTGATTGACCGAAAGGGGAACTACCTTTTGCCAATAGGGTATGATAGGATATCATTGGGAGCGGATAATTATTTCATCTCAGAAAACGAAAATAGATTTGGGCTTATTTCACCCGATGGAAAGGAAATCATTGAACCAAAGTTTGAAGAACTCAGACGGGAGGATCTCAACAGAATTTTGGTAAGAATGGGTGATAAGTATGGCCTTATGGATGAACAGGGAGAATATCTTTTACCTATCTATTATAAAAACATAGTATTTGACCCGGGGGCAAAACAAATCCTGGCGGAAGACATTTACCAGTTTACTTTGGACCCAGTGGAAGAAAAATCAGGAGGGAAAAAGAAAAAAACAGGAAAATAAGCTGGCAAGTAGGAATTATCAATTTTAAATTAATAACTAACGAAAATCAATGCCTACTATGAGATTTGCTATCCCAATTCTGGTAATGACAGTATTCTGTTTCCCGGTTTTCAGCCAGACAGCATCTTCCTATGATGCAGAGCTTGCCAAAAAAATGGGTGCCGATGACTATGGCATGAAAACCTACGTGATGGCTTTTTTACTTGCGGGTGACCGGGTAAGCGAATATACCCAGGAAGAAAGAGTAGAGATCCAAAAAGGCCATATGGCCAATATCAATAGGTTGGCGGAGATGGGAAAATTGATTTTGGCAGGCCCTTTTATCAATGGTGGGGAGAAAAGAGGAATTTTTGTTTTTGACGTTCCCACAAAAGCTGAAGCTGAGGAACTGACCAATACGGATCCAGCTGTACAGGCCGGCGTTCTCAAAATGGAACTGGTGGAATGGTACGGATCAGCTGCACTGATGATGATACCGGAAGTGCATGAAAAGGTGCAGAAAAAGGGGTTTTAAAATTCCAAGCTCCAAATTCCAAAATTCCAAAATTCAAATTGAGAAGTCTACTTCAGATTTGAACGGGAAGTGTTAATCATTTTTCCTAAAATTTTTATTAATTCCAAACACTCTATCAACAGTTCTTCCCTTTGCGACTTGTGCCCATAGTTGATTTCAGAAAGGATAAAAAAGCAGTTTTTAGCCTCTTTTAGTTCTTTTAGGCCAATACCTGTTTTATGAATAAAGTCTTTTCTTGATTCAGCACTGGAAGCTTCACCATAATGAAGGTAAGGACTACAGGAAGATTTTATCAGATGCCCCTTTAAATAATTTCCGGCAAAATCATTTGGGATAGAATTTGAAAAAATTATTACCCTGGATGAAAACCTAATAAGCCTTTTTTCAAGGTCAAAAATTCGTTCCATATCTTTTTTGACCTCAATTTCACACAGGTAAATCAACAAATCAATTTTTCAGGTAATCTTATCCGTTTATTTATCCGATAAAATCCATACCTGCGTTTCATCTTTAATTCTATTAATTTACTTTTATAACGGCACTTCCTATTCTCGACATTCGAGCTTTGGATTTTGGGCTTTGGAAATTTGGAGCTTGGAGTTTACTTCAGGACCGGCCACAAATATCTCTATAAGTGCAATACTTGCATTTTTCCAGATCATCGGTCTGATCAAAAGGAACTGCAGGGTTGTAGAGTTCTTCCAATAAACTCCTCAGACCATTTTCATATCCTTCCCTGTAATCATGATAGTTATTGACCTCTTTACCGGCAGATTTTCCTGATTTTTCCTGTAAATAGGGATTAAAATCCTCCTGAAAAATCTCCTTAAAATTGAACAGGGCCGGCTTCAAAGCCAATGTGTTTTCGGGATACATAGATTGGTACAATAAACCATAATACATGGTCTGCATGGCAGCCTTATTTCTTTGCTTGTCCTCCCGGTCAAACAAACTCTCCACATGGGGAAAGTTCTTCTTGTCCCCTCCTGATTTATAATCTATCAGACGTATGATTTCATTTTGTTCATCCACCCGGTCAATAAATCCCTTCAAAGCTACTTGAACAGGGCCTTGGACTGTATTGATTTGAAATTCGGCCTTATGGGCTTTTTCCATAGATAAAATTTTAAATGGAGCTGCCTGCTCATCAATCTCCAGCAGCCGGACTATATACTTTTTCAGGACATCCCGGACAATGGCCATTTGACCACTGAGTTTGGTATCTGCTTCATCCTCCAAGTGATAAAACTTCCTGACCGCCTTTTCTATTGCAGGATAAACCCAGTTCTTTTTCAAATCCCCAAAATCAACCTTCTCCAACACACTCCTTTTTTTCCTTTCCTGAAAACCTTTGTACAAAAACTCCATGCTCAAATGGGCCAGGTTCCCGAAGACAGAGGCATCCACTTCTTCTTTTACTTCCTCTTCCTCCTCTATCCCGGCAAGGTATTTTAAGTAAAACTTGAGTCTGCAATCCAGGTACTGACTTAATGCAGATGGAGAAAAACTTGTTTCAGCTTTTCCATCTGATTGCACGAGATACCTGTTCAATAGATCGAGCACTTCCTCATCTTTTGTAATCTTGATTTCCCCATGGCTTTGAAGATCAACGGGTACAAAAATCACTTCTTCCTTCTTGTTGATCCCCATTTCCACCATCATTTGCTGTATATAGCGGCTTTTTTCCCCAGCCTTTCCTTGGTCCGACGCAGTTGTATAAATCATATGCACTTCCTCAGCACTGTGCAATAGACGGTAAAAAGTGTAGGCATAGATGGCTTCATTCTGTTCCTGCACAGGCAAGCCAAAGGCCCTTCTGATATTAAAAGGAATCATGGAATTCAAGCCTCCGGAAGGAGGAAAACTGTCTTCATTCATATTGCAGATGATCACCCTTCGGAAATCGAGGTTTCTTGATTCCAATACCCCCATAATCTGCATTCCCTGTAAAGGCTCCCCTTCAAATGGCAGCTTGACCTCCCGGAAAATCTGGCGGAACAAGCGGATGAAAAACTCCCGGTCGACATTTACCTGATCCTGCTTTTCAAAGACTTCCCTTAACCTATTGAGCTGCTTGAAACACTGGAACAAATAAGAACGCTGCAAAGGCTCTTCATCCAACTTACCGGCCAATTCTTCCATCAATGTGGACAGATAAGGAAATAACTGTTCAGCACCTAATTGCCGGAATATCATTTCAAAAAACCTGCCGCCTTCATGCAGTTTACTTTGCTGTACATGAATCAGGTTATGTTCCTGAATTTCAGCCAAGAGTTTTTTGACAAAGGCTGGATTGACGGATTTCAGGTAGGTTGAAGAAAGCAGGTTCCTAATGGCTTGGTGGTAAAAAAGAACCTTACCCTCTTCCAATTTCACATATCGCTGCATTTCCAGGACTGCTTCCAAAAAAGCATAAACAGGCGCATTTTTCACCGGGTAACCCATCGTAACATTGACTTTGTCAATCTGTTCGGGCAGGGTATGCAGAATGGGGAACAACATCTGTTCATCCGGCAGAATCAAGACCGTTTCTTCCCAGTTTTCCTCATCTTTCACCTGCTCCAGGATAGACCCCACCAGGTTGGCCTGATTGCTTTTCAGAGGAGTAGCATAAACATGAATTTTGGCTTCCCTGCTTTGAATCTGCTGAGGTAATTCTTTGGGGAAGGTTGGTCCGAATACTTTATCCTGCTGGTATTCCCTGAAAAACAGCCCTGCTTCCTGATACTTGTCCTCCAAATAATAGCTGTCGACATCCCAGAAGATCCTGGCGCCAAATTCCGTGATGTAATGTTTCATCAGTTTTTCCTCTGTGGCCGTAAAGGCGTTGAAGCCGATAAACACGAATTGCTTTTCCGGTTGGGGAAGTTGATCCAAAGTTTCGGCCACCTGACGGTACAACATTCCCGAATAGGCCATTCCGGATACTTCAAGTGCAGACTTGAAACCTGAATATAATGGACTGAGCAATTGCCAGAATTTTAAAAATTTTTCCTGATGACTTCTGTCCTGGCGTTGAAAAGATTTCCAAAACTCCCGTATAAGGGATATCTGGCTTTCACTCAGAAAGCCCAGGTCTGATTCCAGTTCTTTGATTTCGGATAGGTAGTGATAGAGTTTGGAGGCATTGGCCATAAACTGATCCACATCATTGAAATCTTTGAGCATCATTTCTCCCCAAAAATAGAACCGATCAAATGTTTCCGGATCAGGATGCAATATCTGATACACCTTATAAAGCTCAAAAATCAGGCTCAGTTCATCAGCGGGACGCTGACCGGCATGTTTGTAAAAAATATCCTCTATGGTCATCACCTCCGGCATCCAGCTTGGGCTTTCTATCAAAGTCCCCAAATGCTGCGTGAAAAAGAGCCCTGCACGTCGATTGGGCAGGACAATGGCCAATTTTTGCAAATCGCGATACTCCTGTAAAATCTGTGCAGCTGTATTTCTTAAAAAACTATGCATCATTTGAATCTCTTAAATTGCCGGTGAATCTGTTTGTTCTTTTAAAATCAGTTCTGGAAAATCTCTACAATTTTCCCTCTTTCCAGGTAGCATAAATACCCTTTGGTGGGCTTCCCGCTCAATGCCTGAACCAAGGACATATATTCCCTGACCTGCTTTTCATATTTTCCATATTCCTCTCCTGTTTTAAAGTCCACTACAATGGTCTCCTTTTCCTTGAAGATGATTTTATCGGGGCGTTTTTGTTTACCGCCAGGTAAAAGAATTCCTTGTTCAGTCAATAAGGTATCCTCAAGATCAAACCATGAGGCAAATTGGGCTTGATTGAAAAGTGCCTCCATTTGCTTTTGAACCAATAAGCTGACCTCTTGTGTGATCCTGCCTTCGAAATACAGGTTTTTTAATTGCATACGGGCTTCATCAAGACCGCCCGATTTCTCCAGTATTTCATGCACAAGTAAGCCGAAATCTCTTTTCTTACGCTGCTCTATTCCCTCTGGGGAGAAATCAACAGCATACTTTTTTACCTGAAGCAGGTTTGTCCAGTTTTGATAAGCCCAACGTAAAGTCGGCACTTTTCCTTGCTTTGACCTTACCTGGGGATAGTCAGGCCAATCCCCCAATTCAAAAACCCTATTTTCTACATCAAAATAATCTGAAAGACTGAGTTCACCGAGGGTATCCACAGTACCACTCAGCAGCAACTGTAAATGGGCTTGCAGGTAATTCCGGTTTTTGACTTCCTGTAAATAAGGAACTAATCCCCAGAAAACCTCCTCTGCCCGGGTGAGAGCCACATAAATCATATTCAAGGAATCCAGGTAAGCCATGACGGCTTCCTCTGCATAAGTGCTGTTGAAATCAGATTTCGCCAATTTACTGTTCAGAGTCAGGGGAATGATGGCTGAAAACTTCTTTTCTCTATCCTCAAAAGGTGACCAGACCACATTTTCTTTTTTGATATCAAAAATCGTCCACTTCAAAAATGGCATCAAAACCACCTTGAACTGAAGTCCTTTGGATTTATGAATGGTCAGTATGCGCATGGCATTGTGACCTTCCGGTATTTTGAC
>Ga0114946_10001907_pt1 | contig 14353 bp, 11 predicted proteins | sample WalLakDeSediment_FD_88676 | JGI IMG/M metagenome (GOLD analysis project Ga0114946, IMG submission 88676) | Lake sediment microbial communities from Walker lake, Nevada to study Microbial Dark Matter (Phase II) - Walker Lake 11/02/13 Deep Sediment | ecosystem: Environmental > Aquatic >... | reverse complement strand
CGCGCCTCGCCATGACCGCCGCACCGCCCAGCGAGAGCGTCTCCAAGGTGCTGGTGCGTTCGCGCTGGCTGCGTGTCCCGCGTGGCTGGGGCGGCATCTACCTGCCGCGCGTGGGGGTCGGCGACGTCGTGGCCGAGGGACAGCTGCTGGCCACCATCGCCGACCCGGTCACCGACCAGGTGCATGAAGTGCGTGCCGATATCGATGGGGTGGTCATCGGTATGTCGTTGCCGCAGGTGGTGCTCTCCGGCTCCGCGCTGTTCCACATCGGCGAGATCCGCTGAGCGCGCGAGGCGCTCATGCGGGTGCCCTTCGCCAACAGGCGACTGCGGGTCGGTGAGACGCCGGTCCTCAGAATCGATAGCGAAACACCACCGACCAGGTGTCGATGTCCTGCAACTCGTAGTCCCCGCCCAGGCTGAGCGAGTCCGTGAGGTTGTACACGGCGCGGACGCCGCCACCCAAGTCGTTGTCGAACTCGACCCCGGCGCCGTCCTGGACGAGTTCGCCGACGGACGTATAACGCGCCCAGAGGTCGAATTCCCAGTCGCCCGTGACCCACTGGGCGCCCAGGGTGGCGCCGACACCGCTGTCGTCCTCGTCATCGAGCGCGACCGTGCCGAACCCCTCCAGCTCGAACCGGTCGAAGTCGCCATACTCGACGAGGTCATACGTCAGCCTCCCGTAGATCGACCAGTCATTACCCATCGGCCAGCTGTAACCCACGCCAAGCCAGATGCGCTCGAGGTCGAAGTCGGACTCCTCCGTGGCCAGCCTGGCGCCGCCGGCGTCCCGGCGGGTTACGTCCAGGGTGGTGTTCGAGGTGCTCCACTCGGCATACAAGTGCCAGCGCGGAGCGAACACCCAGACACCGCGGATGCCCCAGCCAAGGCCGGTATCCACCTCGGCACCCAGTGTGCCGCCGGTGCCGTCGGGCTCGCTGAAGTCGCCGCCGCCCGAGGTGCCGAGGAGGCGGAGATCGAAATAACTGCGCTCGGTCGCGGCCTGGACCGGCAGCGCGGCGAGGATGAGCAGGGCGGCGGCGCCGCAGTTCAGGGACTTGTTCATGACGAAGGCTTCTCCGGTTGGTTTTGACCTGGGTTCCGCGGTTGCCTGGCGGGCTGCGCGGCGCCCCGTGATTTCGGCACAATAGGCCACCGGATGCGCCTTTCGGCCGATCGATGCACGAGCGGCCGGCTTTTTTCACGAACGGCAGACAAGCCGCAGGTTGTTGATTACATGGGGATCCCGACCGCACGCCGGCGCCAGGCGCCGGACATCGTCGACATGGGCTTCCTCAAGCTGGTCGCCGTCGCCCTCCTGCTGCTCGGCGTCATCTTCGGCCTGATGCAACCCGCCGGTTCCATCGGCCTGGGACGTGCCGGCGCGATGCTGTTCTGGACGCTGCATGCCGTGGCCGCCATCCCCTGCATCGCGGCGGCCGTCTGGCTGCTGGCCCGCCTGCGCATTTCTCTGTCGCCCTGGGCGTTCGTCCTCGTGTCCGGGATCATCGCCGCGGTCGGCCTGTCGCTGGCAGCGCTGGGGCTGGAAGTCCTGTTCGGGATCCAGGACAACGATCCCGGGGATGTCGCAGTCCTGCAGTCGTGGGGTTTCACGGGCCTGTGGCTGGATGAGTTCGGCGGCCTTGCGCCGCCCTTTGTGCTCGCCTGGGTGCTGATCAACCTGCCGCGCCTGACGCGCTTGGGCACGAGCCCTTCGGCGCCACTCGCGGCGGCCGAACCTGAGCCTGAGCCCGAGCCGGGGGTTTCCGTACCGTCAGGCGGCCTCCTCGACCAGTTGCCGGAGGCCCTCGGCACTGACGTGGTGCTGCTGACTTCCGACCTGCACTACCTGCATGTCCACACACCGCGCGGCCGGACGATGCTGCTCTACAGCCTGTCCGACGCCGAGTCCGAGCTGGTCGGGCGCGGCATCCGGGTGCACCGCTCGCACTGGGTGGCGGACCGTCACGTGCGGGGTCTGCGGCGCAAGGGCAGCCATCTCGTGTGCCAGCTCACCGGCCAACTCGAGGCACCGGTCAGCCGCCGGCGGCAGGCGGAAGTGGTGGCGCGTTACGGACGAGACACGCGCTACCATCCTCCGGCCTGATCCGCAGTCGGGGCCTGCTCCCTGCGCGGATCGACGCCGCGGTGTCCGAGGGCCCTCGGCGCGGTCCGCTGAATTCAGTCCGCGTAACTGAACACGTCCTCGAACGGCGCGCCCAGACAACGAGCGAGCCGAAACGCCAGCTCCAGCGACGGCGCATATTTCTCCGCCTCGATGGCAATGATGGTCTGGCGGCTGGCGCTCACCCGTTCCGCGAGTTCCGCCTGCGTCATGGCCGCGGCCTCGCGCAATTCCCGCACGCGATTGGACACCCTTCCGCGTCGCGTCGGACCCGTCATGCCCGATACAACCAGATGGTGGCCAGCTGGCTGGTGATGTGGCCGAGGAACAGCACCGTCAACAGCGCATAGAAAAGGACCGGCAGCGTGCCCAAGTCGATGCTGGGCAAGGCATGGCCCGCAAATGCCGCCTGCGCGAGCGCGTGGATGATGAGCACGTTGACGGCCGCCAGCACCACCAGCCCCTCGATGCGCTCGGCCCGTGCCGCGATGGCGAGGTCGCGCTCATCCTTGCCCGCCTCGCTGCCCGCGCGGGCGTCCAATATGGCCGCGAGCGTCGCATGCGCGACGATCATCAGGACGACCACCGCGCCGTAGGTCCAGATCATGTGGCCCGGCGATACATTCACCACCGCCCAGCTGTCGGTCATGCGCATGGTCAGGAAACTCCAGGCCAACAGGCTGGCAATCAGGGAACCCCAGGCAAATTTCTCGTGGTGCGACATCGTTTCCACTCCAGGCAGTTGCGGCTCAGGCCGATGGCCATGTCCAACATGTTTTACTACCCGGCCGGGAGGATGTCAAACATTTTTTACCTCCTTGAACGGAGGCCTGGCCACTGGCTTCAGTCCGCCTGGTCTGGCGGCTCACGTTCACCCGCTTCGCAGGAGTCGCGATGCGCGGCGCGCATGAGCCGGTCGTGGACCGCCAGCCATTCCGGCGCCGCGGGCGGCGTTTCCACGATGATGAGATCGTGACCGGCCGCGTCCAGCCGGCGCAGCGCGGCGTACAACATGCGGCCGTAGTCGACGGCATTTGCGGGCATGGCGGTTACCGCGGCGCCGGCCGCCTCGCCGGCGGCGATGGCGGCCGGGCTGTGCGCGAGGGTCGCGATGCGCACGCGCGGCGCGCCCTGCGCGGCAAGTCGTTGCGGGAGTTCACCGGCGGCGACCAGCTCGAGCGGCGTAACCGGCGCGTAATGCGAGGCGAGCCGGCCGGGTGCGCGCAGGCTGTGCGGCGGCGGGGCGACCGGGCAGCCGAGCACGGCCTCGAGCTCGGCCACGGTAACGGCGCCCGGGCGCAGGAGTGCGGGCGTGCCGTCGAGCAGGCTCAGGATGGTGGACTCGAGGCCGACCTGGCAGGGGCCGGCGTCGAGGATCATGTCCACGTCATCCCCGAGCTCGGCCAGCACGTGTGCTGCGGTGGTCGGCGAGACGCGGCCGAAGCGGTTTGCGGACGGCGCGGCCAGTGCCCCGACCGCGGCGATCAGCTCGCGTGCGACCGGTTGGGCCGGCACCCGCAGCGCTACCGAGTCCTGCCCCCCGGTGACCTCGTCGGGCACGTGGGGCTGGCGCGGCAGCACCAGCGTCAGCGGGCCGGGCCAGAAACGCTCGGCCAGCAGCCATGCGGCGTCCGGGATCTCACGCGCCCAGTCGGGCAATGCGTCAGCCGAGTGCAGGTGGACAATGAGCGGGTGGTTCGCCGGACGGGCCTTGATGGCGAAAACGCGGCGCACTGCCGCGGGGTGCATCGCCACCGCGCCCAGTCCGTAGACGGTCTCGGTCGGGATCGCCACGACCCCGCCGTCCCTGAGCAGCTGCGCCGCCGCGGCGATGGCCGCGCGCGAGACTGGCGTAGGGGCGATGGCAGGCGTCATGGGCGCGGATGATAGCAGTGGTGACTGTCACGGATCGAAGCAGGGCATCGAGCTCTTCCAGCGCCGTGATCGACAGGCGTGCCACCACAAGGGCAGCGCCATCGGCTCTGACCCCCTAAGCGGTGCACTCCCCGATACCAGGCGCGCCCCGAGCGGGGGTCTCGGGCGGCTGGGACGAAGTCACTGACGTAGCTGACCTCCGCGGACACTCGAGCCACCCGAGGAAAATGTCTACCTGCGCCCGCTCGGCTTCGGCAAGGTAGTGCCGGTTGCGACCGCGGTCGACCATCTCCCAGAAGTGCGCCGGGTCGAGCATGAGGTCCTCCCTGATGCGCCGGCACATATCCACGGGAAGGGCCTCCATGTCATCGGCGATCATTTTCGCCTTGGTCCTCTCGCCGATGGACAGGAAATAGACCGCCAGCCTCGCCTGCGCGCAGCGCACGCCGAGCAGGCTGCGGTATTGCCGAAGGCTGCTTAGATCACTTTTGGCGTCCACCTCGAGCAGGAGCTTGAGGATCCGCTCCGCCCCCTTGATCCGGTGTTCGTGCGCGTAACGGCACAGCATCACGACGTCGTAGGCAGCGGTCTCGGCGACGTCCGGCAATTCATCCTCGAAGGCGATGTGACTGTAGTACTTGAGGAACTCCAGGCCCTCGTAGGCCAGGCCGTCATCCCCGCGGCTGAGCAGGAACTCCAGTAGCATGCGGTACTGGTGGAGCACGTCGAAGCATACGGCCGCCGCCCGAGCCTCGATGCCACGCTCGAGGAACGAGTTCATGAAGCGAAACGCCATTTGCACCACGGCCGGCTTCCCGGCGCCCGCAGCGACTTCCGCGATGAAGCGCGTGTTGATGGCGATGAGCGAGTTGACCTCGTGCATCGAATCCAGCGCTTCGCGGTAGATGCTGGTGTACTCGCGCAGCGTCTTCCATTCCACCCACAGGCCGCGGCTGTCCAAGCTTTCCATCAGCTGTGGGTCCATGCCGATGAACTCCGGCTTGGCGCGCAGCTTCTCCCCGATCCGGTACCAGGCATGCCCCACGTCGGGCTTGTCGGCGATGTAGCTGATGACAAAATCACGCAGGGCGTCGACAGCGTCCACCGCGATGATCTTGTCGCGGCCCTCGATCGAGTTGTTCGCGATGTCGGTGATTTCCTCGACCTGGTGGAACAGTTTCCCCTGCAGGGGCTCGACTTCCGCCGCAGAGCGCCCCGCCAGGCCCAAGTCGCCGAGCCGGCTGGTGCGCAGCCGCAGTCGCTCGATGATATTGCTCGGCTCGAGGAACCAGAACGTGTATGCGAAATAGGGCAGCATGGAGGCCAGCCCGATGCTGGTCAGCGCCATGACCATCAGCAGCAGGCCGCGCGGCACGAAGTCCTCGCGCAGGCTCACGCTGAGCCAGACGGCGCACAGGCTGACGATGATGTAGAAACTGAGTACCGCAATGTGCGCGGGGTCGCGCAGGAACATCATCGCCACGCCAGTGTAACGCTCCGATGACAGCTGCACGATGATCGCGATGACCGTAAGGACGATGCCGAGCGCCGCCACGACGGTCATGCCGAGCGCCGGCAGGGCATCGGTGATCAGCTCGGGCGTGAACCCGAGGTAGTGCTCCAGCACCGCAGGAACGCTGACCACCCCGCCAGTCAAAATCACGGCGTCGACCGTGTACAAGAGCGAGGTGGACACGAAGGCGACGGCCACCACCAGCAGCATGGGCGCAAACCAGTTGCGCACGATGCCGGGCGTGGTGCCGCGCATCGCGCGACTCCTCGCCCGTTCAAGCACGACAACGCTCAATCTACGCTTTGAGTCAGCGGCTCCCGAGTCAAAGCGGGGTGGCTCAGACATGCATCCTCCCTGGCGCTGGTCCGCCGTCCTGGTCCGCGGTTGGCATCTTGACACAATATTCGTTTCGTGCGCGTGAACATCTCCGCTACGCCGCCCATGCGGCAGCATCGGCTCAACGTGCGGCCGTCATCGGAGCGTTCGATCGATGCATAAAAGTGTAGGGAGCGGGGCCGGGGAATGCCGGATCGAGTCCTGATCTAATGCCGATCTATTGCTGATTTCTGCCCGAGGGACTGATTTTCGAATGCATCGGCCGCTCATGGCGGCGCGCTGCAGCCGCCCGATATCTGCCGGCCGGCGCGGCGGGTCGATTGGCAGCATGGGGCGGCCTGCGGAGGTCAGGGGCGGGGAAGTGGGCGCAACCCCTGCTGCACCGCCAGCCCGGCAACGATGAACCCGAGCCCGACCCAGGTCGAGGGCAGGATCGTCTCGCCGACGAACGTGCGGATGAAGAACAGCGACAGGAACGGCGACAGGAAAATCAGGTTGCTGATGCGCGAGGCGCTACTTGTGAGCCGCAGCGCGCTCAGCCAGAGGGCGAATGCGAGCCCCATTTCGAACACGCCGACCCACGCCGCGCCGGCGAGGCCCCGCCAGTCCGGCACGGCCAGGCCCTCGGTCAGCGCGCACACCAGCAGCACGAATGGCAGTCCCAGCGCGAAATTGCAGAACAGCGCCACCAGCGGGTCGCGCCGGTCGCGCGCGCTGTAGATCCAGTACAGCGCCCACAGCACGGTGCTGCCGAGCGCCAGGGCGACACCGGCCGGGTTGGCGAATTCGAGCGCCAGCACCTCGCCGCGCGTCGCGATGACCCAGACACCCGCGTAGGCGACGAGGCCGCCGATCACGTCCGCGCGGGCCAGGCGATGCCCGAGCAGCGGCACCGCGAGGATCGCGAGCGTGAACGCCCAGGTGTAATTCAGAGGCTGCGCCTCCTGCGCCGGCAGGCGGTCGTAGGCCTCGAACAACACGAGGTAATAGCACAGCGGGTTGAGCAGGCCGAGCGCGAGCGAGCGCAGGTAGTCCCGCCGGCTGCCGCGCAGCACCTCGGCGAGCCGCCCGGTCGCGACCAGCAGCGCGCCGAGCGTCAGCAGCGAAAACACGCTCGCCCAGGCGAGCAGTTGCACCGGCGCCAGGTACTGGAGCGACAGCTTGAACGCGGTGGCGACGGTGGACCAGAGCAGCACCGCGCCGAGGGCCAGCAGCAGCGCGCGCTGTTCGTTAGTGAGTTGCATCGCATCTACCGTGCCTGCCGACCGCGGCAGTCTAGCAGGCGACCTTGGCCGTCACCCTATCCTTCGGTGACGGCCAAGCCCAAGGGTCAGTTCAGCTCGTTGGCCCGGTCGGTAGCCGGGGGCGAGATCGGGCGATCATGAAGATAGTGATGCCCGCAACAGCGCAGGGATCCGCTCCCTGAACGCAAAGAAGCCTTTCTTAGCATGGGGCCAGAACCGGCCGTCCCACGCGCGCCGGACCTGGATCAAGGCAATGCCCTCGTTCGCCAGCAAGGGGGCGAGATGCGCCAAGTGATCTGCCACTGGACCGACCGGCGCATAGGAAGTGACGATCTGCCCCACCCCTGCGGCCCGCGCCGCTGCAACAAGTGTCCCGGCATCGAGCCTTTGCGACACCTCCGTGGTGCAGCTGAAATGCGCCCCTGCCCTCGACGCCGTGTCCGCTGCTGCCGCCTGCACGAACCGGCGAGCGGTATCACCCCACAGCAGGTCCGCGTCTGCTGCGATGATCGCCGCATCGATCGTAGCGTCACCGGGAAACACTGATTCCGGATGCATATCCTCGTGGGTGACCAGCAGCATCGCGGGCCGGCGGGCAGCATGGGGCGCCGGTTCCGGCAAAGCACGCGCGGGTTCCACCGGAGCTTCGGTGAGCGCCATCGCTTCCCGGGCCAATCCAGCGGGTGCGAACCGGCCGTTGGTGTAGCGGGCGATGTTGTCTGCCGTGGCCAGGTAGGTTTTCCCCACCGTCTGCAATCCCGCCACCCAGCGCCAGGAAAGCGTATTGCTGGCGGCATCCGCGTCGACCAGGTGGCGCAGGAAGAAGTCGGCACCGAGCGTCCACGGCAGGCGGAGCGTGAATATCCAGATCGAGGCGAACCACATCCGCACGTGATTATGCAGGTAGCCCGTCTCGACCAGCTCCCGCGCCCAGTCGTCGAAACCTTCGATGCCAGCCCGCCCGTTTTCGGCCGCGGTAATCAGGCTGGTGTCGTAGGGCGCATCGCGCTGGCGGTCGCGCTCCTCAAGGAATCGCGTCCAGACGGCCGGGCGCATTTCCAACCAGCCTTTCCAGTAGGTGCGCCAGAGCACCTCCTGCACATATTTCTCTGCCGCGGCCAGGCTGTGCTGGTCGAGCACGGCGCCGACGATTTCCTGCTCCGTGAGAAGGCGGTGACGCACATAGGGAGAGAGCCTGGAGACGGCGCTCGGCTCACTCGGCCCGGGATCCGTATTGCGGCCCGCGGCATACTGCCGACCCGCCCGCGGCACAAACTGGGCAAGTCGGCCAAATGCGTCGCGTCGTGACGCAGGAAAAACCGGATCGGTCATCAGCGCAGGCGTCCGTCGGGGGCCACGAGTCTCAGTTCCGTCGTTGTCCTGCGCGCCTAGTGTGTGCGCCCGAGGCTCTCGAGAACCTCAGCCAGCACCTGGCGGGCGGCCGTATTGGCCGGATCCACGGCGATCGCCGCATGCAGGCTGGCGACAGCTTCGTCCGCGCGCTCCTGCTGCCACAGGACGATACCGAGCCCGGTGTAGGCCTCGGCGCTCGGGCTTATCTCGAGAGCGCTGCGCAGGTGGCTCTCGGACTCGGCAAGCTGGCCAATTCGTGCCAGGGATGACCCCAGGTTGTAATGCGCCGTGGCCGACCCGGGGTCCAGCTCGATCGCCTTGCGGTACGCCCTGGTAGCCTCGTCGGACAATCCCTGCCGCTCCAGCACGAAACCGAGGTCGTTGTAGATCGCCGGCTGCGGGTTAACCGCGAGTGATTCACGATAGTGCGCTTCGGCCACCTCGAGCTCGCCGATATCGATGGCCGCGAGCGCCAGGTTGTTGTGCGCCTTCCAGTGCTGCGGGTCCGCCGCGACTGCCTTCTCCAGCGCGACGATGGCCGCCTCGCTGTTGCCCTGCTGGAATAACGCGAACCCGAGAGAGTTCAGGAGTTCCACGTTGTCGGGCTCGACGGCGAGTCCCCGCGCGTAGGCCTTGACGGCAGCGGGATAGTTGCCGGTCCGCTCGTTGGCCATGCCCGCCCGCAGAAACGAGTAGGCGTCGACGAACTGTTCCTTGATCGTTACGATCCCATCAGCGGGGAGCGGCACGAACTCCGGAATGTTGGCGGCACGGTCTGCCCCGGTGAATCGATCGAGCACCACCGGCGGTGTGGACTGGCCATTCTCGTCGATGTGGGTCAGGAAGAGCTGCGTATAGGCGGTGTTGGCCTTTGAGGAGAACACCAGCCAGCGGCTGTTAGACGACCAGCTGTGCCAGGAATTCATGCGCGGCGTGTTCGCGCGCAGGCGCCGGGCCTCGCCGCCTTCGGCCGGAATGATGTAGAGCTCGCTGTCCGGCATCAACAGCATGTAGTTCTCCGCCTTGCAGAACACGATCCACTTGCCGTCAGGAGAGAATTTCGCGAAGTAGTTGCTCTTGCCGTTGTGCGAGGCGCCCTCGATCGGCTCGGCCGCTCCTCCCCGGCCATCGTTGAATGGCACCCGGTACAAATCGAACTTGAACGGCTCGTTGCCATGGACGAACTCGGGGACGTCCTTCTCGTTCAGCAAGATGCCCGTGGCGTTCTCGATCGCTTCCTTGCGGTAGGCTTTCGTCCGGGCGAACACGATCGACTTGCCGTCCGGACTCCACGTCGGGTTGCTCTGGACATACTCGGGGTCGTCGGCGCCGGGCAATGGCTGGAAGGTGCCGGTCTGGGTGTCGTAAACGACGAGAATGCCCTTGATCGGGAAGAACAGCTGCGAATACCAGATGTCGGGCAATGCCACGAACACCGCACGGTCCTTGACCGTGCTGATCACGTAGCGCCCGTCGGGCGAGACCTGGGAGAGGAGCCCGAAGGTGGTCTCGCCGTCGTCTTTCCGGTAGTCGTTCCAGGTGATGATCTTCTCGTCGTCCAGCACCATTTGCTCGGACACGGGGAGGATCGCGTAGGCGCCCTTGTCGTTGCCGTAATCCACATCGAGGCCGAGCACGCTGCCATCGCCCGAGAAGGAGTGACAATTTCCGCAGACCGGCAGGTCCTCGAGCACGACGGGAGGCTGGTCTTCGGAGTCGATCGACCCGAAACGCCAGCGGATGCTCGAGGGATCCTGGACAGCCGTGATGAAAGGGAGCGGAACCTCGCGATAGAAGATCGAATCTCCCACCGGATCAGCGGAGGTCCGGATGCGGACGCTGGCGGAGGAAACAGCCTGCGCGTCCGTGCCGATGCCGACGATAGCGACCTCTGCATCCCGTTCCATGCTGCGTTGCTTGATCACGGCCCAGTCCGCCGCCGCGGGGCGCCAACGGGTTTCAGTCGTCGGGAAGCGCAGCAGCTCGTCCGTGCCGTCGAATCGCAGCAGGACCATCCAGCTTGTACTGTCCCCGGTCGCGTCGCTCCAGACGAAGGTCGGGGCGACGATTTCGGGCGGGAAGAGCGTCTCGTCGAGCGGATACTTGATTTCGAGGGCACCGGAGGGCGCGCCCGGGAACGGGAGCGGCGCCGGTTCGTTGGCCTTCGCACAGCCGCTGAGGATCAGCACCGCAGCAAGCAGCAAACTGCTGCCAGCCGGGGCCGGGTTGTCGCAGGCGCTTGCCCGAACTCTACTTGCTCGCACTCTATGTGGTGGGTTCATCGGTGGGTCCTCAATCGCCGGCGATTGTGGGTGACCGGTTCAGGCGGTGTCAAACGCGTAAAGGTGAACGATGTGCGCCGCCCAGGCGGGCCGCACTTCCGCGGCGGCTTGACATAATTGGAGCGATTGACAGTGCAGGCGCGCGGGGGGAGACTTCGATCATAAAAACACGCGGCGGAAGCGCTGCAGCAATATCGGGCCCGCAGCAAAATCATGCGACGGGCCCGGATCACAAGGGGAGAAGCCAGGAATGAATGCCAGGGTGAATTTGCGTCCGTTGTGCGCGGTGCTCGGGATCGCTGTCTTTGCCATCTCTACGGCAGCCAATGCTGCGGTGCATCGTGTCTCTCCCGGCCAGTCCATCCAGGACGCGATCGATGCTGCGGCACCCGGTGACACCATCATCGTGGAGCCGGGGACCTATACGAGCGATGACGCCACCTACGGACTTCGCATTGCCACGGACGACCTACGCCTGATCGGCAGGGTGGTGCCGGGCCGGGGCGACGCGGGCAAGGTCCGCATCCTTCACAGCGGCTCCCAGCAGACGGGCGTCTACGCGGCGCCCGCGGGTTGCGATTACAACGTTGGCGCCAACAGCGCCGTTGGGCAACAGTGCAACGACAGGAGGCTCCAGGAGTTCTACATTCGCGGCTTCACCGTAGAAGGGTTCCCGGTCAATGGTATCCAGACCCGCTGGGTGGACGGCTTCGAGTTCGTCCGGAACGAGTCTGTCAACAACCTCAATAACGGCATCTATCCGACCCTCTCGACGAATGGGCTGATGCAGAACAACGTCTCCTACGGCTCGCTCGATACCGCGATGTGGGTGGCGGGCTCCGAGAACGTTCGCGTCATCGGCAATGAGCTCCACGGCAGCGTGATCGGCTTCGAGATCACGGTCTCCAACAACGTCTGGGTGACGCAGAACCGGATCTACGACAACACCGTCGGCATCGGCCTGTTCCATCCGAACGGCGCCGGTAACCCGCCGTTGCCGGTCATGGCGAACTGGGTGATCGAGCACAACGACGTGCGCGACAACAACCGGCCGAACGAGGCGGTACCGGGAACCTTCCAGAGCGTCTTGCCGCCGGGCATCGGCATCCTGGTGACGGGTGTATCGGACCACGTGATTGCAAAGAACACCGTTGCCGACAATGACTTCGTCGGCATCGCGGTCCTCGGCTGGTGTACGGCCAATGCCGGCACTCCCAACGATTGCTCGCGCCGGCCGCCGATCGCGGATCCTGCCGTGAACAACAACCTCATCGCCCAGAATCGCGTGACCGGTAATGGCGGGAGCGCTCCGCCGATCCCGATCAGTTTCCTGGCCGCGGACATCACCTATTTCCAGTTCGAGCGGTCGTCGGGCAACTGCTTCGAGAAGAACAGGCCGAGCGGCTTCTCGTTCGTCTCTTCCGAGGCCGACCTGCAATTGCCCACCGACGGGTGCTAGCCAAGAAAATCGAGGCACACGGCTGCTCGATCGTTATCCGTCGGGTCGAAGGCCCGGCGGCCACTGAGCTCTTCTTTCACTGCCAGCCCCCTGCTGGGACTGTGGAGGCGGGCGGGCAGGCCGAGGCGATCTATCGGGCGATCTTCCACCTCCTCGAAGCCGAGGGTGGAAGCTTCGGATCAGTCGTCGCCGAGACGGTATTCCTGCAGGACCTGCGGGCGTGCATCGGGCCTGTTCGTGAGGCGCGACAACGTGTTCTTGCCGCGCGCGGCGGCGTGGCTCACAGGCCCGCCAGAACCGAGATCGAGCAACCCCCGTTGAACGAGCGGGCCCGCCTGGAAGTTTCGGTGCAGGCCCTCCTGCCCCGGGAGTCACCAGCGGGGTTCGAAACGATCGAGGCCAGGTCCGCGCATCGCGGTGTCGAGTGCGACCCCGCGCACGGCCTGCGGATCCGCCTCGGAGAGGAGACCCGGTTCCATGCGGCCGGGCTGTGCGGGCCTGGCGAGACTGCCTACGAGCAGACACTCGGCATGTTCGAACGCGCCGAGGAGTTGCTGCAGCAAGCCGGCCTGGAATTTGGCGACGTCGTGCGCACGTGGATCTATCTGCGCGACATCGACCGCGACTACGCAGAGCTGAACCGCGCACGGCGCGTTTTCTTCGCCGCGCGGGGGATCGATCCGGGGCCGGCCAGCACCGGCATCGGCGGCGGGCCGGTCGCCGATGCGCACGATCTCTGTCTTGGCGTGTACGCCGTGAAGGCGGGACGCCCTCCCGTGCGGACCGTGATGACGTCGCCGACGCTCAACGAAGCGGTGGAATACGGCGCCGACTTCGTGCGCGGAATGAAAGTGGTCGAGACCAACAAGGTGGCGCTGCACGTCTCCGGGACCGCGAGCATCGATGAACACGGCCGGACGGCGCACCCCGGTGATTTCGAAGCCCAGGCGGACCGCATGCTCGTGAATATCGCGGCCCTGCTCGAGAGACAGCACGCAGACTTCGGCGATGTGGTCTCCGCCGTCACCTATGTGAAGCATCCCGCGGACGCCGGGCGACTTCGGCATAAGCTCGAAGCCGTCGGCTTCGCGGGCTTCCCCCACGCGTTGGTCGAGGCGCCGATCTGCCGGCCCGACCTCCTCTGCGAGACCGAGGCGCTGGCCGTGGTTGCGAAAGCGTAGCGGTCGTCGAGGGACCGTTTACCAGCCGTCGCCGATGCGGATGCCGACCTTCGGCAGCAGGACACGGTGCAGCAGGAGAATCAGCCCGGTCAGCGCGAAGGCGAACACGAATACGCCCATGGCCGGCCCGACCTGGCTCATCAGCTCCGGCGCGGCAAGCAGCACCACGGCGAGCGCCACCATGATCACCCCGCCCACCAGCTTGAGCACCCGGCCCTGCGATTCCTGGAAGCGGTCGATGCGCAGCTTCACCACGGCGATGAAGAAGATCACCAGCTCGATGCCGAGATAGATCAGCAGGTAGACGCCGAGCAGCGCGAGGAACTCCATCCAGCTCACGTCATGCGCCCGCACCAGCCCACTCCAGATCACCGGGAAGCCGGCTGTGCAGGGCAGCTCGATCAGCGCGATGCCCGCGGCCATCACCACCGTGGCGCCCATCAGGGCCAGCGGCGAGCGGCCGTTCATCATCAGCTCGCGGAAGCCCTTGAAGATGCCCGGCTTGTACTTGTCGTCGATGCTGAAGGAAATGCCGCGCTTGAACCAGAAGTAATCCTTCACATTCACCAGCCCGAAGGTCAGCGCGAACAGCGCCACCACCCAGTAGATCCATGGCAGGTAAGAGGCGAAGGCCAGGATGCTGAACACGCCCGCGATGAACAGCCCGTAGATCAGCGCGGTGGTGAACAGGAACGTCAGGCCGACCAGCACCACCCGCCGCCGCGAGCCGGAGTGCAGCACCAGTACCAGCAGCATGGTCAGCACCCAGATCGAGCAGGGATTGAAGCCGTCGACGAAGGCGATGAGGCTGGTGCTCAACAGCAGCGGCTGGACGCTGAGGTTGACCTTGCCGACCAGCGGCACGTCGAGGATGGCGTCCACGTCCTCCGGGAACGGGCGCAGGGCCGGACCCTGCTCCGCCGCACCGGCATCGGTCAGCGAGCGGGAGTCCGGACAGCCCTGCGCCAGGCAGGTTTCCACCT
>Ga0114946_10001906_pt1 | contig 14358 bp, 12 predicted proteins | sample WalLakDeSediment_FD_88676 | JGI IMG/M metagenome (GOLD analysis project Ga0114946, IMG submission 88676) | Lake sediment microbial communities from Walker lake, Nevada to study Microbial Dark Matter (Phase II) - Walker Lake 11/02/13 Deep Sediment | ecosystem: Environmental > Aquatic >... | reverse complement strand
GCGGGTGGCTCGGCGACGACAACTCGAGCAGCCGGAACCCCGTCAGGAAGCCTGCGCCGACCTCGAAGAGCGGCAGCAGACCCAGGGCCAGGACCCCTGCGAGGACGCCGCCCGCGACGAAGGCCGCGAAGGCGACGGCCGTGGCCCACGGGGACAACCCCCCGCCGACCAAGACCCAGGCGACCAGCGCGACACCGCCGGCGACGCCGCCCATGGCGCCCGCCGCGACGACCGCCGGACGCGCCTGGACGTCGCGAACGCTGCGGACGGCCACGACCGCGCCCACGAGCGTCGCCAGAAGCGTGACCATCGGTGTCGAGGGAACGAGGACGGCCGTGACCACCGCCATCCAGCCCGCCCACAGCAGCGCCACCTCGTGCGACACCAGGATGGCGACCAGCAGCGGCACGAGCATGACCAGCACGAAGCTGGGGGAGAGCTCGAGGGCGAAACGCTGCAATAGGACGACGGCCAGCGTCAGCGCGACGAGGGCGGCGATCTGATCCGGCCGGTACCTGGGCGACAGCCGCGCGGCGACGAAGGGCAGCGGCGCCGAGGCGATGAGCGCGAGAAGCAGCGCCCCGAGCGCAATGAGGGCCGACCGGCCGCGGGCCTCGCTACTGGGGTTGTACAGGCCGGCAGCCTCGAGGGTCGTGAGCGCGTCCGTGGTGACCGTCTCGCCCTCGCGCAGGACGATCTGACCCGCCGCCAACGAGCGCCACACGATCGGCACGGCGCTCGCAGTCGCGGCGCGCGCGGCCTCGGTCAGCGTGAGATCGGGCAAGGCGGTGGCGATCAGGCGCTCGCGCAGCGCTGCGGCGACGGCCTCGCTCTCCTCGGGTCTGGCCGCTGCCGCTGCCTGCTGGATGAGATCCTCGATCTCATCGCCGCGGACGCCGCTCGGATCGGTGTAGCGCGCCTCGATCAGAGCGACGACGGCCTCCGGCAGGTCGATCGCGTCCAGCGCTTCCAGGACGACGGCACGCAGCTCGGGGTCGGGGCTCGTGAGCTCGGGCACCTGGAGCCTGGCGGCCTGCCGTCGCGCCTCGGTCGCGAGCCGATCGATCACCTGCAGTTCGACCGGGGCGACGAAGGTCTGTGGGCTTGGCTCGCCGACGACGAGCGTCCGCCGCGTCGGCGCGTCGTAGACCGAGAACAGCACGAGCGCCAGCGTCACGACGAAGCCGAGCCCGGCCAGCCGCCAGGGTCCCCGCCTGAGCGGGCGCTCAGTTCTGCTGCTCATACGCCCGGATGATGCTCGCGACCAGTGGGTGCCGCACGACGTCACCCTCGTCGAAGTGCACGAAGGCGATACCCTCGATCCCGCGCAGGATCCGTTCGGCCACACGCAGGCCCGACGGGACGTTGCCGGGCAGGTCGACCTGGGTGCGGTCGCCCGTCACGACGACGCTGCTGTTGAACCCCATCCGCGTGAGGAACATCTTCATCTGCTCGCCGGTGGTGTTCTGCGCCTCGTCGAGGATGATGAACGCATCGTTGAGGGTGCGCCCGCGCATGAAGGCCAGCGGCGCGACCTCGATCGCCCCCTGCTCCAGCAGCTGGTCGACGCGATCGGGCGCGAGCATGTCGTACAGCGCGTCGTAGAGCGGCCGGAGGTAGGGATCGATCTTGGCCTGCAGGTCGCCCGGCAGGAAGCCGAGGCGCTCGCCTGCCTCGACGGCGGGCCGGGTGAGGACCAAGCGCTTCACCCGCTTCGTCGCCAGCGCCTGGACCGCCATGGCGACCGCCAGGTAGGTCTTGCCGGTACCCGCCGGTCCGATCCCGAACGTGATGGGGTGACGGTGGATCGCCTCGACGTAGCGGCGTTGGCCGGCGGTCTTGGGCCGCGCGCGGCCGGGCAGCGCGGGTGCCCCGACCGCGTCGGGTGCCGTGGGCGTCGGTGGTCCGGCCTCGGGCGTCCAGCGCTCGAGTTCGCCGTGCTCGAGCTCGGTGATGCTGATCTGCCCCCCCGCGCGGATGGTCGCGAGGAGCGAACGGAAGGTCCGCTCGGCCTCGGCCACCTGCGCGTCGTCACCCGACAGGCGCAGTTCGTCGCCGCGGGCCACGACGCGGGCGCCGAGCCGACGGCGCAGCACACGCAGGTGGGCGTCGTTCTGACCGAAGAGGGCTAGCGCCTCCGCCGGGTTGCGCAACTTGAGGGTCACCGTTCCGGGAATGGGCCGCCTCCGACACGGCGGCGCGCGCGCGGCGCGCCGAGCACCTGATGCCACACGATCCCTGAGACCACGGCGTCGGCGTCGAAGCGCAACGCGCTGCGCCGGCTGCCGACCCGTTGCACGCCGCCGCTGAGCCGTTCGACCTCCAACTGCGGCGCGTTCGCGCGCAGGTCGCGCGCCGCCGGGCCATCGCTCGCGTTCGCCGCTCGCTGAGCGCGCTCGGCCAGGGTCGCGCCGCGCTCGCCGCCGAAGAGCGGCGCCCGCGCGCGGTCGCGGGGGTCGTACCCCGAACCGACGGGCGCGCCACTCAGCGTGCGCGCGCCGCCACTGACGAGCGGTCCGCGCGCGCGGGCCCGCGGGTCGACACCGGAGCCGACCGGCGTGCCACCGATCGTCCGCGGCGCACCGCTGACGAGCGGTGCGCCCGCGCGCGCCCGCGGGTCTTCCGGGGGGGCAACCGGCACGGCCGGCGCACCACGCTGCTGCATCGCGCTCTGGACGCGCGCCCTGGCGTCCGCGAGGCGGCGAGCGAGGTCGTCGTCATCGATGGGCGGGAACGTCGCCGTGTCGGGACCCCCAGCGGACCGCTGGGCCGACCCCCGGGCGGAGGACGGACCGCCGCCCGCCGACGGCGCCCCTGCAGGGCCACGGGCCGGGGCACCCGCTCGGGGACGCGCTGGCGGGCTCCCGGGCGCGCCACCACGCCTCTGCTGCGCCCTCGTGATCGACGGGAGGATCACGAAGACGACGAACAGCAGCAGGACGAGCAGGTCGCCGAAGCTCAAGCTGCCCTCACTTCTTGCGCTCGTCGCCCTCGGTCGAGCGGGCGATGTTCGTGCGCATGTCGGTGTCGGACTCGATGTTGCGCAGGTTGTAGTAGTCCATCACGCCGAGGTTGCCGGCCTTGAACGCCTCGGCGATCGCCAGCGGCACTTGGGCCTCCGCCTCCACGACCTTGGCGCGCATCGCCTCGACGTGGGCCCGGTTCTCCTGCTCGGCCGCGACGGCCATCGCCCGCCGCTCCTCGGCCTTCGCCTGCGCGACGCGCTTGTCGGCCTCGGCCTGGTCGGTCTGCAGCTCGGCGCCGATGTTGCGCCCAACATTGACGTCGGCGATGTCGATCGACAGGATCTCGAACGCCGTGCCGGCGTCGAGGCCCTTCGAAAGCACCGTCTTGGAGATGACGTCGGGGTTCTCGAGCACCTTCTTGTGGGTGTCGGTCGAGCCGATCGAGGACACGATGCCCTCGCCGACGCGCGCGATGATCGTCTCCTCACCCGCGCCGCCGACGAGACGCTCGAGGTTGGCGCGGACCGTGACGCGGGCCGTGCTGATCAGTTCGATGCCGTCCTTGGCGACCGCGGAGACGTTCGGCGTCTGGATGACGCGCGGGTTGACCGACACCTTCACCGCGTCGAGCACGTCGCGTCCCGCGAGGTCGATGGCCGCGGCGCGGTCGAAGGGGAGGGCGATGCGCGCCTTGTCGGCGGCGATGAGGGCGTCGACGACCCGGTCGACGTTGCCGCCCGCCAGGAAGTGCGCTTCGAGCTGGTCCTGGCCGACGTCGATGCCGGCCTTGTCGGCCTTGATCAGGGGCAGGATGATCCGGTGTGGCGGCACGCGCCGGAGGCGCATGGCGACGAGGCTCAGGAGGCTGACCTTGACGCCGGCCGCGACCGCGGAGACCCACAGGCCGACGGGGATCACGGTGAACAGGATGAGGAAGAAGAGGATGATGGCGCCGGCGAGGACGAGGATTCCGATGTCCATGGGTGAACTCCTTCAGTTCGCGCTGGCGGCCGCGTCGGCGGACGCCTCGTTCGCTTGAGGGTGGGTGCGGACGGTCACGCGGTTGCCCTCGACCCGCACGACGCGGATCGGGCTACCGGCCACGATGAAGTCGCCCAGCGTCACGACGTCGACGCGTTCGTCGCCGAAGCGCGCGAGGCCCGACGGGCGGAGGTCGGTGAGCGCCGTGCCGAGGGCGCCCTCGAGATCGGCGCGCTCACCGGCGCGGCCGGGAGTCACGGCAGCCTCCTCGGGCGAGCGCCCGATGCGCGTCGCGAGCCGCAGGCGCCCCGCGATCCGCGAGTACGGCAAGAACCACAGCAGGCCGGCGAGCATGAGGCCCGCCAACACGGTGCTCGTGCCGAGCACGGTCAGCCAGCTCTCCTGGAAGACGCGGAAGATGGCGTACGCCAGCACGCCGATCCCCAGTACCCCCGCGACGCCGAAGCCAGGGATGACCAGGGCCTCCACCGCGAGCAGCACCACCCCCACCAGGATCAGGGCGAGGTCGAACGCGCCCGCCGGCGTCGCGACCACGGCCGTGAGCGCTAGGAGGGCGAGGGCCAGGAGGCCGATGCCGCCCGGAATGCCGAAGCCGGGGCTGAAGAACTCCAGCGCCAGGCCTCCGATGCCGAGGACGAGCAGGACGGCGACGATGATGGGGTTGGCCAGCCAGGTGCCCACGCGCTCGGTGAGGTTGGGCTCGAGCCGCTCCAGGCGGGCGCCGGCGTAACCGAAGCGCTCCAGCGCCTCCTGCAACGTGCGCACCTCGAGGTCGGCGATCCCGTACTCGACCGCCTGACCCGCGGTCAGGGTCACCAGTTCCTCGCTGCTCGCGATGCCCGGCACCTCGATGCGGGCATCGACCATGCCCTCGGCGATGCGCGGATCCCGACCGCGGGCCTCCGCGACGGCGCGGAACTCGCCGCGAATGGCCGAGCTGAACTTCTCCTCGACGGGGGCGATCCCCACCGGCGTGGCGACGATCGGGGTCGCGGCGCCGATGGACGAGCCCGGCAGCATCGCGACCTGCTCCGCCGCCATCGCGATCAGGGCCCCAGCGGAGAAGGCGTTGCGCACGACCGCCATCGTCGGCACCTGAGCGCGGTTGAGGACGTCCTCGACGATGCGCTGCATGGCGGGCACCGATCCCCCGGGCGTATCGATGTAGAAGAGCAACGCGAGGGGGCGTTCGCGGTTCGCGCGATCGACGCGCGCACGAACGAACTGGGCGGTGGCGGCGGTGATCTCGGTGTCGATGGGCACCAGCCACACGGCGTCGTTGGGCTGAGCGGCGGCACGAGGCTGCAAGGCGCTCAGCGCGCCGCCGGCCAGGAGCAGCGCGATCAGGCCCCAGCGCAACGCGGGTGCGGTTCGAAGCCAGGCTCGGACGGCGACTCTCACGTGCGAAGGCTACCACGGCCGGCGGCCGCTCTCCGGGCGCCTCGCCACCAACCGATTCCCACGGGCCCGCCTCGGCGGCCGGCCGAAGCGCGCCTCCCTGACGCCTTGGCACGCGCGTGCGGGCGTGGTAGCATCCTCGGCGCGGTCGGAGCGGGGGCGTATAGCTCAGTCGGTAGAGCGGCGGTCTCCAAAACCGTAGGTCGAGGGTTCGAGTCCTTCTGCGCCCGCCAGCCGATCGCGTGCGGCCCCCCCGATGGGGGGCCGCCTTCGTTGCGTGGCTCGGCCGTCGCCGTCGCGCGCGCGGGGGACGTGCCGCCAGCCCCGTGCTATACCAACCCTAGTGAACCGCAAGGCATGCCAGGAGGTGCCCGTGCCACAGACCCACAACGCGTCGACCCCCGACGCGCGACTGCCAGCCGATCCGCTCGAACGGATCACGTTCTCGCCCGCGGGCGCCGCCAAGGCCGCCGCCGTTCTGGCCGATCAGCCCGCCGCCGCCGCGCTCCGCGTGTTCATCAAGTCCGGGGGGTGCTCCGGCTACAGCTACGGCATGTCGATCGACGAGCAGCGGCTCGATGGCGACCGCGAGTTCGCCGAAGGAGCCGCCCGCGTGGTCGTCGACGCCCGCAGCTGGCTGCTGCTGCGCGGGAGCGAGATCGACTACGTGGAGAACATGATGGGTGGCGGCTTCCACGTCACGAACCCGAACGCGACCAGCGCGTGCGGCTGCGGCAGCAGCTTCCGCACCGACGGCCGCGCCGCCCCCGACGGTGAGGGCAGCGGCGGCTGCGGCTGAGACGAAGCGCAGGGTTCATCATGGCGGCCCGCCCCGGAGTTCCGGGGCGGGCCGTTCGCGTGCGTGTGCGCGCGCCATGGCGCGCGCGGTCAGTCTGCTGCGAACCCGTACCGCAGCACGGGCTTGCGGGCGGCGGTCGTCTCGTCGAGACGTCGCACCGGGGTGTGGCGGGGGGCGCCCGCCAGGTATTCCGGGTCGGCCTGGGCGCGCTCCACGACCTCGGCGAGGACGGCGGCGTAGGCATCGAGCGTCTCGAGCGACTCGGTCTCCGTCGGCTCGACCATCATCGCCTCCTTGACGATCAGCGGGAAGTAGACCGTCATCGGGTGGACGCCGTGGTCGAGCAGCGCCTTGGCGATGTCGAGCGTGCGCAGGCCGGCCGGTGGCTGCGCCACGAACTCGTGCATGTTGACGCGGTCGAAGGCGATCGTGTAGCCCGCCTCCTTCATCTTCATGCGCAGGTAGTTGGCGTTGAGGACGGCCATGCTGCTCACGCGCCGGAGGCCCTCGGCGCCGAGGGTGCGGATGTAGGCGTAGGCGCGGACGAGGTTGCCGACGTTGCCGTAGAAGCTGCGCATGCGGCCGATCGACCTCGGTCGGTCCGTGTCCAGGACGAAGCGATCGCCCTCACGCGCCACCAGCGGTGCGGGCAGGTAGGGCGCCAGGTGTGCCTTGACGCCCACGGGGCCGGTGCCTGGTCCGCCGCCGCCGTGCGGCGTGGTGAAGGTCTTGTGCAGGTTGAGGTGCACGACGTCGAAGCCCATGTCGCCGGGGCGCGCCCGCCCGACCACGGCGTTGAGGTTCGCTCCGTCGTAGTACAGCTGGGCGCCGACCGCGTGAGCGGCCTCGGACATGCGCAGGATGCGGCGCTCGAAGATACCGAGGGTGTTGGGGTTCGTCAGCATCACGGCGGCGGTGTCCGGACCGAGCGCCGCCTCGAATGCCTCGATGTCGACCTCGCCGTCGGGTCCCGTGGAGACCTCGACGACGTCGTAGCCCGCCATCGACGCGGTGGCGGGATTGGTGCCGTGGGCGCCGTCGGGGCAGATGACGACGCGCCGCTGTTCGCCCTCCCCGTTGGCCTCGTGGAACGCGCGGATCATCAGGATCCCGGTCAGCTCCCCGTGGGCGCCGGCCGCTGGCTGCAGGCTGATCGCGTCCATCCCGGTGATCGTCGCGAGGTCGCCCTGCAGGCCGTGCAGGAGGGCAAGGATGCCCTGCGCGTGGTCGGGGTCCTGGTAGGGGTGCAGGTCGAGGAAGCGTTCCGCCGCGTCCTCGTGCAGCTTGGGGTTGTACTTCATCGTGCAGCTGCCGAGCGGGTAGAAGTTGCCGTCGATCGAGAACTGGCGGTGCGCGAGCTGGGTGTAGTGGCGCACGAGATCGAGCTCGGAGACCTCCGGCAGGCGCGGCGGGCTGGCGCGCAGCGCGGTCTCGCCCAGGAGCTCGGCCATGGTCGCGCCCTCGGTGACGGGCGGGCGGGCGGCCCGACGCCCGGGCGCGCTCCGTTCGAACACGAGCGGGAAGTCGCTCACGCGGGCACCTCCGTGCCGACGACGCCCAGCTCGCCGACGTCGTGCAGGGCCGCAAGAAGGGCCTCGATGTCGGCGTCCGTCGTCAGCTCGGTCGCCGCCAGCGTCACGCCGTTGCCGATGCCGTACTCCGCCGGCAGCGGGACGCCCGCCCGGACGCCACGCTTCGCCAGCCGGCGACGCACCGTCACGCCGTCGGCCCGCGTGCGTAAGACGAACTCCGCGAAGAAGCGCTCGTTCGGCGCGACGTCGCCGCCGGCGGCGCGCACGGCGGCGGCGAGCTGATGCGCGCGCCGCACGGTCCCTTCGGCCATCTCGCGCAGCCCGGCCGGGCCGAGCGCCGCCATGTTGACCGTGGCCAGGAGGGCCGCCAGCTGGTGGTTCGAGCAGATGTTGGACTTCGCCTTAGAGCGGCGGATGTGCTGCTCGCGCGCCTGTAGCGTCAACACGAAGGCGCGGCGGCCGTCGACGTCGTTCGTCTGACCCACGAGCCGCCCGGGCAGCTGCCGCAGCAGGGCGTCCGTGACGACCATGAACCCGAAGGCGGGCCCGCCGAACTGCATCGGCACGCCGAGCACCTGCCCGTCGCCGACGGCGACGTCCGCCCCATAGCTACCTGGCTCACGCAGCACGGCGAGCGCGAGGGGGTCGACCACGGCGATCAGCAGCGCGCCGGCCGCGTGGGCGGCGGCGGCCATCGCCGGCATGTCCTCGAGGTAGCCGAGGTGGTTCGGGTCCTGGACGATGAGGGCAGCGACGTGGTCGCCGACGACGGGCACCGGGGTCGTGAGCGACGGCTCGAGGTCGACGACCTCGATGTCGATGTCGAGCGGCCACAGGTAGGTCTGGAGCACCTCGCGGGTCTCGGGGTGGACCGCGCGCGACACCATGACGGTCTCGCGGTGCGTCTGGCGCACGGCGAGCAGGGCGGCCTCGGCGACCGCGGAGGCGCCGTCGTACATCGAGGCGTTGGCGATCGGCAGCCCGGTGAGCTCCGACATCATCGTCTGGAACTCGAAGGTCGACTGCAGGACGCCCTGCGCGACCTCGGCCTGGTAGGGCGTGTAGGCCGTGACGAACTCGCCCTGCATCGCCAGCCGCGGCGTAACGGCGGGGATGAAGTGCCGGCGCACGCCGCCACCGAGGAAGGTCGGGACCGCCTGCTGGTCGAGGGCGGCGAGCCGATCGAGGTGCGCGAGGAGCGTCACCTCGTCCATCGGTGCGGAGAGCTCGAGCGGGGGGTCGAGGATCTCCGCCGGCACGTCCGCGAACAGGTCGTCGACGCCGTCGACGCCGATCACCGCCAGCGCGCGCCGGATGTCGTCGTCGGTGTGCGGAACGTAGGGCACGCTCAGCCTTCCTCGGCCACCGCCGCGTAGGCGTCGGCGTCGAGCAGCCCGCCCCAGGCGGCGGCGTCGGTCACCCGCAGCCGGAACAGCCACCCCTCGCCGTAGGCATCGGTGTTGATCGCCTCCGGCGCGTCGAGGAGCGCGCCGTTGACCTCCACGACCTCGCCGGCGAGCGGCGCGTAGATGTCCGACGCCGTCTTCACCGACTCGACGACCGCGGCGGCCTCGCCGGCGGCCAGGCTGCGACCGACGTCGGGCAGTTCGACGAACACGACGTCGCCGAGCTGGTCCTGGGCGAAATCGCTGATGCCGACGGTGACGATGCCGTCGGCCGGCTCGGTGGCCCACTCGTGGGAGGCGGCGAAGCGAAGCTCTTGCGGGATCTTCATGGCTGTTCTCCTCGACTGTTCAGCGTACAGGGACTCACGGACGGTAGAAGGGGGGCGGCGTGACGGTCGCGGCCACGGGCTGCCCGCGGATCTCGACGGCGATGCGGGCCCCCTCGTCGGCGTGCGCCGCATCGACCCAGGCAAGCGCGATGCTCGTGCGCGTCAGCGGCGAGACCGTGCCGGACGTCACCCGACCGATGTCGCCGCCCGCCTCGTCCAGGACGCGGTAGCCGTCACGCGCGATCCCGCGTCCCTCGAGGACGAGGCCGACCAGGCGGCGTGGGCACCCGCCGGCACGCAGCGCCTCCAGGCCGAAGGCCGGCTTGTCCTTGACCACCCATGCGAAGGGCGTGCACAGCGGGTTGCTGCGGTCGTCGAGCTCGTGGCCGAACAGCGGGAAGCCGGCCTCGAGGCGCAGCGTGTCGCGCGCGCCCAGCCCGCAGGGCGTGACACCGGCCTCGAGCAGCAGGCGCCACAAGGCGGCCGCGTCGACCGGCCGGCAGAAGAGCTCGAATCCGTCCTCGCCGGTGTACCCCGTGCGCGCGAGCCGCACCGGCATCCCGGAGAGGGTCGTGTCGACCAGTCGGTTCTTGCGGACCGAGGTGAGGTCCGCGTCCGCCAGCCGGTCGACCTTCGCGGCCGCGCTCGGCCCCTGGACCGCCAGCAGGGCCCACGCGTCCGACTCGTCACGGACGACGACCCGGAAGGGGCCCGGCGTCGGCGCCGCGGCCAGCGACTGCAGGTGACCCAAGACCGCGTCGACGTTGGCGGCGTTGGCCACCACCAGGAAGCTCTCGTCGACGTCGCGGTAGACGTAGAGGTCGTCGATCAGGCCGCCGCGGTCGTTCTGCAACATGCTGTACTGCCCCTGGGCCGGGCGCAGCTTCGCCGGGTCGTTGAGCGTCGCCCACGAGAGGAACGGCGCACCGTCGGGGCCCAGGACGCGGAGCTGACCCATGTGGCTGACGTCGAACATGCCCGCGTCCTGACGCACGGCGAGGTGCTCCTGCGGGATGCCGGTCGGATACTGGATCGGCATGCGCCAACCGGCGAAGTCGACCATGCGCCCGTTCAGGGCGACGTGCTCGTCGTGCAGCGGGGTCTGTCTCATGCCCTCAGGCTACCGCGCCCTGCGGCCGACGTTGGCCCCGATATGCGCGCGAGTTTCGCGCGCACGCGCGCGAGTTTCGCGCACACGCGCGCCATTCTCGTGCCCACGCGCGCCGGCCTGGCGCGGTCAGGCGCGTTGGGCGAGCTTCTCCAGGACCAGCTTCGACACGGCCTTGAGCGGTTCGATCACGCCGACGTGCTGCTGCGCGACGGCCTCGAACAGTGGTGCGACGCCGTCGGGGTCGAGCACGGCGCGAACCATGTCGACCGGCAGGGCGTCGGCCAGGTCGCGCTTGTTCACCTGGATGACGTAGGGGAGGTCGCCCAGCGACAGGCCGTGCTCCGCGAGGTTCTCCCGCAGGTTCCGCAGCGACTCGGCGTTGGCCCGCAGGCGGTTCGGGGCAGAGTCCGCGACGAACACCACGCCGTCCACGCCGCGCAGGATGAGCCGCCGGCTGGCGTTGTAGAACACCTGGCCGGGCACGGTGTAGAGGTGGAAGCGGGTCTTGAAGCCGTTGACCTTGCCCAGGTCGAGGGGCAGGAAGTCGAAGAAGAGCGTGCGTTCGTCCTCGGTCTGCAGCGAGACCATCTCGCCCTTCGACTCCACGGGGACGTGCGCATGGATCTGCTTGAGGTTCGTCGTCTTGCCCGAGAGCCCCGGCCCGTAGTAGACGAGCTTGAAGTTGATCTCGCGGGCGGCGAAGTTGATCGTGCTCATGGCGTCTTCCCGTCCCCGAACAGCTCGTCGAGCAGCGCGCCGGCATGTGCGCTGAAGCTCCCGCCGATGTCGGCCATCGGGGCCGCCTCGCGGGTCTCGTCGAGCACCGCCTGGATGCGCTCCAGCGCGCGTTTGGTGAAGAGCTTGACCTTGCCGAGCGGTGCGGTGGCGTCGAACACCGTCACCAGCAGCGCCTTGTCGCCGACGGACTCGACGTAGGTGCCGACCCCGTCGCTCTGCTGCACCGACTCGCGGAAGCTCGCCTCGCCGAAGAGCTGGGCGATCGCCTCGTTCGCCGAGTGATTCGACGCGATCAGCGTTGCGAGCGAGTCGAGGGAGGGTGGCTTCGGTGCCCAGGCGGCGCGGCGGTGCAGGATGACGAAGCCCTGGCGGTCGATCAACAGCGCGTAGCGCGCGCGGCTCTGTGTGAGCAGGTCGACGAGCAAGCCCTCGACCCGCTCGGCCGCCTCGCCGTAGAGATCGAGCGAAGGCTCCAACATGCGCCATGCTAACGCCCGGCCGGGAGCGCCGGCGTGAAGCTCCCCCCACCGGCGCGGTGTGCCGACGCGCGCGACGCGGCGTGTGGTAGACCATCACCGTGGAGATCCTCATCCGCCCGTCCGCGGTGCACGTGGCCCGACTGGTGGCGCGCCTCGTGGCCGACCGCGTCCGCACGAAGCCCGATCTCGTCCTCGGCTGCGCCACGGGCCGAACCATGGAGGCCGTCTACGACGAGCTCGTCGCCGAGCACACCGCAGGTCGGGTCGACCTCGGTCGCGTGCGCACCTTCAACCTCGACGAGTACGTGGGTCTCTCGCCCGATGACCCTGGCTCGTACCATCACTACATGCGTGAACGCCTCTTCGACCGGATCGGCCTCGCTCCCGATCGCACCCGCCTCCCCAACGGCGTCGCCCCCGACCTGGCGGCCGAGGCGCGGGCGTACGAGCGGGCGATCGCCGACGCCGGCGGGATCGACCTGCAGCTCCTCGGGCTGGGGGAGACGGGCCACATCGGCTTCAACGAGCCGCTGTCGGCGCTCATGTCACGGACGCGCGAGAAGGCGCTGACGCCGACGACGCGGGCGCAGAACGCGGAGATGTTCGGCGGCGACCCGGCGGCCGTGCCGCCACGGGCACTGACGATGGGTGTCGGGACGATCCTCGAGGCCCGCGAGGTGCTGCTCGTCGCCACGGGCGCAGCCAAGGCGGCCATCCTCGCGCGCGCGACCGAGGGACCGATCACGGCGCGCATCAGCGCCACCGCGCTGCAGCTCCACCCGAACTGCAAGGTGGTGGTCGACGAGGCGGCCGCGAGCGCCCTCGAGGGCGGCGAGTACTACCGCTTCGCCTACGCCCACGAGCCCGAGTGGGCGCCGTACCGGGCCGACGCGCGCCTGTGACGCCGGCCGTCGCCTTGCGCTTGCCCGCGACGTGCCGGGGGTAGTATGTTCGGACGCGCGCGGCGGCCGCCCGCCGCGCCATGGCGATGTAGCTCAGCTGGTTAGAGCGCACGACTCATAATCGTGAGGTCGACGGTTCGAGCCCGTCCATCGCTACCACGACGCCGCGCGTCCCGGTCATCGACCGGGGCGCGTTGCTGGTTCTGGGTCTGGTGCCGGGAGCGGGATTCGAACCCGCACGCCCCAGGGGGCAGGAGATTTTAAGTCTCGTGCGTCTACCGTTCCGCCATCCCGGCCCGGCCCCTAGGATACCCAGGCCACCGCCGCCTCCACCTCCGCAGTTGCCCGGGCCGCGTCCCAGCCCAGTTCCTCGGTCAGGATCTCGCCGACGCGCGGGGCCGCCGCCCGCGCCGCCGCCGCGTCGAGCATCGCCAGGCGCGTACGGCGCGCCAGGACGTCGACGACGGTCGCCGCGAGCTCCGCGCGCGCCGCGTGGCGCACCTCGGCCTCGAGGTAGGGGTGGCCCGGCGCGAGCCGCGCGGCCTCGCCGGCGCCGGCGATCTCCGCGACCGCGACGGCGCGATCTCCGTAGGCAAGGTGCAGATGGCGCGCGACGTCGGCGGGGAAGCCGCGCTCCTGCAGCTCGCCGGCACCCGTGGGGAGCAGCCGCTCGGCGCCCGCCAGTCGCAGGTCCTCGGTCGCGGACGGCGCGGCGTCGATGCCGGCGACCGCGACGGCCGCATCGACGGCGTCCGCCGCCATGCGCCGGTAGGTCGTCCACTTGCCGCCCGCGATCGTGACGAGACCGGAGTCGGCGACGTGGACCACGTGATCGCGCGACAGGCGCGCGGTGTCCGACGCCTTCGGGTCGGAGACCAGCGGTCGCAGGCCAGACCAGGCGGCGAGGACGTCGTCGCGTTCGACCGGCAGCGAGAAGTACTGGCGCACGTGGCGCAGGATGTACTCGATCTCGTCCTCGGTGGCGCGCGGGTGCCGCTCGATCGCGGCCGGCTGGTCCGTGGTGCCCACCAGCGTCGCCCCCTGCCACGGCAGCAGGAAGAGCACGCGGCCGTCCTCGGTCTGGGGGATCAGGAGGCCCGTCGAGGGTGGGGCGAAGCGCGCGTCGAGGACGATGTGGACGCCGGAGCTGGCGTCGAGCATCGGCTCGGCGTCCGGGTCGTCGAGGCGCCGGATCTCGTCGACGAAGGGGCCGGTGGCGTTGAGGATCGCGCGCGCCGTGACCGTCGCCTCCGCGCCGGACGCCACGTCGCGCACGGTGGCGCCGCGCACGCGGCCCGCCTCGTGGTGCAGCGTGACGACCTCGGCGTGGGTGGCGACGACGGCGCCGCGCTCGGCGGCCGACAGTGCGATCGCCACGTTCATGCGCGCGTCGTCGAACTGGCCGTCGTGGTACACGACGCCCCCGCGCAGGCCCTCCTCGCGCAGCATCGGGAAGCGCTGCAGGGCCTCCTTGGCGTCGACGAAGCGCGAGGGCGCGAGGTTGGCGCGGCCGGCGAGGGCGTCGTAGATCTTCAGCCCCGTCAGGTAGTAGGGGACCTGCCACCACTCGTACAGCGGTGTCACCAGCGGCAGCGGGTGGCACAGGTGCGGCGCGTTGTGGATCAGAACCGAGCGCTCGCGCAGGGCGTCGCGCACCAGGTGGAACTGGCTGCGGTCGAACTCCTTGACCGCCTTC
>Ga0114946_10001905_pt1 | contig 14359 bp, 9 predicted proteins | sample WalLakDeSediment_FD_88676 | JGI IMG/M metagenome (GOLD analysis project Ga0114946, IMG submission 88676) | Lake sediment microbial communities from Walker lake, Nevada to study Microbial Dark Matter (Phase II) - Walker Lake 11/02/13 Deep Sediment | ecosystem: Environmental > Aquatic > Freshwater... | reverse complement strand
TTCGCCGAGGGCGGTGTCGCCGAAACTTGTAGTACGCCCGGTACAACTGCGTTTCGGCTCCTAGCCCTCGCCGAAAATTCCGGCGCGAGGCGCCACGAGGACTTCCACCACGGGCTGCTAGCCACGGAACGCGACTCCAAACTGATCGGCGCTCGAGGAGCCCAGCGAACAGGGGTCGCACTCCGGTACAATACGTGACCACCTCGATCGGCGCGAGGTCAGCACGAGCCTACGCCCGTGGGCGGCGGCTCGCTCGTCGATTCGTCGCTGTTGGCCTCGGCTTCGAGCGTTGTGATGTCGCCGGTGGTGAACAGGTAGGTGCGCAGGTTTTTGTCCCACTTGGGCATGTTGCGGCGCAGCCACTCGAGGGTCATGACCGCGTGCTCGATCTCTTCGTCGCGGTTGTGGGCGAGGATCTTTTGGAGCTGCGGATCGCTGCACATCACCACGCGCTGGTGGTACCAGTCGACGGCCTCGATCTCTTCTTTGAGGCTGGTGATGGCCCGGTGGATGTCGCGGGCTTGTTCAGGCAGGGCGTCCCAGGACTCGTGGTAGTCGGTCATAGCTGCTAGCGACTGTGACTCAGCACGCGGGCTTGTCAAAGCGAGCTCGGCCAGTCAACCGGGTGTCCGACGATCGCGTCGAGCGTGGCGACGCGCATTCCGGCGGGCTCGTGCCGGCGGATCAAGAGCTTCCACATCGCGAGGAAGCACGGGTTGACCGTGACGATCCGCGCTGGCCAGCGTGAGGCGAAGGCGTCGCGGACGTCGGCCTCGGGGCGGCGCGCAGCCCACTCGGCCTCCTCGAAGCGCAAGCCGGCGGGCGCCATGCGAGTGAAGCGGACGACGCCGTCGAGATCGTGGACGTCGCTGGCGTGCTCGGCCGGGCGATCGGCGAACCGGACGCCGCGGCTGCGATCCCAGCTCAGGACCGCGAGGCTGCGCGGGTGCAGGTACACGCTGCCCAGCCGATCTTCGAAGCCCGGGCCGACCAGGCGCCCAAGTAGCCCCGCGGTGATGCGCTCCTCGAAGTCTACGCGCCACAGCAAGCGGTGGACCAGTGAGGTGTTGATCAGCGTCTCGGCTGGCCCGCCGAAGCCGAGCATGGTCGAGCGCAGCAAGCCCTGGCCGATCAGCGCCGCTTGATCCTGGGTGAGGCTCGGCGTCGCAACCAGGAACGCGTCAGGCATCTCGAGGTCCGGGCGCGCGCCCGTGTCGAGGGCCCAAAAAAATGTCGCGCGGCCCCGCTTGAATTCACCGATGACGCCGAGCTCGGCGAGCGAGCGCAAGGCCCGGCGCGCCTTGGTCTCGCTCGCGCCGAGCCGCTCGGCGAAGCCCTTGACGTCGACGGGCCCGTGCGCGCGCAGGATCGCGAGCTGGGCCTCGCGCTCGCGCACGGTGGCTTGTGCCTTGCTCGCGGGCTTGGTCTTGGGCTTAGCTGCCGGGCTTTGCTCGGGTGCGACCACGGGCGGCGTCGCGACCATGGGCGGCGTCGCGACCTGTGTTTGCGGCGACGCGCGGCGCTCGAGCAGCGCCGCGAACCGCCCTCGCCAACGCTGATCGGCGAGCGCGGCGATCGTCGCCTCGTCGAGGGTCTGGTGCTGCGTATACAGCCAGCGAGCTTGGAGCCCGATCGGCTCGGCGAAGTGGTCGGGCGAGAGCAGCACGAACTGCCCGGGCTCGAGCCTGGGCAGCTGAGCCATGAGGCTGTCGCAGGTGGTGGGCGCGAGCGACTTGACCGTGGGCTCGATCTTCTTGAGATCCTGCCGGGTGGTCAGGCGGCCCAGGGCCCAGGTCCCGAACTGGGCCATCGCTCGGTAGTCGACGTCGCCGGGGTTTTGCGTGGCCATCAAGCAGCAGACCCCGTACTTGCGGGCCTGCTTGAACAGCAGCTGGAGGGCGTCTTTGCACTGCGGCTTGCGGACCGGCGGGACGTAGGGCGCGACCTCGTCGAGGTAAAACAAGACCTGCGGATCGGGCTGGGGGTGGGCGAGCATCCACGCGTAGAGCCGCTCGGCCACGGCGCCGACGAGGAACTCCTTGTCCTCTTGTTGATGCAGGCTGTTGAGGTGGATGATCGCCACGCGGATCTTGCCGGGCGGCGTGCCAGCGCCCGGGATCGTCGTGCGGCCGAGGAGCAGATCGATGTCGAGCGGCACGCCGCCGTCGAACAGCTTGCGGCGCGGCCCGACCTCGAGGCGGGCGAGCTTGCGGATCGCCTGGCGCAGGGGCTTGAGCTCCCAAAACCGGGCGTAGGGCTGCAAGGCCGCGTCGTCCAAGCTCGCGAGGTGATCGCACAAGGCCCGCAGGCTCGGCGGCGCTCGGCCGGCCTCGGCGAGCTCGCGCAAGACCGTGTCGAGCACGGCGATGAAGCCCTCGCCGTCGTCGCCGTCGCTGGCGTAGCCGAGCAGCCCGGCGATCGTCGAGGCCGCCCGGGTCCACAGCTCGGCGTCGATCGTCGAGGGATCGTCGACGGCCGAGACCACCGCGGCGAGCGGATCGGCCCCGAGCGCGATGCCCTTGTCCGAGGCCGGCGTGAAGATCACGACGTCGCAGCGCTCGGCGAAGGCCCGCGCGAGCGCGGGGTCGATGCCATGCTTGGCGAGCAGCTCGGGATCGTCGGCGGCGAGCGCGAGGCTGCACAGATCGCCCTGCGGATCGAGACACAGCGCCGGGATCCCGGCCCGGACGATCTCCTCGACCACGATCTTGGCGAGCACGGTCTTGCCCGAGCCGCTCGAGCCGAGCGCCATCATGTGCCGCAACAACGCCCGCGCGGGCAAGCGCACGGGCGCCCCCGAAGGTCCGCGGTCACGGCCAAGCTCGAGCACCGGCTCGTCGATCATTGCGCTCAAACCTAACCTGCCCGCGGGGCCCCGTCGCTTTGCCCCAGTTCACCGCGACGGCCGAGCCTTCGCGCTCACGCCGCGAGGCCGGAATCTTCACCTCGACGGGCTCGTGGGCTATGCACCTCGTGATGTCCACTTCGCTCGGACGGCTCACCCACGCCCTCAGCTTTAGCGCGTGTGTGTTGAGCATCGCCTGCACTCCCCAGGATCCGCCGACCGAGGCCGGTCCGACGGCCGCCGACGAGGCCGGCCCGGCCGAGCTCGATCCACCCCCGAGGGCGTCGGCCGCCGATGCTCCGGAACCAGCGGACGCCGGCGCCGAGGCAGCCAGCGCGGGCGAGGACGCCGAGCTCGCGCCCGCCGAGCTTGGCGAAGAGGATCTCGGTGAGCCCGAGCCCAGCGCGCCACCGGACTACGGCGTCCTCAAATTTCCGACGGCGCCGCCGACCGAGGAGGAGCTCACGCTGCACGGCCTCGCGGGCTACGAGGTGGTCGCGGTCTACAGCAAGCCCAACAACGACTCGGTCCACCTCGGCTTCCTGCGGATCGGCGCGCGCATGCGTGTGGGGCCGAAGATCGTCACCGAGGACTGCCGCAAGGGCTGGCATGCGCTCGAGAGCGGCGGCTTCGCCTGCGCGAGCCGGGGCTTGGTGGTCGACACGCGCGCGCCGTTCATGAGCTACCAGCCGGCCAAGCCCCGCTTGGATGAGCCCTACCCCTACGACTGGGCCTACGTCCGCGAGTGGAACACGCCGATGTGGTGGCAAGTGCCGAGCTCCGAGGCGCTCGCGGCGACCCGCGAGAAGCGGGCGATCCGCGAGGCCGAGCGGACCGGCGTGCCGCTGCCCGGCTCCTCGCCCGCGCCCTCGCCGAGTTCAAATCCCCTGCCGGCGCCGCCCGGCGACGGGGTGTCCGACCGCGAGGATGGGGGCGGCGCTGGAGCGGAGCCGAAGCCGGAGCCGAAGCCGGAGCCGAAGCCCGAGCCGGAGCCCGAGGCCAAGCCGGAGCCCGAGCCGAAGGAAGACAAGCCCGCGGTCAGGATCCCCCTGAGCCCCTCGGCGCCGTGGCTCGAGCGTGGCTACTTCCTGTCACTCGGCGAGAGCATCCGCGACGAGGGCCGGAGCTACTGGCGAACGGCCCGGGGCGGGATCGTCGAGAAGAGCCGGACCAGCGCCTACCAGCCCAAGGACTTCCAGGGCGCGGAGATCGGCCCAGGCATGAGCTTCCCCGTGGGCTTTGTCATGGCCAAGGACGGGACCAAGCTCTTGCGCCTCGGTGACGGCGACAAGATCGCGGCCACGGGCAAGCTCTTGGAGAAGCGGACCTTCCTCGATCTCGGCGAAGAGGTCGAGATCGCCGGGCGCGCCTACTTTACGGTGATCCCCTATCCGCCCGAGCCGGGCGAGCCGGGCGAGCCGGGCGAGCCGGGCGGCGACACCCCCAGCAAGCCCGAGCCTCCGCCGCTGCTGGTCCGGGCCGACGTCATGCGCCTCGCCGACCTTCAGCCCGTGCCCAAGGGCCTCGAGCCGTGGGATCGGTGGATCGACGTCGACATCACCAAGCAGATCCTCGTGGCCTACGAGGGCCCGCGCCCGGTCTATGCCACCTTGGTCTCGACCGGCAAGCGCGGTTCGGCGGAGGAGCCGTTCGATACGCCGGTGGGCCGCTATCGGGTCTACAGCAAACAGATCACCTCGAACATGGACGGCGCCACGGCGACCGACGGCAATTACGCGATCCAAGACGTGCCGTGGGTGATGTACTTCAAGGGTAGTTACGCGCTGCATGGCGCGTTCTGGCACCGTAGTTTTGGTTATGTGCGTAGCCACGGCTGCGTCAACCTAGGCCCGAGCGACGCCCGGTGGCTGTTCTTTTGGGCGACGCCCTTCGTCCCCGAAGGTTGGTACGGCGTGACCGCCGGGGATGACAACCCGGGCAGCACGGTGATCGTGCGCGAGTCGGCCAGCTGAGCCGTGCACCGGAGCGAGCTCCGCCTCTTTCCGGCGCCACTCGCCCGCGCTATGCCAGCGCAAATGCGATCGATCTACGCGACCCTCGGTATGACCCTTGGCCTGGTCATGGGCTTGAGCGGCTGTCCCAACAAAGAAGAGTACCCAGCTTGTCGCAAGGACAAGGACTGCCAGCCTGGTGAGACTTGCGTCGACAAGCTCTGCCAGAACTGCAAGACCGACGAGGAGTGCAAGGGCAAGGGGCCCGGCGGCGAAGATCTTGCCTGCATCAACTTCCGCTGCGAAGCCCCGGCCGGCGCGTGCCAGACCAACGATCAGTGCGACGCCGGCATGGTCTGCGTCGCGGGTGCCTGCGAGCCGTGCACCGACGGCAGCCAATGCGAGAGCGGGATCTGCAACCCGAGCGGCCGCTGCGAGCCGGTCCCTTGCGCGACCGATGACGACTGCCCGATCGACGAGGTCTGCGACGGTGGCCAGTGCGTCTACAAGCCCCTGACCCACGACGAGAACGCGGTCTGTGGGATCTCGGCGCTGTACTTCGCCTTCGACAGCGCGAAGCTGACGCCCAGCAACCAAGAGCAGCTCGTGGCCGCGGCCAAGTGCTTCATCGATCTGCTCAAGGACGGCGGCGAGCTGGTGCTCGAGGCCCACGCCGACAACACCGGCGCCGAGGAGTACAACATCTTGCTGACCGATCGGCGCGGGACCTCCGTTCGCACCTTCCTCGACAACATGGCCGTGCCCAACGATCAGATGCGCGTGGTCGGCAAGGGAGCCCTCGAGGCCCGCGGCAGCGACGAGTCCTCGCGGTCCAAGGATCGCCGGGTCGTGTTCATCTTTACCGGGCCCTGATCGTTCGCTGGGCCTGACCACGAGCCCGCGCGGGGTATCATCGCGCGGTGCTCGGCGCGTTGGTGCTGCTCGGCTGCCTCACGCTCGGGCCACCGCCGGAGCAATCGGAGCCCTCGGGCGACGATCCGGCCGACGATCCGGTTGAATCGGGTGAGCTGCGGATCCGCGTCGGCGTCCGAGGTCGGCGTGACCCTGTCGCCGGCGCGCGGGTCTTCGAGCTCACCAAGGTCGACGCCGATCCATCGGAGACCGACGCGCGTGGGGTCGTCGAGCTGCGGCTCGAGCCCGGGGTGCACCGGTTCTCGATCCGCGCCGACGGCTACGAGCCCCGCGAACTCGAGCTCACGATCGTCGCCGGCGAGCGCACGCGCGTCGACCTGCGCCTCGATGAGCGGCTCGGCGGCAACCGCTTTCGAACGGTGGTCGAGAGCGAGCGACCCATCGCGGTCACCCGCACGAACCTGCGCGACGAAGCGATCCACGAGGTGCCCGGCTCGGGCGGCGATCCCTTCTCGGTGATCCGCTCGCTGCCCGGGGCCGCCCAGGTCGCGGGGTTCTTGCCGTACGTGGTCGTCCGCGGCGCGGCCCCAGGCAACACCGGCTACTACCTCGATGGGGTCCGGATCCCGGCGCTGTTTCACGTCGCGGTCGGACCCTCGGTCGTGCACCCCTACTTCATCGACGAGGTCGACTTCTACGCGGGCGGGGTGCCGGTTCGGCTTGGTCGCTACGCGAGCGGGATCGTCGAGGGCCACACCCGGGCGGCGGGCCGCGAGCGCCTGCGTGGCGAGGTCGATCTGCGGCTCACGGACGTCGGCGCGCTGCTCGAGATCCCCTTTGATCGGCCCCGCGATCTGGCCTGCTTGCGTGCGGCCCAAGCCCTCGAGGGTCGAGCCCAGCGCGAGGCCAAGGCCGACTGCCTCGGGCGCGCGCGCGGGGCTTTGACCCTTGGCGGTCGCTACAGCTACACGGGTCTGCTGCTCTCGGCGATCCCCGGGCTCAACATCAAGCTGCGCTACTGGGACTACCAAGCCCGCCTCGATCACGACCTCGGCCCGCGGGCGACCTATACGGCGTTCGTGTTTGGCAGCTACGACGAGCTCGGACCCCGAGAGGCGCTCGTCGAGGAGACCGTCGTCGACGAGCTCACCGGGGCCGAGACCGTGGTCTCGCGGATCAGCACCAACCCCAACCCTTACATCCGCTTCGAATTCCACCGGATCGACCAACGCGTGCGCCAGCGCCTCGGCCAGCGCGGGCGCATCGACTACCGCGTCGCCCTTGGCCTCGACCGCTCGGGGGTTCAGGGCGTGCGCGTCGACGAGTGGCGCGTGGCCCCGCGGATCGACGCGCAGCTACGCCTGCGCGAGGGGCTGCTGGCCCACGTCGGCCTCGATCAAGAGTTTCAGATCTTCCGGCTCCCGCAGGGCCTCGACGCCTCGGGGCTGTCGACCACCGTTGAGAACCTCGCGTTCTTGCTGTCCGAGCGGTTCGTCTCGGTCACCGGGGTCTACGCCGACCTCGCGTACCGGCGCGGCCCGATCGAGGTCCGTCCGGGGATCCGGGCCGACCTTTGGGCGCAGACGGGGATCAGCTCCTACCTGCCCGGCGCCCGGACCCGAGCGAGCGCGCTTGGGGTCGATCCCCGGCTGCTGTTGCGCGAGCAAGTCAGCGAGCGCGTCGGCTTGCGGCAGAGCGTCGGTGTCTACCACCAGCCGCCCGATCCACCGTTTCCGATCCCCGGCGTCGAGAGCATCGGGCTCGAGGACGGGCTCCAGCGCAACGCCCAAGCCAGCTTCGGTTGGGAGTGGACCATCGCCGGGCGCCTGATCCTGACCCAGGACGGCTACGCCGGCCGGCTCACGAACATGCAGGACTACGAGCTCAGCGAGGGCCTCGCCAACAGCGGCGACGGCTCGACCGCCGACGAGCTCGACGACTACATCATCCGGGTCTCGGGCTGGACCTGGGGGCTCGAGACGATGTTGCGCTTGATCCCCGAGGGCAAGGCCTACGGCTGGTTGGCCTACACCTTGTCGTGGTCGATCCGCGACTACCCGCTCGGCGGCTACGCGCCCGCGACCTGGGATCAGCGCCACATCCTCAACGCTGTGCTCGGCTGGAACGTCAACCGCAAGTGGCGGGTCGGCGGGCGCTTGCACGTCAACAGCGGGCGGCCGTACACGGCCCGGCGCGCCGACGAAAACGGCGAGCTCGAGTCCTTGCTCGACGCGCTCCGGGACCACCGCAACGACGCGCGGCTGCCGGTGTTCATGCAGCTCGATGCTCGCGTCGAGCGGGTCTTCACGGTCCGCGACGCTCGCTTGCACCTCTACCTCGACCTCGCAAACGCCAACTTCGCGCGCGAGGTCCTGCGCTGCGACTCGCTCGAGTCATCGGCCGGGCTCGCGACCCAGGTCATCGAGGGCTGCGTCAACCCCCAGGCGATCCGCTATGTCATCCCGACGCTGGGGCTGCGCGCCGTGTTTTGAAGCCCGAACAACCAAGTCGAAGACCCGGTCCGAGCGCCGCTCGGACCGGGTCTATAGCCACCTAGACGGACTGAGCGTTCGTGCTCAGGCCGCCCGCTCAAGCGGCTTCCGTGGTGGAAGTCTCCTCGAGGCGCTCGTGACGGGGAAGCTGGCGGAACACCGCGGCCGCGCGCTTGATCCGTCGAAGGTCCTCGAAGAAGGGACGCACCGTGACGGCATCGACGAAGTGGCTGACGAAATCGAGGTTGGAATTATGGTTGCGGTACATGATGATCTCCTGGTTCCTACGAGGTGGGTTCGGTGGCTGTGCGGGCGTGATGACCCGGGCTAACTGAGGTGTTGGTTGTGCACGTCGCGTGCCATTCCAAGCGCCGCGTGGTTAGCCCGTAAAAAACCAATGATCGAGCCCGCCGTCGCTTACGCTCGCCGACCGGCGCGCGCAACGGCAGTAGCCAGTTCGCGTGCATTCATCGCAAAACCCGGGCGCGAATGTCTGTCAAGCGCCGATGGCGGCCAGCCACCGGGGTTTTGCAGGTAAAATTTCCCGCTTGACCCCCCGTGGATCCACGGGCTGCTAGGCCTGACCGGGGATTTGATGGCGGACGACCACCAGCAGGTTGTTCGCCGGCATCTCAAAGACACGATCGACGGCGAGCCCGCGATCATTTGCCGCTTTGGCAACCACATCGAGATCCCGCACACCCCAGCGAGGATCGCGGAGCTGCAGGTTGTGATCGAAGGCCTCGTTGCTGGGCGCGGTATGCAGGCCACCACGCTTGAACGGCCCGTATAGGCATAGGGGCCCGTCGCCCGCGAGCGTGCGCGCGACCCCGTCGAGCAGGCCGAGGCACGCTTCCCAGGGCGCGATGTGGATCATGTTGGCGCACACCACCGCGTCACAGCGCGCGATCGGCCAGCGCTCGCGGGTCACGTCGAGCGCGAGCGGTGGGGCGACATTGTCGAGCTCCAGTGTCCATGAGGCGATGCTGCGCAACAGCTCGGGGGCGTGATCGCTCGGCTGCCAGCGCAGCTGCGGGAGCGCGGCGGCGAAGAAGGCCGCGTGTTGGCCACTGCCGCTGGCGATCTCGAGCACCGTCCCTTCACTCGGGAGCACCTCGCGCAGCACGGCGAGGATCGGTGCGCGGTTGCGTTGGGTTGCGGGGTAATCGAGGCGCTGATCGTCGGACACCCTGTGCTTCTACTACGATCGCTGGATGCAGCTGTGGCCAGGTCGAGCTGCGAGTCAGTTCGTCACGCGACGCACAGAGCGGGCGCTCACTGGTCGGCTGGCCACCGCTTGACCGAAGGCCCAAAAACCGCTCAACCCGCGAGTGACTCGAGCCGCGCGCGATCGAGCTCGGCCAGCGCGATTGTCTCTTGCGCGCCGGAGCTCAGGTGCTTGACCGTGATCACGCCAGCGTCGAGCTCCTTGGTCCCGATGATCGCCGCGAACCGGGCCTTGACACCGTCGGCGTCCGCGTAGGCGAGCTGCTTGCCGAGCTTCGCCGGCTCGGGGAACAGCTCGACCGCGAGGCCGCGCGCGCGCAGCTGCGTGGCCACGCGAACCAGCTCGACCGGCGGGACCCCGAGCCAGCACAGCATCAAGTCGGGGCCGTGGTCGAGCGCGGGGTACATGTCGCGCTCGGCCATCACGACCAAGATCCGCTCGAGCCCGAGCGAGAACCCCACGGCCGGGACCTGAGCCTTGCCGAACATGCCGACGAGCTCGTCGTAGCGGCCGCCGCCGCCGAGCGACCCTTGCAGATCGGCGACCGCGATCTCGAAGATCGGCCCGGTGTAATAGCCAAGGCCCCGGGCGAGCTCGGGGCTGACCTTCAGGTGGACGCCGGCGGGGTTTTGCCCGCACAGCTCGAGCAGCTCGGTCAGCGAGTCGACGGCCGCGCGGCCACGCTCGTCGACCTGCGCGCGCAAGCGTGCGAGCACGCCCGCGTTGTCGGCCTGCTCGTCGCCGGCTGGGGGGGCTGGGGGCGCGAGGATCTCGAGCAGCTGGGACCCTTGGCCAGCGCTGATCCCCCGCTGCGCGAGCTCGGCGAGCACCCCGTCGCGGCCGATCTTGTCGAGCTTGTCGACGGCGACGAGCGCCGTGCCCTCGAGCGCCGCGTCGATGCCGGCGGCGCGGATCATCGCGCGCAGCAGCTCGCGGTGGTTGACGCGGATCTCGAACTCCTGAAACCCGAGCTCGCGCAGGACCGTCGCGACCGCCGAGCAGACCTCGGCTTCGGCGAGCAGCGAGGTGGTCCCGGTGATGTCGACGTCGCACTGAAAAAATTCGCGGAACCGGCCCTTGCCCGGCCGATCGGCCCGCCAGACCGGCTGGATCTGGTAGCGCTTGAAGAACTTCGGGAGCTCGCCGTACTGCGCGACGACCCGCGCGAGCGGGACGGTCAGGTCGTAGCGAAGCCCCTGATCGGCGAGCTCGTGCTCCGCCGGGACCCGGCCCTCGGCGTGGGCCGCCGCGAGCGGGCGGCTGAGCGCGTCGCGGCGGTGGAGCAGGCGGTACATCAGCTGATCGCCCTCTTCGCCGTACTTGCCGAGCAGCGTCGAGAGGTTCTCGATCGCCGGGGTCTCGAGCGGGGCGAAGCCGTGGGCCTCGTAGACCCGCTGCACGACCTCGATCACGTGGCGCCGGCGCAGGACCTCCGTGGGCAAGAAGTCTCGCGTGCCACTCGGTGGTTTGGTGCTGGCCTTGCTCACGGGCGCAGAGGTATCGCGGCCGGCGAGCGGGCACAACCACCGGCTCAGTCGGCTCAGTCCGTCGACTCGAGCAACCGGCCGTCGACGTCGACGCGCTTGATCACCGTGCTCGGGTCGCTGCCGGGCAGCCCGCGGCCGATCCCGTCGCCCGCGACCGGCTCGGTCCACGCGATCGATCGGCCGTTGGCGAGCTCCCAGACCACATCGCTGACGAGCTGGCCGATGCTCGAGAGGCCCTCGACGTTGATCCGCGCGAGCTCGTCGCCGGCGCGGTGGTAGTCGCCGTGCATGCCGGTGAAGAAGAACAACACGGGGATCTGCCGGCGGAACCACCACGCGTGATCGCTGCGGGTCGTGGTCGCGCCCTCGTAGAGGATCTGCATGCCGTAGTTGCCGAGCTCGTCGAGCAAGGGCAGCCAATCGGCGCTGCTGTGGACCCCGCCGATCGCGAGCCCGCGCGGTCCGAGCCGGCCGACCATGTCGAGGTTGACCATCGCGACGACCCGGCTCTGGTCGAAGGGCGAGTCGTCCATCAACGCCCGCGAGCCGAGCAGGCCGAGCTCCTCACCGGAGAAGTGGGCGAACACCAAGGTCCGCTGGGGCGTGATCCCAGACGCCGTGTACGCGCGGGCGAGGTCGAGCAGCATCGCCGTGCCCGAGGCGTTGTCGTCGGCGCCATTGCAGATCGAGTCGCTCTCGTCGCGCTTGACGATCGCCCGGCAGTTGCCGGTCTCGTCGTCGCCGATGTGATCGAAGTGCGCGCCGATCATGACGATCTCATCGGTCTCGCCGGGGATCTGCGCGAGCACGTTGGGGACCTCGAGGCGCTCGTCGCGAAGCTCGGTGCTGATCGACGCGCGCAGCCCAAGCGCGCGCGAGCGTGGCTGGTAGTCCCGATCGATCGCGGCCTGAACCGCGGACAGCTTGACGCCGTCAACGCGAAACAGCTTGTCGGCCTCGGTCCAGCGCAGCTGCACGACGGGGATCGGGTTTGGGTTGGGCAGCACCCGGCGGTGGCTGTCGTTGCCGAAGTTGACCGGCTGATCGATGACCCCAAGCAGCGGCGCCCGCTTGCGTGCGTCGCTGCCGATCAAGCTGCGCGGACCCTCGACGACGATCACGGCGACGGCCCCGGCTTGGGCCAAGCGCTCGACCTTGGCGTTTAGGCTGCTCTCACGCGGGTCGAACTGCGGGCGCTCGAGGGTCTGCGCCGCGAATGCGCCCGCGAGCGACATGATCTCGAGGCCGGCGGTGGGATCGTCGACCTTCCAGAACCGATCGCCGAGATCGGCGGTGTCGATGAAGGGCGCGACGAGCTCGACGAGCTGCTCTCGGGCCTTGCGGTGGAGCTTGTCGAGCTTGGCGAGCTGGTCCGCCTCGCGCAGGGGCGCGGCGGCCTGCTCGAAGGCCTCGGCGATGGTCTGCATGGCCGCGAACAGGGCCATCAGATCGGGGGTGTTGGGCGCGTGGGCGAAGATCAGCGCGACCTTGCCGTCGAGATCGACCCCGGCGAGATCGTCGTAGCTGTCGATCGGCGGCCCGGGACCGTCCGCGGGCTCGGGGGTCGGCTCGTCGCGGGTCCAGCTCATGGCGTAGCCCGCGAACACGACCTCGCCCTCGGCCGCGCCGCTGATCCCCTCGGCGCGCGGGGTGAATTGTTTGGCGCTGACCGTAGTCGTCCGGCCGCCGCGCTCGACGACCAGGCGTTGGTTGGCGCCGGCCTCGACGGCCGTGCGCAGCTGATAGGCCACGCGCAAGCTCGGGGAGCCAGGGACCGGCTCGAGCCCGAGCGCGGCGTGCTGCTCGGCGAGCCAAGCCGCGACCTCTTCGATCTCCGGCGCGAGCGTGAACCGACCCTTGCGCTCGTCACTCGCTAACCACTCGATCGCGGCGACCATCGCCTGGGCGTCGACGCGCGGTCGCAGGTCCTGCGAGCTCGTGACCGGCGCCACGGCGTCTGCGACCGGCGCCTCGAGGTCGGGCGCGGGTCGGCAGGCGAGCAGGCCGAGGCCGAGACCAAGGGTGCCAAGCAACGAACGCGACCGGCTCTCGAGCATCGCGCGTGCAATAGCCTGCGGGGAAAAAATTAGAAAACTGTTGATCGCTTGGATCAAACCCCGGCGTGCGGGATCGAGTTTGAGCGACCGCCGCGTGCGCGGCGCTGTTGGTCCCCGCTGGCCCGCCCGCGAGCCCAAAAACCCCCGCACAAGCGGGGTGTCAAGCGCTCGAAGCTCTGCTACTTACGACGATCGTGTCCAAACAGGCCACCGTCTCGGACGACAGGTCCGCCGCCGCACCGTCGGTTGCGACCTTTGATGACTCGACCTTTGATGATTCGGCCCTCGACGAGCGCGGCCGGGTGATCGTCAGGGAGGAGCTCTCGATCCTCGAACGCGTGCGCGCGCGGATGGCCAAGGACCTCAGCGGTGAGACCCACCAGTTCGAGGATCTCAACAGCCAGATGATCGAGCTGCGCGACGAGATCGCGGCGGCCAAAGAAGAGGACCTGCCCTCGCTGCTCGATCAGATGCACCAGCTCGCGGCGCTCAACGCCAAGCGCGGCTCGGGTCGGAGCTTGCCGGCCGACCCCAACAACCCCTACTTCGGCCACCTGCGGATCCGCGAGGCTCGGGCTGGCAAGCAGCGCGACGTGCTGATCGGCAAGCGGACCATGCTCGACGGCGGCGACGGCCTGTCGATCGTCGACTGGCGCAACGCCCCGGTCTCGCGCCTGTACTACCGCTACGACGAGACCGACGAGTACGAGGAGGAGTTCGACGATCGCTCGATCGAAGGCACGGTCTTGCTCCGGCGCAGCGTGGTCATCTCCGACGCCGAGCTGCGCCGGGTCGACGCGCCGCAGGGCAGCTGGGCGCGGGGCTCCGGCGGTTGGCGGGGCCTCGGCCACGAGTCGCGGCCGACCCTCGCGGGTGGGACCGGGGCGGCCGTCCGAGTCCCGCGCGGCCGGCTCGGCGTGCAGCAGGAAGACCTCGGCCGCGCCGACAAGCGCCTGCAAGAGATCACCGCGCTGATCGACAAAGAGCAGTTCGATCTGATCACCCGGCCCGAGTCCGGCGTGGTCCTGATCCAAGGTGGCGCGGGCTCGGGCAAGACCACCGTCGCGCTCCACCGCGTGGCCTACCTCGCGTTCCAAGACCCGCGCCGGTTCTCGGCCGAGAAGATGCTGATCGTGGTCTTCAACGAGGCCCTCGTCGAGTACATCCGCCACGTGCTCCCGGCGCTCGGGGTCGAGGGCGTGACCGTCACGACTTACCGGCGCTGGAGCGCGTCGCTGCTCAATCGCGTCAACCTCGAGATCCCCGGTCGCCGGACCGAGTCGACGCCCGAGGCCGTGGTCCGGTTTAAAAAGCACCCGGTCGTGATCACCATGATCGACGAGCTCGTCGCCGAAGATCTGCGCGACGTCGAGGCCTCGCTCGTCGAGCGCCTCGGCGATCGTCCGGGCGCCGCCGAGATCCTCG
>Ga0114946_10001904_pt1 | contig 14361 bp, 11 predicted proteins | sample WalLakDeSediment_FD_88676 | JGI IMG/M metagenome (GOLD analysis project Ga0114946, IMG submission 88676) | Lake sediment microbial communities from Walker lake, Nevada to study Microbial Dark Matter (Phase II) - Walker Lake 11/02/13 Deep Sediment | ecosystem: Environmental > Aquatic >... | reverse complement strand
TGCATCCCGGCCACGTCATGCATCCCGTCCACGCCATGCATCCCGTCCACGCCATGCATCCCGTCCACGCCATGCATCCCGTCCACGCCATGCATCCCGTCCACGCCATGCATCCCGTCCACGCCATGCATCCCGACCACACCACCAACCCCGAAATAGACAGCTATAGTGGTTTTCATGACAATCATCACCGAAAGTCCACCGGTCTTGCTGAATATCTCAGGGGAAGGCAGGTGAAAAAGGTATATCTCTGCGGGCTGGCAGCCGATATTTGTGTGTACTATACCGCGCTGGACAGCCTCGGGGAGAGCTTTGAAACCTTTGTAGTAGAGGATGCAACCCAACCTCTGGATCCGGATGATTTTGCGAAGGCTAAAAAAGATATCCGTGAGTGCGAAGGCTGGATTATACGTCTTAGCGAACTGTAGCAGCGTGCCCGCCCAAGCCACAGCATCAGTTGAAAAAGTACCAGCGTTGGTCGCAACTGAAAAATACCGTGGCTCCGATCTCGGTGCTGCCGTGTGTCAATCGGAATTCTTATCGTTCGCTGAACTGTCCACGACGGGATGCTCCTCTTCGATGGAACTGTTGCCGTTGCCGTTCGCAGTATCGTTTGCTATCAGGGAGAAGTTGAAGCCGTCGCCCTCCTCGTTCATCTTGACGAGAATAGTATTGCCCTCGGGGAAGCGGCCTTTGAGAATTTCTTCGGCCAGCGGGTCCTCGACGTAATTCTGCAATGCCCGGCGGAGCGGTCGTGCGCCGTATTTCGGGTCGAATCCCTTGTCGGCGAGGAAGTCCCGTGCATCGGACGTGAAGGATAAGGAAAGCCCCATGTGGCCAAGACGGTCGAAGAGTTTTTTCGTCGTGATGTCTATGATGAGCTTGATGTGTTCCTTGGTCAGCGAACGGAACACAATGCTTTCGTCGATGCGATTGAGAAATTCGGGATTGAAGAGCTTTTTAAGCGAATCTTCGAGTATTTTCTTCATGTCCCTGTACGCATTCTTTTCCTCCGGCTCTTCGCCGAAGCCGAAATGCCCATCTTTGCGAATTTCTCTGGCGCCGATATTCGATGTCATGATCAGAATGGTGTTCTTGAAGTCCACCCTGCGGCCAAGGCCATCGGTGATTATACCGTCGTCGAGCACCTGCAACAGGATGTTGAACACATCCGGATGCGCTTTTTCGATTTCATCAAGCAATACGACGGAATACGGCTTACGCCTGATTTTTTCCGTGAGTTGTCCGCCTTCCTCGTACCCGACGTATCCCGGAGGAGCACCGACAAGACGCGATACCGAAAACTTCTCCATATACTCGCTCATGTCTATGCGAACCAGCGCGTCCTCGCTGTCGAAGAGGTAGCGGGCCAGCACCTTGGCAAGTTCGGTTTTTCCGACACCTGTCGGGCCAAGGAAAATGAAGGAACCAATGGGACGCAAGGGGTCTTTCAATCCCGCACGCGTGCGACGTATGGCTCTGGCCAGACTGTCGATAGCATCATCCTGTCCGATGATCTCCGTCTTGAGTTCGTCGGCCATTTTCAGGAGTTTCTGCGATTCGGACTGCGCGATGCGGTTGACCGGTATGCCGGTCATCATCGAAACGACGTCGGCAATGACGGAATCGTCCACTCCATGTATGATGGCTTGCGACTGCACTTCCCATTCTCGTTTCGCTACATCGAGATCATGCAGCAATTTCTTTTCAATATCGCGCAGACGTGCGGCTTCCTCGAAGTTCTGATTCCGGACGACCTGGTTTTTCTGCACCTTGATTTTATCGATCTCTTCTTCGAGTGTGACGATATTCTTCGGAACGACGATGTTTTGCAAATGCACTCTCGCGCCCGATTCATCCAAGACATCGATGGCTTTGTCGGGCAGGTATCGATCCGTGATGTATCTGTCGCTGAGTCGCACGCACTCGTTGATCGCCTTGTCCGTATAGCACACGTTGTGATGCTCTTCATACTTGTGCTTGATGTTTTCAAGAATCTGTATGGTTTCAGGCACGGATGTGGGGTCGACCATGATTTTCTGGAAACGTCGGTCCAATGCGCCGTCTTTCTCGATATTCTGCCGGTATTCGTCAAGCGTTGTTGCACCGATGCATTGTATATCACCGCGTGCGAGGGCGGGTTTGAACATGTTACTGGCGTCGAGAGAACCAGACGCGCCACCAGCACCGACTATGGTGTGCAATTCGTCGATGAACAGAATGATGTCCTGGGCTTTTTCCAATTCGTTCATCACGGCCTTCATTCGCTCTTCGAACTGTCCGCGATATTTTGTTCCTGCCACGAGAGCGGCGAGGTCCAGGGTAACGACGCGTTTGTTGTGAAGCACGCGAGAGACTTTTTTCTCGATGATGCGCAAAGCGAGGCCTTCGGCGATGGCTGTTTTTCCCACTCCCGGCTCGCCGATGAGCACGGGATTGTTTTTTTTGCGGCGAGAGAGAACCTGTGCGACGCGCTCGATTTCCTTTTCGCGACCGATGATCGGGTCAAGCTTGTCCTCGAGTGCCATTTTCGTCAGATCACGGCCAAAGTTGTCGAGCACCGGCGTTTTCACTCGTTCGGGGCGTTTTTCCGCTACTTGCGCGGGCTCGTTCCTATCAGCGCTGGATTTCGGATCAAACGATGATGGACTAGTGGGCTTGCCGCTGATGATATTGTCCAGTTCATTGCGCACGTTGTCGTACTGAACACCGAATTGATTCAGTATCTGCGCGGCGATATTGTCGTCGTCGCGCAACAGGGAAAGCAACAGATGTTCCGTGCCGATCACTTCGGACTTGTACAGTTTGGCCTCGAGGTAGGTGATTTTCAGTACCTTTTCGGCTTGCTTGGTCAGCGGTATATTGCCGATCGTGATCGTGCCGCCGGAAGAGCGGACCGTGTCCTCGATGCTTTTCTTGACCTGATAGAGATCGCCTCCGAGATTTCGAAGGATCTTTACAGCTATCCCTTCGCCTTCGCGAATAATGCCGAGTAGCAAATGCTCGGTACCGATGTAGTCATGACCCAGCCGCAGAGCTTCTTCGCGACTCAGTCGAATGACTTCCTGCACTCTGTTCGAAAAATTGCCTTCCATGGTAATTCTATCTGAATCTGAGATTACAAATTGTGAAACCCGGTGCGTTTGCAAAGGGTGCGATGTAGTACTTCATCACAACGGTACAAGATAGTGCTGAGGTTCCCTAACTACAAGGCTAATCAGAATACACAAGTCTGTCCAGTGCCGAGCGAAGTGAAGTTCTGCAAGTATCCGCTGCTTCGGGAGATATGACGGAATGAGCATGATTTTTCCGCACAATCGAGAAAACCCAATGTTCATCCGGAAGAGTGGATTTGTGTGTGTTGATTCGAGCTGGAGGTGCTTCTTCCATCTCTTATCGCACTGCCCGGATCGCGGACCGAGAAGTCCATCATCTTTTCCGTGGTATGGCTTATGCGCACGTAATGCTACTGGATGTGTTCATACATACGGAATCGTGGTGTTGCGACAGTAGTGCAGAGACCGGACGTTCAGAAAATAATCGTCCAGAGTGAATAATCGATGATGAGAATCATAGCGGAGGAAAGTACGAAGGCGCGAATAGTCGAATTTCCGACTCCTTCTGCACCACCGCTTGTTTTGAAACCGATATGGCATCCGAGCAATGAAGTGATGCCACCGAAAGCGACCGCTTTGACCAAACCCGATACGATGTCCTTGGTCTGGAAAAATCGCTCGACACTGCCGAAGAACGCCTGCGACGTGAGATCCAGGAAAAAATTCGCCACCAGAAAAGCGCCACCCAATGCGATGGCGTTGGCGAACACAACCAGAACCGGCATCATCAACACCGCGCCGAGAAAGCGCGGCATGGCTAGGTATCGCACGGGATCGATGGCCATGCTTTCCAATGCATCGATCTGCTCGGTAACCTTCATCGTTCCAAGTTCGGCTGCGATGGAAGCTCCGACGCGACCGGCGATGACAATGGCCGTGAGCACGGGACCAAGCTCGATGAATATTGCACGACTCACCGCACCGCCGATCAGGGAAAAGCTTATCATTCCTTTGAATTGATACGCGGCTTGCCACGACGACACCATGCCGGTGAACAAACCGATGATGAGTACCAGAGGGAGTGACCCAACACCGATATGTGCCATCTGTTCTATCACGAGTTTGCGGTCGCGAAACAGGCGCTTCATCGCAACGATGATGCGCATCTGCAGAATGCCTATCTCGCCGACTTCCCGTAAAAAAAGAATTGTGCGACGCCCAAGCGCGTCAATGCCGAAAGTTTTCATGTTCGCAATGTAGGAAGAAACAACACCGGGAAGAATAGCGAAGCAGTTCTGTTAGCGCTAACAGTTCTGTGTGTCGCCACGACACAGGAGAGTGTCATCACCTCGTGTACCCGGAACTGCTCTCGCATGGCTTTCTCCGTCATGTTCGAGTTGTAAACGAAAAGGAATTCGCATCGCCGATTCGATTCGCTCTTGTCATCAGGCTCATGTACAACGACGAAGGAGTTGTAAGAGCATGATCCGCACGGAATCGCCCGGTACTGTTTTCCGTCGAGTACACAGCGTTTCGATTCGATAGGGGGAAGAACATCAAGCGCGTAGCTTGCGAAGATATTCCATTCGTGAGCACCGTGCATGGCGTCTGGAGTTCCGATGTTACAAATGCCAATCATCGGTAAATCTTCAATCCCTCTGTACAATTGCGGCACATTGGAATGTTCCGGCGTCCGCCGAGAATGCGACGCCGGAAATCGTGATACGGCTCTGATTGCCAGATATCATGAAACGAGTTTCTTTCGACACTTCCCAGTGCATGCTCCGCGTTTTTGTCGAAGCAGCAGGGTACGACTACGCCGTCCCATGTGATGACGCTGCGTTCCCACAGACGCACACAGCGATTTCGCATGCCGCTTTTCGGAAGCAATTCGCCATCGATGATGTTGTAGCGTCGGTATTTCGGATTTTCAGGGAGAAAAGTATTCGCGCCTTCGATGGAATATACTTGCATGGTTTTCAATGCGACGCTTGCGCTATGACGCGATGCTAGTGCGTGCAATTCGGGAATCTGTTTCTCGGTATCGCGGGTAACCAGCATTTGCAGCGTGATTTCTGTACGCGCACTTCGTCCGCGGTTTCCACGCGCCGCCGTCAATAGCTCGAGCGCCTCATGGACACGGTTGAGAGAGCCACCGACACGGTAGCGCTCGTAACTCTCCTGTGTCAATCCGTCGATGGACACAATGAGCTGATCCAGTCCGGAGTCGAGCAATCGCTCCACGACATCCATGCGAAGAAAATGCGCGTTGGTGCTGACGGACACGTACATGCGCTTCGTCTTGGCATAGCGTATCATATCCGGTAGACTGTTGTTGATGAACGGTTCGCCCTGAAAAAAGAGTTGAAGGTAGAACGCCTCGGGACAAACTTCATCGAGAATGCGTTCGAAGCGTTCCATACTCATGAGACCGAGCGGTCGTACCATTTCGCCGTTGCCTGAGGGGCATTCGGGGCACTTCAAATTGCAACGATTGGTTGGCTCGATAGTCAGCGTGTAGGGGTAGCCCCAGACGATGTTCTTTTTTCGCATCGCGGCCAAATGAAACGATGCGAAGATGAGCAGCAAATTCCATATCCGGCGTACATCCACACAACGGAGCAGATTGAGGATGGTGCGAATTGTCATGACGGAGTCTTTCTGCACAGGGCGTACCATGTGGGATTGACCCACGTATTGAAGAATCCAGCTCGGTCTCGTACAAAACGCAATGCGAAGTGCTGCAAGTGACTGCGTTGCATCCAACGCACGATGCCGAGATGCATGTCGCTCCATACCACCGCCAATGGACGCTCGAAGAGGAATTCCGCGACTACGCTGTTGACGAATTCCGCTTGTAAGCCGGCACTCTCGAGCACGTTCAACAACTCGTTAAAGGATAGGAGCTGCGCAAGATCGTCCCGATGCGCTTCAGCGGGGCGCCGCTTCGTAAGCAAGCGGCGGAGGCTCTCACGCCGCCGCAGCGAAGCAAACGGCAAACCGAAATGCGGGTCCGCGATCATGTTCGAAATCGCGAGTCTGTTGGGGGTGCTCAGATAGAGAATGCCTGATGGCTGCATGACGCGCGAAAGTTCGGTCAAGACGTACGACGCATCGGCGAGATGTTCGAGCACATCCTGAAGTACGACAACGTCGAAGGAATTGTCGGGATACGGAAGCTGGGCGATATCCGCATGCTCGAGTTCTATCGGCAATCCGAGTGTCGCCAATGACTGCAAGCGTTTCGTATCCTTGTCGACTGCGATCACGTCGGCACCCCGTTCGGCAAGTGCAATACTGCACCCGCCGTAACCGCAACCGGCATCAAGAACGACGCAGCCGCTGAGATCGATGTGTTTTTCGAGAATGTCGCATACCAGGCGCCCTCTGTCCAAGGCGTGATTGCGTGCACGGGCGTGGCGCACAGCGCTGCGGCTTTCGTTATTCAGTAGTAGAGCGGGCGAAGCTGGGTCTGAAAATACCATGTTACCAACGAGGCGGTTTAACAAAAGACGTTATCCCGATCAAAGTGGAAAATATAATATGCATGAATTCAAAACCAGTCATGGACCAACGCGACATTTCTACCTTGAAATGTTTGAAAAGTGGCCGCAGGAAAGCGCTGTTGAACCAGCACATCCAGACAACCCCCACTGCAGGCAGTAGCAGCTCTGTTCGCCCGGTGCAACATGCTGCGACTGAAAGCATCGCGAGCAGCACGGCAGCGACCTGGGCACCGGTATGCAGTGCCAGGAGCACGGATGCCGTACCGCGATAGTTGTTGGAAACACTGTAGTGACGGAGCTTTTGTCTGACGAGATGTCTCATATCCTGCGCCGCGTCGGACCAGACAAGAGCGTCGTGATCGCAGCAACAACGCACGACAGCACCGTCGCGTACGAATTGCTGCATAAGCAAATCATCGTCGCCACCGAGAATCGAGTACGAGGCGGGCAGACCCGGCCCTGCAACATAGGTGCTTTTTTTATAGGCCCAATTTCGGCCCGTGGCCATGTAGGGAAGCGATTGCGCTGTGGCCGCAATCATGAATGCAGCGGTTCGGTACGATTCGTATGCGGCGTAGCGCGAAGCCCTGGTATGTGTCGGACGAAGCGGGGCGCAACCCACCACCACATCCGCATCGTCGCGAAGCGTGGCCACCATGCTCCTAACCCATCCTTGTGAAGGACGGCAGTCGGCATCAGTGAACAACAGAAGTTCTGTTGAAGCATGCTGAATACCCGTGTGCAACGCGAATTTTTTCGGGGACACAGCATCCGGTGTATCCTCGATGCGAATGATATCGAGAGAGAGATCGCCGGCAGCGGAACGAGCGACCTCGGTGCTTCCGTCGGTACTTCTATCGTCGACGAGAAGGACGTGCAGCAATTCGAATGGATACTTCTGCTTGTTGAGGCTGTCGAACAGCGTGCCGATGTTGTGTGCTTCGTTGTGTGCCGCGACGATAACGGTTACGGGTTGGAGGTCGTTGATTCGTGTACGTTGGCGAAGAGCTTTGAAGCAGCCATGCGACACGAAGACAAAGCCTGCGGAGGAAATCAGAAGGCAGAGAACGAAGATGATGATCAGTGCGGTGATCACGAGTCGTTTCCCTCGCGCTGGTAGTGTTTGCGAATCGCCGATATCAGCATGCTGCGTGCTTTCGCCGGAGGGACTGCAGCACCGCTTCCACGCATCACCTTCCCCATGAGAAAATTCAGTGCTCGTTCTTTGCCGCTCAACCAGGACATGGCTTGCTCGGAATGTGCCGTCACTACTTGATCGATGATTGGTGCTATTTCCGACTCGTGCATCATTCGTGTCACACCGAGTTTCTTTGCTGCCGCCGATGCTTCGCAGTTCTCCGCAAGCATGCATTCGAATACATTCCTTGCAGCGGTGACGCTGAGTTCCTCGTCATACACCATGCCTATCAGAACAGCAAGTCTGGCGGGTGCACATGGAAACTGCTCGATGCCGATAGTTCGCTCATGCAGTATGCGTCGCACATCGCCGAGTACCCAGTGTGCAGTTGATTGGCGAATGTCAACCGTGTGTACGTCGAGTGCATCAAGCACCTGTTCGTAGTAGTCCGCAACTTCGCGCTCCGCAGTCAATGAAAGCACGTCTGTTTGAGAAAGGCCGAAACAACTGCGAAATCGTTCCTCACGATGCAATGGCGTTTCCGGTAGTGATGCGCGAATGGATTGCAGCATCTCTTCGCTTACATCAATAGGGGGAAGGTCGGGTTCCAGTGCGAAACGGTACTCGAACTCGGCTTCCTTCGCTCGCATGACGTTGCATCGGCCGGCGTCGGCATCCCATTGCATTGTTGTCGAAAATAACTCCTCACCTTTGGCACGCATGTTCATTTGTCTCGAAATTTCCCATTGCAGCGCCTCCTCCATAGCACGAAAGGAGTTCAGATTCTTGATTTCCGTCCGCTCCGAACCCAGCGGGTCCAATGAAACATTGACGTCGCAACGGAGAGCGCCCTGTTCCATTTTTCCATCGCAAACATCAAGGTACATGAGTAGTTGACGCAAGGCCTTGAATGCGTGAACGGCATCGTCTGGATTGCGGAGAGAAGGAGTGGTGACGATTTCAAGCAGCGGAACTCCGGCGCGATTGAAGTCGATGAGCGTTCGGTCTTTCTCATGCAGCAGCTTCCCGGCATCTTCCTCCATGTGTATGCGTCGAAGCGGCAGTTCGCGGATGCGATTGCTTCCGTTCCGGAACAGCAAGTACCCACCAGTACAAAGAGGATGCGTGTGCTGTGATATTTGAAATCCCTTCGGTAGATCAGGGTAAAAATAATACTTTCTCGAAAACCATGATCGTGCATGAATCGTACATGACATGGCAAAGCCTGTTCGTATGCCGGCTTCGACGAGTGCCCTGTTGAGAATCGGCAGAGTCCCCGGCAGACCGAGACATATCGGGCAGGTGGACGCATTGGGAGCTGCGTGTTCAGCCACCGGGCAGGAACAGAAGGCCTTGCTACGTGTTTTCACCCTAGCATGGACTTCGAGACCGATGGCGACCGTGTCAGGGGGCATGTGCTTCCTCGCGTTTCAGTGTTGCATTGCCGGCGAAGCGTCCGGTCAGGATTCGTCGAACCGGATGAGTGAGAAAGGCGTTCGCTCCCAATCGCCCCAGCAGTACGGCCAGTGCGGCAGCAATTGCCCCGACTGCATCGAACAGTACGATGGAGACAAAGAGCACGAGAAAAATCAACACGACTTCAAGTATTGTCGCCTGCGTTATCGATACTGTTCGTCTGTTGGAGACGAGCACGGCACGCTGCACTGCGAGCAGCACCGAAGTTGCGGGCATAAGCACGAGCAATTGCACTGGCGGGATGGCGAAGCTTGCAAGCCCTGCATCAAGTCCGGAAATATCCCTGAACCATAGTGTCGCCAATGGGGTGAAGGCAATCAGAGCGATTCCCGCCGTCGCGGCAAATCCGAGACCTGTAGCGAAATTTCTCACGGGCCGGAAGTATTCGCGTTTGTTGCCGAAGGACGCCAAAGCGACTTCCTGAAATGATAAGCCGAAGCTGCGAAATATGAACACGAGTGAATTGACGACAGGCATCACGGCAAGGGATTCGAGCGACATGCGGCTTTGTCCCAGAAAGAACACTATGAGTGGATGAACTCCGAGAGCCAGTGTGGAAGTCATCGCGAGCGGGTAGTAAAACGACCAGATTCCCCTGTAATTCGGTGTGCCTTCGGGATCGCCCTCGGTTGACAGAAGAATTCGTATTGTGTGATGGACCATGACCCGCGAAGCTATAGCTTCCGCAATCACACCCATCGACAGTGCTGCGGCGCCTACTGCTGCACCAGGCAGCTTCGTGAACAGGGCAAGAAGCAGAGCTGTGCTGCTCATGACAATCAGTCGTAACACCGTACCCCATGCGATGCGGCGCGTGAGGTTCGCTCTGATCAGAAGACCCTGGTAGAACCTCCTGAATCCAATGGCTGCCGGCCAGGGAAGCAAGAGCAGTACGGCAACATGCGTCAACCGGGCAACCTGCTCGGGCAAACCGAGCAATCGTTCGCTAAGCGCGGGAAAAATAGCCGGAAGAATTAGTACTATCATCAGCACGGTGATGATGATGTTCAGTGTGATAGTGAAATTCCGGAGACGAAGATATGATGTCCGATCCTGCACCAGCGCTGTCGATGCCATCATCATCATGATGATTGGTGCTTCGACCATCAACGCGAGCGAAAAGGCTATACCGTATGCGGCTAGATTGAACGTAGCGTCGGCGAGGCGGGCAATCACGGCCGCTAGCAGCGGCCCTTCAATAGCCATCATCTGCCATGTCGCCAACATCGGGAGCCAGAATGAAAACATACGCCGCGCTGTCGGAGCTTGAGTCACCTCAGCCTCCCGGAGGTGAACGACCATTTGCGTAGCGTGCGACAAGGCAGCTCCGCATTCAAACCGATGCAGAATGTATGATACGCAAGCCCTCCGCCAATCAGTTTCGAGCGTGAATCGGTGGTCCCGCATAGTGCAGGCAGCATAGCTGTGCAGCAAGGTGGCCTTGACGCACGGCAGGACGATGCTGCTCCGTCACTTCGAAACACCGCCCGTGGTATAATCATGCCGTATGCTCTGTGATGACGAAGGTGATGTCGTCGTCAATAGCGTTCATGTCCTGATGTCGCGCCACAGCGGCGAACACGGCATGTGCTGCGGACAGAGAGCCCGTTCCGGCCAAAGCGAACGCGGAAATCAATCGCTGCAATCCGAACTCGTCTTCGCGAGAGTTTCCAGCTTCCAGCACACCGTCTGTACAGAATAACAGTGCGTCACCGGTGCGGAGAGGATGATGGAGAATCTCGTAGCGCGAATCGTCGAACACTCCCAGTGGTAGTCCTGATGACGGAAGTACACGCACGTCACCCTTGCCCGAGCGATGGAGCAGAGCAGGATGAGCTGCGGAGGCGTAGGAAAATGAATCTGAGGAGATTTGCAGAAACACCCCCGTGGCATACAGTACATCGTCGGTTGTTGTGAGGCAGGAACTCAATCTGCTATTGAGTTCGATGAACATACTTGCTACGCTCTGATGCGCGTCAATATCATCCATCAACAATTTCACAACAGCAGCCATAATTCCGGCACGTATACCGTGTCCGCACATGTCCATTACCCAAACGCGGAACTCGTCCTCACCCGATTTACTCCACCCGAATACATCTCCGCTCAGATGGCAGTAGGATTCGAGCACGGCAGTCACCTTGCATGGAATACCGGGTGGGATACCCAGCGGCAGCAGTGCGTGTTGCAATCTGTGAGCAAGTTCCAGTTCCTCGCTCATGTTTCCGAACCTGTGCGGCCTATAGAAAAAAAGGCGTCGCGAGCGAGCATGTACAGTGTTCGAAGTCGTGTCGTCATCGATCGAACAGCAATCCGGCTCTGCACGAGGGTCTATACTCGCAAGCAACTGCTCGAAGCTCTCGCCAAGTGTCCCTCGGGAGAGCGGGTGTGACAAATCGATGAATGTGGAAGCCGTTTGTACTAGTCGAAGCATACCGTACCGGATGGCGGAGTTTCGGACAAAACTAAAAAATGACGAAATTCGATGGAAAATGAAAGGAGGAGCAGGGAGCAACAGTCCAGTAGAGCAGACGTTCAACGTTTCCGGCACATAGCGTGGTTGTCAATACCGTGCTTGTTTTCGTGACGTGTTTACTTCGCGAAGCACTTCAACGCAAAACGGGAATCCGTGTGATTATGAAGGATGAAGAATGCGATGGGAACACGAAGCGGTGTCGGGAACACTGTGGCCGTCATGAAGGATATGTGATCAAATGCTGTCGAGCGAACACCCGGGCTCTTGGTGCAAGTTCGACGGATAGCACAGTTCCACGTCGGAGCGGTCCGCATACGTCATGCGATGATGGAAAAGCGTTCGAAAGAGATTTTCAATCAGTATCGATTGACATGTGATCAGCATGAGAAACAGAATACTATTTGATAGGTTGTTACCGATGCTTGACTTCGTCGCGCCTCTTGCTATCATTGACCCCTTGCCTTTCAATCTATCAACGTAGCTTTTTTTATCTGCTACTGCCGATTTGTCTTCTAATGCGACGAACGATTGTTCGGCATTGCTGATGAAGAAAGCGCAAACAAGCATCCGGAATTTCTTGCCTGCGGCGATTTTTTTCTGTCGAAAGTACTGGACTGCCGCCTCCGGAATAGAGAGAACATACGGCTGTCTTTGGCCACCGAGGTCGACATGAAAAACGGATATATTATTCTGCAATATTTATACTTGAATGCGTAAACAGGCATCGAACAGTCTGAAAAAGGTGAATACGCCGAGAAGCCCGCTGTCCTTGCCGAAGCCATAGGTTACGAGCATTGTGAAATAGCTGATGGGCCGTTGTGATCTGAGCTATGCACTACTGGAAAGTACAATGTGATCGGCTTTCTTTGCATGACAATGCTTGCCGCTGCATGCGCTACGGATATCACTGCCCGTCCTTCGTCGTCACCCAGGCATGGTGTTCCTGGTTGCGAGAGCGATCTTTCTGATCAATCCGCTGAAAATCATCGCGTGCATCGGATAGAGTAGGTACCAGTACAGCCAGCCCGGTAGCCCTTTCGGCGCAAAAAACGCGGTTTGCGTCAATGACGTGTTTCCGTCATCCGTGTGTGTAGCTTGGAATTGCAACCAAGCCTTGCCGGGCACTTTCATCTCGGCACGAAGTCGGAGCAGATGATTCTCTTCCACCGCTTCCACTCTCCAGAAATCCAGCGCGTCTCCGACGCGCAAGTCGTCCGCGTCGCGACGTCCTCGCCGCAAGCCGACACCACCGATCAGTCGATCCAAGAAGCCCCGCATCACCCAAGCGCAATTCATGTACAGCCAGCCGCGCTTGCCGCCCAGACCCGTGAATACTCGAAAGACTTCCGAAGGGGCTGCGGACACCAAGTGGTGACGCTGCTCGATGATCATACCTTCCTGTGTCGTGAGAACTAGAGGAGGCTCATCTCCTTGGCTGCTGCTGAGAGCGTCGCTCCAAACCGATTCGAGATTGCTGGCCTGCAGTCGTGCAAGAGCGCGTTGTACCGAGCTTCTGTAGTCGGATGGGACAATGTGGGGGAAGAGTTCCCTCGCGCTTAAATCACGCACGACGTTTTCGTTGCGCAAGCCGTCTATTAAGGGACGTGCGATGACGGCCGGAATAGGCGTGACGAGATCCACCCACCACGACGACAGTCGCGGGGTGAGCACGGGGACGGGAAGCATCCATCGTTTCAGACCGCGCACATCTGCATACGTAGTCATCATGTCACCGTAAGTGATGACATCCGCACCGCCTATCTCTACGATACGTCCTGTCGCGTTGGGAAGCGCGAGGGCGGCGTTGAGATACTCGATTACATCACGTATGCCCAGTGGTTGCGTTCGAGTGTACACCCAGCGCGGACAAATCATCACCGGAACACGTTCTGTCAGATAGCGGATGATCTCGAAGGATAAGCTTCCCGAACCGACAATCACTGCCGCACGGAATTCCGTCACCGGTACGCCTGCTTCCCGAAGTGCGTCGCCGGTCTGCTGACGTGAGCGTAGATGCTCAGACAACTCCACCGAATCACCTGCCAGGCCTCCGAGATATACAATATGTCGGACTCCGGCCTCTCGGGCAGCCTGCGCGAAGTTGCGGGCTCCGGCAATATCGCGTTCATGAAAATCTCCACCACCACCCATACTGTGGATCAGATAGTAGGCGCTGTGAACACCTTCCATAACCCGAAGCAGTGAATCGGGTGTGGATACATCACCCGTAACGATATCCACTTCCTGCCGCCAGCTTCGTCCCTGCAGGCGCGACGCATCACGCACCATGCAGCGTACGCGATACCCGGATTGTAAAAGACGAGGGACGAGCCGCCCACCGATATAGCCTGTTGAACCGGTGACAAGAATCAAGTGTGTTTGGGAAGAGGTATCGTTCATTATGTGACAAAATACTATTTGGGAGTGAAATGAACATACGGTGCACAAGCAAAGGAAACCGTATCGAGAAATCGATAATTATTTTCTGCGGGGATCCTACATGTGAACGTTGACCCCATCAGAATGAAACAAGCGGAAGACTACTTTAGTTGCCGTTTCATATCAAGACGCATAGTAGACGAGCAGACTGAATTGCCAACCAAGCTTGCCCTGTGCTTTGTACGCCTTTTGTACGACAAAGAACATGGTGCACTTCCCTTCATGAGAGTGTCACCCATTGAAGAACATTATCCGTTTCGAATCTGCTCC
>Ga0114946_10001903_pt1 | contig 14372 bp, 9 predicted proteins | sample WalLakDeSediment_FD_88676 | JGI IMG/M metagenome (GOLD analysis project Ga0114946, IMG submission 88676) | Lake sediment microbial communities from Walker lake, Nevada to study Microbial Dark Matter (Phase II) - Walker Lake 11/02/13 Deep Sediment | ecosystem: Environmental > Aquatic > Freshwater... | reverse complement strand
TCCACCCAGGCGGGCGCCGATGTGACGGTGCGGGCGCTGCCACATCCCGGGGTCGCGGTGGCCGTAGGGGCGGACGTGGCCCGGCACCGCCTGGTCTCGAACGCCCTGGGTGACCGGGCCGAGAACCGGGGGGCGGCCTTCGTCGAGGCGGCGCTCCGTCCATCGGGGCCCGCGGGGCTCGGGGGACGGCTGGAGCTCTCTGTTGGACTCCGGCATGACGACCATGCCCGGTGGGGTGGGTTCACCTCGCCCTCGGTGGCGGGCGCGCTCAGGCTGGCGGACCCCCTTCGCCTCCGGGCCTCCTGGGGGCGCGCCTTCCGGGGGCCCACCTGGACGGAGCGCTTCTACGCCGACCCGGGGCACATCCCCAACCCCGATGTTCGGCCGGAGCGGGGCGAGGCCTGGGAGGTGGGACTCCAGCTGGAGCCGTCGGAGGGGGTGCGCGTCCAGGTGGCGGGCTTCAGTCGCACGCAGCGGGACCTCATTGACTGGGCCCGCCGGCCGGCGCCGGAGATCGAGCCGCTTCCGGGGACGAACCCTCCCATGCGGGACCCCTGGGTGCCCAGGAACGTGAGCGAGGCCCGGTTCCGGGGCGCGGAGGCCGAGGCGGGGTGGAGCGTCCGGGAAGGCACCGACCTGGGCATCTCGGTCGCCCTCCTTTCGCTTCGCGCCGACGCGGAGCCCGGATTCGAATCCAAGTATGCCCTTCGGCCCCTCCGGGAACAGGCCATCGTCTCGGTGCGGCAGGGCGTGGGCCCCGTGGCGGTATCGGTCCGGGGACTCCATGGGCGGCGGGGCGGTGAGGAGGCCTTCCGGGAGGTGGACGTGCGGATGGACGCTCCCCTAGCCCGGCTCGCCGGCACGGTGCTCGCCGGCACCGGGCGCGCCGGCACCGGGCTCGCTGGCACCGGGCTCTCCGGGGCCCGGGTCTACCTGGACCTCCGGAACCTCTTCGGGGCGGACCATCCGGACCTGACCGGTAACCCGGTCCCCGGTCGCGCCGTTTCGCTGGGGCTCCGGACCGGGCCGCGTTGACCCCTTCCTTCCCCCCGGGCATCTTTCAGAGGGTCCCATGCTCAGAGGGTCCCACCCGGCCCACCGGGACCCATCCGTCCGAAACCGCCTCCATCCGGGAGCTGCACCATGTCCACCGTCGAACACGATCTTCCCCCGACCTCCTCCGGCGACCTGGCCGCCGAAATCGAGCGGAAGGACGCGGAACTCGCCGAGCTCCGGGACCGGCTTCGGGCGTGGGAGGAGGGGGCGGCCGCGACCCCGTCCCGGGATGACGGCTTCACCACCATCTCGGGAAGGGAGATCCGCCCGCTCTACACCCCCCTGGATCGGGCGGAGGCCGAGGGTTACCTGGACGGCATCGGGCTCCCCGGCGAGTACCCCTTCACCCGGGGTCCCTACGCCACCATGTACCGGACCCGGCTCTGGACCATGCGCCAGTTCGCCGGCTTCGCCTCGGCCGAGGAGACCAACGAGCGCTACCACTACCTCCTGAAGAACGGGCAGACGGGGCTCTCGGTGGCCTTCGACTTCCCCACCCTCATGGGGTACGACTCCGACCATCCCCGCTCCCTGGGGGAGGTAGGGGTGTGCGGCGTGGCCATCTCGTCACTGGCCGACATGGAGACGCTCTTCGACGGCATTCCCCTGGACCGGGTTTCCGTCTCCATGACCATCAACGGGCCCGCCATCATCCTGTTCTGCTTCTACGTGGCCGCCGCCGAGAAGCAGGGAGTCTCGGCCGATCAGCTTCGGGGCACGGTCCAGAACGACATCCTGAAGGAGTACCAGGCCCAGCACGCGTGGGTCTTCCCTCCGGAGCCTGCTCTCCGCGCCATTGTCGACATGTTCGAGTGGTGCGCCGAGCATACGCCCAAGTACAACCCCATTTCGATTTCGGGCTATCACATCCGCGAGGCCGGGTCCACGGCGGGACAGGAGCTCGCCTTCACCCTCAAGAACGGCTTCGAGTACGTGGAGCGGGGGATCGCGCGGGGGCTCGACGTGGATGACTTCGCCCCCCGGCTCTCCTTCTTCTTCGACATCCACAACGACTTCTTCGAGGAGATCGCAAAGCTCCGCGCCGCCCGGCGCATCTGGGCCCGCACGCTCAGGGAGAAGTACGGGGCGAAGAATCCCGAATCGTGGCGCCTCCGGACCCACTGCCAGACGGCCGGCGTGACCCTCACGGCGCAGCAGCCCGAAAACAACATTGCCCGGGTGGCCTACCAGGCCATGGCGGCGGTGCTCGGAGGGACCCAGTCGCTCCACACCAATTCCATGGACGAGACGCTGGCGCTTCCCACCGAGAAGTCCGTGCGCATCGCCCTTCGGACCCAGCAGGTCCTGGCCTACGAGACCGGGGTGCCGAACACCATCGACCCGCTGGCCGGCTCGTACTTCGTGGAGCGGATGACCGACGAGATGGAGGCCGAGGCGGAGGAGCTCTTCGAGCAGATCGAGTCCCTGGGCGGCGTGGTTCCCGGGATCGAGGGTGGATGGTTCCAGAAGGAGATCGCCTCGGCGGCCATGCGCCAGCAGCAGGAGATCGAGTCGCAGGAGCGCCTCATCGTGGGGGTGAACGCCTTCACCGACGGCGGAGAGAAGGTGGAGATCGAGACCCTTCGCATCGACCCCCAGGTGGAGGTCCGCCAGAGGGAGCGCATGGCGCAGCTCCGCGAGACCCGGGATGCGGAGGCGGTGCAGCGAACCCTTTCGGCCCTCACCGAGGCGGCGCGCTCCGGCGAGAACCTGGTCCCCCGCATCCTGGACTGCGCCCGGGCCTACTGCACCCTCTACGAGATCCGCTTCGCCATGGAGGAAGTCTTTGGCGCCTACCGGGAGCCGGTGTTCTTCTGAGGCGCTTGGCATGATCCCCGACGCGACGTCACCGGTCCCGACCGAGGTCGGTGAGCGCCCTCGCGCCATCCTCTTTGATGCCGGGAACACCCTGGTCTTCGCCGATCGCCTCCGGATCCTCGAGCTCTACCGGGCCGAGGGGGTGGAATCGGACGAGGAGAGGATCCTCCGGGCGGAGCTCAAGGCCCGGGCGGAGCTTGCCTCCCGGGTTCGGGACGGGATCGTGGGAACCGAGCCTCACCTCTGGAGGACGTACTTCCGCACGCTCTTTCGCGAGAGCGGGGTGCCGCCGTCGGCCATGGACGCCGTGGGCCGCCGGCTGGTGGCGACGCACGCCGAGGACCATCTCTGGACCCTCGTGGAGCCGGGGACCGCCGAAGCCCTGACCTCGCTCCTGGACGCCGGGTACCGGCTCGCCGTCATCTCCAACGCCGACGGTCGCATGGAGAGCGCGCTGGAGCGGGTGGGGCTCCGCCGGTACATGGAGTTCGTGGTGGATTCGGGCGTCGTGGGCGTGGAGAAGCCGGATCCCCGCATCTTCCTGGAAGGGCTCCGTCGGCTGGGGCTGCCGGCGGCGGAGGCCCTGTACGTAGGGGACCTCTACCCGGTGGACGTGGTGGGGGCGCGCGGGGTCGGGATGGAGGCGGTCCTCCTCGATCCTTCGGGGGAACTCACCTGGCCCGTTCCCCGCATCCCCTCCGTCCTGGAGCTGGAGGCCTGGCTTTCGCGCGGCGGTGGGTGACCTCTTCGCCCGGATTCCGTATGTTCAGAGGCTGATTCGTGGTCCGGCGGAGGAATGGCAGGGCGCCTCCGTCGAAGGACCCCACGGGAAGATCTTCCACGCAGGCGGAGTCACAGATGAACGCAGGGGAACAGAGGGTCCGGGTCCTGGTGGCGAAACCCGGCCTCGACGGGCACGATCGGGGGGCCAAGGTCATTGCCAGCGCCTTCCGGGATGCGGGATTCGAAGTGATCTACACGGGGCTGCACCAGACCCCCGAAATGATCGTGGCGGCGGCCACCCAGGAGGACGTGGACGTGGTGGCCATGTCGGTCCTTTCCGGGGCCCACATGACCCTCTTTCCCCGGGTGAAGGCCCTGCTGGATGAGGCGGGCGCCCACGACATCCTCCTTACGGGGGGAGGCATCATTCCCGAAGCCGACGTGAGGGACCTGGGCGAACGGGGGATCGGGCGCCTCTTCGGCCCCGGGAGCCCCACCACCGAGGCGGTGGCCTACATCCGGAGCTGGTACCAGGAGCGAGAGGCCGCTCGCGGCCAGGAACCGGGCCAGGTTTCGGGCCAGACCTCGGGCCAGACCTCGGGCCAGACCTCCGGCCAGACCTCCGGCCAGACCTCCGGCCAGGCTTCGGGGACCGGAGCCGGCGGATGACGTCTCGGCTCCAGGCCCTCTGCGACGAGCTGAAGATCCTCCGGTCCCGGCTCCACGAGGGCGGCGGACCGAAGCGGATCGAGCGGCAGCACGACCAGGGGAAGCTCACGGCCCGGGAACGGGTGGACGCCCTCCTGGACCCCGGGTCCACCCGGGTGGAGATCGGACTCCTGGTGGCCCACGACCGCTACGAGGGGCAGGCCCCGGCGGCCGGCGTGGTCACCACGGTGGGGCGGATCCACGGCCGGGAGGTGGTGGTGGTGGCCAACGACGCTACCGTGAAGGCCGGATCCTGGTGGCCGGAAACCATCACGAAGATCCTCCGGGCCCAGGAAATCGCCATGCGGTGCCGGATCCCCATCCTCTACCTGGTGGACTCGGCCGGGGTGAACCTCCCCTACCAGGGAGGCGTGTTTCCGGGGCAGTACGGGGCGGCGCGGATCTTCTACTACAACTCCATCATGCGCCGCTACCTCCACATCCCCCAGCTGGCGGCGGTCATGGGGCCCTGCATTGCCGGAGGGGCGTACCTTCCGGCGCTTTCGGACTCCATCATCATGGTGGAGGGGACGAGCTTCATGGGGCTCGGCGGCCCGAACCTGGTGAAGGGCGCCACCGGACAGGTGGTGGGGCAGGAGGAGCTGGGCGGGGCCCGGGTGCACACCGAGATCTCGGGGGTGGCCCACCACCGTGTCCCCGACGATGCGGCCTGCCTGGCCCTGCTCCGGGAGCAGGTCCGGGCCCTCCCGGTGGAGCCGCCGGCGCTGGCGCTCCCCGAACACGGGGCGGCCCCTCTTCGGCCCGCTTCGGAACTCCACCAGATTCTCCCCGGTGACCACCGGCAGCCCTACGAGATGGAGCGGGTCCTGGAATGCCTCGTGGACGAGGGGCGGATGGACTTCTTCCAGCCGGACCGGGCGCGGGAGATGATCTGCGCCACCGCCACGGTGGACGGCGTGCCGGTGGGGATCATCGCGAATGCCCGGGGGCTCGTCCGGAACCCCGGCGCCGAGCGGCCGGCCTTCGGGGGGATCGTCTATACCGACAGCGCCGAGAAGACCGCCTTCTTCATCGAGACGATGAACCGGCAGCGGCGCCCCCTCCTCTTCGTGCAGGACGTCTCGGGGTTCATGGTGGGGACGGAGGCCGAGCATTCGGGCATCATCCGGGCCGGGGCGGCCTTCGTGGAGGCCATGGCCTCGGCCACCGTGCCCAAGCTGGTGCTCACCCTGAACCATGCCTCCGGTGCCGGCTACTATGCCATGGCGGGGCAGGGGTTCGATCCCGACTTCATCGTCTCCCTGCCCACCGGGCGCATGGGGGTCATGGAGGGCGACTCGGCGGTGATGGCCCTCTTCTCGGGGCAGATCGAACGCCTCAAGGCCGAGGGGCAGGTGCCGGATGAAGACCTGACCACCGCCATGGACGACGTCCGTGACGAGTACGAGCGGCAGCTCGACGCCCGCTTTGCCGGGGCCCGCGGCTTCGTGGACGAAGTCCTGCTCCCCGAAGAGGTCCGGCCCGCGCTCTCCCTTCTCCTTCGCGCCGCCAACCGCAACCCCGGCCCCCATCTGGGCCCCTTCCAGCTTTCCGACGGACCCACGCGATGAACGAGCACGACGACGCACCCCGCCTCCTTCGCATCGGCAGCGGACAGGGCTTCTGGGGCGATGACCTGGAGGCCCCCGTCCGGCAGGTGGAGGGTGGGCCCCTGGACTACCTCATGATGGACTACCTGGCCGAGGTCACCATGTCCATCATGCAGAAGCAGCGGAGCCGAAACCCCGAAGCCGGTTACGCCCGTGACTTCATCCCCCTCATGGAGCGGATCTTTCCGCGCATCGTGGAGGGAGGCGTTCGGGTGGTCACCAACGCCGGCGGGGTGAACCCCCTGGGATGCGGAGAAGCGCTGGTCGCGGCGGGTCGGGCCGCCGGGGTGGCGGGGCGGGCCCGGGTGGGCGTCGTAACCGGCGACGACCTGAAGGATCGCCTCCCCGAGCTGGTCCGGTCCGGGCACGAACTCCGGAACATGGAGACGGGGGAGCCCATCGAGACCATCCTGGACCGGGTGGAGAGCGCGAACGCCTACATCGGGGCCGGGCCCATCGTTCGGGCGCTCCAGGGCGGGGCCGACGTGATCGTCACGGGCCGGTCCACCGACACCGCCCTCACCTACGCGCCCATGATGCACGAGTTCGGCTGGGCCGAGGACGACTGGGACCGGCTGGCCCACGGGGTCGTGGCCGGGCACATCAACGAATGCGGGGCGCAGGCTTCGGGCGGAAATGCCCTGGTGGACTGGTGGACGATTCCCGCCATGGAGGCCGTGGGCTTTCCCATCATCGAGGCCCGGGCCGACGGGACCTTCGTGGTCACCAAGCATCCCGGGACCGGCGGCCGGATCTCGAGGCCCGTGGTGTCGGAGCAGCTCCTCTACGAGATGGGGGACCCCTCGGAGTACATCACCCCCGACGTGGTGGCGGACTTCACCTCCCTGGCGCTGGAGGAGGTGGGGCCGGACCGGGTGCGTGTGACCGGGGTCAAAGGCCGGCCCGCCACCGACTTCCTGAAGGTATCCGTGGCCTACGAGGACGGGTACAAGGCGGTGGGGACGCTGGTCTATGCCTGGCCCGACGCGGCGGCCAAGGCCCGGGCCTCGGCCCGCATCCTCCGGGAGCGGCTGGAGCGGCTGGGGCTCCGGTTCGACGAGGTGCGGGTCGAGCTCGTGGGATGGGACTCGACCCACGGGCATCTGGCGGGTCCGCCCCCGGCGGATCTTCCGGAGGTGGAACTCCGGGTGGCGGTGCGGGGGCGGGACCGCGCGGCGGTGGAGCGCTTCACCCGCGAACTGGCCCCCCTGGTCCTCACCGGCTCACCGTCGGTGACGGGGTTCGCCGGGGGACGCCCCCGGGTGCAGGAGATCATGGCCTACTGGCCGGCCCTGATCCGGAAAGAGGCGGTCCAGCCTCACCTCGACGTTCAGGTCCTGGAGGTATGACCATGGTCACCATACAGCTCGTTCACCTGGCCCATGCCCGTTCCGGCGACAAGGGCGACACGGCCAACGTGGGCGTCATCGCCTACGAAGCCGACGACTACCCCCTCCTCCGCCATGCGCTGACGGCGGAGCGGGTGAAGGCCCACTTCGGTGACCTGGTAAAGGGCGACGTGGAGCGCTTCGAGCTCCCGAACCTCCAGGCGCTGAACTTCCTCCTCCACGGGGCCCTGGGAGGGGGGGGCACCGTCTCCCTCATGACCGACGCCCAGGGAAAGGTCTTCTCCACCGCACTTCTGCGCATGGAGATCGAGGTCCCGGCCGAGGTCGCGGAACGGGCGGAGGGGCGGGGCAGGGTCCCGGCCGGGTTCGATCCGGACCGACCCATTCCCATCCCGGGGGCTCCGTGACCTCCGACGTCGGTCCGGCCACGTCCGCAGGTCGCGGCGGGGAGGGCCCCCTGCTGCGCGTTGACGTCGGGGACGACGGGGTGGCCCACCTGGTCCTCTCCCGCCCCGACAAGCGAAACGCCCTGAACGGAGCCCTGGTGGAGGCCCTCCTCGAGGCGATGGCCTCCACGGCGGCGGATCCCCGGGTCCGGGTGGTTCTTCTCTCCGGGGCCGGACGCGACTTCTGCTCCGGGGCGGACCTGGCCGAACTCGAACGGATCGCCGACCTGGGCGCCGAGGCCTCGCTGGCCGATGCCACCCGCATGGGCGACCTGTTCCGTGCCATGCGACGCCACCCTCGTCCGGTGGTGGCTGCGGTCCATGGGCGTGCCCTGGCGGGCGGCGCCGGGCTCGCCGCCGCCTGCGACCTTGTGGTGGCCGAGGAGGGGGCCCAGTTCGGCTTCCCGGAAGTCCACCTGGGGTTTGTTCCGGCCATGGTCATGACCATGCTCCGACGGAAGGTGACCGAGGGCCAGGCCTTCGACCTGGCAGTTCGAGGGGATCGGATCCCGGCGGCAGAGGCCCACCGCATGGGACTTGTGCAGGCGCTCCTTCCGACCGAAGGCTTCGAGGCGGCGGCCCGGGCATGGGCGGCCGAACTGGCGCGTCGGCCCGCGACAGCGGTAGAGTTGACGAAGCGGCTGCTCTACGGGCTCGACGGGGTGGCCTTCGAGGAGGGGATCGCCAGGGGCGCCGAGGTGAACACGCTGGCCCGCCTCACCGAGGCCTGTCGAGCCGGGGTTCGGGCCTTTCTGGCGCGGGCCCGGCCCGGGGACTCCGCATCCGAATCTTCCTCTCCCCCTGCCTGACGCCGGGTTCCGGTCATGGCCTTCTTTCTGAATCGGGGGCGGGACGCCGCGCAGGATCGCTGGCTCCTGGTGCGGGTGCGCCTCTTCGCCATCGGGGCGGCCCTTGCGCTGGGAGGGATGGCGCTGGATGAAAGCTGGTTGATCCTTGCCGCCCTTGCGGTTCTCGGGCTGGGGCTTGTGCTCCGCGTGGTGGCCGCGGTTCGCGAGGCGGCGGAGGCGCGTCGCCTCGAAGACGACGACACCGAATCGGAGGCGGAAAACCAGCGCTGACCGTCCCGCCCTGCTTTCCACCCAACGTCCACCATCATGAAGGGGAACGACATGCTTCGCCGGATCCTGGTGCCCCTGGATGGTTCTCCGAAGGCGGAGACGGTCCTCACGGCGCTCCCCCCGCTCGCTCGGGCCTTCGGCGCGACCATCGACCTGGTGCATGTGGTCCCGGATCGACGCTCGTTCTCGCGTCAGGGGCCGGAGGATCCGCTGGACTGGCGGATGACGTCCCGCCGAGCCGAGGAGTACCTGACCGGCCCGGCGGCTCGACTCACCGAAGCCGGCATCCGCGTCCGGACCCGGGTCGAGGAGGGGGGGCCTGCCGCCGTTCTGGTGGGGATTCTGGAAGAAGGACGGCATGATCTCGTGGCCTTCACCCCCCGGGGGCTCGGGGGGACGGACGCCCTCGTGGTGGGGTCGACGGCGGCGGCGGTGGCCCTCCACGCTCCCACGTCGATCCTCCTCGTGCCCCGTCCCATGCGGGAGGGGAAGATGGAGCGGATCCTCATCCCGGTGGACGGATCACCCCGTTCCGAATGGGCGCTGGGGCTCGCCGCTCGGCTGGCCGTCTCGGAGGGCGCCGAGATCCACCTCGTCCATGCACTGGTTCGGCCCGAGCGGTTCGGGACCCTGGCCGGTGGAGCCGACTTCGACAAGGCCAGCCTCCGGCTTCTCGAGTCGAACCGGAGTGCCGCCCTCCGGTACATGGGCCAGGTCCAGGAGCGCTTCGGGGACCCGGGGCTCCGGGTGTCGGGCCGCATCGTGGAGGCCAACGGAGATCTCTGCGGACGGGTGATGAGGGAGGTGGACGCATCCGCGGCCGACCTGGTGGTCCTGAGTGCCCACGGCGGGAGGGAGTCCATGACCTCGCGCCTCGGACCCCTCCCGCTGCGGTTCCTCCTCATGGCCCCGGTTCCGACCCTGATTCTGCAGGATCTGCCCACATCGAAGGGAAGCGCCCGGACGGATGCCGACCACTCTGACGCATAGCGCCCGGCGCGCGGGAGCCGAGCTCGCAGCGGGACACCCGGCGGCGGCACCCGGCCGCGCGGATCCCTCGTTCGGACGGCGGACCCGAGCGGTTCGCAGCCGTCTTCGGGAGGTCTATGCCGACCTGGCGTCCGGGGCTCGGGAGGATCTCCCCGACGCCACGGTCCGGTGGCTTCTCCAGAACGACTTTGCCCTCGAGGAGGCACTGGAGAGCCTGAAGGATGCGCTCCCGCCGCGCTTTCTTCGCAGGCTCCCGGTCCTCTCCGGCGCGGCGGTCCGTGTCGAGTGCATTCTCGATGCATGGATGGGCGCCGAGCCCGGCTTTCCCGAACTCCGCAGCCTTCGGGGCTTCCTGGCCGGCTACCAGGAAGCCCATTCGCTGACGCTGGCCGAACTCTGGGCCATTCCCTCCTTTCTTCGCCTCCTGCTGCTGGAGCGCCTGCTGGGAGGCCTCGACCCCCAGCCCGATGCCGAGGCGACGGGGCCCGGGCCGTACATCCGTGCTCTCCGCGCGCTGGCCTCCACGGACTGGCGCCGGGAGGTGGACGCCCTCAGTCGGGCCGAGGCCATCCTCCGACGTGACCCGGAGCGGGCTTATGCCTCCATGGATTTCCGCTCCCGGGACCGGTACCGCTCGCAGCTGGAACGTGTGGCGGATCGGTGCGGGGTGGATGAGTTCGCTGTCGCCGAGGCCGCCTGCTCCCTCGCCGCGGCCCGGCCAACGGGCGCACGGGAGCACCACGTGGGATTCTTCCTCGTGGACGAGGGGCGGGCGGAGCTCTACCAGGCCCTGGGCGGGCGCGTCCCCTTCCTCGTCGCCCCCGGGCGCCGACGAAAGGTGGCGGGTTCCCTCTACGCCTCCGGACTGGGTCTCTTCGCGCTCCTGTTTCTGCTGGGGGCGGCCGCCCTGCTTCCGGGCGGGGTCGCCGCCCTCGTCCTCCTTCTGGTGGCGGTGGTCCCGGCCCTGGGCGTGGCGGTGGGCATCACCAACTGGATATCCGGCCTGCTGGTTCCGGCCGCCCCGCTTCCGCGCATGGATTACCGAAAGGGGATCCCGGAGCGGGCACGCACGGTGGTGGCCGTTCCTGTCCTCCTCACCTCCCCGGGCGAGATCGACGACATCGTGCATCGTCTCGAGGCCAACTTCGAGGCAAGCCGGGATCCCGCTCTCACCTTCGCCCTCCTCTCCGACGGACCCGATGCCCACGAGGAGCGCTCACCCGGAGACGAGGAGCTCCTTCGCAAGGCCAGCCAGGCCATTGCGGCGCTGAACCGGAAGCATGGCGCGCGCGGCCGGGGTCCCTTCGTCCTCCTCCACCGGAACCGGCGCTGGAATCCCGCCGAAACGTGCTGGATGGGGTGGGAGCGGAAGCGAGGCAAGCTTTCGGAGCTGAACAAGCTGCTCCTCGGGCATCCCTCCGAGCTCTGGGTGGCGGAGGGGGATCCCGGTCGGCTGGCCCGGATCCGGTACGTGCTGACCCTGGATGCGGACACCGGGCTCCCCCAGGGGGCCGCGGCCCGGCTGGTCGGCACCCTGGATCATCCGCTGAACCGCCCGGTGGTGGGCAAGTGGGGGAGGACCCGCGTCGGGTTTTCGGTCCTCCAGCCCCGCATCGAGCTCCTCCCCGACCCCTCGGGGAGTACCCCCTTCGCCCGCGTCTACGCCGGAGTGCAGGGTCTCGACCTCTATGCGCACGCCGCGTTCGACGTGTACCAGGACCTCTTCGGTGCCGCGATCTTTGCCGGGAAGGGGATCTACGACGTGGCGGCCTTCGAGGCGAGTCTGGAGGGCCGTACGCCCGACAACCACCTCCTCAGCCACGACCTCTTCGAGGGGGAGCACGGGCGGGCCGGCCTGGTCTCGGACCTGGTGCTTCTGGAGGACGTTCCCGGGCACCCCCTGGCCTTTGCTCGCCGCAACCATCGTTGGATCCGGGGGGACTGGCAGCTCCTCCCCTGGCTCCTTCCGCGTGTGCCCCTGGAGGGCGGGCGCCGAGGCCCCAATCCACTGGGATGGCTCTCGCGGTGGAAGATCCTGGACAACCTCCGGCGCTCCCTCCACGCCCCCGCTCTCCTCCTTCTTTTCGTGGCGGGATGGTGGAGCCTGCCGAACCCGGGGGCCTGGACACTTCTCCTTCTCGGCGTCGTGGGGCTTCCCTTTCTCCTGGACCTGCTGGGGGCGCTCGGTCGAGCGGTGCGTACCCTGCCCTCCGCGTCGGACCTGAGGGTGGAGGCCCGAGCACTGGGGCGCTCGCTGGGGCGCTGCCTTCTCCAGCTCTCCTTTCTACCCTTCGAGGCCTGGAATGCCGCCGATGCGGTGGTCCGGACCCTTCACCGCGTCCTGGTGAGCCGTTCCCGCCTCCTGGAATGGGCCACGGCGGCGGCGACGGCCCGGTCCTTCTCCCGGTCCGGGGGGCTGGGTGTCCTCGTTCGAGCCATGTGGCCCGGTCCGGTGGGGGCGGTGGTGGGGCTGGGAGGGCTTGCGGTGGTGGCCGGCGGGGGCGTGGTCCCCGCGGCCGGTCTCGTGGCTCTGCTCTGGTTCGTGTCCCCGCTGCTGGCCTGGTACACCCAGCGCCAGGTGGACCCCGGGACCCAGGATCCCGGGCGCTTTCCGGAGGCCGAGGCCCGGCGCCTGGCACGGCGCGTCTGGGGTTACTACGAGCAGTTCCAGGGCCCCGAGGGGCACTGGCTTCCCCCGGATCACTACCAGGAGGAGCCGCTGGGAGAGGTGGCGTTCCGGACCTCGCCCACGAACCTGGGGATGGGGCTCGTGGCCGCGGTTACGGCGTGGGATCTGGGGTTCCTCGACACGTCCCGCCTGGTGGCCCGGCTTCGCATCATGGCCGACGGCATGGAGTCGCTTCCTCGGCATCGCGGGCACTTCCTCAACTGGTACGACACCCAGAGACTCGAGGCCCTCGAACCCCTCTACGTGTCCACGGTGGACTCGGGGAACCTGGCCGTGGCCCTCCTGGCCACGCGGGAGGCTCTTCGGGAGGTTAAGGAGCATCCCTTCCCCTCGCCCCGGCGACTCCGGGGGATCCTCGATACGGTGCGGGTGCTGGGCGAGGTGGCCCAGGAGGCGGGGAGCCAGGGCGCCCTGGATGCGGTGGCCCGGGAAGCGGCCGCGCTGGCCGGCTGGCTGGCCCCCCGGGTCCCGGGACTTCCCGATGCCGCAGGCGACGCGGGGCCGGATGAATCGGTGGAGCCCGCCTCCGGCTCCGCCGCCTTCTCTCCCGAGGACCTGCGGGTGCTCCTGGTGGAGTGTCGGGACGTGCGTCTTCCGGAGTTGCTGTCGCGCGTGGTGGAGGCCGACCGCCCCGAGGTGACGGCGTGGGCCGATCACCTCCGGGGGGACGTCCTTCAGGCCCTGGACGAGATCGACCGATTCCTCCCGTGGCACCGCGTGGCGGGCCTTCGGGAGGAGGAGGGCGTGATCGGCGCCCCCGGGGATCCCGGGGTGAACCGCATTCTCGAGCATCTCAGGGGAACGGTGGGTCCGGGACCGACGCTGGCCTCGCTCCATGTCGCCTACCAGGCCCTCGCCGACCTCATGGACCGGGACGCCTCGGTGGAGGCCTCCCTTCCCGGTCTCGAGCGCGGCCTCCGCAGAGCGCAGCAGACCCTTCGGATGGTGGAGGAGGACCTTCATACCCTCGATGACCTCCTGGGAAGGTGGTTTTCCGAGATGGAGTTCGACTACCTCTTCGACCGGGGGAAGGGGCTCTTTCACATTGGCGCTTCGGTGTCCACGGGCGAACTGGATCCGAGCTACTATGATCTTCTCGCCTCCGAAGCAAGGATCGCCAGTGCGGTGGCCATGGCCCGGGGCGAGGTCAGTTCCCGGCACTGGCTCCGCCTGGGGCGTCCCTTCGCCCTTCCGGACCGGCACGCCGGACGCTCCGGACGGGGGGGAGGTCCGGTGCTCCTTTCGTGGTCCGGGACCATGTTCGAGTACATCATGCCGCGCCTCTTCCTCCGATCCCCTGCCGAGTCGCTCCTGGAGGATGCCTGCCAGCGGGCCGTGGCGGTCCAGATGGCGGAGGGAGAGCGCCAGGGACTCCCCTGGGGGATCTCCGAGTCGGGGTATCACCTCCTCAGTCCCGAGGGGCATTACCAGTACCATGCCTTCGGCGCGCCCGGGCTGGCGCTCCGCCGGGACGTGGAGGAGCGGCGGGTCGTCGCCCCCTACGCCTCCCTGATGGCCGTGGGCGTAACCCCGGGTGCCGCGCACCGGAACCTGGCGAACCTGCGGGCTGCAGGGGGGATGGGCCCATGGGGGCCGTACGAGGCCCTGGACTACGGCGCGGGGCCTCGCCCCCGCCCTACGCCAATGGTGGTGCGGTCCTACATGAGCCATCACCACGGAATGATTCTGGCCGCCCTGGGGAATCTGCTCACCGAGGACCGGCTGGTGGAGCGCGTCCATCGGGACCCCCGCATGGCCATGTTCGAACCCATGCTCCACGAGCGCATCCCCTTCCGGCGTCCCCTCCGGCGCAGATGGGCGGAGCCGCAGGCCACGGCGCCGGCCGAGGAGGCCCGCATCGCCATGGTGGAATGGTCGGTGGTACCGGAGCGGTGGCCGCCCCC
>Ga0114946_10001902_pt1 | contig 14377 bp, 13 predicted proteins | sample WalLakDeSediment_FD_88676 | JGI IMG/M metagenome (GOLD analysis project Ga0114946, IMG submission 88676) | Lake sediment microbial communities from Walker lake, Nevada to study Microbial Dark Matter (Phase II) - Walker Lake 11/02/13 Deep Sediment | ecosystem: Environmental > Aquatic >... | reverse complement strand
CTGATCCTTGAAAAGTATCCAATCTTAATCATTTAACGATTTCTCCGCGCGCTGGAGTCTCATTAGCAAGTATACAACCTCCAGTAGGAGGAGAGTCAAGAGGTGATTAATAAAAATTTGTTCATAGCCGGTCTAACTCACTCTTTCTGATCTTTATTACTTGAAAGCATATCTTTCTCTAGGGGTTGGTCTTCTCTTGGTGATCCCCTCCACCATTTTGACAGATTAGCTCATCTCTCCTGCGCCGGTAGGCGATGATTGGACCATCCCCCTGGATGAGCTTCTCTCCCATGCGCAAGTGGCTGCGCTTTGGCATTTGGGTCTCTACCACGCGCTTGTCTTGGCGTTCAATGATGAGGTTGCCCAGGCTGCCGATCCCTTCCATAATCTGTTTCAAGATGGGAACGCGGATGATATCCTGATAGAACCTCAGGTACATCATCGTGTTCTCATCGTCGATTGGGGCAAAGGCAACCACGATGCGGATCTTGTCTCCGATCCAGTTTTGCCACAGGTTGGGGTAGCGGAACTGTAGCATTGGATTTCGATCAGGGTCGGCGATGCTTTCAGGCTTGCGCGGTTTGCTGCCGTCATCGACCCGGTTGTACACCCACAGGTTGAGCAGGTCGCATTCGGTTAGCTGACATTCCCAACGATACAGAGGACCGTCAACCAAGGCCCGGTTGCCCCTGCCAATGGTGTTGTGATGCACGAAGGGCAGGTGAACGACATCCAATTGGTTTTCGATTGCCCGAGAGTAATGCGTTCTCCAATGGTCTTTTGTCGTTGAATAGCTCATATTTGCCGGGATCGAGTCAAAAAAAGCGATTTTTGGAAGCTCTGCTGCTCGCTCACCCCACCAGACCCAGATAAAACCGTATTCTTCATGGACAGGATAATCTGGTACCTGAAAAGCAAGTGGAACGGGCGAGTTTTTTCCATTGGCAGGGATAAACGTGCAGCGACCGGTGGGGTCGTATTCGAAGCCATGAAAAGGACATTGGATTTGGTTTGCGACCAGCTTGCCTTTGCTAAGCGCAACCCCTCGATGTGGGCATTGGTCAACCAGGCAGGCGAGCTTACCGGATTGATCTCGCCATAGAACCAACTTCTCCCCCATGCGGGTTACCCCAACCGGTTTACCTGGTCGTACTTCTGTTGATTCTAAAATTGCATACCATTGATTACGGATCATTCTGGGTCTCCTTCGATCGCAATTTTACCTCTCTATGATTTGATTGGAAACATACTCTGGTTGTTGCCTAACCAATAACTTTTAATTCCAACCCTTTGCTTTACCCCTTGACAACAGAAAAAGATAGGGCAAAATAAGCTATAGAGGGGAGGAGCCGGTGGATTGCATTTTTTAGACCAGTTTAAGAAGGAGTATTCTGATGACCGAAAACCCACCACCTGAAGAAAACCTGGCTGAAGAGTTTCACCAACTAGGGAAAAATTTTGCTGAGGTGTTGCGAGGCGCTTGGGAAAGCCCAGAGCGGAGGAAGCTGCAGCAGGAGATTGCCAATGGTTTGTCTGACCTGAGCAATATGATGCGCACAGAGGCCGAGCATATCCGCGAAAGCCCAACCGGTCAGCGCATGAAAACAGATGCTGAAGAGCTACGCGAGCGAATCCGGACCGGTGAGGTTGAGAGCAGGGTGCGGCAGGATTTGTTGGCTGCCCTACGGTTTATCAATGATCAACTACGCAAGGCAAAGGAGCACTGGTCTTCTCAGGAAGAAAGTTCTCCCCCAGATGAACCTGCTGCTGAGGCTGATTCTTAAGCAACTGAGCGTCATATAGAGATAAATCCTAATGACAAAGCGCATCATCCTGGTAGCCGGCAATATTGGGTCCGGCAAGACCTCCCTCACCGAGCGTCTGGCTGAAAGATTGGGTTGGCGCTCTGCTTTCGAGTCGGTTGGGGATAATCCTTATCTACCTGATTTCTACGCAGACATGCGCAGCTGGTCATTCCACCTGCAGGTGTTTTTCTTGGGCCACAGGGCGCAGCAATATCTTGACCTGGCGGCAGAGCCCCAATCAGCCATCCTGGATCGCAGCATATATGAAGATGCATACATTTTTGCTCGGGCGCTCCATCACCTGGGCAATTTGAGTGAACGTGATTATTTTTCATATCGGCGTGTTTTTGATCTGGTTGTTTCCAACCTTCCCCCGCCAGACCTGCTGATCTATCTGCGCGCCCCGGTCTCGGTGCTGATCAAGCGCATCCACCGCCGCGGCCGGTCTATTGAGAGTGGCATCACGGCAGATTATCTTACCCTGCTGGATTCCTTCTACAAAGATTGGATGGAGACTTTTGATGTCTGCCCAGTTCTTACCATCCAAACAGATGATTTGGATTTTGTGCACAAATCTCGACACCTGGATATCGTTGTCCTGCGTATTCAGGACAGGCTAGCCGGGAAAGAGGATCTGATCTTTTCGACTGAATCAGACGATTAAGCACAACATATTTGTGTAGAAGGCAAGCTTGATTGATCGGGTGTTACCTGTGGTGGAGCCGCAGGTAACACCCGATTTTGTTCTTGTCCATGAATCACGTATCACCTTGCGCAGGACGGATTACAAGAGATCCCCAATCAGTACGGTGACAGCCTGTCCAGCCAGAATCACTCGTTCTCCCTCCAAGCGCACTTTCACAACTCCACCTCTGGCAGAGGCCTGGTAGCCGGTCATTGCCCTCTTGCCCAACCGGCTGCTCCAAAAAGGAGCTAGGCAGCAATGTGCAGAGCCGGTCACCGGGTCTTCCGGCACTCCCACTGCTGGGGCAAAAAACCTGGACACGAAGTCAAATTCGCTGGTTTTGGACTGGCTGGTAACAATTACACCCCTGACTGGCAATGTGGTTAATTGGCTGATATTGGGGGTCAATTCCCGCACAATTTCCTCAGATTCAACCTCTACCAGGTAATCAAACTGGTTTTTTCCAACGTAATTTGCTTTTACTCCCAGCGCTTTTTCTAAATCAGGCGGCGGTTCAGTTTGTGTTTCTGGTTTGACCGGAAAATCCATCTCGATCCAGCTACCGGAGCGTCTGGCAGTGAGCAAGCCTGAGCGTGTATAGAAGCGAGCAGTCTGATCCGTTTGCAAGGCCTCAATTTCCCATAAGGTGTGGGCGCTGGCGAGAGTTGCATGACCGCACAGGTCAACCTCCACAGCTGGTGTAAACCAGCGCAGGTTGTAGCCATCCTCTTGGGGAACGAGGAAGGCAGTTTCTGACAGGTTCATTTCTTTGGCAACATTTGCCATCCAACTTGGCTCAGCTGCTTGTGAGAGAACACATACGCCAGCAGGATTGCCTGTAAAGGGGATATTTGTAAAAGCGTCCACCTGGTAAATTTTCACTGGCATGGAATTTTTCCTTTCGAATTCGGACTCAAAATGTGATATGGCTGCAGGCCCTTGTCCGGGAATCAGCCTGATCTATTAATTGTTTGTTTTATTGGGTCTTTTTTCTCCGGTTGCGGATTTACTTTGCGGTCGATCAGGTAGAAATCTAACAAGATGGGGTAATGATCTGATCCGTTGAATTGCCCGATGCGACGGGATAGCACCTCTACTCCTTTAGAGACGAGAATATGGTCAATGGGTATCATGAATAAACGCCGGTTGGTAGGCCAGGAATTTTGTATTCCAAATCCTCTCCGGCTATCTCGTAAGCCGCTCTTTTGGACCAGGTCCGAGAAAAATGGCGACCAGGAGGTCATATTCAGATCGCCAACCAGCAGAATCTCTCCCTCCAAGGTCTGGATATGTTTGGCAATTTCAGCCAGCTGGATATTACGTAAATGAGCTTTCTGCTTTGTTTTAGGAGGAGGCGAGTGAGTGGCCAGGATAGTGAGCGGTCGTTGTCTCAGGTTGAAAGTGGTAATAATGGAAGGCACCTGAGCCGCGCCAAAAGCTCGGACTTCGGAAATGGTGGGTGGTATGCGGCTGAACAAGGCCATCCCGTAATTATCTTCTCGCAGAGGCATTCTGGAAAAGGGATATGACTCCAAGACCGGCTTGAGCTGGTCGATCCAGGTTTTATTGACCTCGATGAGAACGATGAAATCCGGTCTCTCTGAGCGGATCAGGTGCCGGACCGCACCATAGGCATCGTTCATCTGCAGAACATTGGACAGGAGTATTCGGTACATTTCTTGATCGGAGCTGCCTTGGTTTGATGGTGTTCGGATGAATTCTTTGGAGTATAGGGGAAGGATTAGAGATAAATTTAGACCAGCAAAAAGTCCACTTAGCAGTGCCTGGGGGTAACGTCCACTGGCAATGAATAGAATGGTTAATAACGCCAGTAGGACCAGATACTGGAAGCGGAAGTGGCTGAACAGATCCAGCACCCATGAGATTCGTCCCAGGAAACCAGCCAGGGTAGCTAAACAAACCGATATACAACCAAGCTCAACAAATAACCAAAATATGGATAGCAGGAGATCAAAGTTGCCCAAAGAAACCCTCTATGCGGGCCAGATTGCGCCAGCCCGGACCACGCCTCCCTCAGGGACATCTGACTTAACTGTGGCTCCGTTACCGATGCGGGCTCCGCTCCCAATTTTTACCCCCAGGTTAACGGTTGCTCCCATGCCAATGAGGACATTTTCACCGATCTGCACGTTTCCGGCAAGAATAGCGCCGGGCGAAATATTGACAAAGCTTCCTATCTGGCAATCATGTGAAACTATAGCTCCTGTATTGATGATACAGCCGAAACCAAGCCTGGCTTCGCTGCCAAGATAGGCCAGCGCCATTACCTGTGAGCCAGCCATCAGGCTTGCACTTGGGTCCAGGTAAGCGGTTGGGTGCGTCACTGCGGGATATGTGAACCCGGCCTGGGTAAGGCGCTCAAAGACCTTGATCCGAATACCAATATTACCAATCCCACCGACTGCATTTACTGCCAACCGGACTCCCTGAGCGTGCAACTCTGCCAAGGCCTGGGCGTTTCCAAGCACGGGTATCCCCAATATCGACCCGCCGCTGGCGAGTCCATCGTCGATAATTCCAACAATGCGATAGCCACCGCGAGCGCGCAGCAGGTCGATCACCATTTTCCCGTGCCCGCCCCCGCCATAAATCACAATTGCGGTTGGATCAAAAACGCTCTCCTCGATGGACTTTTGTTTAGAAAAGGATATCCCTGCATCAAGCGGCTGGCTGAGTTCTCGAACCATGGTTTGCGTAACCATTGGGCCAACGGGCAGCATTGAGAGATCTAAATCAAGCGAGCGAGCCAGATCGAGAGCTGGTTGGCTGATACGCAGTCCAGGAGGAATGCCTTTTGGGTCGCCTTCTCTTTCTTCAATAGGCTTCCAATCTGGAGTTGAGGCCAGGTAACACAATATTTCTCCCGCTTGAACAGATTGCCCTTTTGCAATACGCAGGGCAGATACGTATCCATTTACCTCTGCTATCACATCGGCTGATGATTTGGTTGTTTCCAGGCTGCACAACGGATCGCCCTTAGCTACCATCTGCCCTTCGCTGATAAACAAGTCAACCAACAATGCTTCTGGCTCGTTTGGGTTTAACAATGGGATCAAAACCGGGTTAGTCATAATTACTGCCTTTAACCATATGGATTGCTTTATGGATGAGCGCGTTTGTGCTGGGTAGCACGGTTTGCTCTAACGCGCTGGAGGATGGGATGGGCAGGTTTAGCGCGCCCAGCCGGTCAGCTTTTCTGAGTTGAGATCCCAGGGTTTCTGCTGCCTGTGCGATGACTTCTGCTCCCCAGCCTAAGGCGTGATTCCCTTCTTCTGCAGCCAGTAACCTTCCGGTTTTCCCCACCGAGGTCAAGACCGGCTCTAGTCTGAAGGGCGCCAACTGGGTCAGTACCACCAATTCGATGAAAATTTCGTGGTCGAAGGCCAGTCTGAAAGCTGCTTCTATGGCCAGTTCCGCCATGTATCCATAGGTCGCCAGGGTCAGGACCGGCCGTGGAGCGCCTTTGATGGTGAGAGTGTAGCTCGGAGAGGCGTTCACACTCCCCATTTCATAAGTGTCTCCATCTGATTGCCGGATCTCAAAATCTGGCAAAGCTGCTGGTTCTTTTATATTAACCGCATACAGAAGTTTATTTTCAACAAATAACACTACCTCTTCAGAATGGATTGCTTGGAGAAGAAGCTTACCCGGATCACCCAGGCTGCTGGGAGCCAGAACCCGTAAACCGGGTACGCCCAGGAAGTGTTTTTCCAGACTCTGGCTGTGGGTAGGGCCATAGCCGCGCCGGCCTCCCATCGGTGTGCGGATTACCAGCGGGACCTTGACCTGTTCATTATACATCCAGGAAAATTTCGCGGCATGGTTGATGACCTGGTCGGCGACCAGCGTAACGAAATCTCCAAACATTATCTCCACCACAGGTCTCAGTCCCCGCATGGCCATTCCGGTTGCCACCCCGACGATACCCGCTTCAGAGATAGGTGTGGCCAATACCCTATCTGGAAATGCAATAGACAGGCCGCGCGTGACTTTGAATGCCCCACCGTAGGGGTCGAGCAGGTCTTCACCGATCAGGATGACTCGCTGGTCGCTTTCCATGGCCTTTTTCAGGGCAGAATTTAGCGCATTGAGAACGGTGTTCATACGCTCTTTATTAATCCCAAATCAGGCCAGGGGTCTTTCAACGCTTGTTGAAAAGCGCGAGATATTTCCATCTGGATTTCCTCTTCCACCACAGTCCGCTCTTGCGGGAGGAGACGATCTGCTTGAATGCTTAATGGGTCTCTGGTTGCGCGCAACTGGTCGATTTCTTCGTGTGTTCGAGTATCATCTCCTTTGGAATGGGGACCGAAACGACGGGTACACAGGATCAAACCTGCTGGGGCGCTGCGCTCTCTGACCATTGCCAGCATTTCCTGGGCAAGCGGATAGATCTCTCTAATATCCGAGCTGTCCAGCTGTGTGACAGGTATGCCAAATGCGTTAAATCGCGCTTGCAGGTCTCCTGCTGCAGCTAGCTCGACCGGAGTAGTTTGGGCGATATGATTGTTCTCCAGCACATATAATACCGGCGCTGCCCACAAAGAAGCCAGGTTGAAGGTTTCGTAGACGATTCCTTCCCCAAGGGTGCCGTCGCCCAGAAAAACCACTGCAATTGCGCCGCTGCCAATGCGCTTTTCTGCCAGGGCCATTCCGGTGGCGACGGGGACAATCCCACCTTGTATGCCATTGGAGTAGAAGTTGCGCCAGTGCAGGTGCTGAGAGCCGCCCCGCCCTCCACAAACGCCGGTAGCTCGTCCCATCAGTTCTGCAAACAAGGCGCGTAGATCTCCTCCATAGACCAAGAAATGCCCGTGGCAGCGGTGGCTGCTGAAGACAATATCCTGCGGTCGAATTTGGGTGAGCACCGCGACGGCATTGGCTTCCTGACCCAGGTAAGTGTGTGTGGTCCCCATGAAAACGCCTTTTGGGAAATTAGCCAGCACCGTTTCTTCGAAGTGGCGGATCCTGTAGAGCATCCTGTACAATTCGATATCGTCTGGCATGACCTGAACTTGGGTTTGACTATCTAGCATGGCAGCGCCCTATTCCCTGGCCCCCTGATTGCCCATGAACTCTTCAGCGGTGGCATGACCGGGTTGGCTGATACCCTCTCGCTTGAGCACCTTGCCGATTGTGATCAACAAGATTTTGATGTCGAGCATCAAAGACCAGTTGTCCACGTACCATACATCCAGCTTAAATTTCTCCTCCCATGAAAGTGCGTTACGACCGTTGATCTGCGCCCAACCGGTTATACCGGGCAAGACCTCATGCCGGCGGGCCTGCTCTGGGGAGTAACGCCCCAGATAATGTTTGAACAACGGGCGCGGGCCAACTAGGCTCATCTGTCCAGCCAGCACATTGAACAGCTCTGGGAGTTCGTCCAGGCTGTAGGAACGCAAGAACCTGCCCAGCCTCGTCATGCGCTCAGCATCTGGAAGCAAATTACCTTGCGCGTTATGGGCATCGGTCATAGTACGGAATTTTTTGACCGGGAAGAGCTGGGCGCGGTACCCGGGTCGTTTTTGCTCGAAAAGAACCGGTTTCCCATGGACGACTCGTACCAGCAAAGCCAAAATCCCCATCACAGGTAACAGCACAGGCAATCCTGCCAGGGTCAGGGCTAAATCCAGAGCTCGCTTGGAGCGGGGAATACCGGTTGGAAAGAGACGCATTTTGAGATTCTACCAGAACTTTACCACTTGACCGCAGCCCCATAATTTTGTAAAAATAATAAGGAAGAAAATAAGCAAGATCATCTGCCGCTAGTATAAATATAAACGGGCGTCCTGACCACGCCCCAAGGAGTATTGCATGCGACGTCCTAACCATGCTCCTGGCCTCTTTTGGAGGCGCCTCATCATCGTGTTCGCGGCGGTTTTTTTATCCCTGATCTACTATTCCCCCATTCAAGCTATCATATCTAAGAAATCTATTTCGTCCCCATCCCTCACAAATCCAACCCGCCCAGCCGATTTGCTGATGCCGGTGGTAATTATGAACCATCCTACACCAATCCCGGCGATTCCGCGACCACTGATTACAGAAGTCCTTTATAACCCAACCGGTTACGAGCCAGATGGGGAGTGGTTCGAGCTTTACAATGCCGGTGGAGTTTCACTTGATTTGTTTGGGTATAAGATTGGCGACCAATCCACGCCTGGTTGCTGTGAAGGGATGCTGGCTTTTCCCCCAGGCGCCGTCCTCAGGCCAGGACAGGTGATCATCATTGCCCACAAAGCAGTTGTATTCCGTTCGGTCTATGGTTTCAATCCGGATTATGAAATGGAGAGCTCCGATGAGGCTGTCCCGGTGTTATCTCGTTATTTGCTTTGGGCAGAGCGAAGTGTTGAGCTAACCAACACAGGGGATGATCTGCTGCTGTTGGATGGTAGCAATAGGGTTGTGGACGCGCTTTCATGGGGAAGCTCGACATTTGCTTTTGATCCCTCAATCGGTGTGGTTGCTGAAGGGTATTCTCTGGAACGTTACCCAGCCAATGTAGACACGAATCGCTCCCTGGATTGGAGAAAACAAAACTTACCCCAACCCGGGACAGTTGACCTAACAGCCCCGACTCCCACACCATACCCATCACCAATGCCCACCTCCCCCACTCCTGTGGCGCCGACACTGACCCCCACTCCCTTTGGCGGCAAGTTATTATTGAGTGAATTTTTGGCCAATCCTGAAGGGGATGAGCCGGATAATGAATGGATCGAAATCTACAATGCCGATAGTGATGATTTGATACTGACAGATTTTAAGGTTGGAGATGAAGAGCTAAGGGGTGGGGTGGAGGGTATGTTGCGATTCCCGCCAGGCGCGGTTTTGTTGGGTGGAAAGACGGCTGTCGTTGCCAAAGATGGCTTAGCCTTTCTCACTGAGTATGGTTTCAATCCGGATTACGAGATTTCCAACACCAGCCCTGATGTGCCTGACATGCAACCTTATACAAGCTGGGGCACATCATCGCTTGACCTCTCCAATGCAGGAGATGAACTGCTTTTGCTGGATGGTCGGGACAAACTTATTGATACCCTTTCTTACGGAGATAGTATTGTTTTCTTTAATCCTTCTATACCTGCTGCACCCGAAGGCAGCTCTCTGGAGCGATACCCTGCTGACCAGGACCATAACTCAGCTGCTGACTGGCGCGTGCAATCTACGCCAAACCCAGGCAGCCCAACCTTTCCCACTCCTGTTCCAACGATTGCACCAACCCCACAGCCAATTTTGGTTATCAACGAAATCCACATCTCTCCAGACCCTGCTGCCGGGGATGCCAATGGTGATTCGGAAGTCCACTCATTTGAAGATCAGTTTATTGAAATTGTTAATCTGACCGGTTCCGTTGTTGATCTAGGTGGTTGGACTCTGCGAGATGGGTTAATAAAGCGTCATGATTTCCCCACGCCGACACTGATCCAGGATGGCTGTGCAATTGTAATCTTTGGGGGCGGTGACCCCAGTGGAGATTTTGGTGGCAGTCTGGTACAGATTGCCACGTCTGGGACGCTCTCTTTGAGCTATCCAGAAGATATCCTCAAGCTTCTTGATGGGGACGGTGTAACCGTACTTGAACTGGTCTATAATTCGGAGGGTATCTTGGGGCAGTCTATTACTCTCAACCCTGACATCAGCGGATCAGATTTTGTCCCCCATGCCTCTGTGCCAGTTGCAGAAGACGCCTTTTTCTCACCGGGAACGATGATAGATGGAAGTCCGTTCCCAGGCTGTTCAATTACAGAGGGATACAGATTGATGGGCAGACCTCGCTGAGCGGGGCAATTATGTATGGATATACCACAGGCCGGGGCGTCTTTCGTCGTAGGCGTAGTTTTCAGCAGGTATTAACCAACCATTGGTTAATCCGTAATCTTCAGCCACTTTTTTGAAGCGCTCTGAAATCATAAAGGGGACCGGGGCGCCACGCGGGATGAAGATATCTGCCCCATTCCAAGACCCCTTTTCTATGACCACGCGCTCTTGCTTTCGCCAGGTTACGCCTTGACGGCAGTGAGTGCATTTCAATTGGGCAGCGTTTTCAAAAGTGACCCCTGAGGCCCGGTCGTCCTGATTTGCTCCACCCCAGGGGATATCTACCAGGTGGTAAGTTGGCAAAAAAGGGGCAGAGTGACCCAAGGCCCCGGTGCGGAATTTGATCACATGTACCGGCGGGTGGATTTTTATAATACCCTTCAGTTTTTCTTTTTTGTAAATATCGATAAAGCGTTTGGTAACGATCAATCGAAAACCAACTCCCCACAGCAGGTCACCCCATTTCTCTTTTTCATCTGAAGACAGTTTAACGCGGTGGGGAGGCAGCCATTTCTGATCGCTGACTGCTGCACCGCAGATGGGGCACTTCTCACTTTCACCCAGGTTGATGGGAGGTAGCATCTCTGCATACGACCATTTATCGCCGAATAGCAATCCATCCCCGGATTCAAGCACATAAAAATTTGGCATTCTGTTTCCTCTTTGAGTGTAAAAGTTTCAAAAATTGGGGTGTTGGGCAAGCATACGCCCGCCTAACACCCCAATTTCTCCCCACTTCTGGGTGACTTACGTAAAGACGAATGAATATTTTCCTGGCACTGTACGCATCCCAGGAATTATAGCCTATCTGAACTGTGTTTTTAGGCCTTTTTTGAGATTTATTGGTAGGTAGAATTTTCCATTCACGGTCCTATCTCATGAAAGAATGGAGGTCAAAAAGCTTACGAATGCAATGACCCCGGGAGTTTTAAAAACAAGCTCCCGAGGTCTTTCTTTGTCCGTCAATTATTCCTGCGTTTGAGAAGGCAGGTACTAAGCTGCCATTGTTTCTACTTGGCGGATGACCATCACCACTTTGCCTTGGATCTCAACCACGCTGGGGTCTTCAATATAGATCGGCTGCATTTGTGGGTTGGCCGGCTGCAAGCGCACACGTCCATTTTCCAGGTAGAAATATTTCAAAGTCGTCTCATCGCGATCCTTCAACCAGATGGCAACCAATTCACCATTGCGTGCTTCTTGAGCAGCTTTCATGATAACAATGTCACCTTCATTGACCATTGCGTCAATCATAGAGTCCCCTTGGACTTCCAGGGCGAACAGGTCATTGCCTTTTTCCCGTCCAGGCAGGAGGCTCCGAGCCACATCTACCATGGTCTCGGCATCGTAATATGAGAAATCAGACGAAGGAACGGGTACCGGTGAACTGGCAAAGATTCGCCCAACCACAGGAATCCGCAGCAGATCATCCATTGCCGCGCGTACTGTCTCAACAGCGGTCTGAGCTCCCGTGCTGACTGGCTTGATGAGCCGGATGCCCCGCGAGACACGCCCGTCTCTCTCGATGTATCCCATTTCTTCCAACTGCTCCAGATAGTAGTTCACCACAGAGGTTGAAGAAATGTCTGCTTTTTCCCCAATTTCACGGATAGAAGGTGGGTATCCGTATTGCTTCTGAAAGCGTGCCAGCACTTCCAATATTTTCTTCTGCCGTTCGGTGAGGTTCTTGCTGCGTTTTCGGGCCATAAGGTTTTCTCCCTGATTGTTAAACCGTTCATATGTGCTAATAATATAACACGAACATCCGTTCTGTGTCAAGAGGTTTTGCGGAGAATCGAAAGGTTTTGCCAATTTACCACTCCGTTTCAGGCTGCCTTTTCCACAGTATAATTACTGCCGGTGACAGGAATTTAATCCGGATGGCATTCTTTCGATCCCCTCGTATCTGCCTTTTGCCCCATTTAACTGGAATTGGGGGAATGGCTTCCTTCCAAAGCAAGCTTGCTCAGGGTCTGTCAGCCAGGGGGATCGAAGTGGTGTATCGTTTGCAAGATACTCCATATGCAGCGGTCCTGGTGATTGGTGGCATACGCGATTTGCCGGGTCTGTGGAGGGCGCGCCGGCAGGGTATACCGGTCATCCAGCGTTTGAATGGGATGAACTGGCTCCATCGCCTGCGCCGGACAGGCATACTGCATTTCTTGCGCTCTGAATATGGGAATGCCATCCTGGGGCTGATCCGTTCCCGGATTGCGGATCAGATTGTTTATCAAAGCGAGTTTGCCCGGCATTGGTGGGAGAGAGAACATGGTCCAACGCATTCGCCGGCGCGGGTCATCTACAATGGTGTTGATTTAGAACGCTATACACCCGAAGGGTCCCATACACGACCAGAGGATAGATGGAGGGTTCTTATGGTCGAAGGCCGGTTGGCAGGCGGCTATGAAATCGGATTGGAGACGGCTGTTAGGTTGGTTGAGAGTCTCCAAATTATCTGCTCCCACCCGGTTGAGCTGGTTATTGCCGGCGCGGTAGAGATCTCTTTGCAACAGCACTGGCAGCGGCACAGCGGTGTGGGGCTTCATTTTCTTGGGCAGGTATCTCCAAAGCAGATTCCCGAGGTAGATCGCTCGGCGCACCTGCTGTATTCAGCCGATATTCACGCCGCTTGCCCCAATTCAGTCGTAGAAGCCCTGGCTTGCGGCTTGCCGGTGGTTGCCTTTGATACCGGCGCGCTATCTGAGCTGGTCACCGCTAATGCTGGTCGGATTGTTCCATACGGTAGTGACCCGTGGAAACTGGGTCCTCCTGACCTGGACGCCTTGGTTAAAGCTGCTAACCAGATTTTGCAGGCTCAGAATATTTATCGCCCGGCAGCCCGGGCTCGGGCGGAGGCAGCTCTGGGACTGGATGCTATGGTTGACGCTTATCTTGATGTATTGTTGCCCGCTGGGATCTGATCGCTTCTAGTGAAAGTTTATATGGACCGGCCTGTCTTCCCTGGAAAAGTTGGATTGCAGCAGCGGATGCTCCCCGAGTATCGCCAAGTATTCATTGACGCTCTGGCTGTGGCTTGCCAGGGAGGCTTGGATCTGTTTGCTGGACAACCCTTGCCTCAGGAAAATGTCAAACCTGCCAGTAAACTCTACAATGCCCGGTATGTCCCCGCCCGCAATTACAACTTATTTCCCATTGACTCCAACCTGTACCATTGCTGGCAGAGTGGCCTGCTGACCTGGTTAGAGGATTGGCAGCCAGATGTGTTGGTAGTGGAGGCCAATCCACGCTACCCCAGCACCCGCCTGGCTGTGCGCTGGATGCATGCGCGCGGCCGTCCGGTAGTCGGTTGGGGTTTGGGCGCTCCACCGATCGACCCCAGGCGAATCTCAGCACCTACTCCGTTAAGCCAGCTTCTGGCTGCCTGGCAAAAATGGGAGCGGATGAGCTTCCTGCATTCACTGGATGGACTTATCGCGTACAGCCAACGTGGCGCTCAACAATACCGGGAGTTGGGTTTGCGGATAAAGGATATTAGCGTTGCTCCAAACGCTGTTTCTCCCCGCCCGACCAGTGACGTTCCAACCACCCGACCGCCTGTATTCGATGGCCCGGGGACTGTCCTGTACGTTGGCCGGCTGCAACAGCGCAAGCGCATCGATAACCTCCTACGGGCCTGCGCCAATCTACCCCATCATTTACAGCCACGGCTGTGGATTGTGGGTGATGGTCCAGCTCGCGCCGGGTTGGAACAGTTGGCTATCGAGACCTACCCTCAAGCGGAATTTTTTGGCGCTCGCCATGGCTCCGAGCTGCCACCAATTTTCTTTGCCGCAGACCTTTTTGTGCTGCCAGGTACTGGAGGGTTAGCAGTACAGCAGGCCATGACGTATGCGTTACCAGTGATCGTTGCTGAGGGAGACGGTACCCAGGCTGACCTGGTGCGTCCAGAAAATGGATTTCTGGTTCCTGCGCAGGATTTGCCGGCTTTGACAGCGGCGTTGAAAGCTGCTCTCTCTGACCCGGCCAAACTTCGTGAGATGGGAGCAAAATCTTATCGCATTGTTTATGAAGAAATCAATGT
>Ga0114946_10001900_pt1 | contig 14381 bp, 11 predicted proteins | sample WalLakDeSediment_FD_88676 | JGI IMG/M metagenome (GOLD analysis project Ga0114946, IMG submission 88676) | Lake sediment microbial communities from Walker lake, Nevada to study Microbial Dark Matter (Phase II) - Walker Lake 11/02/13 Deep Sediment | ecosystem: Environmental > Aquatic >... | reverse complement strand
CGTCCCTTTGCCGGCGCTGGCCCGGCTCCTGGCCGGGGAGGTCTCATGACCCGCGCAGCCAACACCACCCACGTCGCGAGCCGGAGTTGGATGCGGCATCGGTCTGCAGGGGGTACGGTTCGGGACGCAGGCCGCGCCTCGCGCCGAGGCGGCGCGCCGGGCGTACCGCCCTTGACGAGGGGGTGCATGCATGCGCTTCGGGTTGGGGCTGCTGCTTGCCGCACACGCGCTGATCCATCTCATGGGCTTCGCGCGCGCCTTCGAGATCGCGCCCTTGGACCAGCTCAGGATTCCGGTCTTGCGGCTGATGTCGTGAACTTCTGGTCCGACGACCGTCCCGCGCTCGCCGAGGACGGAAGGGCCACGTCCCCGCAGCGCTGGTCGATCCCAATCCGTGACCGAGTCGCCAGGTCACCGCGGCGGCCCAGATCGGGCTTCTCGCCGCTGGGGGGCTCGGACGTTACCGCGGGAACGCCGCGCCCGGCGCGGGCGGCGTGCGGTCCGCCACGTAGACCACCGCCTCCAGACCGCGATCGGTGCGCGTGAGACTCTCGAGCCGCGCCGCCCGCGCCGGCGTGGAGGGCGCGGCGGACGCGCTCTCCGCGACCACGGCGTGCAGGCAGCGCTCGGAGGCGTAGTAGACGTCAGGGGCTGCCCAGACCGGTTGGTCCTGTCCGCCGGCCGCGAGCGCCGCCAGCCAGCCCCGCACCACGTTGGCCGCGCCCGTGCCCTCCAACGAGACGGGCCTCCGGACGGGCCGCTCGGTCGCACTTCCGGGGGGGCGCTGGAGCAGCGCCTCCGCCAGGGCCCGGCAGACGTCGGCCAGATCGTGCCCCACGACCCGCAGGCCGGAGCCGTCGAGCACGGCGCCACGCGCCACTTGGGCTTCGAAGGCCAGATCGGCTCGGGCCCGCTCCACGTCGCGGTGCATCTGGGCCACCAGCGCGCCCACGGAGTCAAAGCGCAGCTCGTCGCGCTGACGGCTCAGGAAACGGACCGTGAGGCGGCGTCCGTACAGATCCTCGTCCGTGTCCAGCAGGTGCACCTCCACGAGTCGCTCGCCGCTGCCAAACGTGGGCCGGACGCCGATGCTGGCCACCCCGTCGGCCGTGCGCCAGGCCGCCGAGTCAGCGCGCCGCCACGACGCGCGGACGGTGTAGATCCCGTTGGCCGGCATGACGAACGCCGCTCTTGGATCCAAGTTCGCCGTGGCAAAGCCGAGCGCCCGGCCGCGCGCCGCGCCGTGGACCACGATGCCGGTGAGACGCGGCGGACGGCGCATGAGCGTGCGCGCCCGCTGGACGTCCCCGGCTTCCACCATGGCGCGCAGACGGCGGCTGCTGACCGGCTCACCCGATTCTGTGAGCGGTGGGGCAACGACGACGGCGAAGTCGTGCTGCCGCCCGAGCCGCTCCAGCGTGCGCACGTCGCCGGACCGGGCGCGTCCGAAACGGAAGTCCGGTCCCGCCACGACGGCGGCAAGGCGGAAGCGATCGAGCAGGCGCGCGACGAACGCCTCCGGCGACAGCGCCGCAATGTCGGCCGTGAAGTGCAGGGGCTCCACCAGGTCGAGCCCGAAGGCACGCAGCCGCCGGATGCGGTCGGCAACCGTGCTCAGCATGGGCACTTCGGTGCCCGCGACCACCGCGCGCGGGTCCGGATGCAGCACGAGGGCGGCGGCCATGACGCTGCGAGCGTCTGCCTCATGGAGTACCCGTGCCGCAAGATGACGGTGCCCGGCGTGCACGCCGTCCAGCTTGCCGATGGTCGCCACGACCTCCGGGCGCGCGTTCCCCGGGGCGCTGCCGGCGGCAGCGCCCGCTCCGTCGCTCGTCACGAGTCCGTGGGGAACACGCGCTCGGGTCGCCAGCGGCGATCGATCGCGTCCCAACGCAGCAGGGCGAGGAAGCGCCCCGTTGCGCTGTACGCGCGGACCGGGGCCGACGGATCGGCGGCCGGCGGTGGCCCGTCAAAGGCCCGACCGTGGCGGATGTCCTGCTCGTGCTCCGCGGTCACGACCAGCGCCTCGTAGTCCAGCAGGGCCGTGTCCAACGGCAGGAGAAGCCGCGGCCACCAGCCCTCGGCGAACGCCTCGATGACGCGGGGCAGCGGCAGGGCCTCCGCCAGTTCGAATCGCCCCACCGCCGTCCGCCGCAGGGCCACCACGTGGGCACCCACGCCCAGGGCCGCGCCGAGGTCGTGGGCGATGGAGCGAACATAGGTGCCGGCGGACACCTCCATGGTGAGGGCCAGTTCGGGTGGTGACCAATCGGTGATGGCCAGACTGTGCACGGTCACCGGGCGCGGCGCCCGCTCCACCTCCAGGCCCTGCCGCGCCAGTTCGTACAGCCGCCGGCCCTGATGGTGCAACGCGGAGACCATGGGCGGTACCTGTTCGATGGCGCCGCGGAACGCGTGCAGAGCTCGCTCGACATCCTGGCGGCCTGTGCCGGACGGGTCCCGGCGCTCGATGACGTCGCCCTGGGCATCGTAGGTAGTCGTGGTCACTCCAAGGCGGAGCCGCGCCTCGTAGCGCTTGGGCCCGGCCTGGATCTCCTCCACCACCCGCGTGGCGGAACCAAGGCACACCACCAGCACCCCGGTGGCGAGCGGATCCAGCGTGCCCGCGTGGCCCACGCGCCGGGCCCCGGCCGCGCGGCGAACCGCCGCCACTACATCGTGGCTGGTCTGCCCGGAGGGCTTGTCGATGACCAGAATGCCGCGCCTGGCGGGCTCGCGCTCGGCCCAGGCCGGGTCGTGCGGCTCGCGGCGCACCGGCGAGAGCGGGATGATGCCGTCGGGCTCCCCGTCGCGGTGTCCCGACCAGGGCCCCGACCGGTCGGCGGTCACGCCGGCCCGATGCCGTCGCGCGGCATGTCCCAGCCGCGCGGCAGACGCACGCCCTCCTCGAGCGCCCGGAACACCGCCGCGCCGGCGGCCTCCATGGGACCGGGCAGCCGAGCGCCGGCGGCCTGGGAGTGACCACCGCCACCCAGCGCGCGCGCCGCCGGGAGCAGGTCCACGCCGGGCTTGGAGCGCAGCGACACGTCGATGTCGCCGTCCGGACGCTCCCGCAGCAACGCCACGGCGGCCGGCTCGTCCGCGGTGGCCAGCAGCGACGTGATGCCGCGCGCCGCCTCGGCGTTGGCGCCGCACGCGTCCAGATCGCGCTGGTGCAGCATGGTCATGGCGAACGGCCCGGCTCGGGTCAGGCGCTGCAGCGCCAGGGCCGTCAGGCGCAGGTTGGCCAGGGGACGGCGATGGAACACATGGTGGGTGACCTCGGTGAGCCTGGCGCCGCGGAGCACGAGCTCGTGCGCGGTCTGCAGCGTGTCCGCCGTCGTGTTGGAGGTGCGGAAGCCCAGCGTGTCGGTAACGATGCCGGTGAGCAGGCATGTGGCGGCGTCCGCCTCGATCGAAGCGCCCATGACCAGGGCGATGTCGGTCACCATCTCGGCTGTGGAAGAGCGCGACGGATCGATGACGTTCACGGTGCCAAAGCCCGGGTTGGACGCGTGGTGATCGATCACCACGGTTACCAGGCGCGACCAGCTGTCGGCCAGGTACAGCCTGCCCAACCGCGCCGGTTCCGCCACGTCCAAGGCCACCGCCGTCTCGCCGTCCGTCGGCGGACGATGGCCGAGCCGATCCACACCGGGCAGGAACGCCGCTTCGTCCGGAACGGCGTCCTGGCAATGGACCGTGACCCGCCTGCCCAGCCCCTCCAGCAACAGGGCCAGGCCCAGCGCGCTGCCGATGGCATCGCCGTCCGGGTCCACGTGCGTGCCAATCCACACCGATTCGGCCCGGAGCAGAACCTCCGCCGCCCGAGCCAACGCGGGGTTGCGGGTCACGTCAGCCGCTCGGATGCTCCGGCTCGCCGCCGTCGGGCGCGGTGACGGCGTTCGGTTCCGGTTCCGACAACGCGAGCGCGTCCTCGGCGGCATCCAGCCGATCGAGCAACCGCAGCACGCGCTCGCCGCTCTCGAACGCCGTGTCCAGTGCAAACACGAGTCGCGGCAGTCTGCGCAGCCCCATGGCCGCCAACTCGTCGCGCAGGCGACCGGCAGCGTGCTGCAGCGCGGGCAGCGGATCGTCCTCGGGCTGATCCGAGTCCAGCCTGGTCACGTACACCTTGGCCGTGGACAGGTCCTGTGCCGTCTCCACGCGTGTGACGCGGACGCTCGTGAGCCGCGGGTCGTCGAACTGGCCCGGGACGAGCAGGGAGATCTCCTCCAGGAGCAGCTCGTTGAGCCGCTGCTGCCGCCGCGTTGCCACGGCTAGCGCACCCGTTCGCGGACCACGAAGCGCAGCACGTCGCCTTCCTGGAAGTCGTCGAAGCTTGCCAGCCCGATGCCGCACTCGAAGCCCTCGCGGACCTCGCGCACGTCGTCCGTGAAGCGCTTCAGCGACGAGACCGCGCTGTGGCCTACCTCCTCGTCGCCGCGCAGTACCCTGACCGTAGCGCTGCGGCGCGCCACGCCGGACTTCACGGCGCATCCGGCAATCTTGCCCAGCCTCGAGATGGCGAACACGGCCCGGACCTCGGCCTCACCCACGACCTGCTCCTCGTAGACGGGCTCGAGGAGCCCATCGAGCGCGTTCTGGACGTCCTCCAGCAGCTCGTAGATCACGCCGTACTCGCGCACCTCCACGTTCTGCGCGGCGATGGCCCTGCGCGCCATGGCGTCCGCCCCTACGCGGAAGCCGATCACCACGGCGTTGGACGCCCCGGCCAGGTTGACGTCCCACTCCGAGATCTCGCCGGTGGCGGCGTGCAACAGGACCACCTTGATGTCGCCACCCAGCCGCTCCAGCGCCGACACGACGGCCTCCAGCGTGCCCTGCACGTCCGTCTTGACCACGAGATTGAGGACCTTCGGCTCGCCGGCGGCCATGCTGGCAAGGACATCGTCCATGGTGGCGGGCCGAAGCACCTGGATGGCCGGCATCGCCGCGGCCTCGCGGCGCGCCGCCGCCAACGCCCGGGCGGTCTTGTCGGAGGCGACGACCTGGAACCGGGCACCGGCCGGCGGCACATCCGAGAGCCCCATGATCTCCACGGGCGTGGCAGGCCCGGCATGCCGGATCTGCTTGCCGCCTTCGTCGAACATGGCCCGGACCTTGCCGGCCTGATCGTCGACCACGATCGCGTCGCCGCGCGCCAGGACTCCCGACTGGACCAGCACCGATGCGATCGGCCCGCGCTGAGGATCGATCCGGCCCTCGATCACCGTGCCCAGTGCGGGCCGCGACGGATTGGCCAGCGGCGGCCGTTCCTCCGCCACCAGGACGATCGCGTCCAGGAGCTCGTCCAGCCCCACGCCGGTGACGCCCGAGACCGGCACGAAGAAGGTGTCGCCGCCCCATGCGTCGGCCACGATACCCAGTTCCGCCATCTGCTCCGACACGCGCTCCGGTCGCGCTCGCTCCAAGTCGATCTTGGTGACGGCGACGATGATGGGCACGCCGGCCGCCTGGGCATGCGAGATGGCCTCTCGGGTCTGCGGCATGACGCCGTCGTCGGCGGCCACCACGATGACGGCGATGTCCGTGGCCTGGGCGCCGCGGGCCCGCATGGCGCTGAACGCCTCGTGGCCCGGCGTGTCCAGGAACGTGACGGGTCGCCCGTCGCGCTCGACGGTATAGGCGCCGATGTGCTGGGTGATGCCGCCCGACTCGCCGGCCGCGACGCGGGTGTGCCTGATGGCATCCAGCAGGGTGGTCTTGCCATGGTCCACGTGCCCCATCACCGTCACGACCGGCGCGCGCGTCACGAGGGTGGCCTCGTCTTCGCCCACGAGATACCACGGCACGGAGGGCGCCGCGGCTCGCTCCTCCTCGGCGGCGGCAGCGGCGGCAACCGCCGCGGCCTCCCTGGCCTCGCGGGTCGCCTTCTCGGCTTCCAGCGCCGACGCCATGGTGCCCTCGAGGTAGAGGGTGCAGCCCAGGTCCTCGGCCACGATGGCCGCCGTGTCGAAGTCGATGGTCTCGGTGATGCTGACCATGATGCCGTTCGCGATCAGGGCCTTCAGCAGGTCGACCGGGCTGATCTCCAACCGCTCGGCCAGATCGCGCACCCCGATCACCGAGGGTATCTCGATTCCCTTCCGCTCAGTCGCCTCTGAAGCCATTCCCCACATCCTCCGGCAAAGTGGCCGCGAAATCGGCCAGTTCGGCCAAGCAAGCTCCGGTCACCTGGACCTTCAGCGCCCGGCCCAGGCGCTGCGCAAGGCGGGCATCGGTCCAGCACCCCCGCGCGGTGCACAAGTAGGCGCCACGCCCTGGTCCCTTGCCCGACGGATCAATGATCACCGCGCCGTCGGCCCGCCGCGCCAAGCGCACCAGAGACGACTTGTCCAACGTGCGCCGGCACACGACGCACGTACGCTCCGGCTGCCGTCGACGCCGCGCCGACCGACCGCGCGATGCCCTAGGCGTCACCTTCTTCGTCTTCGTCCGCGATCCGGCTCAAGAAGTCGTCCTCTGTGAAGCCCATGGCGTCCTCGAGGTCTTCTTCCGTCCACCGGCCGATGTCCTCTTCCCACTCGGGCCGAACGCGGGAGCTCTTGCGCCGGGGTTGAGCCACCAGCGCGCCCGTCTTCGGGTCCCGCACCAGCCGTCGCTTGCGCCGCGGGCCGCCGACACCGCTGTCGACGAGCTCGTCGTCGAGGATCTCGTCGTCGTCGGCTGCCCTCCATGCCTCCTTGGGCACCGCGATCGGTTGCGCGGCGGCCGGTGTGGCAGCGGTCTCCGCTTCCCCGGCGGCCGCCGGGGCGGCGACCTCGGCCGCGGCCGGCTCTATCACCGCGGTCACCGCCGCCTCTGCCGGCACGGGCGCCGCGGGTGTGCCGACAGCGTCGGGCTCGCCTTCCGGCTCGGTCTCCGCGCCCGCGGCCAGCGGGCCCTCCGCCAGTTCGGCCGCGATGCCGGGCTCCGCCGGCATCTCGTCGTCGGTGTCCGTGGCAAGGGCCGCCTCGGCCAGGGCAGCGGCGGCAGCGACGTGGGCCTCCGCCGCCAACGTGGCCTGTCTGACCCGCTCGGCGATCCGAGCCGCTTCCTCGGCCCGCACCGAGTCGAGCACCTCGCCGGCCTCGCTCTCGGCGCGGATGTCGATCCGCCAGCCGGTGAGCTTGGCCGCCAGACGCGCGTTCTGCCCCTCGCGCCCAATCGCCAGCGACAGCTGGTTGTCGGGCACGATGACGTTGGCGGTGCGGCGGTCGTTCTCGTCCTCCAGCCACACGTGCACCACCTTGGCAGGCGACAGCGCGTGGGCAATGTAGACCCGCGGGTCCGGGTTCCACTCGACGATGTCGATCTTCTCGCCGCCAAGCTCGCGCACGAGCGCCTGTATGCGCACCCCCCGCATCCCCACGCACGCGCCCACCGGATCCACGCCCTCCTGATGCGACCACACCGCCACCTTGGAGCGACTGCCGGCCTCGCGCGCGATGCCCTTGATCTCCACGGCGCCGTGGAACACCTCGGGAATCTCCAGCTCCATCAGGCGCTTGAGCATGTCCCGATGCGTCCGACTCACGATGACCTGCGGACCCTTGGGCGACCGCTTGACCTCGCTCACAAAGACCCGCAGCCGCTGATTGGGGGTGTAGCGCTCTCCAGGAATCTGACCGTTCTTGGGCAGCAGCGCCTCGACGCGGTCCAGTGCCACGGTCACCGCATCGCGATTGGCGGTCTGGATGGTGCCGTAGACGATCTCGCCCGCGCGGTCCGCGTACGTGGTGTAGGTCTGCTCGCGCTCGGCCTCGCGGATGCGCTGGAGGATGACCTGCTTCGCCGTCTGGGCCGCGATGCGGCCGAAATCGGCCGGCGTGACGTCATCGCTGATGGTGTCGCCTACCTGCGCGTCCGGCTTGCGCAGGCGCGCCGCCTCCAGTGACAACTCGCTCTCGGGGTCCTCGATGTACTGCGCTTCCACCACGGTGAAGTGCGCGAACACCCGGGACTCGCCGGTGCGGTCGTCCAGGTCCACCGTGACGTTGGTCGCGGTGCCGCCCGGGATCTTGTGATAGGCGGACACCAACGCCGCCTTGAGGGCGTCGATGATGACCTCCGGAGGCAGATCGCGCGCTGCGCTGAGGCCGCGTATGGCAGCCATCAACTCGGTGCGCGAACTCGTTGCTGCCGTCATGGCGCGCTGCACCTCGACCTTCCGTCCCCTTGGATATGACGAACCGCGGCAACCGCAGCCTACACAAAGAAAAGTGGGGACAAGCCCACTTTCCTCCCCGCGGCACGCACCGCGGACGAGGCGAGTATAGCATCCTCTGCGCCCGGCTGACAAGTGGTTGGTCCGGGGCCGGTGTCTACAGAAGGGCCTCGATTCGGGCCCGACCGGCCCGCACCTCTTCGGGCGTGAAGTACCAGTCCACCTCGCAGGTCAGGATGGCGTCCGCGGGCAGGATCCCAAGCACCGCGGAGAAATCCACGCCGCCCATGCCGGGCACCAGGTGGTCCCGAACGCCGACCACGTCGTGCAGGTGGGCGCCCAGCCAGCGCGCCGCCACGGAGGTGGACCAGTCCTGGTACGAGGCCAGCCCCAGGCTGACCTGGGCGCCCACGTGGCCGGTGTCCAGCCATGCGCCCAGACCCGACCCGCCCAGTTCGTCCAGGAGACGGCTCATGCCTGGAGGCCGCGGCAGCTCGTACGGCGCATACCCCGTCTCCAGCGCCAGGCGCACGCCGGCACCGGCCGCCGCTTCGGCGACGGGACCGAGCGTGTCCACGGCCGGTCCCATCCACTCGGCTTCGACGGCGTCGAGCGTGCATCGCAGTTCGTCGGCCACGGCGACGCAACGCGACGTGGCGGCCTGGCCGGCGGCGTGCCGGCTGGTCAACTCGAATGTCAGGCGGCGCGCAGCTTCGCCCGCCGCATCCTCGGCGCGGCCCAAGTGCAGGACCACGACTCGCGAGCCGTAGCGCAAGGCGGTCTCCAAAGTGCGCAGCACCGCGTCGGCGGCGTGGCGCCGCGCCATGGCGGACGGTGCGAGAAGGTTGACGGCTGCCGGACCACCCGGGAGGGCCGGACACGGATGGTGGACGGCGGGCACGTCCGCCTCGCCGGGAGCCAGGCGCTCCAGGGCCGCGGCCTCCACCACGTGGCCCAGCTCCACCCCGGCGAAGCCCAAGCGCCGGCCCAGGGCGACAAACCCCGGCAGGTCGCGCCTGTCGGCGAAGCGCTGCAGGTACATGGTAGACAGGTACAGGGGACGCGGCACGGGATCACCGCAACAGCCAGAGCGCTGCCGTGCCGAGCGCCCATGTGTAGGCCGCGAAGGGGACGAGCGAGGCGCGCTGCACGTAGCGCAGCAGCCATCCGATCGCCGCGTACCCAACGGCGAAGGCCGCGAGGAAGCCCACGGCCAGGGACTCGAGCTCCCCGGGCTGCGGTCCCGCGAGCGCCAGGGCGGCAAGCCGCAGGACTCCGGCGGCCAGGATGACGGGCGTGGCCAGGAGGAAGCTGAAGCGGGCCGCCTGGGGCCGCGACAGGCCGGCGAGCATGCCGACGGCGATCGTGGCCCCCGAACGCGAGATGCCCGGCAGGATGGCTGCCGCTTGGGCCAGGCCAACCGCCAAGGCCCCGCGCGGCGCGATCTCCTCCGCGCCGCGGCCCTGTCGGTGCTTCAGCCGCTCGGCGATCAACAGGACGCTGCCGGTGACCAGCAGGAGGGCGGATGCGGCCCGGGCCGCGCCGCGCGGGTCGGCGGCGAGGCGCTGCTCGAGGGCGCTCTCGACCAGTAGACCCACGACCCCGGCCGGGATGGAGGCCAGGAGCAGCAGCCCCAACAGGCGTGCCTCCGGGCATGTGCGGAGCGCTCGCGCACGCAAGGCGCTTGCGGAGCGGGCTCCAAGCCGGTGCCAGTCGCTCCGGAAGTACGCCAGCACGGCCAGGGCGGTGGCCCAGTGCACTGCCACGTCGAACGTCAGAGTGGACGCCGGCCAGGCGAGCAACTCGGGCACGATCACCAGATGCCCGGAACTGGACACGGGCAGGAACTCCGTCGCGCCCTGTAGGGCGCCCAACAGCGCGGCCCGGACGAGCTCGGCGTTCACGCGGGCTCCAGGGGGTCGAACAGCCGGCGGTGCTCTTGCAGGGCATAGCGGTCGGTCATGCCGGCGAGGTAGTCGGCGATGACCCGGTGGGCCTGCATGGTCAGACGGCGGCCCGGCTGAAGGTCGGGCTGAGCGGCGCGCAGCAACTCCTGGGTGCGCGGGGGCAACTGCCGGTAGTCGTCCTCGAAGGTGCCGAACAACTCCAGAAGCACGCGCTCTGCCTTGCGGAACATGCGCACCACGCGGTGATGCCGGTACAGGTGCTCGAACAGGAACGCCTTCAACTCGGACTCCGGCTGGACCATGGCGCTCGACAGGGTCACGAGGGCCCGGGGCGAGGCGCGCACGTCATCCGGGGTTGAAGGTTGCGCGGCGGCGATGCTCTCGGCGCTGGCGTACACCAGGTCGGAGACCAGCAGGTCGATCGCCCGGCGGATGATCTGGTGCCGGCGCAGCTCGGGGTCGTCCTCGCGGATGCCGGCAGAGGCGCGTTGCCAGACCTCCAGCCGCGTGAGTTCGGGCATGTCGTCGCGGATCATCCCGCTGCGCAAGCCGTCGTCCAGGTCGTGGGCGCTGTACGTCAGCTCGTCGGCGTAGTTGACGATCTGGCCCTCGAGCGAGGCGCGCTCATGGGGACCGTAGGGCGCCAGCCAGTCACCGTGCACCTCGTCGTAGTCCGTTCGGTGCTTGGCGATGCCCTCGCGCGTCTCCCAGGTGAGGTTCAGGCCCGGGAAGGCGCGCCAGCGGTGCTCCAGGCGTTCCACGACGCGCAGGGACTGAACGGTGTGGTTGAAGCCGCGGCCCCTGTTGGCCGGATCCGCGGGATCCAGACCGGCCCGCTCCAGCATGATGCGGTCCAGCGTGGCTTCGCCCGAGTGCCCGAACGTGGAGTGCCCCAGGTCATGGGCCAGCGTCACCGCCTCCACCAGATCCATGTTGGCTCCCAGCGCCCGGGCGATGGTGCGGGCGATCTGGGCTGCCTCGTACGTGTGCGTCAGACGTGTGCGGTAGTAGTCGCCCTCGTAGGTGATGAACACCTGGGTCTTGTACTGCAGCCGACGGAAGGCCGTGGTGTGGATGATGCGGTCGCGGTCCTGTTGGAACGCCGTCCGGTACGGGTGCGGCTCGCTCGGGTGCGCTCGGCCGCGGCTGGCGCTGGCGCGCTCCGCGTAGGGCGCCAGCGCGCGCGCCTCGTCGTCCTCGATGGCCGCCCGCGTGCGCAGGGCGGCTGGCAGTGGGCGCGCGGGCAGGGCCATGGTTGAGCTCCTGGGGCGGGCCGGCCGTGACGGCGGTGCCGTCCGGTCTGCGGCGCGGTGCTACTGGGCCACGCCTTGCCGGCGGGCGCTGATGGCTTCCACGATCTCCACGCGGGGCCGAGGCGCCGCGAGGATGGTCGTCCGCGCTTGGGCGTAGTCCGGCGTGGCCGACCAGTTGCCGGCGCGGTCGGCGGCCACGGCCGCGAAGTAGTAGGTGTGTCCCGGCGCGCCCACGAACGGCAGGCGTGCCTCGCCGTAGCGAAGCGCGCCGGGCCAAGGCAACGGTGCCAGGTAGGGTGTCCAACCGTCCGGTGAAGTGGGCGGCTGTCCGACTGCGAACAGCACCTGATAGGCGTCCAGGCCCGACTGCTCGTCGGCTGCCAGCACCTGCAGCTCGAACAGGGGTTGCGTGGTCTCGGGGAGGGCACCCACCAGGGCGGCCGGCGGCACCGTGTCGAAGCCCGGAGCCACGGGCGCGAGCGGCGGGGCCGGGCCCTCGCTGGGCGCGGCAGCTCGATCCGCCACACCCGACTCCACGATGAGAACGGGGCGGCCGGCCACGATGGCGCCGCGAGCGGGGCCGTTGCGATTGGTCGCCCCCGCCAGGAACACGCGGTACTGGCCTGCGTGGGCGTCCAGGCCACGCGCGACCACAGCTCCGGATGCGTCCAGCTCGAAGAGCGTGGCCCGGCTCGTGGACGCCGGCAGCGCCGCCGTGCGATCGCGGCCGGTGGTGTTCCACGCGACGGTGACGCGCGCGCTGCCGGGTCGCGCGAAGACCACGCGCCGAACACCGTCACGGGCTGCCGGCACCTCGGCCGGCCGCGCGCCGCTCAGCTCGCGGGCGGCGGTGCGCAGCGCCTCGTACGCCGGGCGCGGGGCGCCGGCGGCTGCGGGGTCGAGCGACCAGCAGCCGTGGCCCGGATGGGCCCAACACTGGTTGGACGTGTGATTGCGCAGCAAGCCGAAGGCGTCGTAGCTGTCATGTCCGTTGCCGCAGTCGTCATAGAGCTGGAAGTAGACCATGAGCTCGGCGCCGGCGGCCAGGCCCTCGGCCAGTGACTGCCACACGAAGGCCGCCTGCTCCGCCGCCGTGACCCGGCCGGGGCTGTCCGGGTCCCAGCACGGCCCCGGGTGCTCGGACCACACGGCGGCTCCGAACTCGGTGACCCACAGCGCCTTGTCGGGCAGCCCGCGCTCGGCGTGCATCTGCCGCACGCGCCACGGCTGGGCCACCGTGAGATTGGAGGGCGTGGTGTACCAGTGCCACGCGGTGCGATCGTAGTAGTAGCCGTGGCGCTGCGGCAGGGGCGAGGCTGCTGCCCGCGCCAGCAGCGCGTCGAGGAAGGCGCCGAACCAGGCCTCTGCGTTGGCGTCGTTGGCGATGCCGCCGTGGGCGACCGTGGCGCCGGGATCGACCCACTTGGCGGCCAGGTACCCCACCTCGAGGTACCGGGCGAAGTCCGCCGCCGTGCCCCGCCAGAACGAGGGGCTGTTGGGCTCGTTGCCGATCTGCCAGTGGCGCACGCCCTGACCGCTGCGCCAGCCGCGGGCAGCGGCCAGCGTCCCACCGGGTCGGTAGTGCTCCACGGCGGCGGCAACGAATCGGGCCCAGCCGTTGCCGGGGTTCACGCCGGCCGCCCTCACCGGATCGTCGGTGAGCGCCCCGCCGGGGTCCACGAAGACAGGCGCCTGAATGCCCGGCGGAGCGCCGTCAAGGTGCGCCACGCCGGGCGGATTGCCGTGCAGCACGACCAGGCTGCGCAGCCCGTGCGCCACGTCGCGCTCCGCGATGCCGTCGGTCACCGACCAGTCGAATGCGCCGCCCCGGTCGGACAGATCCCAGTACGCCGACCAGCGGTTCCAGGAAGCGCCGCTCGCCGCCGCCTGTCGGTAGCGCTCGGCCAGCACGGAAGCGCTGACGAGCTGCAGTTGCACGGGCGGCCCGTCGGCGCTGCGCGTGACGTGCAGTTCCGGCACATCCACATGGGCCAGACCCAGCAGGGGGTTGCGCGTTGTCTCGGGCGCCGCCTGGGCATGAGCCACCGGCGCAGGAGCGCGCGCCATGCTCGCGAGCAGGACCGCGGCCACTATCCCTGCCGCGCAACGCGCCACGGCCCGCTCCGACGGGACCGGGCGCCGCGCGCCCATGACCGCGGTGACGCGCGGCACCCGCGCGCCTTGCTGGTGAAGGCCTTGGCCGTGGACCACGATGGGCAAGTATAGCCGACGGCCGCGCACCCGGCCGCGGTGCCGGCGCCGGGCTCGGACCACGCCGGCGGCCGGTGTTGGCACCGGCGCCGGGAAGACTGTAACGTTAACGTGTCTTTACAGGCGCGGCTCGGGGGCTCGAGCGAGTTTCGGACACGGGGGGCGGCAACCCGGGCCGCGGGCGAACATGGGAGTGTGTCGCCGCGTTGCGCGGTGCGGGCGGGAGCGGGTCGTGTCGGCGTGTGGCCGGGCGGCCCGCGGCATCGTGGGTTAGATGGCCGCCTTGCGAGCGTGATGCGCGCCGCACCAGGCGCCACCACAGTCGGTTCCGGCCGCCGCACATTCACCAGGAGGCAGCACAGTGGCATCTCATCTCTTCTTGAGCCGAAGGTTCATGGCGCTGACCGTTGTCGCGCTGATGCTGGGCATCGTGGCCGTGGCGGCCTCGCCGGCACCGGGCGCCGACGCGGCGCCGACGCAGCAGCTCACGTGTTCGTGGACCAACTTGGGCAACTCGACCCGCGAGTTGCACTTCGTGGCCTCGGCCATGGACACCGACCAGAACAAGCTGTACGTCTACGGCGGCGTCAACGCCTCGTACGCGGCGCAGTCGCAGGTGGAGGTGGCGGACTTCTCGGGCGCCACGCTGGGCGTGTCGCACCGCACGGTAACGGCCAGCGGCTCCAGGGCGTTGGTCGGCGCCGCCGGTGCCTACCGCGCCAAGGGCGACAGCGACGAGTCGGCCGCGTACTTCTTCGGCGGCGCCAGCGACCCGAGCGTGGGCCAGGGCGGCAACGTCGTGCAGCGCTACCTGACCAAGGCCGGCCGCTGGGAGGTGGT
>Ga0114946_10001899_pt1 | contig 14383 bp, 9 predicted proteins | sample WalLakDeSediment_FD_88676 | JGI IMG/M metagenome (GOLD analysis project Ga0114946, IMG submission 88676) | Lake sediment microbial communities from Walker lake, Nevada to study Microbial Dark Matter (Phase II) - Walker Lake 11/02/13 Deep Sediment | ecosystem: Environmental > Aquatic > Freshwater... | reverse complement strand
TCGCGCAGCTCGCGCTCGGCGCACCGCGGCAGGTCCTCGTCGATCTCCAGGAACCCGCCGGGTAGCGCCCAACGGCCCTGGAAGGGGTCATTGGCGCGCCGGATCAGTAGGAGCCCCAGGCGGCCGTGCCTGAGGGTGAAGACCGCGACGTCCGTCGTGACGGCGGGGTGGGGGTAGTGGTAGCAGTACGGCCCGGTGCTCATCGCTGCGGGTGCCGGCGGGCCGCCGGCTCAGCCATCGCTGGCGGAGTCCGCCGGTGGGCTGGCTGCGCCGGCGAGCTCGACCCCCGAGGGATTGGTGAAGCGGTCGTTCAGCCGTTGGACATAGATGTCGCCGTCTTGGCGCACCTCGTGGAGCTTGGCCCTGGCCGCACTGCCCCAGCCCGCGGGCGAGGCGGCGAAGATCGAGCGCCAGGTGCGGGTACTGCGGCGAAAGGCGGCGAGGAGGTCGCCGCGGTGGCCGGGGCGCTCGCCCTGCTTACGGACCCACCGGACCAGGCTCTTGGCGGCGAGATGGCGGATGCCGAAGTGCACCAGGAGGGCAATCAGGACGGTGAGGGCCAGGAGCACCCAGGGCCAGACCGCGCCGGTGGCGCCCTGCAGCCAGGGCGGCGCGACGCTCGCACCCTGCCAGTGCCCGGCGTTGAGGCTCCAGGCGAGGAAGGCGGCGAGACCGCCACCGAAGACCAGCGCATCACCCCACAGGGTGCGACGACGCCAGCGGGCGATGGCGCGGGTGAGGGCCGGGACGGCGTGCTCCTCGATGTCACGCGCGGTCTTGTCCAGGGCGCCGACGATGCGGTAGGCCCGCTCGACGGTGACCTCGGCCATGCGCCCGTGGATCTCGCCGAGGTCCTCGTCGCGCTTCTTCTCGAAGCGCCGGCGCTTGTTCTCGTCCTCGATCGGCACCGCCGCCTCTCGACTGTAGACGGTGTAGAAGCGGCCGGCGGTCAGGCCCTCCTCGCCGAGCGCTCGCTGCCAGGCGGCGACCACGTCCTCCGGGTTGTCCTCGCGCGCCGTGGTGTCGAGCTGGTTGAGGATGTAGAGAAACTTGCCGGAGTCCGGGCGGTGGATGGCGTGCGCCACCAGGTGGTGCAGCGTGTCGCGCATGGCACCCGGCTCGGGGTGGCGCGCATCGAACAGGATCAGCACTAGGTCGGAGAGGTCGATGATCCGGTCGGTGATCCGCAGGGTGGCGTTGCGCTGGGCGTCGGCGTCGAAGCCGGGGGAATCGATCAGGATCTTGCCGCGCAGGCGCTCGCTGGAGCAGGTCTTGAGCTGGAGGTAGGCGTCGATGCGCTGCCCCTCGCCACGGGCCACCAGCTCGATGTCCTTGGAGATCTGATAGAGCGGGAAGCGCGGGTCGGCGTCCAGGGCGACGCCGGGGAGGGCGTGATGGGTCGTCTCCCGCCCGTAGCAGATGACGGTGAAGCGGTCGTCGACCGCCTGGTTTCCGGTGCGCTGCAACCGGTGGCCGAGAAAGTCGTTGATGAAGGTGGACTTGCCGGCGGAGAAGGTGCCCAAGATCGAGATCAGCGGCCACCAGGGGATCTGGGTGGCGAAGGACTGGTCGCGCTCCAGGAGGCCCATGCGGTAGGCGATGCCGTCGAGGGCGCGAAAGCTCTGCACGGTGTTGAGCAGCACCGGGTTCTCCTGCTCGAGATGGGTCTCGAGGTGCTTGAGCCGTCGCTCGACGACGTCCGCGGCTGAGTGCATCGGGATCTCCTTGATTCGAGTCGATCGGCTGATCGACGTCTTAACGAGTGGTCTCGCAGCGAGCGGGGGAAACGGCGCGAGCCGGGCGGCGGCCGGCCGCCCCCTTGTCGAGCCCGGGCGCTGGGGGATGGTATACCGCGGTTGGCGGGCGCGGTAGTCTGACGCCGAGGCGGCGAATCGCAGGTACGGTTTCGGTCTGAGCGGGGCAGACGGCGGGCGGCCAGCCGCTGCTCGGTCCGCGTTCGATCAAATTAGGCATCTGATTTTTCAGCACTAATCGAAACCCGTGGTTGAATCCGGGGCGCGATTTGGCGATAATCCCTCGTCTGGATGGACCCACCCATAAGAACAACTTATTGCGTGCCATCGCAGTTTCGCCGCCCATTTGGGGGCGTGCGGACCCGGTGATCGGCACCTCGCTGCCGGGCCAAGGGCCTGTGGATGCGCTCTCCCGCCTGCCGTTTTGCGAAACAGACTTGAGTGAGTAGGTCAGGTAACTATGCTTCTCCGTACCGCAATCACACCCGTGCTCCTGGCGGCCGGTCTGCTGTCCCTCGCTGGTGCCATCAACGCGGCCCCTCCTGTCGGCGAGTTCGTGGTGAGAGAGGCGGAGGGGGCGCCAACCATCTCCGTCGGCGGCACCGTGATCCCCTATAAGGAGGTCACCCTCGCCGCCCAGCTCCCCGGGCGGGTCAAGTACCTGGCCGGTATCGAAGGCGATCGCTTCAAGAAGGACGACCTGTTGGTCGCGCTCGATGACCGCGAGCTGCTCGCCAACCGCAACTCGCTGATGGCGCAGATGTCCGCCGCCGACGCGCAACTGCGTAACGCGAGCATGCAGTATCAGCGCGAGGTCTTCTCGCCGCGCTCGCGCAGCCCCGTCGGGGGTATGGCCATCCCCAACCTCTTCGATCAGATGTTCACCCGCCCTATGGAGAACGTCGTCGGCTCGCGCTCGACCGGGGCCGAGCTGTCCGCCGATCTCTACGCCTCCGGGACCCAGATCGAGCAAGCGCGCAGCGCGATGCTGCGTCTGCAGGCGGAGCTGCAGGCCCTCGACGCCAAGCTGCGTGACGCACGCAGCATCGCGCCGTTCGACGGGGTGATCGTGCGCAAATTTATCGAGATCGGCGACACGCTCCAGCCCGGTCAGCCGCTGCTGAACTACGCCGACGTGGAGTACCTGCAGGTCGAGGTCGACGTCCCCGCCCGGCTGCGCCCCGGGCTGCGCGAGGGGATGATGATTCACGCCGAGATCGATGTCGGCGATCGGCGGGTGCCGGTGCGGGTGGCCCAGATCTTCCCCATGGCCGATCCCCAGCGCCACACGGTGAAGGTCAAGTTCGACCTCCCCCAGGGGGTTGCCGAGCCGGGTATGTACGCCAAGGTGCTGGTGCCGGATTTCGCGGCCCCCGCCCGCGCCAATCCCGTCATCCCGGCCTCGGCGATCCGCTACAACGGGAGTCTGCCCGGAGTCTATGTCATCGACGAGCGAGGCAACCCGCAGCTTCGCCTGATCCGCGTCGGCGAGCCCGTCCCCGGCGGACTGATGACGGTCTTGAGCGGGCTGCGGCCGGGCGAGCGAATCCTCGCCGACCCCCCGCCGGGACTGGCCGCGGGCTGGGCCACCCAGTCCGGCGTCGACCGCTGAGCACACCTCCTCGGCCTCGGGTGCGCTGGGCCCCGCCCGGCGTGCCGCCCCTTACTTCGAGCGTTGAGTCATGCACCAAGACGAGTCCCAGAGTAGCAGCGGCCGAGATACCAGGCTGACGGACGAGAGTCTCGGCATCGCCGGGCGTACGGCGAGGTTTTTCATCCGGTCGCCGCTGTCGCCGCTGTTCTATGTCTCCATGCTCCTCATGGGCCTGCTCGGGCTCGTGATGACGCCGCGCCAGGAAGACCCCCAGATCTCGGTGCCCATGATCGACATCATGGTGCAGTACCCGGGGGCCTCCGCCGAGCGGGTCTCGAGCCTCGCCATCCAGCCGCTGGAGCGGATGATCAGCGAGATCCCGGGGGTCAAGCACGTCTACTCCGCCTCACAGCGCAACCAGGGCATAGTCACCGTCGAGTTCGAGGTCGGCCAGCAGATGGGGCCGTCGCTGGTGAAGGTGAACGACAAGCTCGCCTCGAACATGGACAAGATCCCGCCCGGGGTCCTGCCGCCGCTGGTCAAGAGCGTCGGCATCGACGACGTGCCGATCGTGACCCTGACGCTCTGGGCCAAGGACCTGGACGGCGACGGCCTGCCGGACGTGGACGACGGGCAGCTTCGGCTGCTGGCTCAGGACGTGCTTCAGGCGCTCAAGGAGGTCAAGGACACCGGCAATGCCTTCATCGTCGGCGGGCGGCGGGAGCAGGTCACGGTGGATGTCTACCCGGCGCGCCTGTCCGGCTACCAGATCAGCCTGGATCAGGTCGCCCAGACGATTCAGACCGCGAACGCCGAGACCACCGCTGGCGGGGTGGAGGCCGGTGGCGCGCGGCTCGCCGTTACCACCGGTGCCTTCCTCCGCGGCCCCGACGACATCAACCGTCTGGTGGTCGGCGCGCATCGTGATGTCCCGATCTACGTCCACGACGTCGCGCGCGTCTTCCAGGGTCCGGAGGATGCGACCCAGCTCGTCGGCTACTACACCGGGCCGGCCGCGCCCGAGGGGCTGAGGGCCGACGGCGTTCCGGCGGTGACCATCGCCATCGCCAAGAAGGAGATGACCAACGGCGTCACGGTAGCCAACGCCATCATCAGCCGCATCGAGGACCTCCGCGGCGACCGCATCCCGGCCAATGTCGAGGTCAGCATCACCCGCAACTACGGCGAGAGCGCCAACGACAAGGTCAGCGAGCTGATCTTCAAGCTCTTCATTGCAACCGGTTGGGTGTTTCTGCTGGTGTGGGCCGCGTTCCGCGCGCTGCGCCCGGCGATCGTGGTCATGCTGGTCATCCCGGTGGTGCTCCTGATGACGATCTTCGTCGCCTGGATCTGGGGCTACACCATCGACCGGGTGAGTCTCTTTGCGCTCATCTTCTCGATCGGCATCCTGGTCGACGACGCGATCGTGGTCGTCGAGAACATCTACCGGCGCTGGCTGGAGGAGGGGCGCACCGACGAGGACACCGCGGTCGATGCGGTGCGCGAGGTCGGTAACCCGACGATCCTGGCCACCTTCACCGTCATCGCGGCCCTGCTGCCGATGGGGTTCGTGAGCGGGATGATGGGTCCGTACATGGAGCCGATCCCCGCCCTGGGCTCGGCGGCCATGTTCATCTCGCTCTTCGCGGCCTTCGTCTTCACGCCCTATCTCGCCATCTCGAAATGGCTGCGCCCCTCCATGCATTACCTGGAGACGGCCGAGAAGCGCGAGCACAAGGAGTCGGAGAAGCTCGAGAAGCTGTTCCGCAATATTCTCACCCCGCTGATCGAGAGCAAGGCCAAGCGCACCCTGTTCCGCCTGGTGCTCTGGGGGACCTTCCTCTTCACCCTGACCTTCTTCTATTTCCAGTGGGTGCCGGTGAAGATGCTGCCGCTGGACAACAAGCCGGAGTTCTCGGTGGTGCTGGACATGCCGGAGGGGACGGCGCTGCCGGTGACGGCGAACCTCGCCCACCTGATGGCGGAGAAGCTGCGCAAACTGCCCGAGGTGACCGCCGTTCAGCTCTACGCGGGCACCGCCCGGCCGTTCGACTTCAACGGGATGGTCCGGCACTACTACCTCCGCACGGAGCCCTGGCAGGGCGAGATCCAGGTTCAGCTCCTGCACAAGGGCAAGCGCAAGCGCACCAGCCACGAGGTCGCCGTCGAGGCGCGCGAGATCCTGAAACCCTTGATCGACGGCACGGGGGCGCGGATCGCGGTGGTCGAGATGCCGCCTGGCCCGCCGGTCCTGCAGTCGGTGGTGGCGGATGTCTACGGCCCCACGCCGGAGGTGCGCCGCCAGTTCGCCCGCGACCTGACCCAGCTCTTCGAGCAGGCGGAGAGCACCCGCGACGTCGACAATTATCTCCGCGATGCCTTCGATTACTGGCGCTTCGACGTCGACACCGAGAAGGCGGTGCGCCGCGGGATCACCGTCGACGCGATCAACCGGAACCTCGGCATGGCGCTCGGCGGTGCCCCCATCGGTGATGTCAAACAGCGCAAGGGGCATGAGCCGATCAACATCGTGATTCAGGTCCCGCTCGCCGCGCGCTCGGAGATCGAGAGCCTCGGGGACCTGCCGGTCCATTCCGGTGCTGGCTTCACCGTCCCGCTGCGGGAGCTCGGCAACTTCCATCGTGTCCCCGAGGAAGACATCATTTTCCGCAAGGACCTGCGGGCGGTGGAGTATGTGGTCGCCGACGTCGGTGGCCGGCTGGCGGCGCCGGTCTACGCCATGCTCCAGATCCAGGACCTCGTCAAGTCGGCCGGCTACCTGGCACCGGACGGGGTGGTGCCCCAGGCCCACTGGATCGGCCCACCGCCAAACGATCGCGAGTCCGCCTGGGAGTGGACGGGTGAGTGGACGGTCACCTATGAGACCTTCCGCGACATGGGCGCGGCCTTCGTCGTGGCGCTGTTGCTGATCTATGTCCTCGTGGTCTGGGAGTTCGGCAACTTCCGCATCCCGCTGGTGATCATGGCGCCGATCCCGCTGACGTTGCTCGGGATCATCCCGGCGCACTTCATCATGTTCAACCTCGGCCTCGGCGGCGAGTTCACCGCCACCTCGATGATCGGCTGGATCGCCTTGGCGGGCATCATCGTGCGCAACTCGATCCTGCTGGTGGATTACTCCATCCACGAGGTCCAAAAGGGGGTGCCGGTCGCGGAGTCGGTGATCCGCGCGTGCAAGACCCGTACTCGCCCCATCGTCATCACGGCCCTGGCGCTGGTCGCGGGGTCGAGCGTGATCTTCACCGATCCGATCTTCCAGGGCATGGCGATCTCGCTGGCCTCCGGGGTGCTGGTGTCGACCATTCTGACCCTGGTGGTCATCCCGCTCGGCTGCGTCGCGGCGAGCAAGGACCTGTGCGAGGTTGCGGTAGCCACGGCCCCGGCGGGGGTCAACGTACCCTGCGCCGCCGGGGAGGCCGAGCGCGCCCAGACGCAGCGCGAGACGCGGGCCAGCGGCGGATTGATCGGCGTTTGGGGGAAGGTGGTGGAGGGAGTCACCATGGTCTTCTACCTGATCCGCGGCATCTTCCTGTTGCTCTTCGACTTCTTGAAGGGGCTGCTCAAAAAGAAGAAGCCGGCCTCGCCGCCGCCCAGACCGGGCGGGGGTGGCTCCGCCGGCGGCTCGGGAGGCACGCCCGCGGGCGGTCCTGGCGGCGCGCCCGCCGCGCCCACCTCTGGCTCGCCAGCCCCCTCGGCGGCGGCTCCAGAGAGTGCCATGGGGGCGGCGTCGGCGCAGGTATCGGAAAGCACGATCAGCGCCGCGCCGGCGGAGGTCCCGCCAGCGCCCCCGGTGGCCCAGCCGCAGCCTGCTGCGGCATCCGCCGCTGAGCGCGGCGCAGCGCCGAGCGTGGCCGAGCCCCCGCCGGCTGCTCCCCCCCCGGTGGCGATCAAGGGCGATGGGCAGGGGCAGGGGGCCAGTCAGGGCACCCAAAGGGTCGCACCACAACCGGACGTGAGTCCGCCCGCGGCCGTCGAGCCAGCAGCGAGCCCACCCGCGGCAGTCCAGCCGGCAGAGAGCAAGCCCGCGCGGACCCCGACCAAGTCGCCCGCGAAGGCGCGTGCCAAGGCGGAGAAGACCGCGGCGACGCTGGTTCAGAAGAAGGCGCCGCGCCGCGGCATCCGGCTCAAGGTCGACGGCGGTCAGGGCCCGGGGTTTGACTGAACGGCCGGCCCGGCACGCTGGGGTCGGCCGGCTGTGAGCATGGAATCGGGCGCACAAGGCGGCGCCCGCGGCCGTGGCGGCCGCGAAATCGACGGATGTGGCCGCCTCGCCTCCCGCGGCCGAGCGGGTTGCGCATGAAACGATCTGCCTTGCTCCTGGCCCTGGCCCTGACGCCGTTTGCGCTCATGGCGACGCAACGCTATGCGACTGAGTCTTGGGGGGAAGGTTGGCATCCCGACCGCCCGGTGGCCGACGCGGACGCCTCGCGTGCCTACATCGACTCCTTCGGTGATCCCTATATCCCCGCCGACGAGCTTGCTGCGAGGCAGCGCGGAGCCGATCGGCCAGGCCCTAACCCGCCGGGCGAGCGTCATCGGTATCCTTATCAGGCGCCCGAGCCGGGATGGAGGGGCGCGCCGCCTGGGGAGGACCCGCGGGCGCGCGGGCCGCACCCCGGCGCCGGCCCTGGGACGGGGGAGCTTCCGCCCAACGGCCGCTCGGCGTATCGTTTTCGCGGCGACGAGCGTTTTGGGGGCGAGTCCTGGGGGTTTGGCCCGGATCGAGACGGGTACCGGTTTCGCCCGCTCACCGACCTGGAGCGTGAGCGCATCCACCGCGAGAGTGACTGGTGGTCGGGCGCGGCCATGCCGCGAGCAGATCGGCATCAAGGGGCAGGGCCGAGGTCGGAGGGTGGCGCCTCTGGCTACGGCTCCGACGACTGGTTCCGGCGCCACTACGGCGACCGACCCTAGCGAAACACCGATGGCGTCACCGGCTCTGGCGGCACGGGGCTCAGTACGGGTTTTCGGCCAGGATGGCCGGTGAATCGCCATGAAAGGCGCGGAAGGGTGGCTGGATGCGGAAGCGGCATACGCAGGGGCTCCGAGTTTTCCTTATCATGCGCGCCGGGCCGGGCGCGCTCCGCTCCCCCTTTTTCTGAAGGGACCGGGCCAGAGGAGACCCCTGGTGACGGGGCGTCGTGGCGGGTCAGGCGCCCCGAAGAAGGCGGGGCACACTGCCCTAGATCGCGGCCGTGGCGGGCAAGTGCGGCTGCCCCGGCGCGCATACTGAGAAACGACACCGATGGAGGTTGTTTTACGATGAAGACGCGAATCCTGGCTTCCTGCTCGGCACTGGCGGCCGGGCTGCTGGTCGCGCTCGGCGCGCAGGCAGATCTCGCTGGACAGGAGTTTTCGGCGGAGATGGTCCAGCGCGGACCCGAGGGACCGATCTCGACCGGAAAGATGTACGTGGGCGGCCCGCGCATGCGCACCGAGATGGACCATCAAGGCCAGCAGGTGGTGCGGATCGCCGATGAGAAGCGGGGGGTGGAGTGGGTCCTGTTCCCCGACCAGCAGAAGTACATGGAGCGCCCGCTCGGCGGTCCGTCGAGTAGTGCCCAGCCACCCTCGCTCGCCGCTCCCAGTGAAGACCCCTGCGCCGGCATGCCCGGCCTGACCTGCCGCAAGCTCGGGGAGGAGACGATCGCCGGGCGTCCGGCGGTCAAGTGGGAGATGGTCGCGACCTTTCAGGGCCAGACCATGAAGAGCACCCAGTGGATCGACAAGGAGCGCGGTGTGCCCTTGCGCCAAGAGATGCCGGGCGGACAGTCCACCGAGCTCAAGCTGGTCGGGACGGAGACGCTCGACGGGCGCTCGGTGGAGAAGTGGGAGGTGACGGCTACCCAGCCCGGAGCGGCCCCGACGCGCACCTTTCAGTGGTATGACCCGGAGCTCAAGATCGCCGTCCGCCAAGAGTTCCCCGGTGGCTTCGTGAGCGAGCTCAAGTCCATCCGCGTCGGCAAGCAGGGTGACCATCTGTTCACCATCCCCGCCGGCTACGAGCGGATCACGGCCCCAACTGGGATGTCCGGTCAGCCGATGCGCTGAGCCTCGGCCGCCGCGGATCTCGTGGTTAACCTGAAGGCCGCGCGCGGCGCGCTCGAAATCCCCCTCTCCCGCGCGCGGGAGAGGGATGGGGTGAGGGAAGGATCACGGCGATACGCGACCGATTTTCATCGTTCGGGGCGGCGCGTATCGCCATGATCGTTAGTCCCGACAGGAATCGCCAACGTTAAGCCAGCGCGCCTCGGGGTGCATGCATGATCACCATCATTGGAAGCCTGAAGGGCGGATCGGGTAAGAGCACGGTCACCTTCAATCTGGCGGTCTGGCTCGCCATGGCGGACATCAAGGTGCAGCTCATCGATGCCGACCCGCAGGCGACGCTGACCGATGTCGTGGACGTCCGCATGGAAGAGGGGTTCGATCCGCCCCTGCGCGTCGGGGACAAGAGCGCGCTCACCCCTGAGTCGCTAAAGGGCGCGCAGGAGACCCTGATCGATGTTGGGACCTCGGACATGGAGTCCATGCGCCGCGCACTCCAGCTCTGCGACCGGGTGGTGGTGCCGGTGCCGCCGTCGCAGGCGGACATCTGGTCGACACAGCGGTACATCCATCTGGTGGAATCCACGGAGCGGGAGAAACGGCCCGAGATCCTCGGCTTCATCAACCGGGGTGACACCCATCACGCCGTGCGCGAGACCAACGAGGCGGCCGCCGCGTTGGTCTCTCTGCCGGGGATCAAGTTCATCAAACCGAGGCTCGCCCAGCGCACCGTGTTCCGGCGCTCCTTCAGCGAGGGCCTGGCGGTCTTCGAGCTCGATCCGCGCGGTAAGGGGGCCAGGGAGTTCTTCTCCCTTGCCGCGGCGCTCTACCCCCATCTGGTGAGCTGATCGGGGGGCGGGCGCCCTGCCTCGGCGGTGCACCTCGCTGATCGCAATGCCCCTTCGAGGCGGGTATAGACCGACCGTCGGCTGGCAAAAGGTGCCTTAATAGCTTATCATTTTGGTCTGCGATAAGGCCGACCCAGCACCGACCCAATGGCCGAAAACCAAGAGCCCTCCGCTTCGTCCGCCCAGGTGCCCGTCCCCCAGGGGGGGCTCGATAGCGCCAACGCGCAGATGAACGCCTACGCCATCGACCGCCTCTCCCAGGCGTTCGAGACCAGCGCCAAGCGCTGGGAGCTGATCGTCTATCCCTCGCTCTTCGCCTTCATCATCCTCGCCGCCTACGGCTTCTATTTGGTGTTCAGCCTCGCCAAGGATGTGCACTACCTGGCGATCAGCGTCGACACGAACATGACCGTTCTGGCGAGCAACATGCAGGCGATCTCGGACAACGTCGGTCAGATGAGCGCGAACGTGCGCACCATGGCGGTGAGTGTCGAATCCATGTCGCGGGACGTCCGCACCCTCGAGCCGATGCTGACCAGCATGGAGACCATCGATCAGGCGATCCAGAGCATGACCTACTCCACGGCGCACATGCGGGACGACATGTCCGTGATGAACCGCAGCATCAGCCGCCCGATGAACTTCATGAATTGGTTCATGCCCTGGTGACGGCGCCTCGCGGGGCGGCCGCCGGCCCCGCCCGCTCGACCCTGGTGACCCAAGGCGATCCTGGCGCCAGCGAGCCGGTCCGGCTCGTCGTGGCGATCTCTTCCCGTGCCCTGTTCGACCTCGGTGAGTCCCATCGCGTCTTCGAGACCGAGGGCATCGATGCCTACTGCCGCTACCAGGCCGCCCATGAGGACGACGTCCTGGCGCCTGGGGTGGCGTTTCCGCTCGCCCGCAAGCTGCTGGCGCTCAACGAGCGCCTCGGGGAGCGCGGGCGGGTGGAGCTGATCTTGCTCTCACGCAACAGCTCGGACACGGGCCTGCGCATCTTCAACTCCATCCGCCATTACGGGCTGGAGGTGAGCCGGGCGGCCTTCGCGGGCGGCGCGAGCCCCTACCGCTACGTCTCGGCCTTCGGGGCCCATCTCTTCCTCTCGGCCGATCCCAATGACGTGCGCCTCGCCCTCTGTGCGGGCTGTGCCGCCGCCACCATCCTGCCCTTGCAGGGACCGGCCGCGAGCGCCGGTGATCAGCCCCTGCGCGTGGCCTTCGACGGCGACTCGGTCCTCTTCTCCGACCAGGCGGAGCGCGTCTACCGCAGTCAGGGCCTGGAGGCATTCAATGCCAGTGAGAGCGCGGCGGCTCACGAGCCCCTGGCGGAGGGGCCGTTCAAGGGCTTTCTGGTTGCCCTCCACCAGATCCAGACCCTGTTCCCCGCTCAAGATGCGCCGCTGCGCACGGCCTTGATCACCTCCCGTGGAGCGCCCTCGCACGAACGGGTCATCCGGACCCTGCGCGCCTGGGGGATTCGCATCGATGAGGCGCTGTTTCTCGGCGGGCTCAGCAAGGGGCCGTTCCTACAGGCCTTTGACGCCGACATCTTCTTCGACGATCAGGAGGTGCACTGCGAGACGGCGCGGGGCCTGGTCGCGACCGGGCATGTCCCGCACGGGGTCGCCAACGAGACACTCGGGCCGGGCGCCGACGCCCGTCAGATATCGATGCTGGCCGAGGGCGGCTGAAGGAAGTTGCCCTGCACGTAGTCGACGCCGGCCGTCCACAGCACGGTGAGGGTGCGGGCGTCCTCGACCCCGGTGATGATGCTGCGCACGCCTTGGTCTCGCGCCATCTTGATCAGCTCGATGAGGCGGCGCTGCTTGACCTCGCTCTCCGCCAGGCCCTGAACGAGCTCCGGCGCGAGCTTGACGAAGTCCATCGGCAGGCCCTTCAAGGCCGTCTCTGGGCCTGGGGCCTGGCCGAAGCCGTTCACCGCGATCCGGCACTTGACCTTCTTCAGCCCTTCGCTGAGGCGCCGGAACGCCGCCGAGTGGCGACGTGCGTGCTCCTCGGCGATCTGGAAGGTGAGCCAGTTGCCGCGGGCCTGGAAGTCGCTCAGGCAGTCGCAGATGAGGATCAGCAGGGATTCGTCCTGGAGGGTTTGCTCGCCGATGTTGATGAAGAAGTTGACCCGGTGGTTTTGCCCTCGCTTGATGGTGATCTCGTTGATCGCATGCTGAATCACCCAGCGGTCGATCGCCGGCATCCGGCCGGCGGCGGACGCGGCGGGAATGAACTCCTTCGCCTCGCGGAGTGCCTGTTGGGCGTCGCGCAGGCGCAGCAGGACGTTGTAATTCTCCTGGCTGTCGCCCTTTAGGCTGACGATGGTCTGATAGACCAGCTCAAACCCCTCCCCCTTGAGCGCGCGGTCGATCTCGGCGAGCAGCGGATGGCTGGTGGCCGGCTCGGCGGCCCGTGCCGGTGCCGGTGCCGGTGCGGCGGTTGGGGCCGCGGTGGCGGGGAGCGCGCTGACCGGGCCGGTCTCGGGGGCCGCGGTGCTGCGGAGGTAGTCCTGGAACACCCGGTCAAGGACCTCCAGCGCCTCGTCCCTGCCGGGCTGCGCCAGTAGCACCCCAACGGCGCAGCGGCTGGCCCCCGCGTCCTGGCCAGTGAGCGACGACGGCACTCGGGCGCGTTTTCGCAGGCCGCTGGCCAGCGCCTGGAGCTCGGCCGGCTGGACCTCGTCGAGGAGCAGGAGGAAGGCGTCGTCACCCAAGCGACCGAGAAAGGCGTCGCTCGGGGTCATCTCGCGGAGTATTGCTGCGAACCGGGCAGTGGCTTCGAGCGCCTTGGTCCATCCCTGGCTGCGCCGCAGCTCGGCGAGCTCGGGGATGCCCACGTAGGCGACGCCCAGAGGGCCAACCCCGCCGGCGTCACGGCCGAGCCGCCTGGCGAGCTCGGTGAGCACCGCCGCTCGTGCGGGTAGACCGCTGTCGGCGTCCGCCAGGCCGGCCTCGGCGGCTGGGGCACGAGCCGTCTGCGGGCGCACGGTGACACGCAGGCAGGGCTCGCCGTCGAGGGTCGAGGGCGCGATCTTGAGCCGAGCGTCGAAAGGGGTGCCATCGGCGCGCAGGCAGGGCAGAGCGAGCTCGTCAGCCGCATCGTCCGTGCGCGTCGCGAGCCGGCGCAGGGTTTGCCGCATGCCGGCGCGCTGGTCCTCGGGCAACAGATCGAGGAGCGGCAGCCCCTCGAGGTCATCGGGGCCGTCGAACCCAAACAGCTTCTGATACGCCGGATTGACCTGTATGTGCACCCCTTCTTGGATGAAGGCGACGCCCTCCTCGGTGGCGTCGATGACGGCGCGGGAGCGCTGCTCGCACTCCTCTAGGCGGTGCTCGAGGTGGGCGGCCAGGCGGCGCTGGCGGTGGTCCTCCAGCTCGCGGGCGACCACGTGCTGGAGGTGGTCGAAGTCGCCCTGGTCCGTGATGTCGCGCGCCCCGGTACGCAGGGCCGCGATCAGGGCCGCCTGCGGCGTCTCGGAGCCCGCGATGACCACCAGCGGCACGTCCAGCGCCAGCTCTTGATAGAGCGCCATCGCCGAGGCGAGGTCGACCGCGGGATCGTAGTCGCAGCAGAGGATCAGCTCGAAGGCATGGGCGGCGGCCAGCTCTTCGATCTGGGCTGGCTGGTGGGCAAAGAGCGGGCGGACCGCCAGGCCGCCATTGCGCAGAGCCGTAATGATGCGCTCGGCCTCCTCCTCTTGGGACGTCAGGATGAGGATGGTGACCGGGTAGGAGAATGGGTCCATGAGATCGATCGGGGTCTGCGTCGCTGCGCCTCGCTCAGCGTGGATTGCGCGCAACGGATGCCGGTGTGGCCGTCCGCAGGGCGCCACCCCGCCGACGGGGTCCTTTCGAAAGCCGAGCGCGGCGCGCTTCTTGCCCTCTGGGAGGGTGTCGGCGCTCGGACAACGGGCAGGGCGCGCATCGCCTTTGATGGGTCTGGGTGGCGCTGTTCGCCATGGGCGTTACCGTGACCATGCGCCGCGGGCGCTCGTAATCCGCCTCTCCGTCTGGGAGAGGGGCGGGGTGAGGGAGCCTCGGCATGTCAGCCGCGTTTGCACCATTCGGGACGACACGGGCGTTTTGCCGAGTTTGGGCTCGATTATCGGACGT
>Ga0114946_10001898_pt1 | contig 14383 bp, 14 predicted proteins | sample WalLakDeSediment_FD_88676 | JGI IMG/M metagenome (GOLD analysis project Ga0114946, IMG submission 88676) | Lake sediment microbial communities from Walker lake, Nevada to study Microbial Dark Matter (Phase II) - Walker Lake 11/02/13 Deep Sediment | ecosystem: Environmental > Aquatic >... | reverse complement strand
GATTTTCCGCGGCCAGCACGGGCGGCAAGTTGTCCGGCCGATTTTGCACCAGCATGACGCCTGACTGCTGCAGCTGCTTACCCGCCAGCGTCAGCACGTAATCCAGCGCTGCGGCCACATCTACAGGCTGCCGCTGCCCCTCTTTAGGGCGCTGAAAATCAAGCAGCCGCCCCACGATGCCGGCAATACGGTCAAATTCCTGCTGCACCACATCCAACCGCTGCTGTCCGCCGGTAGAGAGCGCTTCATCCGCTAACAACTGCAGATGCAGGGCGATGGCCTGCAGCGGATTGTTTATCTCGTGGGCGACAGAAGCCACAACCCGCCCCGCGGCCGCCAGCTTCTCGGCACGAATGATCTGCGCCTGTTTTTCCTCAAGCTGGCGCGTCCGTTCGGCGACGCGCCGCTCCAGTTCGGCCGTTCCTTGACGCAGTTCTCCCACCAGGCGGGCATTTTCCAGGAATACGGCCGCCTGGTCGGCAAAGACCTGGGCCAACTGCAGGGCGGCCGCGCCAAAGGCATGCGTACCGCTCTGGCAAAACAGATTAAGCACGCCCACAACCCGTGTACGGCTGACAAGCGGCACGGCCAGCACCGCAAGGACGCCGGCGGCGACGACGGTAGGATGAACCCGCGCATCCTGGCGAGCATCGTCAACGATCAGAGGCCGGCGCTGCTGCACCACCCAGCCGGGCACGCCCTCGTTAAAGGCAAAGGTGATCGTATCCACCTGCTCAGCCGGCAGGTTGTAGCTGACGGCCACGCGATAGCGTTGCGCCGCTTCGTCGCGTATGAACAGCACGCCCGCGTCCATGGGTAGGGTTTCGGCCGCTTTTTGCATCACCAGTCTGAAGGTGCGGTCCAAATCGAGTGAAGCGGCGATTTCGCGGCCGGCTTCGTGAATGGCGGCCAACGCTCTGGCCTGTTCCCAATTTGTGGTGAAGCTCGTTGAGGGCATTGGTTTATTCCTGATTAAACGTCTCCTGCCGGTTTGACAGGCTCAGGCGCGGTTTTCTTACAAAATGGCGGGATTTCCGGCGTCGTTTCGTAACCGCCTGGAGGGGCTTCTTGAGCCTGACCATGCAGCGCATCGCCCTGGAACCGGCTCGCGTGAACTCCATCTACACGGGCTGTTTTTGCGAGATGGTGCGGGGCAACGGCCGTTTGCCGCCCACATTCTCCCTTTCCAACACGACCCCCACTGGCGCGACCTGCTCCTCTTCCGCGAATATTTCCACCAAACAAATGAAAATGGAACGCGGATGGTTCGGCTGCGCTCACCACAAGCTTTCCTGATAAGCCTGATTGGCCTGATTTTTATCAGGCAAATCAGGTAAATCTGCGTCCTATTCACATAGGAGATACGCGTAACCATTCCGTCACCAACCCGTTTCCGCCTCACTCTCCCTGCTAATCTATACTGGGGCCATATTGACAAACCGTTTAGTACGTAAGGAGAGTGAAAATGACCGCATTAACCGCTTCGCAAAACACAAGCAGTTCCCTCAAAGCCGGCATCGGCGCCGGTCTCATCGGCGGCCTCGTTTTTGGCGTGATAATGGGCATGATGGGCATGCTGCCGATGGTCGGCATGTTGGTGCGCGTGGAAAGCGCCATCGTGGGTTTTATCGTCCACATGGGCATCAGCGCGACGATTGGGGCCGTGTATGGGCTGTTCGCCGCCCGTTTGCCGCAAAGCGCGCCGGTCACGGCCGTTGCCGGCGTCCTAAACGGCATCATTTGGTGGGTCCTGGGCGCGCTCATCCTCATGCCACTCATGCTCGGTATGGGTGAGATGATCTTCGTCGTCGGCGCCATGCAGTGGTCCAGCCTGCTGGGCCACATCATTTTCGGCCTCGTCACCGCCTTTGCCTTTATCCCCCTGAGCAAACGTCTCTAAACACAAGCAATAATAATCTGTATGGAGATTGGCGGCGCAGGCTGGTCGCCAATCTCCAAATTTCATCAACGCCGACACCTGGCGCAACGACTAGGCCGTCGAAGAGTACACCCTTGATAACCTGGGTGAAGATAACTGTGTGATCATCACGCCCGCCATTGAAACCGCTGTGAACGGAGAACAAGCAGACCATGATTAAAGTAGCGATTGTCGTATTTTCAGAAATTGTAACCCACGAAGGGCTAGGCCGCGTGATCAACGCCCTGCAAACCGCCCGCGAATTCAAGGAAGCGGGCGATGAGGTGCAAATCATCTTCGACGGCGGCGGCGTGACCGCGGCCGTGGCCCTGGCCGACCCCGCCGATAAACGTCATCAGGTTTACGCCCAGGTTGCCGATAAGGTCGCCGGCCTCTGCCGCTATTGCGCCAAAGCATTCGGCGCATACGAAAAAGCAGAAGAACTCGGTCTTCGCTTTCTCTCTGAATACCATCAGCATCCTAGCCTACGGGCGCGCGTCGCCGCTGGGTACCAAATCATCACCTTTTAAGCAATGGGCAAACAACCATCGGGCAAAAAACAACGACAAGCCGCCCAGGCAAGTGCATCTCGCTTGCCGCTGATGCGCTATGGCGGACTGGCGCTCATCATTTTCCTGTCAATCCTCGGATTAGCGATTGGGCGTAATGCCGCGGTATCTTCGGCCACAGAAACGGCCGTTCTCGTTAGTCCCCACCTCGACGGCCCGGCCGACGCCCCCATTCAGGTGGTCGAATACGCCGATATCACCTGCTCCGCCTGCCGCCAGTGGCACAACCTGGGCATCAAAGCACAGCTCCGCGCCGAATTCGGCGACCAGGTTAGCTTTGAGTACCGTCACTTTCCGGTCATCACCGCCGCATCTCCCCGCTGGACCGAAGCCGCGCAATGCGCCGCGGAGCAAGCATTGTTTTGGCCGTTCCACGACTACGTCTACGAAAATTTAGAGCCATACCCCACCGTTAACGACGCGCGCCTGCAAGAAATCGCCGCCGCCATTGGGCTGGAGCAGGCGGCATTTGTTAGCTGCCTGGATTCAAACCGGTATCGTCCCTTTGTCAGCGATGCCATCCAGCGGGCGCAGCGAGACGGCGCACGGGGCACGCCCACCTTTTTGATCAATGGCCAGCAGGTTTTCCCCTCTTACCAGGCGATGTCGGCTACCATTGATGATCTATTGGGAAACTAAATGGGCAAGTCGCCGCGAATTGTCTGGCATAAAACGATAGCTGGGAAACGGCCGTACCGCTCATCCATCAAGCCCTGCTCAAGAGGAAAAACTGCACCAGGACAATCAATTCTTTATGCACAAACCAACTCCGGCTCAACAAGCCATCAATACTATCCGCACCCTAGCTATGGACGCCGTGCAGGCCGCCAACTCCGGCCATCCCGGCACGCCCATGGCCATGGCCCCCGTCGCCTACAATATCTGGCAAAACTTCCTGCGCTTCGAGCCGGACGACCCCATCTGGCCCAACCGCGACCGTTTCGTCCTTTCCATTGGCCATGCCTCGACCTTGCTCTACGCGCTGCTGCACCTCACCGGCGTCAAGGCGGTTAATCCCAAGTACGAGACGCTGGGCGAGCTGTCGGTTACGCTGGACGATATCAAGCGCTTCCGCCAGCTTGACAGCCGCACGCCCGGCCATCCCGAATACCGCTGGACCTCCGGCGTGGAGACGACTACCGGCCCGTTGGGGCAGGGCGTTGCTACCAGCGTGGGCATGGCCATAGCCTCCCGCTGGATGGCCGCCCACTTCAACCGCCCCGACTTTGCCATGTTCGGCTATGACGTTTATGCCATTGCTGGCGACGGGGACATGATGGAAGGGGTGGCCAGCGAAGCGGCTTCGTTAGCCGGGCATCTGAAGCTGGCGAACCTTTGCTGGGTTTACGACAACAATAAAATCACCATTGAGGGGAACACCAGTTGGGCGTTCAGCGAAGACGTGGCCACGCGCTTCTTGGGCTACGGCTGGAATGTGCTGCGCGTGGGCGACGCTAACGACCAGGAAACGCTCAGCCGCGCTTTCCAGACCTTCAAAAACACCGGCGACCGCCCCACGCTGATCATCGTCGACAGCCACATCGCCTATGGCGCGCCCAACAAGCAGGACACCCACGGGGCGCACGGCGAACCGCTGGGCGAGGAGGAAATCCGCCTCACCAAGCGCAACTACGGCTGGCCAGAAGAGGCGAAATTCCTGGTTCCCGACGCCGTCCGGCGCCATTTTGCCAACGGCATGGGGGCGCGAGGCAAGGCGCTGCGCGATGCCTGGTTTGCCCAATTTGAAGCCTACCAGGCCGAATATCCAGAACTGGCCGACCAGCTCTACCGGATGCAGCACCGCCAACTGCCGGCGGGTTGGGACAAAGATCTGCCCGTTTTCCCGGCTGACGCCAAAGGGATCGCCAGCCGCAATAGTTCCGGCACGGTGCTGAACGCCATTGCCAAAAATGTGCCCTGGCTGATGGGTGGCGCGGCCGATCTGGCCCCCTCGACCAAAACGCGGCTGACCTTTGACGGCGCGGGTGATTTCGATGCCGAGCAGCACAACGGCCGCAACTTCCACTTTGGCATCCGCGAACACGCCATGGGAGCGGTGTTGAACGGGCTGTCGCTAAGCAAGCTACGGCCGTTTGGCGCCGGCTTCCTCATTTTTAGCGATTACGGCCGTCCCGCCATCCGCCTTAGCGCGCTGATGGAGTTGCCCGTCATCCACATCTTCACCCACGACTCCATCGGCGTAGGTGAGGACGGCCCCACCCATCAGCCGGTGGAGCATCTGGCTTCGCTGCGGGCGATTCCTGGCCTGATCGATATGCGCCCGGCCGACGCTAACGAAGTGGTAGAAGCGTGGCGGGTGATCATGCAGCTGCGTCACGAGCCAGTGGCGCTCATTCTTAGCCGCCAGAACCTGCTTACCGTTGACCGGGAGAAATATGGCGCGGCATCCGGTGTGGCGCAAGGGGCTTACGTGCTGGCGGATGCAGGGAACGGCCGTCCCGATGTGATTCTCATTGGCACAGGCAGCGAAGTGCAGCTGTGCCTGGCTGCCTACGAACAGCTCACTGCGGAAGGCATTCAGGCTCGCGTCGTCAGCATGCCCTCCTGGGCGCTGTTTGAACAGCAGGAGCAGGCGTACAAAGACAGCGTGCTGCCCCCCGACATCACCGCCCGCGTTTCCGTGGAGCAAGCCTCCACCATGGGCTGGGCGCGGTACGTGGGCCTCACCGGATGCAGCATCGGCATGGAAACATTCGGCGCATCGGCGCCCTTGAAAGCTTTGCAAGAAAAATTTGGCTTTACGCCCGACCGGGTCGTCGCGGCAGCACGAGAGCAGTTAGCCTGATATTAGTAGCGCCTGGCACGGGGCAGAAAAATCGGGTCAGTCTAAGACTCGCCGCCCCGTGCCAGGCGCCATATAAAAACTAATGAACGCTTTTTACCAGCATAATATTGGCGCGAAGCCATTCATTCACCAGTTGTTGAATATCAATCTTTTTCTCTTCAGCCAATTGGCTCAGATAGGCTTCAACATCGGGATCAAGGTAAACGGGGAATTCAAATACGGCGTCAGGGCGATAAAACTTTCCCCGTTCCGCTTTCGAAAAATCATATTCTGCTTTCATACGCTTAATCCTTCTTCGTATTGCCTTGATTCAGCATCAGTGGCTTTACGAGCCGATATGATACGAATGATACATTTGTTTTCGTCAATCTGGTTATATGTGTGCACGACCGTTCGCAGTACGCCGCCATCATCAATGCCTAATGTTATCCAGCGGTCTTCCTCACTGCTATGGGTATCGTCAAACAGAGAAAGCTGATTGGGATCGCGGAAAATCGTGGCGGCGCGGCGAAAGGAAAGGCGGTGTTTTTGCCTGTTTAGCTTATCTTTTGCCGGATCCCAATCGAATTGGTAGTGCAATTTACCACCTCATAACGCCATACTCATTCAATAGATGAGTCTATTATACATCAAGAAAGGATTGAATTTGAACCATGACAAAAATACATGAACTGTTCCACCTGGGACAATCTATCTGGTATGACAATATTCGCCGGGCACTGCTTGATTCCGGCGAACTGCAACAACTGCTGGATGATGGCGTGATGGGTGTCACCTCCAACCCATCTATCTTTGAGAAAGCGATCGCCGGCAGCGCCGATTACGACGATGCCATCAAAGTTTTGGCCGCTTCCACGCAAACAGACGAACAAATTTACGAATCGCTGACCCTGGAAGACATCCGGCGCACGGCCGATTTGCTGCGCCCCATCTACGAGGCCAGCAGCGGCGTGGACGGCTATATCAGCCTGGAGGTCAGCCCGACGCTGGCCCACGATACGGCCGGGACAATCGCCGATGCCCGCCGTCTCTTCGCCACACTGAACCGCCCCAATGTGATGATTAAAGTGCCGGCCACGCCCGCCGGTATTCCGGCCATCAAAACGCTCATTGGCGAAGGGATCAACGTGAACGTGACCCTGATCTTCTCGCTGGCGCATTACGAAGCAGTCGCAGAAGCGTATCTGGCCGGGTTGGAAGCATTTTACGCTAAGGGTGGGGCGCGGACGGCCCCGGCATCGGTGGCTTCGTTCTTTATCAGCCGGGTAGACACGGCCGTTGACGCGGCTCTGGAAAAATTAGGCAATACGACACTGCAAGGCCAAATCGGCATTGCCAACGCCAAGGCGGCTTACGGCCGTTTCCAACAACTCTTCAGCAGTCAACGATGGCAGGCTTTGGCAGATAAGGGAGCGCGGGTGCAACGGCCGTTATGGGCCAGCACCGGCAGCAAAAACCCCGCCTACCCCGACACCCTCTACATAGACCAGCTCATCGGCCCCGACACCGTCAATACCGTGCCGCCCGCCACCCTGACCGCCTTCCGCAAACACGGCACGGCAGCCGCGCCGCTGGGCGAAAATTTGGCCGAGGCGCAGGCGCAATTGGCGCAACTGGCTGCTCTAGGCGTTGACCTGACAGCCGTCGCCCAACAATTGCAAGACGACGGCGTCGCCGCCTTCGCCAAATCTTTCACCAGCCTCATCGCCAGCGTCGCCGACAAGCGGCAAAAATTGCAAACCAACTGGCAGGGGATGACGGCCGAATTGGGGCAGTACCAGCTCACTATTCAGCAGGCGCTCATGGAGATACGCGCCGAACGCATTTTGCAGCGCATTTGGGACCATGACCACACCGTCTGGAAACCGGAACCGGATGAAATCAGCAACCGGCTGGGCTGGCTGCACAGCATTGAGATGATGCAGGCTAACTGCATCCGCCTCCAGGCATTAACACAATCTGTTCTGACCGATGGTTACACCAATGTGCTGCTGATGGGTATGGGCGGCTCCAGTTTAGCCCCGGAAGTCTTTGCCAAAACCTTTGGCGGCAGCGGCCTGAATCTGTCCATTTTAGACAGCACGGATCCGGCGCGTGTGTTGGAATTTGACGCCCAACTCGACCCGGCCAAAACGCTCTACATCGTCTCCACCAAATCTGGCGGCACGGTGGAGACCTTTTCCTTCTTCAAATATTTCTACAACCGTGTGGTAACGGCCGTTGGCACAGAAAACGCCGGTCGTCACTTCGTAGCCATCACTGACCCCAGCAGCAAACTGGCCGATGTTGCCCGCCAGTACCGCTTCCGCTACACCTTGATCAACGATCCTAATATCGGCGGCCGTTATGCGGCGCTCTCTTACTTCGGCCTGTTTCCGGCAGCGTTGGTGGGCGTAGACCTGGATACTTTGTTGGAACGGGCGGCTACGGCCAAGGCCAACGCCGCCAGCTGCAACTGCCCGGTACAGGGCGACAACAACGCCGGGCGTTTGGGGGTGATAATGGGTGAATTGGCGAAGAACGGCCGTGACAAACTCACCCTCTTCCTCTCTCCAGCCATTGCCAGCTTTGGCGACTGGGTGGAGCAGCTCATCGCTGAAAGCACCGGCAAGGATGGACTGGGTATTCTGCCCGTCGTAGGCGAACCCATTGGCACGCCGGATGTTTATGGCAATGATCGCGTCTTTGTCTATTTGCAATTGGACGGCGACACGACTTATGATGCCGCGTTAGACGCATTGGCGCAGGTGGGACATCCGGTAATCCGGCTGCACTTGCAAGATAAATATGATTTGGGCGGACAGTTTTTCTTGTGGGAAATGGCAACGGCCGTTGCCGGACAGCGCCTCCATATCCAACCCTTCGACCAACCCAACGTAGAAGCCGCCAAAATTTTGGCGCGGCAGATGGTAGCCGCCTACACAGAGACCGGCGCCCTGCCCGCAGGCCAGACCGCACCCGTCACCCCAGACGCACTGCAAGATTTTCTGGCACACAGCCAACCAAGCGATTACGTCGCCATCCACGCCTACGTCCATCCCACCGCCGCTACCGATGCCGCCCTGCTTAAGCTGCGCACCCACCTACGTGACCAATACAAGCTGGCAACCACCGTTGGCTACGGGCCGCGCTTTCTGCACTCCACCGGCCAACTGCACAAAGGGGATGGCGGCAACGGCCTGTTCATCCAGTTTACAGCCAATGCCAATGGTGATGTGCCCATTCCCGATAAAGCCGGACGGTCGCATTCCAGCATGAGCTTTGACGTGCTGAAACAGGCGCAGGCTTTGGGCGACGCTCAGGCTTTACTGGAAGCCAACCGGTGTGTGATTCGTTTTGATTTGGAGAAGGATGTGAACGGCCGTTTGGCAAACCTGCTGTAGATGAAAAAGCAGACGATCGGGGGACGGGAGAGGCTCTCCCCGTTTCCCCGGCTCGGCTAAGGAAAGCTAAACATGACGCTTGAATATTGGTACATGCTGCCCGTCGCTATCCTCGTCGCCACCACGGCCATGGCCTCAGGCGTGGAGGGCGCCACTTTTTTTGCCCCCATCTTCATCCTGGCGCTGCGCTTGCCACCAGAAGTGGCGATAGGCGTAGGGCTGATCACGGAGGTGTTCGGTTTTGCCAGCGGCTTGTTTGCCTATGCCCGCAAACGGTTGATTGATTACCAGCTCGGCAGTCGGCTACTATTGGTAACCGTTCCGCTGGCGCTGTTGGGAACCTGGTTGGGAACCAGCATTGCCCCTGATGTTCTCAAAACGATTCTGGGCGTAGGGCTGTTCGCCCTGGCGCTCACCTTTCTACGGGCGCCGGATCACGGCGATATGACGTTGCTGGACGGGGCAATTGCGGCCGAGCATGGCCCCGGTAAAGGACAAACGAAACTCGTCACGGCCACAGGCGAAGAAATCTGGTACACCGTCTGCAACAAAAACGAAGGCCGCCTGATTTCTGGTATTGGTGCCCTGTTTATGGGTATGATCTCCACCGGGCTGGGGGAAATGAACGGCTATTTTTTGCTGCAGCGCTGCCGCGTGCCCAGCAAAGTAGCCGTGGCCACCAGCGTACTCATCGTTGCCGTGACCGCCCTGGTCGCCTCTGCCGGCCACTTCTACAGCTTTCTGCAGCAAGGGCCGGAGACGTTGAACGTGGTCTACAGCCTGGTCATTTTTATTATTCCGGGGGTGATTGTAGGCGGACAGCTGGGATCGGCCGTGGCCAACCGTATCCCGCAAAGTCTGCTGATGCGCGGCCTGGGCGTTTTGTTCGCGCTGGTAGCGGCGCTAACACTAGGCGAGGTGATTTTATGATAACCACCATGATTTTTGATCTGGACGGCACGCTGGTGCAAACGGAACGGCTCAAAGCAATCTCCTATGCTCGCGCCGCCGTGCTGCTGCGACCAGAGCTTGACGAAGCGGAGATCGTCAATGCGTTTCAGGCGGTGGTGGGGCTGCCTCGGCGGCAGGTCTCCGAGGGGCTGCTGGCCCGCTTTCATCTGACCGAAGCGGTGGAAGAGCGCATGGCGACATTTGGGGTGATGACGCCGTGGCAGGCGTATGTGCAGCTGCGGCTGCAAATTTATGAAGCGATGCTGACCGATCCGGACGTGATTCGCCAAAACCAGTGGCCGCACAACATGGCACTGTTACACGCAGCACGGCAAACCTGCGACAATGTGGCGCTGGCGACGATGTCTCATTGTGAACAAGTGCAACGTGTCTTGCAGATATTGGCACTTGAGACCACCTTTGATTTTGTGGCCAGTCGGGATGATGTGGAATTTGGCAAGCCCAACCCGGAAATCTACCATCTGGTAGCGCACGAGTTAGGCGTTACGCCCGGTGAATGCCTGGTCGTGGAGGATTCACCCGCCGGGGTGCAGGCGGCGCTGGCGGCTGGAATGCAGGTGATGGCGGTGAGTACACCCTTCACGCGGCAGCGGCTGTATGAACTGGAATCCCTGGCGCCGGAGCGGATTGTGGATGAACCGCAGCGGGTAACGGCCGTTGCCGCCGCCATCCTACAAGGTGTCATCTGATCCTTTTTTGTTACCTACCCGGCACAACAACTTAACAGCGCCACGTCTTTTTCAAAGCCCAGTAGTGCCAGCTTAATCCCTTCCACGTTGGTCAGATAGGGGAACATGGTCTGGCGCAGTTGGCTGACGGTGATGCCAAATCGGATGGCGAGAACGGCCGTTTGAATCAATTCACCCCCCTCTGGCGCCAGGATATGCGCCCCCAACAGGCGGTCGCTGTCAGCATCGGCCACCAGCTTGATCAGGCCGCGCGTATCGCGGGCGGCCAGGGCACGGGGCACGTGGCTCATCGCCAGCGTGCTGACTTTGACGTTATACCCCTGCTCGACGGCCTGCGCTTCCGTTAATCCGGCGCTGGCTACCTGCGGGTCGGTGAAGGTAATGCACGGGATATAGCTGGTATCCAATGGGGCACTCAAGCCGTTGAGCGCATTTTCCGCCGCCAGACCGCCGGCATAAGCGGCAACGTAAACGAACATATCCTGCCCGGTGACGTCGCCGGCGGCGTAGACAAAAGGATTGTCGGTGCGCAGAGTATCATCTACCAAGATTTCGCCGCGCTTGCCCAACTTGACGCCGACATCTTCTAGCCCCATGTTGGCGGTATTGGGGCGGCGACCGGTGGCGACCAGCAGTTGTTCGGCATTCAGCGTCACTTCTTGGTCTTGATGCAGGCCGGTGATGTGGTAACGGCCGTTCTCCTTGCGTACCCTTTTTGTTTCAAAACCGGCTAGAATTCGCAGCCCTTCTTCCTCTAAATAGTCGGCCAGCGCAACACTGATTTCCTCATCCTCAAACGGCGCAATGCGCGGCAGCAGTTCCACCACCGTCACAAAGGTGCCGGCCCGGGCATAGACTTGCGCCAATTCCAGACCGACAGCATTGGCCCCCAACACAATCATGGAGTTAGGCCGCTCTTTCAAGTCAAGGGCGGCCGTGCTGTCCAGATAACCCGCTTCGGCCAGGCCGTCAATGGGCGGCGCCCAAGAGCGTGCGCCGGTGGCAATGAGGATGCGGTACGGTTTGTAGGTACGGCCGTTAATTTCTACGCTGTTTTTTCCGGTCAACGTCGCATGGCCTTCGATGTAATCGATGTCCGGATAACCGGCCAGCACATCGGCGTATTTGCCCTGACGCAGGGAGGCTACCAGCCCATCTTTTTGGGCGATGACTTTGGGCCATTCAATCTGGCCGGGGGCGGTGTGAACCCCTTGAAAGCGATGCGTACCGGCCTGATACGCCGTTTCTACAGCGCGGATGAGGGCCTTGGAAGGCACACAGCCCACGTTAACGCAGGTGCCGCCCATTGTGCCCGCTTCGACAATGGCGGCGTGGTAGCCTAATTCGGCCGCTTTAATGGCCGCCGCAAAGCCGGCCGATCCGCCGCCAATGACCATCAGGTCATAATCATAGCTGCCGTTCCGTGAGCCGGGCGTGTTCAACGGCTGGCGGCTTTTGACGGTGGCTGAGTAGCCTGCGGCCTGCACTGCCTCCGCCAATGTTTCGGCAGTGATACCAGGAGCAGCTTTGACGGTGGCTTTGCCTGACTGCCAGCCGGGAACGGCTGCTTCCGCCACCCCATCAACCTGCTGCAAAGCCCGGCTTACGTGCCGGACACAGGCGTCGCAGGTCATCCCTTGGACATCTAGTTCCAATTGTTCCATTGCGTTCACTTTGTTCTCCTTGACTTTGTTGTTAACCGTGTCAGCGAAGTCGTTCTTCAACCAGGTGGCAAACACAGTTTTTGCCTTCCACATCATCCAACGGGAAGGTTTGCCCTAACCGGTGCAGTTCCCGTAGTTCACGTTCCATACGTTGCAATTCAGCAATGCGGTTCCTGATTTCGTCTGCCTTCTCCGCCAATAGGTCCAGCAACACCCGGCAGGGTGCTTCCTGCCGGTCGCGCAGCGCCAGAATCTCTTGAATATCATCTAGCGATAAATCGAGCCGCCGTGCTCCAGCCACCAGCCTGGCACGAGCTACATCCGCTTCACTATAGTCGCGGTATCCATTCTCCAGCCGTCGGGACGGGGGCAGCAGGCCAATCTCTTCGTAATAACGGACGGTTTTCGCCGGTAAATTCGTTTGTCGGGCAAATTCTTTTATCTGCATCATCTCACCTCACAAGCCCTATTGTAAACCTTCCATCTACTGGAAGGTCAAGCGTAAAACCATTTGGTCACTGAACCGTAACTGGAAGCAAACAGTAAACGGTAAACAGAAAGCGTATACTGATGTGGAATGATTTAAGGAGGCAGTATGACCCATTATGACATCATCTGGATTGGCACCGGCCAGGCGACGGGCACGATTGTGCCCCGGCTGGTAAAAGCAGGCAAAACGGTGGCGATTGTGGAAGGCGGCCGTTTCGGCGGCAGCTGCGTCAACTACGGCTGCACCCCCACCAAAACCATCGTCGCCAGCGCCCGCGCGGCCCACATGGCCCGGCGCGGCCCCGATTTTGGCGTCATCACCGGCGAGATTGAGATAGATTTTGCCCGCGTGATGGAGCGGCAGAACCAGATGCGCCACGGGGCCAGCGCGGGGCTGGAAAGCTGGCTGCGCGGCCTGCCGGGGGTGACGGTGTATGCGGGCTACGGCCGTTTCACCGGTCCCCACACCGTGCAGGTCAATGACGACGTCATCGCAGGGGAAACCATCGTCATCAACGCCGGCGCCCGGCCGCGCAAGCTGCCCATTCCCGGCGTGGACGAAGTCGAGTGGCTCGACAATGCCCGCCTGCTCGATTTAACCGCGCTGCCCCAACACCTGGTCATCGTCGGCGGCAGCTACATTGGGCTGGAATTTGGCCAGGCGTTTCGCCGCTTTGGCAGCCAGGTGACCGTACTGGAAGGCGGGCCGCAGATTATGGCCCGCGAGGACGCCGACATTGCCGCTGCCGCCCACGACGTGCTTACAAGCGAAGGGATCACCATCCACACCGGCGCCAGGGTTCAGCGGCTGGCGCAGTCCGCGCCGCAGCAGATTGACGTCTTCTTTGAAAAAGATGGCGAGACGCAGCAGGTACAGGGTAGCCACCTGCTGCTGGCCGTGGGGCGCGCGCCCAACAGCGACCGGCTGAACCTGGATGCAGCGGGGGTCGAAACAGACGAGCGGGGCTACATTCAGGTCAACAACGTGATGCAGACCAGCGTCCCCCACATCTTTGCCGTGGGCGACATCAACGGCGAAGGGGCGTTTACCCACACCTCGGTGAACGACGGCGAAATCTTTTGGGATGTCTACAGCGGCGACGATGACCGCCTGCTTTCCGAGCGCATCCCCACCTACGCGATGTTCATCGACCCGCCGCTGGGCCGGGTGGGCATGAGCGAGCAGGAAGCGCGGGCAAGCGGCCGACACGTCCTGATGGCCACGCGAGCGATGAAGCATATTGCACGGGCTAAAGAGAAGGACGAAACGGCCGGTCTGGTGAAGATTCTGGTCGACGCGGACACGGAGCAGTTCCTGGGCGCGGCCGTTCTGGGCGTGGGCGGCGACGAGGTCATCAATATGCTCACGCCCTTCATGGTCACGGGCCAGTCGTACAGGCTGTTCCGCAAGGCGGTGCTCACCCACCCCACCGTGGCCGAATTGATGCCCTGGATTTTGGATGATTTACGGCCGCTTGCCGATTCATAACATTCAGTTAACGCCTTGAATAAACACGGCCAGGAAAAAACGTAGATAGTTTATGGACACCATCACGAATCCCAAACTCATTCACCGCGCCCGGCTGGCCTGTCCCTTCTGTGGTTTTCGCGAGGAATTAGCTATTCCGGCCGATTTTTGCCTCATTTTCCACCGCTGCGCCAACTGCAACATGCCCATCAAGCCGGCGCCGGGCGACTGCTGCGTCTTTTGTTCCTATGGGGATGCCCGCTGCCGCTCAGGACAGGCTGTCTTCGACGTGAAGCATCCCATTCATTCAACTAAAGCGTAGGGATTCCTCGCTCCGCAGACTGCGCTCGGAATGACACTTCAAGGCCTACTTGAAAAAGACAATTGTCGCTTTTTGAACATTCAATCATCACGGTAGCCGGCGG
>Ga0114946_10001897_pt1 | contig 14386 bp, 16 predicted proteins | sample WalLakDeSediment_FD_88676 | JGI IMG/M metagenome (GOLD analysis project Ga0114946, IMG submission 88676) | Lake sediment microbial communities from Walker lake, Nevada to study Microbial Dark Matter (Phase II) - Walker Lake 11/02/13 Deep Sediment | ecosystem: Environmental > Aquatic >... | reverse complement strand
TTCGCGGGGACATCCGAACCGTTCAAGCTCATCTGGCCGCCCTGGTCCGCGAACCCGGCATCCGCAATCTCTATACCGGCCTGGCGCTTCGCGGCCTTGACCGCACGGCGAAGGCGCAACTTCCCGTCCGGACGGTCAGGGCATTGAGGCGTCTTCTCGAAGATAAATGACCTCTTCTTCGAGAAGAATCCCGCAGGTCCGGAACACCCTGTCCCGGAGTTCCTCCGCTAGTTTGAGAACATCTTCGGCCGTTGCCCGGCCGAGATTGACGATGAAATTGCAGTGGATGTCGGAAACCGCTGCATCCCCGACTTTGAGGCCGCGGGCGCCGGATTTTTCGAGAAGTTGTCCGGCCGGGATCCGGCGGCCGGCATCTCCCGGCGGGTTCTTGAAATAGCTTCCGGCGCAGGCCGTTCCCCAGGGCGGATGTTTCGCCCGGCGTTCCCGCATATGGCCGGTTACGGCGGCACGGATGCTTTTTCCCTCGCCTTTGGCCAGGCGGAGCCCGGCGCCGAGAAGCACGGCATGATGCTCCTGGAGGACGGAAAACCGGTATCCGAAAGAGAACGCCTCCGGAGACATCCTCACCTTTTCCCCCTGAAGATCCAAAACCTCTCCGTATTCGACCACCTCCGCGATGCACCGGCCGAAAGCTCCGGCATTGGAATAGAAAGCCCCTCCGGCGGTTCCGGGGATTCCGGCCAGGAACTCCAGGCCGGCCAGGTCATGTTTCGCCGCCCATTGAAGAATCCCGGCCAGCGGCGCTCCGGACTCGATCTCCAGACTTTCCTCGTCCGCTCCGAACCGGACGCCGCATGCGGAGTTCTGAACGATAAGACCCCGGTATCCCCGGTCGTCGAAAAGCATGTTGCTCCCCGATCCGATAATGTAATAAGGGACACCCGCCCGGCGCGCCGACACGACGGCATGGGTCAATTCCGAGATCGACACGGCCTCGATAAAAAGATCCGCATGGCCTCCGATCCGGAACCATGAATATCGGCAAAGCGGCATGTTGCGGCGAAGCCGAAGGCCCGCCCTGTCCTTCAACAGGGCTTCCAGATGCTCAAGACCCCTCATCGCCGGCCATTATAGGACAGGAAGCATCGGATATGCAAAAGCGTTTTGAGTGATGTTGGCACGGCTCTTGCTGTATAATGAGAAAGGCATGTTGACATTTGCATTCTTGCAGGCTATCATGCCTGAAATATTCGCGCGAGGTGGCGTATGAAAAAAACGATCGTGACCCTCATAGTCCTGGCACTTGCGGCGGCGCCTTTTCTCAGTGCCCAGAACCAGGCCGACGAAGACTACATTAAGGCCATGACGGAAAGTGATCTCTGCAAAAAGGTTCAGGGCCTTAAAGATTTTATCGCCAAACACGGCGGCAAGGGCTCTCAATACGAAAATTTTGCCTATGCCCATCTTTGTCTGACGCCCTGCCCGACCAAGCCCCCCAAGGAAAGCATCGAGTACGGCGAAAAAGCCCTGACTTTCAAGGGACTCGACGACCTGACCCGGGTTCAGGTTCTGCTGACCCTGTCCGGGCTTTACAGCGAAATGGGCCAAAACTTGGACAAAGCCCAGGCTCATGCCGGCGCGGCCATCGCCATCGGACGCGCCAACAAGGATAAGGAGCCTTCCGACGCCGCTCAGTGGACATCCATCATGGGCGCCGGCCATTTCGCCCAGGGTCAGGCCATGGAGAAAGCCAAGGATTTCAAAGGCGCCGTCGACGCCTATGTCAACGCTTACGGCCTCCTCAAGAACCCCCAAATCCTGGCCGCGCTCAAGAAGACCGCCAAGATCCTTTACGACGGCAAAAACTATGCCGATGCCGAAAGAGCTTTTCGCGCCGCGTATTCCATCTCCAAGGATCATGAAGCCGGAACCATGCTGGCCCTGACTCTCCTCCGGGCCGGCAAGCAGGACGAAGCCCTGCCCCTGTTCAAGGAATCCTACGCCAAGAAGAGAACCGGAGAGCTGGCCTACAACATCGGCATCATTCTGGCCCGGAAAGCCAAAACCGACGCCCGCCAGGCCGATGAGGCCGTCCGTTATCTCCTGGAAGCCAGTTACCTCTATCCTTCCCAGTCCAAGCAGGCCATGAGCCTCGCGGAAAGCCTTTTTTTCACAGCCAACAAGGAACTGCGTTACAACGAAAACATCAAGGAAATGCAGGAGAAGGTCGCCTATCTGAACGAGATCACCGCGGATTACAACAAGAGGTTCGGGGATAAGTCCGATGAAGAGCTGACCGCGGCCGACAAACGGGCCATCCAAAACTTGACGGAAAACATCGAGGCCCAGAAAGCCGCCATCCAGAAGCTGGAAGCGGCCCAGAAGGCGGCCGTCGACAAGTTCAACGCTTTGATCGCGGACACAAAAAAGAGATTGGGCGTCAAGTAGCCTGACAGGGCGAGCCGGCGCCCGGAAAGGGCCGTGAAGACGAATCCCTCGCCGCGCCAGACCGCCGAGCGCATCGACGAGTTGCGCCGGATAATCTCTTACCACGAGAAAAAATATTACGTCGACAACGATCCCCAGATCTCGGATTCCGAGTTCGATGCCCTGATGAAGGAACTCCGGGATCTGGAGGAGCGCCACCCCGAACTCGCCGATCCCGAATCCCCCACCCGCCGGATCGGCGAAAAGCCCGTGGACGGCTTTCCCGCCGTGGCCCATGCCCGGCCCATGCTCAGCATCGAAAACTGCTACGAAGAGCATGGGTTGCGCGACTTCGACGAACGGGTCCGGAAGCTCCTTCCCGGAGAGAGCGTGGCCTACGTCTGCGAACTCAAGATCGACGGCATCGGCATATCGCTGCACTATGATTCCGGCCGGTTTCTCCGCGCCGTAACCCGCGGCGACGGAACCCGCGGCGATGATGTGACGGCCGGCATTCGAACCATCCGATCCCTTCCCCTGTCCGTCCCCGAACACCATCCCCTCGAAGTCCGCGGGGAGGTTTTTTTGTCCTTCGCCGCCTTCCGCAAAATCAACCGGGAGCGGGAGGACAGAGGAGAACCCGCTTTCGCCAATCCGAGGAATGCCGCGGCGGGGTCGGTTCGCCTTCTCGATCCCCGGGAAACGGCGGCCCGGGGACTCGACATCTTCGTTTACACTCTTTTTTCGGACGGCGGAGAACCCCCTTTCCAAAGAGACAGCCTGCAGCGCCTCCGGGATCTCGGATTCAAAACCAACCCCCTTTCCCGCTTTTGTCCGGGAATCGACGAAGTCATCGCCTTCTATCAAGAATGGACGGACCGGCGGGACGAACTGGATTATGAATCCGACGGCATTGTGGTCAAAGTCGACTCAGCCGACCAGAGACGGAAACTCGGCACGACGGCCAAGTCTCCGCGGTGGGCCGTCTCCTACAAATTTCCGGCCCGCCAGGCCACAACCCGCGTTCTCGACATCGTCGTCCAGGTCGGGCGCACGGGCGCCCTGACGCCGGTCGCGCTGTTGGAGCCCGTTGTCATTTCAGGGACAACCGTCTCCCGATCCACTCTTCACAACGAGGAGGAACTCCGCCGGAAAGACATCCGCGTCAACGACGTCGTTCTCGTCGAGAGGAGCGGCGACGTCATCCCCCGCGTCGTTTCCGTCATGCGGGAGAGACGAACGGGCGGAGCGAAGCCTTTTTCCTGGCCGGCCCTCTGCCCGGTCTGCAAAGCGGATATTTTCAAGCCTGAGGGCGAAATCATCTCCCGCTGCATCAATCCTTCCTGCCCGGCCCGGCTTCGCGAGTCCATTCTGCACTACGCTTCGCGGCGGGCCATGGATATCGAAGGACTCGGCGAAGCTCTGGTCGACCAGCTCCTCGCTGCAGGGTTGGTGACATCTCTTCCCGACCTCTATCGCCTGGAGTTCGACGACCTGGCCGGCCTCGAACGCATGGGACCGCGGAGTTCGGAAAATCTCCTCGCCGGAATCCGTGCTTCCGCGACGCGGGACCTGCCCCGGCTGATTTTCGGCCTGGGGATCCGCCATGTGGGCGAAAGGCTGGCCCAGATCCTGGCACGCCGATTCGGAACCCTCGATGCTCTGGCTGCTGCCGAAACCGCGGATCTCGAGGCCGTCGAGGATATCGGACCGAAAGTTGCGGAAAGCGTGCGCTTTTTCTTCAGGCAGCCGGAAAACCGGGATCTGATCGAAAGACTCCGTTCAGCCGGTGTCAATTTTTCCGCTGAGACATCCCCCGGGGAAAGGCCGCCGGGACCCCTGGCCGGAGAAATCTTTGTCCTGACCGGAACTCTGAGCGGCATGACCCGGGAGGAAGCCGCGGCCGCCATCCGCAACCTTGGGGGAGAGACGGCCTCAGCCGTCACGGCGAAAACGACCCGCGTCATTGCCGGAGAATCCCCGGGATCGAAACTGGACAAGGCGCGCCGCCTCGACATTCCGGTGATCGGCGAGGCGGAGTTTCTAGAGCTCCTTAGAATTCCGGAATAGTCCGTATTCTAGGGGGTTTTTCCGGTTTTTTTGAATAGATCCAGCGGCAGAAATCCGAACAACTTCTTTTTTCCGTGAATGCCGCCGAGCAATTCCACTTCGTGAACGGCCGTTCTGTGATCGGGGTCCAGCTCAACGGCTTTCTGAAACTGGCGCAAAGCCTTGATCGTCATGTCTTCCTTTTTGTAGAGATATCCCAGGCCGATAAAGCCTTCGGGATTCCAGGGTTCAAGGGCAATGGCTTTCAGGAAATTTTCCTCGGCCTTCCGGCCTTTTCCGGGCAACCGGTTTTGGGTCAGAGCCAGAAGCAGGAAATAATCGCCCTTGTCCTTTTTCAGTCTCACCGCTTCTTCAAGAAGAATGGCCGCCTCTTCATAGCGCCCCTGATTGTAGAGGGTTTTTCCCTGGCGGAACTTGACGTCCGCCCGCTTCTGGCCGGCCTGGACATCCTCGGTTCCCGAGGCCGGGATGTCCATCTTGCCGTCGTAGGTCCGGCGCGTGTCCCGCCCGACAAGCGTTTTGTAAGCCGTTGTGATCGTTTGGAAGATGTCGTCGATCTGGCTCCGGTAATCGGCGGACAGTTCCGGACCCAGGCGATCCGGATGATACTTCCGGGCCAGGTGGAAATAGGCTTTTTTAATGTCCTGTTCCGTGGCGTTTCGGGGAACGCCGAGAATCCGGTAATAATTCAGGGTCGCAATCTTGTCACGGAAAGCCAGGATCTCGGCGATCTGTTCCTGCTCATTTACGGAATCCCGGCCGGGAGGAACGACAGGATCGAAATCCGCGATCCGGAAGGATGCCGACTCTCCCTTTTGAACATCGACCATATCGAGACAATAGAGGATCAGAAGCCGCCGCCAGAAAGATTCCGGATCCATGCCGGTTCCGGCTCTGACGGACTCAGCGGTTGCCTGGCCGTTGAAAAGATCCAAAAGCCCGGTGTCTTCCGGCGGAAGAAGGCGGGCCAAATCCCTGTTCTTGACGGAAAATACTTTTCCGGCTAAAAAGCCAACCAGGGTTTCATGGTATGGCATGCCGCGGATTCCCGACTCGATCAGACCCGGCATATCGGGGCCCGTCACTTCTTCATCCGTGGATGAGGCGTCCTGGGGATGAAACACGAAATCCGCATCATAGAATGGAAAGGTGTTCAGGACGGCTTCTTTCATCTGAGCGACCAACGCTTCATCGAGATCTCTGGGCGTGATCACCCCGCTGCCGACAAGAACCTCGCCAAGAGCCCGGGTGGGCGAAAGATCCCGGCCGAGCGTCTCCTGTTTTTCCCGGGTGATCTTGCCCAGCCGGAACAGGATGTTCCCCAGCCTCTCCGCCGTCTGATTGGTTTTGACCTGAACAAGGCGACCTTCATGAAAAAAGAATTTTTTTTCGGTGTTGCCCGATTTGAAAATCAGACGCCCGGTTTTTCTGTTGAAATAAATATTCCTAAGCCAAATGCAGATATGATTCATATCAACCCTGTCCGGAATGTATTCGGTCCGCCCTTTTATATCCCAAGCCGCACCTTTTTTCAAGGACGGAGCTTGTTCTTTTCAGCGGATTTGAAAATGGCCGGGCGCCTGTGATAACTTGAAATCATGAAAATCGCCCTTTCTCAATTCGCTCCGGCTCTGGGAAATGTCAAGAAAAATCTCGAGACCCATTTGGAACACATGGAAACGGCCGCCAAAGCGGGCGCCGATTTGATTGTTTTTCCGGAATTGAGCCTGACCGGCTATCATCTTCGGGATCTCGCTCCGGATGTGGCTCTGGATCCCGAACGCAACCCGGTTTTCCGCAAACTGCGAAATGAAAGCCGTCGCATCGCCGTCATCTTCGGCTTCGTCGAAGAAACCCCGCGGGCCCGAGGCCAGGTTTACAATGCGGCCGCCTGCCTGGCCGGAGGAAAGCTTCTCCATATTCACCGCAAGGTTTTTCTCCCGACCGGAGGGATGTTCGAGGAAGCCCGGTTTTTCGCCGCCGGACGCTCGTTTTCCGCTTTTTCGGCGCCTTTCGGCCGGACGGGACTTCTGATCTGCCGGGATTTTCTGAGCGCCGGATCCGGCTATTCCCTGTTTGCGGACGGAGCCGAAATCATGATCGCCGTCTCCGCCGCACCGGGCCGGGGTTCATCCGGAAAGGGCGCCTTCGCGACCAGCCGGATGTGGGAACTCATGGGGGAGGCCCAGGCGTTCTTTTCCACGGCCTTCGTCGTCTATTGCAACCGGACGGGCGTGGAGGACGGCATGACATTCGCCGGCGGTTCGTTCATTTACGGCCCCGGCGGAAATCTCGAGGCCCGGGCCGCCTATCTCGACGACGATTTCCTTCTGCATGAGATTTCCCTTGACGCCGTCGCTTCGGCCCGCCGGACCCGGAGTTTTAAAAGAGAAGACCGGCCCGATGCCGTGGCCCGATCTCTCGAAAGGATTCTCCGCACGGATGAACATTGATCCCGAATTCGTCGAAAAGGTCCTGACGCGTTTCATCAAGGACGAATGGGGGCGGGCCGGTTTCCGCAAGGCCGTGCTCGGCTTGAGCGGGGGTTTGGACTCGGCGGTCTGCGCCGGGCTGGCCTCCCGGGCCCTCGGTCCCCGAAACGTTCTGGGATTGATCCTACCCATGGGCCGGGCCTTTCCCGAAGAGGTCGCCGACGCCCGGGACGTTGCGGCAACTTTCGGAATCCGGACGAAAACCATCGACATCTCACCTCAAATCGAGGCCTATTTCTCCGCACATCCGACGACAAACCGGGTTCTGAAGGGCAACAAGATGGCCCGGGAACGGATGTCCATTCTCTACGACCATTCGGCCCGGGAAAAGGCCCTTGTCCTGGGAACGAGCAATAAAACCGAACTCCTGATCGGCTACGGAACCCTGCACGGCGACATGGCCAGTGCTTTCAATCCCATCGGCGATCTCTACAAAACTCAGGTCCGGACCCTGGCCCGCCGGCTCGGCGTTCCGGATCGCTGTCTGTCTAAACGCCCGACGGCCGGACTCTGGCCGGGCCAGACGGATGAGGATGAAATCGGCTTGACCTACGAAACCATCGACCGCATTCTTTACGAACTTGTCGATCTTCGCAAATCCCGAACGGAAGTCGCCGCATCCGGCCTCAACCCGGCGGACATCGACCGCGTCGTCTCCATGATGAAAAAATCCGAGTTCAAGAGGAAACTTCCGCCCATCGCCAAAATCTCCTTCCGGACGATCGGCCACGATTTTCTTTATGCCCACGACCGGGAGGACTGAACCATGGCCCCGGACGATCGCCCGCCTCGGAAAAAGGGCCGTCTGTTCGTCGTCGCCACACCCATCGGCAACCTCGAGGACATCACCATGCGGGCGCTTCGCATCCTCAAGGAGGTCGAAGCCGTCGCCTGCGAAGACACGCGCCGGACGGTCAAAATTCTCAACAGCCACGGCATCAAGAAACGACTGATCAGTTACTACCAGCCTCACGAAAGCCGGCGGATTCCCCAAATCCTGTCTCTTCTCGAATCCGGCCGCGACATCGCCCTTGTGACGGACGCGGGAACTCCGGCGATATCCGACCCCGGCTACCCCCTTTTGAGAGACGCCCTTGACCGGGGGATCGAAGTCATTCCCATTCCGGGTCCATGCGCCCTGACCGCCGCGATTTCGGCCTCAGGGCTGCCGGCCCACCGTTTTCTTTTCCTCGGCTTCCCGCCCCCAAAAGCGGCAGGTCAAAAAAAGCTTCTCGAATCCCTGGCCGGGGAAAAGGGAACCCTCGTTTTCTATCTTCCCGCAAGAAAAGCGGCGGAATTTCTCGAAGCTGTTCGAGCCGCCCTCGGCGACAGGCCGGTCGTTATCGCCAGGGAACTGACCAAAATCCATGAGGAATTCATCAGAGGGTCCTCCGAAAGCCTGGCCGAAGAATCCAGGCTCGGTCAACTCAAAGGCGAAACCGTCGTGCTGATCGGCGGAGCCGGACGTTCAGTCCGGAAATAGGCAGCCTTTCTCTTTCCAACAGAGCTCTTTGATTAAATACCTATAAGATTTTTTATATAATATTTGACAGTTATATACTTAGATATTATATTATTAACACACTAATATTAAGGAGGTTAAAAAATGGCTATCATCAGATGGGATCCTTTCAGGGATATGATGACCCTGAGGGAAAAAATGAACCGGCTTTTCGAGGACGCGGCGACGGCCCGCGGGGATGAGCGGGACATGATCTCCGGATCCTGGTCTCCATCCGTGGACATATACGAGAGTTGAAGCCCCGCAAGGTGAAGATTCTCAAACCTCAGCCGGCCGAGAAGAAGTAGCGCACCTCAGCCGTCGAAAAAGCCCCGGCCGTCAAGCCGGGGCTTTTTTTTATCCGTTCGTTTTCACGCCTGCACCCGAAGCGAGGGTGCGGGCGCGAGTCGAGATTGCCGCAGCGATGAGGAGCGGACTGCGTAGGCGTAGTTGAGCTACGTCGAGCAGGCCGGGACGAAATCGATGTGGTGAGATCGGCTCGCCCGAAGGGTTAAAAGAGCCGGAATTGGAAGAGAAAAAAATCCCGGCTCTTTTAACGCCTGCACCCGAAACTAGAGGGTGCGGGCGAGGGTGACGGCCCGCACTTCCTTAACCCCCGCCTCGAGAAGCGCCTCGCCGCAGGCCCGCAGCGTGGACCCCGTCGTGCAGACATCGTCGACAAGAACAACCGTTTTTCCGGCGATCCGTGCCGGCTTTTTCACCCGAAAGGCTCCCCGGACATTACCGGCCCTCGCCTTGGCCTCCAGAGAGGTCTGCGGCGGAGCATTTCGTATTTTGACAAGACAGCCTTTGTCCACGGGAATTCCCGTCTTTCCACCAAGCTCCCGGGCGATGATCAGGGACTGGTTGAATCCGCGTTCCCTTTCTCTTTTCGGGTGCAGGGGCACCGGAAGCAGGACATCCGCATCGCGCCATATCTCAGCATCATCCCGGAGGCTGTCGTATAGGAATCCGGCCAATTCCGGACCCAACACCGCATAGTCTTTATACTTGAGAAGCAGAATGAGATCCTTGAGAATGCCGGCGTAAGCGCCGACCGAACGATGAATCCGGCAGGACGGCGGATCCGTCAGACAAGAAAGGCAGATCGGCCGGGATTCCGCGGAATCGAGAAAACGTCCGCAGCTCCCGCACACGGCGCCCGTCCATGGACGAAGCCCGGCCAGGCATTCCGTGCAGACAACTTTTTCCCCGGGACGCTCCAGAAAGCGGGAACATCTTTTGCATACGGAAGGGAAGACAAGAAGGCCTACGGCCCGCAGAACCGCGGCCGGGATCTTCGGGATCCGGGTTCTCAAGTGTTTTTGGATTCGATTTCGACTTTTTCCTGACAATTGATGCAATAGGGGGTCCAGGGAAGGGCGTTCAGACGCTTGCTTCCGATGACATTTCCGCAGAGCTGGCAATCGCCGAAATCGCCGCTCTCCAGCCTCTTGATGGCCGCGTCGATCAACTCCAGGTTCTCTCTTTCGGCATCCGAAAGGCTCAGCAGAAACTCCTTGGTATAGGAACTTTCGGCCTTGTCGACCAGGTCTTGCGCGGTGTTCGTTTCCATCTCTTTGCTCTCGTTATAGAATTGGCTGATTCTTTTGACGATGAATGTCTTTTTTTCCTTGAGATCGCGCAGGATGCCGTCTTTTTCCTTCTTCGTCATCTTTTTGGCCGTCGTCAACTCTTTTTTACTTGGCATAGTTCTGTCCTTTCAAAACGGTCATGGCTCGATAGACCTGTTCCATCAAAACAATTCTCGCCAACTCGTGAGACAATGTCATCTTGGAAAGCGACAATCGAAAATCCGCCTTTTTCAGGAAGTTTTCGTCAAGACCCAGGAACCCTCCGACGACAAAGGCCAGGCGCCGACCTCCGACCGCTCCGTTCCGATCCAGGAACCCGGCGAATTCATCGGATGTCATGTCCTGACCCTCATGAAAGAGGCAGATAATATAATCTCCTCCGACCTGTTTTTCAAGTCCCCCGGCTTCGAATTCCCGAATCCGGTCCGGCAGCTTTTCATTCATCCCTCGAGCCGCCCGCGTTTCCACAATCTCGCATTCGGCCCGGAGACGGATCTTCTTCAGGTACGCCGCTTCCAGGGATCTGAGATCGCCGGACTTGGTTTTTCCCGGCCAGATGAACCTGATTCTCATGGGCAAAGTTCATACAAGATACGGCGCCGGACCACCGTTGTCAAGTCAAGACCTGAGATTCGCGAGTTGTCGACTCACGCGTGATAGGAAAGCCGGAGAGCATCCCCCCACAGTTTTTCCAGGGAGTAGTATTCCCTTGAGGCCGGGGTGAAAATATGGACGATGAAGAACCCGTAGTCCATCAGAAACCAATCGGCCTTGGCGCCTTTCTCAACTCCGAGCGGAAGGAGGTTCTTTTTTTTGAGTTCGACACGGATCTGATCGCCCAGAGCAACGTTCTGCCGGGTGGAATGTCCGGTCATGATGATAAAAAAGTCGGTAAATGACGAAAGCCCCCGGAGATCGAGAACGACAATGTCTTCGCCCTTCTTTTCCTGGCCGGCCTTCACGGCCGATCGGACCTCGATCGGCAGACTCCGTTTTGTCAATTTCCGGGTTGGTTTTTCTGTCATGCGTTTCCACTCTCCCTGTAGAGTCCCCGGCTTTGAATATAGGCGGCGACGGGGCCGGGAAGCCTGTCGTGAACATCGCCGCCCTTTCGGATGCATCGCCGGATTTCCGTGGCGGATATATCGAGGGCCCGGATGGGCGTCAAAAATATCCGGAACTCGGTCAAATCGGCGTCTTCCAGGCGTTCTTCAGGGGCCAGACACCGGGTCCATTCCCTCCATTTCGCCTGAAGAACATTTTCGGCGGCCGATAAATCCGTGCCCGGCCGCGTCATCACGATGAAGCGGCAGACCTCCATCACCCGGTCGTGCTCCCGCCAGGTCCGGATGTCGCGAAAGGCATCGGCGCCGAGAAGAAAGAAAAATTCCGTGTCCGGATAGATCCGCCGGAGCTTTTCGAGCGTCACAATGGAATAGGAGGTCTCGCCGGCCGCAACTTCGATGTCGGATGCCACGAATCGCGGATCCGCGCCGCAGGCCAGCCGGACCATTTCCATCCTGTCCGCGGCCGAGGCGATATCCTGAAGGGACTTGTGAGGGGGGATGTTCGATGGGATGAAAAGAATCCGCTCCAGGGCAAACCGGCCCAGGATTTCCCGGGCGGCCTGGAGGTGGCCGGTGTGAATGGGATTGAACGTTCCTCCGAAAAGCCCTGTTTTTTTTCCGGGCGGTTTCGTCATCGGCTCAATCGTCCTCCAGCTCCCGGGCCATGGCCGAAACCAGCCTCCGGAGTCCCTGTTTCTTCAGGGCCGAAATGGGGAAAAACGCCAATCCGGTTCGGACGGCCAGATTGCGGACCGCATCGAGGCGCTTCGGGTCATCGGCCAGATCGATTTTGTTGGCCGCCAGAATCTGGCGTCTTCGGGCGAGTTCGGGATTGAAGGCTTCGAGTTCCCGCATCACGACATGAAAATCTTCGACGGGATCCCGGCCTGAAAGCGGCGACACATCCACAAGATGAACCAGAATTTTTGTCCGTTCCACATGCTTCAGGAAACGGGTGCCCAGACCTTGCCCCTTGTGTGCACCCTCGACAAGACCGGGGATGTCCGCCACGACAAAGCTCCGGAATTTGCCGATATCGACCACCCCGAGATGGGGAATGAGAGTCGTGAAGGGATAATCCGCGACAACCGGGCGGGCGGCGGAAATGCGCGAAATCAGCGTGGATTTTCCGACGTTGGGAAAACCCACCAGGCCGACATCGGCGATCAGCTTGAGTTCGAGAATCAGGTCCTTTTCCTTTCCCGGTGCGCCGGGCTGCCATTCGCGGGGCGCCTGACGGGTGGATGTCGCGTAGGAAGCATTGCCCCGTCCGCCCTTTCCTCCCCGGGCGGCACACCAGGAGCAGCCGGCTTCGAGAAAATCGAAAAGCACCGCGCCGTCGGATTTCTCTTTGACAACGGTTCCCACGGGAACCCTGAGGATGAGGTTCTCCCCCCTTTTTCCGGATCGGTTTCCGCCCTCTCCGTGGGCGCCGTTTCGGGACTAGTAGATGGGATGAAAACGGAAATAGGCCCGGGAGTTGAGATTGGGATCCGACTCCAGAAAGACGCTGCCTCCGTCGCCGCCGCGCCCGCCGTCCGGCCCCCCCTTGGGCACTCGGTATTCCCGCCGAAAGCTCACACAACCATTCCCACCCTTGCCGGCGCGGAGATGTACGCTGACTTGGTCAACAAACAACGGTCGGCCTCACCCCCGGATGCGCCCTTTCGCTTGCCCCGAAAACGGCCGGCCGTCTATCGGAATCTCCCGGTCTGTCAGGAAGGAAGGACGGATACAAACTTGCCTCGGCTCCCCCTGTCCTCGAATTGAACAACCCCGGAGATGTAAGCGAACAACGTGTCGTCTTTGCCGCGGCCGACATTCAGTCCGGCCTTGATGGGCGTCCCTCTCTGGCGGACGAGAATGCTCCCCGCCGAAACGGACTGGCCTCCGAAACGCTTGACGCCGAGTCTCTTGCCGATGCTGTCCCGGCCGTTTTTCGCGCTGCCGCCTGCTTTCTTCTGAGCCATCGGTTACTCCTGTGTCTTTTTGGCCGGCTTGGCCGTTGTCTTTGCCGCCGTTTTTACGGCCCGGGGCTTGGCGGCTTTTTTCGCCGCGGGTTTCTCGACCGCTTTCTTTTCGGAAGAGGATGCCTCCGATTTTTTCGGAGCCGCCTTCGTCTTTTTTTCGGCCGGAGCCGGGCTTTTCCGGGTTTTCACGGCCGTCGCCGGGGCCGCCTTCTTCTCAACAACCTCGACCGCCGGAATGGATGCGGCGCGTTCTTCCTCGGAAAGGAGAGACACATCGGGGATGATTTTTTCCACCCGGATCTTGGTCAGATGCTGGCGATGCCCCCGTGTTTTTTTGTATCCTTTTCTTTTCTTTTTCTTGAAAACGATGATTTTTTTGGCCTTATAGTTTTCGACAACCTCCGCACGGACAACCGCGCCGCTTAAAACCGGCGCTCCGACCTGGATGTCATCTCCGTTCTCAATCAAAAGAACCTGGTCGAAATCCACCAACCGGCCTTCTTCGGCCTCGATCTTTTCAACAGAGAGCATTTCGCCTTCCGTAACGCGATGCTGCTTTCCGCCCGTCTTGATGACAGCATACATGGTTTAATCCTTCATTCAGATAAGGTTCTGGGAGGGTAAATTAGCACAGCGACCCACCTCATGTCAATTCCCTCCCGGTTCCGTGCGAAAAAAGCGCCTTGTTTATTTTCTCTATTCCTAGGGCGCTTTTTTCCCTCCGGGCGAGCCGATCTTACCGCGTCGGCTTCGTCGCAGCCTGCTTGACGTAGGCTTGCTACGCCTGCGCACGCTGCCTCCTCGCCGCCACGCCAACCTCGGCTCGCGCACGTTCCCGGAGCCGGAACTGTGCGTGAAAACGCCCGTTTTTCTTTTTTCTCCTTAATCGGGCGTTTTCACCCTTTGGGCGCGTCGATATCACAGCATCGATTTCGGCATACCTTATGGCCTCTCGCGAGGAGGCTTTCGCGGGGTCCATGGGGGATCCCGGATCCGGAACCGTGCGTGAAAATACTCAAATTTCTTCTTTCTTATCTATTGGGCATTTTCACCCTACGGGCGTGTCGATCTCACTATTCCAACTGCGTTGCAGCTCTCTCGACGTAGATCAACTACGCATCGAGAGCCGCTTCCTTGTTGGACCAGCAATCTCGACACGCGCACGGCTCCGGAGAAAGCCGTTGGAGGGTCGAGCGGGCACGGATCCGAGGCTTTCAGCCTCGGAGAGCGAGACCCGGGAACCGAGACTGTGCGCAGGCTGAGATTGCCGTTTCGACGAGGAGGTCGCTTGCGATGGCGTAGT
>Ga0114946_10001896_pt1 | contig 14390 bp, 11 predicted proteins | sample WalLakDeSediment_FD_88676 | JGI IMG/M metagenome (GOLD analysis project Ga0114946, IMG submission 88676) | Lake sediment microbial communities from Walker lake, Nevada to study Microbial Dark Matter (Phase II) - Walker Lake 11/02/13 Deep Sediment | ecosystem: Environmental > Aquatic >... | reverse complement strand
GGAGTTGACAATGGGAGGAATGCCAAAATAGTTACTTTTCTCAATCAGCCGAATGTTCTGTATAGCTTCTGGCTGAAACTGCGAGAGATAATCGAATATCAGTCCATTGACCGAAGCTCCGTCTGCCAAATTGCGCGAAACCATTTGTATGCTGATGTCGTGCGAACTGGAATACAGCACCTGACTAAAAAATTCATCTGAGCTGGTGCCCATTCCCTTGAGTTTACCGTCAATGAAAAGTTTCCCGGTAAAACAAAGTGGATCAGAATAAGTAAATGATTTGCCACGGAAGTCTTCAAACCGGGTAAAGGCTGAGTTTTGCTGGGTAATAATATAACCCTGGTAATAAGGCAAGCCATTGTGCACAGGAACAACTAACAATTCCATATTTTCAGAACCTACCACGTAAGCCCCAGAACAAATAAAGGCAATATCGACCAGGTTTTGTGCGAGTAACTCATTTACTTCCTGATAGGTCATACGCTGCTTAAACTCAACTTTCAAATGCAGCCTTTGCGAAATGTAATCGAACAATTCCTTGTAATAAACAAAACTTTCGCGCGGCGAAATAACTGTTGCAATGGCTACCCGCAGCACAGGCAGGCTGTCATGTCCTGCATAATCATCACCTTCTTCAGTCGAGGTGCTAAAGTCAACTGTAACGGACTCATGCCGTGGGCCGGAGCACGAAAAAGCCAAAAACAGAAAGAAAACTAAAAAAGCCAGAAACAGCCTGTTTTTATTTTCTGAAAAACCCATAAGTATATTTTTTAAAACCAACTTTTTTGCAGAAATCTAAGGTACAAAAAAACAAAATAGTTTATACAGGTCTAACTCCATTTAAAAACCCCGACTATTATGAGGCAGGGTTGTTTCCCGAATAAGATCGGCAGACACGGAATGATTACCTCTTCATAACATTTTTTGTTAATAATATTTTAACAGTTTCTTCACCCATTACATTTTTTGGCTAACTTTAACTGGGTGTACCGGTTGAGGCAACTGGTTGAAAGGCTGGAAAGTGAGGTTTCTCATCAACGTAAAGTCATTGACCATTTAATGGAAGTTCAAAAAAACCAAAATAAGCCCATTTGATTCCGGCTGTTTATTTATTTATCAATTGTTTACTGATATTTTTTATTTTCAATTTCTCAAAGTAATGGCCTTCAGCAGCAACCCCACCCTAATAGCCAAGTCTGAAAAGGAACTTCACATTCAGCCGCGGATGGCCAACCGTCATGGGTTGATCACCGGAGCCACAGGTACAGGCAAAACTGTTACTTTGCAGGTACTGGCCGAATCTTTCAGCCTTCAGGGCATCCCATGCTTTATGACCGACATTAAGGGCGACCTCTCGGGGGTTTCAAAAGCCGGGGTTTTAAACGAAAGGATAGCCGCCAGGGTTGAGAAAATGAGCCTTGATGGCTATGAAAACCGTGCTTTCCCTGTGGTTTTCTATGATGTTTTCGGGCAGCAGGGCCACCCAATGCGTACCACCATTTCCGAGATGGGGCCATTGTTGCTTTCCCGCTTGCTTAACCTTAACGATACCCAAGCCGGGGTGCTTAACCTGGTTTTTCGCATTGCCGATGAAAACAGACTGTTGCTCCTTGACCTAAAAGACTTAAATGCGATGCTGGAATACGTGGGTAACAACCGCGAAAAATTCACCACCAGCCATGGCAATGTTTCGGTTGCAAGCATTGGGGCCATAAAACGCAACCTGATGATTCTTGAAGACCAGGGTGCTGCACACTTTTTTGGTGAAACGGCTTTCGACATTCACGATCTGCTGCAAACCGATGCACAAGGATTGGGCTTGTTGAATATTCTCACTGCCGACCGCCTTATGCACTCGCCACGGGTGTATTCGACATTTTTGCTTTGGCTGCTTTCCGAACTGTATGACCAATTGCCCGAGGAAACTCAGATTGAAAAGCCAAAGCTGGTATTCTTTTTTGATGAAGCGCACATGTTGTTTTCAGATGCGCCGAAAGTTCTGCTCGAAAAAGTAGAGCAGGTCGTTCGGCTGATCCGGTCAAAAGGTGTGGGGGTTTATTTCATAACCCAAAACCCCCTTGATCTACCCGAAACCGTTTTAGGCCAGCTTGGCAATCGCGTGCAGCATGCCCTTCGCGCCTACACGCCTCGCGATCAAAGGGCTGTCAGGGCAGCAGCAACAACATTCAGGCAGAATCCGGCCTTCGATACTGAAACAGCCATCATTGAACTGGGTGTTGGAGAAGCCCTTGTTTCATTTCTTGATGAAAAGGGTGTGCCCTGCCTGGTTGAAAGGGCGCTTATTTGCCCGCCCTGCGCACAAATTGGGCCCATTACCCCCGAAGAGCGCGAAAGGATCATCAAAAAGTCGCCGGTATTTGGAGTTTACGAACGCTTTTTTGACCGCGAATCGGCTTATGAAATACTCAAGAAGCGAATGGAAGAGGAACTTCGCCAAAAGGAGCGGCAGTTGCAGGAAACCGCTGCACAGAAAGCAGCACGCGAGCAGGAAAGGGCCACACGCACCACCCGCAAGCAGCCAACCCTTTTGGAAGATCTTTCCAAACAAACCGGAAGAGCAATTACAAGAAATATCAGCAACCAGGTAGGGCGCGAAATTGCCCGGGGATTATTGGGCTCACTGTTTGGCGGAGCACGAAAACGCTGATTTGTATTTGCTAAAGTGCTAAAATTTAAAAATATGAAAAGACGATTTTTTTACTGTATTACTGCGACTGTATCTCTTTTCTTTTTGATGGTTTCCTGTCAGAAAGAAGAAAAAGTTTTTGAACCCGAGTATCTCGAAAGCTATGAAGTTATCCAGGTGCTCACAAAAGAAAACTTGCTGGATATGGTTTCTTCCAGCAGCCTGTTTCCGCCGGCAGCCAATGCTTTTGTTCAATTTGGGGTTGAACTTGTAAAGATCAATTATCACACTGCGGGACTGAATAATGAACCCCTGCTGGCGTCTGGTGCCTTGCTGGTTCCTTTAACAAATTCTGAATTACCCATGTTCAGCTTTCAGCACGGCACATTGTCAAACCCTTCAGAAGCGCCTTCGTTATTTCAGTCAGTTTACACCGACCAGCTTACCGTATTTGCCTCTACCGGCTTCAACACAGCGCTGCCCGATTACCTTGGTTACGGCTCAACCGAATATATGGATCACCCCTATGAACACCGGCAAAGCCTGGCCACGGCCACACGCGACATGCTAAGGGCTTCGTACGAGTATTTTAAGGTGAGAAACAAGCGCGAGCCATCAAACAAGCTTTTCCTTTCAGGTTATTCTGAAGGCGGTTTTGCTACAATGGCTACCCTGAAATTGTTGCAGGCAGAGCACCCGCAAGAATTCAACATAACTGCTGCCACTGTTGGCGCCGGAGCTTACAATAAAACTGCAACTGCCCAATGGGTGGTGAGTGCAAACGAAAATTTAGAGTATATCAACACCTTCATCTGGGTTTTGGATGTATACAACAAGATCTATACGCAACTGCAAAGACCTTATAATGATTATTATAATGAGCCGTGGGCAACACAAATTGCGCAAAACGGAGTATTTACTCCAATTGAACTTAACCCCTCCCTCCTTTTCAGGGAAGAGTTTGTTGAAGGCGTTCTTAATGGTACTGATGCTGCTATGCTTTCTGTTCTCGCCGATAATGACTGCTTTAACTGGAAACCCGAATTTCCCATAAAACTATACCACGGAACTGCCGACCGCCTGGTGCCCTACCTTAATTCAGAAACAGCTTTCCAGGCAATGGTAAGTGTGGGAACTGAAAATATTGAGCTGATTACAATAGAAGGCGGAACTCACGAAACAGCATTAGGTCCTTACATCCTGGGTACTTTTTCCTTCTTTTTCGGGGCTCAGGGAAAGGAAGCCCCGGTATGGGAATAAAATTATCGTTTTGCCATTTTGCTGATCACAGCGGGCAAGGCCTATGGGCTAATCAGGAAACGCGTTTTGAGCACTATCCGGAATACATTCCGAAAGCATTCGGTAAATATTAGCCTGGCGCAACGAGAAAAGTTTGGCTCCAAGATTAAGCGCATCTCTTTCAATACGTGATTTTTCGAAACCCAAATCCTGAAATGTAGTCAAGGCAAGGTCTTCCAATTCAGGCTCGGTGTATTCACGAAGGGCTGTTTCAACTAAAACCAGGTCGTGATGCCTGCCCAGTAATTGTGAAAGGGTTTTCGATTCTTTCACCCAGGCTTTAAGCATCACAGGCCATATTGGAAGCAACATCTCCATTTGATGCCATAGATATTTCACATGCTTGCGCCATTCGTGCAGCATATGGTCTGACATGTCCGATTTAAGTTGTGCAAGTTCTTTTCTGGCCTGCCCATAAGTGGTTTGAACACCCAGAAAAAACAATTCGGGTTTATCTTCAATAACCTTCCATTGAGTCAGTTGGGCCTGCATTTTGGTCAACTGGTGCATCACCTCACTCCTGGCACTTTCAAGGTTTTGCTTTCCGGCTTCTTTGTTTCTCCGCTCCTGCAGACGAGCCCTGAAGCGAATCAAAAATGCCTTCTCTTCGGTTGAATCTCTTGATTTAATGATAGGCTTAAGCGTTTCAGAGATCACAGTATGATCGCGTTGCCCGGCTAAAGCCCTTGCCTGGTTGCGGTAATAGGTATTCAAGCGGCGAAACTCGCCTTGGTCAAGGCCATGACGAGCCATTCTGAGCAAACTCCTTAACCTTTTAAAGCACAACCTGGCTTCATGTATGTTCTTTGCATCAACTTTAGCCGGCGCAAGTTGTTTAATGGCTTCACGGTTCAGGGTACCTGCCATTCTGACCAGGTTCTGGCCAAAAGTTTCGCCAAAACGAACTTCAATATATTCCAAAGCTCAATTTTTTTTAGCGAAAGATAAACATTTTGCTGACATGTTTTGCAACGGGAGAAAAAAAAGCCTGCTCCCGTATGAAGAGCAGGCTTAAAAAATTTATTGGTTTCAGAATTGCACGCTTAGCTGCACTTCGCAGAAAATGCGTACTTCGTCGCTTACCAAAACACCACCGGTTTCAAGGGCGGCATTCCAGGTCAGGTTCCAGTCCTTGCGATTGATCTTACCCGAAAGGCTGAACCCGGCCTTAGTATGGCTACGTGTCCGCGTGCTTCAATGGATATGGCAGGGCTGCGAGAACTCCTGAAACTGAAAGAATCGCAGCACCTCATGCTTAATAACCCGGTGGGTTACCCGGCAGAATAATCCAGCAATTTCCCAGGACTTACTTCATCATTTTGAGCGTGGATTGAAAGTTTTTTCCGGCAATGTTTACAAGATAAAACCCACCCGGAAAACCCTCGGCTCTGAGTAACATTGAATCGCTTTCTGAGGCCATCTCCCAGGGTATTTCCTGCAGCAATCTTCCTGATATATCAAATATCCTGACCATGACCTTTTGTGGCTCAGGGAGCCTTATAACCAGCCTGTAAGGCCCGTTCATATTGTAGAGTATTCTGGCATCAGCAAAAGCCTTTAAATCATGCCCCTTTCCGGTGGAAAGGCCAATTTTTTGCCTTAACAAGTCAGAAAATTGTTCGGGGGTTACAAACACCACGTCTGGTCCTACCTCAGCGTTATTTTGCACATTCTCCATTATGATTTGCAATCGCGAAAGGGTAATATCGGCAGGGTTTGAGGCGCCAACGGTGAATCCATCCTGCCTTAACCGCTGATAGCCAGCCAAAAGAAAGTTGGGTTTAGGTTTGTTTCTTAGTTTGTTTACGATGCGGGTTGATGAAGCTGAAAGGTCGCGCACATCGGCATAAAACGTGTCATCATTAACATGGTTGTAAAGCAATCCGCCGAAATTGGTGTAGGCATGCTGGGTTTGAAGCGCCGGATCAAAAAGAAAGGTCAGGTCGGTGCCGGTTTGCTGTGAAAAACTACCTAACTTACTAAAGCTGAAATTATTTGATATAACCACCCCCCTGTATGTTGAAACTCCGGCTCCGTTGTAATGCTTATAGGCATAAACCGCTGGTATTTGATAGGCTTGCAGCAGCCAGCTTGTTTTTTCAATTGCATGGGGCAAATAACTGGTTGGGAACATATCAGGATAAGCATACCCCAGGGGTGTTGTCACCGAAATGAAGCCATCGTTTTCAGTTGCCGTTCTGAAATAATACTGGCCCAAAAAGGGGAAGGTTTCAAACATGTGCAGGTTAAATCCCCAGCCGATGGGCACCTCACCCCTTAGCGCCGAATGCCAGGCCCCGGCCTGGAAGCCAAAGTTCCAGTTGCCCGCATCGCCTTCTGAACCGATAAATAGCACATAATGCTTCTCTTCAAGGGGAGTGCTTCCGGGCGAAACGGCCGAAGGCCTTTCGTAAAAAAAGTCAGGGTCAGCAGGGAAAACGTGGTGCCACGAAAGGTTACTCAGCAGGGTTTCATGAAAGCTGCCACCCCAGGCTGAGATCCATTGTACAAGTGGTTCGGGCCGCATCCAGCCATATACGTGAAAGATCTCATCGGGGTAACTCTCTTGAAGGTATTCCATAACCTGCTCAATCTTTTCGGCTTTTTCATCAGAAAGGGAATAGAAATTCAATGACTCAGTACCTGCCAGGTTCATTTGGAACATTCGCTGGTTAACGGCCCAGTCGGTGATTTCGCGCAGGTAAAATTTGCGGGTGTTGGTGCGGGTAAGAAAATGCTCAAGGGCCCAGTCGAGAATGGCAAAATAGCGGTGCTCCTGGCTTAGCGAAGTATTGTTCCAGGGGTGTTGTGCCAGCTCAAGCTTAGCAGAAATCCTGATTGGGTCCTGTCCGTTAAAATGATCGGGCACCCAAACGCTGTCGGGTTTCTCAATGCTTATGGTGGTATTGTTGTAAGGAAGCGGAATGCAATTGGTAAGTCCGCCTATCATTGCAGCCACTTCGGCTTGCCAGCGGAAATTCTGCCCGGTGAAATTTCCGTAAGTCAAAGCTGGATTATAGGTAATGGCTCCATTCAGATCAGCAATGAAATGCTGCACCAGATCATTAATGTTTGTTATTGCGAAAAAATTCACATTACCATCTTCCACATAAATATCGCGCCATTTCTCATCGGTCTGGTTATAACTCCAGGCTTCATATACATTAAGCAAATACAACCTGGGGGTTTCCCTGTTTACAATGCCGGCAATGGTCATGGCAATCAGCTTGTTTTCAGTCGAAGCACCAGTGCCATCAAAAAGTACGGCATTAACCGGGTTTGCTTTTAAAAAAGTGGTGAATAAAAAAAGTATAATGAGAATATAGAACTTTTTCATCTTGGTCAGATAAACTGAGAAATTTGCAACAAGAGCAATGGTTTGCTGCAAAGTTAAGATTGTTGCACTAAGCAGACAAGGAGCAGGCAAAATCATTCACCTCCATTTTCAAAGCTTTCAATTTTGGCCTTTACGCCCGAAAAGGCTTCCATTATCTCCTTTTCGGGGGTGATTACGTTAAATTCGCCCCAAAAACCATCATCATATTTGTAGCCAAGATCGACAAAAGTAGTGCGCGGACTTAGCACCTCGCGCCGGCTGAAACGGTTAACATCTTGATCATCAATTTGCCCGACAGCCATTTCAATAAAGGCAAAGTAGTGATTATTGAAAAGAGAATTCCTGCGCCTGATTTTAAGGCTAAGCTCCCCTCTAACATGCTTCAGGTAATATCTTCCGTTGAACTTCTGATAGCTGATGGTGTAGTTTGCCCGTTCGATAATTGGAACAAAACTTTGTATGCGGCGAACAAAAAACTGGTCTCTTGCCTGGTTAATATACTTTTGATTTATTTCAAAATCGGCTTCCACCAGGGCCAGATCTTCGGTATCGATAAACAGTGTACCCATAAACAAAGGCCCCCTGATAATCCTTTTTTGGGCAAACTCAATGGCATAAAGGCTCCGATTATTCCTGGTCACTATGTCGGCCCGGATAAAATCATAATCATCGATAAATTCCGGATCAAGAAAATCAGGCAATTTGCTCATTATATCCAACTGAAGCGAACTCTGCACGCCCGATCTAAGTTTAAGTACCAGTGTATCAGTATGATCGGCATTAATTATGTTTCTGGCTTTCACAACCATTACCTGATCATCGTATGGGGCGTTTACAGGTGCTTTAAAAACCCTGAAAACTGCCTCTGAAAAATTCAGGTATTTGTTGTTTCGCTTAACTCCTTCACGATAAAAGCTCAGCAGGCTGACAGGTTTATTGCCGTAATTCTGTTCTATTTTTTCGAGCATTTGGAAAACGATGGCCGTGGGATCATAATACCGTATCACCACTTCCTGCATTGAAATGTATTCGGTTTCCATGATCACATCCACAAACTGGTCGCGAAGCAAATGCAGCGGAATTTCCTGGGTTTTAAAACCGAGGTGCGAAATTCTCAGGGATTTATCAATAAATTCGTTTGGCACCCTTAGCTGAAAAAATCCATCAAGGTTAGTTGATATTCCAAAGCCTTTTTCGGGAATACCAACGGATGCATATGGCAAGGGGTTTCCGTTAACCTGATCAGAAACTCTTCCCCTGATGGTGAACCAGGGGTTTATCTTTTGATGTTCGGGTGCCGGCATAGCCTGAATGGGCTCAGCATCTGTGCGGAAAACAAGGATGTGTCTTTGAATCACCCGCATTTGCAGACTGGGGTCATCAAGAATCACATCGAGCCATTGGCTGATAACCTGATTGTTGCGCCTGATACTTACCCTGCGGTTGTTATCAATAACATCACTGTCGTAAATAAAGAAAAAACCACTCTCGCGCGAAATCTGGTTAAGAAGGGAATAAACAGTATTGGTTTGCCTGGGCAGGCTTACTGATACATCGGGGAGTTTTTCCTGTGCCAGTAGCTTTCCAGGGAGAAGTAAAATAATAATCAAAACCGGGTAAAACAACCTGAAGCTTGTTTTAGCATTGAGCAATGAATATGCCCTTGATCCGGTCATTTTTTCATGGTTTATTTTGCTGTAAGCAGAATGCTGTCGTCGGGCTGGGTAAAGGCTTCAAGGTTCATTGAAAGGGTAATGAGATCTACAATACCCTGCACTGAATTGTTGTAAAAAGTCACGGTCATTCTTCGCTGTCTCACCAGGTCATTTTCAAGAACAAGTTTTGAGCCATAATTTCTGTTTATCACCTGAACAATGTTGGCAAGTGTTTCATCTTTAAAGTGCATACGGTTTTGCCGCCAAAGGGTTAGCGAAAGTTCGCCTGGTTTTGTTTTTGTCATTTCAGCATTGCTGATGCTCAGCAACTCGCCCGGAAGAACCAGAACAGGATCGTCTTTCAGGCCTGCTGCCTTTACGTTTACCAGGCCTTCTTCAACAAAAAGTTCTACCTGCATATTTTCAAAGCTTTTCACATTAAATGATGTTCCGATAACCTGAATGGTTGCATTGCCTGCTTCAACAATAAAGGGTTGATCCGGGTCGTGCGCCACATCGAAAAATGCTTCGCCCTTAAGAATAACCCTGCGCTCATGGGGGCTAAAACCGGGCAAAAATGATATTTCCGACTGGCAAGCAAGATAAACCACTGAGCCATCATCAAGGGTTTTAACAAAAGTTTGTTCCTCAAGGTTAGAAAAAGTGAGCAATCCTGCTGCAGGAGTCCTGAGCATTGCAAAATAAAGCATGCTGCCCGCAGCAATTAGTAAAAGGAAACCCGCAGCAATTTTCATAAATGAACGGATTGGCCTTGTGCGGGCTGAACTGGCTTCATGATTAATAAGACCTTCGCTGTGGAGCCTTGCATGCAATTTTTGCCAGGCCTTATCGGTGTTGAACACCATTGGTTTTTTTATAGTCTCCATTATTTTCTCTTGCTTTTTTTTCAGTTTTTCGTCTGGGGCACCTTCCCGTATTCTGAAAGATTTTTTCTCAAAATTCTAAGTGTGCGAGTCATGTCAGCTTCAACGGTTTTTACAGATACTGATAATTTCTCGGCAATTTCCCTGTATTTAAGCCCTTCGAAACGGCTAAGCCTGAAAATTTCACGACTGCGTTCGGGCAAGGTTTCCAGCGCTTTGTCAATTTCCTTTTTTAACTCCCTTGCCTCAAGTTCAGGTTCAAAGCTCTCATTAGCTTCAGTTGTAGTTTCCGATAAAATTCGTTCTGCATATCGGCGTCTTACAGCTTGTTTATCAAGGTATTTAAGGCTAAAATTTTTTACTGCACTATACAGATATGATTTCAGTGAACCGGTAATATTAATACTTTCCTTGTTCTTCCATAAATGGTAAAAGAAATCCTGCACTATTTCTTCAGCGGTATCAGGGTCGTTCACAAATCTAAGGGCGAAGTTGCTCAGCGGGTTGTAATATTCCCTGAAAAGGGTCTCAAAAGCCTTTATATCGCCCTTTTTGATCCTTAGTTGCAAAAAAAATCCGCTATCAATCAATTTCATCTGAAAAAGATTTTTTGTAAGACTTTGCCTTATGAACTGCTTTCAAAATAACCACCCAGTTTTTTTGGCTTAAGCAAAAACCGGGCTTTTTTTTGGCATGCAAAATCATTTACAAAATTAGGGATTTACCCTGATCAGCAGTGATTTTTTTATTGCTTGCAGCAAATCCCGGGAAGTGCAGGTAATTATTTTGCTTCCCGGGAATCACTGCGTTTTTCAATCTTTCAAAGAAACCTGGGCGTTATCCGGATTATTCCCTTTCGATCCTGATGTTGAATTTTCTGATGGCCGATTCAATTGACTGATCGGGTTCTATCACGTTATATCCGCCCCAGAAGTCTTCATCAAAATACACTGGCACCATGTCAGAAAGAATGTTGGTTCTTCTGAAGGATTCACGGTAGGTCACCTTGCCATCAATTTCGGGCCTCAATTCAGTAATGGCCATTTCTGACATGATGGAGTAATTTGTGCGGAAAATCCTGCGGCGCCAATCGGCAAAAAATTCAAGTTCGTTCCTGACATAATTCAGGTGGTATTTCCCGTCAATTTCCTTGTATGTAACAAGGTAGTGGGTTTTGGTGGGTGTGAAGCGAAGCCGTGCAGGCTTGCGGATGATAAAGTTCTGTGCAGCTTTATCAGGATCAGACAGGTCAACACTAAACTCTGCCATGGTGATTCCAAGGTTTTCAACCGAAATATACAGTCGTCCGAAATAAAGCGGGAAGGGATAAACGTACCTTGGTTTGAAATCGATAACATAGTTCACGGCGTTTTCAATCATCACCACGTCGCTTATATCATAATCATAAGCATCGATCCATTCTTTTGAAAGAAGGATGTTGGGATTTTTAACAATGTCGATCAGCATTGAAACGTGCGGACCACCCTGCAGCTTCACTATCAGGGTGTCCATTTTCCTGACATCGCCGCTCTTTCGGCCCTGTATGATGCGCACCCTGTCGGTTGCGCTTCGGTATCCATAAGGGGTTTGATCAATATCGACAATGGCTTCAGATATTGCAACATAATCCCTTCGCTGCTTTATGGTTTCGCGGTAAAAACCTTTAAGGCGGTTTGGCGTGGATGGGTAGTTAGATCCAATCTTGTTTATGGCTTGCTCAACAAGCTGGCGGGCATCGGCAGGCCTGATCACTACTTCACTTAGGGTCACGGAGCTGGGTTCAATAAAAAAGTTGTGGCGAACCTGATCGAGAAAGTTTTCAAGCCGGAAGGTTGAAGTTCTATACCCAAGGTGCGAAATGGTAAAAATGTCGGCTTTTATGTCCTTGTCAACCTTAAGAGTAAAAGCGCCATCGAGATTGGTAACGGTACCAACCTGCGCTCCCTGCACAAACACAGTGGCAAAGGCAACGGGCCGGCGAGATTGGGCATCTCTAACCACACCGGTAATGGTATGATAAGCTGTTTGGCTCAGGGCAAAGCCAGATGAAAAAAGGAGGACTAGGGCAAAAAAGCCTGTCAAAACTCCCGGGGCAATTTTAGTTTTCATGGAAAGAGGGGTTTGGATTTATACTGAATTGATTGCTTTCAGTAATAAGACCTTTAACGCCCTGTTTTACCCTATGATTTTTAAAAAATTATTCTTCGAACCGACGGTTAAACCTTTGAATGGCCGATTCTATAGATTCATCGGGCTCTATCACGTTATATGCGCCCCAAAAAGCCTCATCAAAATAGGTCATAACCATGTCGGCAAGAATGTAGCTTGGCCTGAATGTATCTCTTATGGCAAAACGGCGCGAGGTTTCAGAAATGCGCTCGGTAATGGCCATTTCTGACATTACGGTATATCCGGTTCGAAAAATGCGACGGCGCCAATCGGCAAAGAATTCTATTTCATTTCGCACATAATTTAAAAAGTACTGGTCATCTATCCTTTTATAAGTTACAAGGTAGTTGGTACGCGTGGGTATAAATCGCAGCCGTAAGGGCTTTCGAACAATAAAGTTACGGGCAGCTTTTTCTCTGTCACTCAGGTCGAGGCTAAACTCAGCCATTGTAAAACCGAGGTCTTCAACATCAATGTACAAACGCCCGAAGTAAATCGAAAAAGGAAGAGAAACTGCCGGCCTGAACCCGATCACGTAGTTGGTTCTTCCATCTATAATCACCACATCTTCAAATTCGTATTGATAATTATCCAACATCTCTATATCAAGGATCACATCAGGGTTTTTAACCACATCCAACAGCATCGACACATGCGGGCCTCCCTGGAGCTTAACTAAAAGGGTATCCATCCTTTTCACATCTCCACTTTTTCTTGCCTGTATTATCTTCACCCTGTCGCGCGAAGCTCTGAATCCATAGGCAGTTTGGTCAATATCAACCACCGCCTCAGAGATGGAAACATAATCGCGGCGCTGTTTAATGGTTTCACGATAAAAGCCCGTAAGTCGCTGCGGCTGCGCCGGGTAGTTGTCAGGAACACGAAAGATTGCCATGCGTACGAGTTCGCGAGGGCTGTTGGGCCGGTAAATAAATTCGGGCAACGTAACGGAATGGGGCTCAAGAAAAAACACCTTTCCGTAGCCTAAATGCTCAATGATCTCCAAGCGTATATTGTGATAGCCCAAGTGGGAAATAAGAAAATGGGTGGCATTAAGCGATTTTTGCACCTTCAGTGTGAACCCCCCATCAAGGTTGGTCACGGTGCCAATGGTGGTTCCCGGAACAAAAACACTAGCAAAGGCAATGGGCTGGCGACTCCGCGCATCACGAACCACACCGCTCACGGTGTGAAAGCTCTGGTCGGTCTCTTGCGGAAATCCCAATAATACACCCAGAACCAAAATAATTAAAAATGCGCTGATTTTTTTCATGTTGGAGGGGTTAAATGGACATTTAAAGATAGGAAAATTTCCTTAAATCTCATTATATTGCAATGCACGTTGAATACAGCCTTTCTATTTTCCGTGCTTTAATTCTTCATTGATCCTGATCCGCTCAATCAAAAGCTTGATGGTACGATCGAGCGGGCTGCCTTCAGTGTAATCGGCCGGGGCAATGTAATCCACACGGTCATGCAAAATCAGTTCCTCGCAAAGTTCGCGGGGTGATATTTTCCCTTCCACAATCTCAAATTCAGGGCTGTAAACGGCTATGGTGGCGCCTCCCTGGTATTTTACCATTTTCATGGCCGGCACATCAGTTTCACCATCGCCAATGTAAATCATCCGATCGAAAGGTATCGGCTTTTCGTTTTCAGGGATATGCTTGTTGATCAGGGTGTTGTCGTGCGAATTATCAATTCCCTTGTTTATGCGGAAAAGATATTGCGTTTTGTTGGTGTAGTTTATGGCCAGGGCGGCCCATTCGGCTACGCCATTCGAATCGTACTTAAAGCCTGATGCAAAAATATTGCGGAAATGACCGGCAATTGAAGTGCCTGAAATGAACTCGCGCAGTCCGGATGAAATGATATGGTGCTCAAGCGAAATTCCGAGTTGTAAGGCAATTGTGTTGATTCGGTCGAAATAGGTTTCTACTCCCCTGAAGAAACGTATATCGCGTCCGAAGTTCACAAAATCCTCGCGCCTGATCGGAATTTCTCTCTCCCGTGCCTTCTGCAGCATGAGCTGCATGTAGGCCAGGATGCCATCCATGTCGTTTTCATTGGCAATGCGGTTGGCCTCGGCCCAGAAGGCATCCTTTTCGATGCCAAGCGTGGGCAAAAAAGAATGCTCTTGCATATTACCAGGTGCCAAGGTGCCATCGAAATCGTAGGCAATGGCAACTTTTATCAATTCATCCATGGACAAAGAATTATTCAGCTTCAAAATTAAGCAAAAGTAGGCCTTAAAGGTTTTTTCGCAAAAACTCTTGTAACTTTAACAAAAATGAACGGCCAATGCAACCACTAATTAAAGCCAGGGAACTTTTATCGCTTCAGGGCATTCCCCTGCTAAGCGGCATATAGCTTCGCTGAGCCTGACTGCCGTCAGGCTG
>Ga0114946_10001895_pt1 | contig 14397 bp, 6 predicted proteins | sample WalLakDeSediment_FD_88676 | JGI IMG/M metagenome (GOLD analysis project Ga0114946, IMG submission 88676) | Lake sediment microbial communities from Walker lake, Nevada to study Microbial Dark Matter (Phase II) - Walker Lake 11/02/13 Deep Sediment | ecosystem: Environmental > Aquatic > Freshwater... | reverse complement strand
CCAGGGTGTCGGGGCAGACCTGCCCGTTATCTTCCGGATCGGGACACTCTTCAGGGCTCATGGGGGTGCATTGCGAAAAGCTGTTCAAATTGCTGATAAACAGAAAAGTAACTGTAAGCAGCAGCATAAGGGCAGATGGTCTTGGTCTCATAGTCCTAGGTATTGAGGATATAAAATTAATTCACAAACCGACAGAAATCACTAACCATTCAATAATTAATAAAACTTTATTGATATCTTTCGGAAATATTTTCACTTTAGAACTGCCTGTCATGGTCTTAAACTACATCTGGGTTGCCTTTTTCGTGATCGCCTTTCTGGTGGGTTTGATCCGGTTATTGTTTTACGGTGATACGGAGATTTTCCCGGCGATGATGAACAGCACTTTCGACATGGCGAAGACCGGTTTTGAAATATCGCTGGGGCTGACAGGTGTGATGACACTTTGGATGGGTTTAATGAGAGTGGGAGAGAAGGGCGGGATCGTGAAGATCATGTCGCGGGCGGTGGGGCCGCTTTTTAGAAGGTTGTTCCCGGAGATCCCCAAAGACCACCCCGCCACCGGGTCGATCATGATGAACCTGGCGGCCAACATGCTGGGGCTCGACAATGCGGCAACGCCGCTGGGGTTGAAGGCGATGACGGAACTCCAGGAGATCAATAAGGACAAGGACACTGCTTCCAACGCCATGATCATGTTCCTGGTGCTGAACACCTCGGGGCTGACCATCATCCCGATCAGCATCATGGTCTACCGGGCCCAGATGGGAGCCGCCAACCCATCCGATATCTTCCTCCCGATCCTGCTGGCGACATTCGTTTCCACACTGGCGGGGATCATCGCGGTCTCCCTCTTCCAGCGGATCAACCTGCTGAACCGGGTGGTGCTGGCCTACCTCGGGGGATTCACCCTGCTGGTCTCGATCATTATATGGTATTTCACCAGCATCCCGCAGGAGCAGGTGGCGGTCATATCAACCGTCGCAGGCAATCTCATCCTCTTCATCATCATCATCTCATTCATCGTCCTTGCGGTCTATAAAAAGGTGAATGTCTATGAGTCTTTTATCGACGGAGCGAAGGACGGTTTTATGATCGCCGTGAAGATCATTCCTTACCTGGTAGCTATCCTGGTGGCGATCGGGGTTTTCCGGACCTCGGGTGCGATGGATTTCCTGGTGGGAGGGATAGGAAAGCTGGTGGCGGCCCTGGGTATCAATTCCGAATTCGTTTCGGCATTGCCTACCGCTTTCATGAAGCCGCTGAGCGGTTCGGGCGCCCGCGGCATGATGGTCGACGCCATGCACACTTACGGCGCCGATTCCTTCGTAGGACGACTTTCCAGTATCTTCCAGGGCGCTACCGACACTACTTTTTACGTTATCGCTGTTTATTTCGGCTCAGTCAGCATCCGGAAAACCCGTTACGCCGTCACCTGTGGCCTGATAGCCGATTTCGCGGGGATTATTGCAGCGATTTTTATTGCATACTTGTTTTTTGGGTGAAACAGGGACTCCATCCGCCATTACTTATTATCGGGTTTCCCGGGAAATGGTTTTTTAGTTGTATTTTTGCGCTGTGATGAAAAAAGTCCTGTTAACAATGATCGGTTGGCTGGTGTTCCTTTTCGGAACAATGGGCCAATTTTATTATGGCGGTTTGTCATCAACATTTTATATGCCCAGGACACAGTATGTGATGGATTCGACCGGGAAGCTGCTTTTTAAACCGGGCGATATCGGTTTCAGCATGCAGGCCGGGACAGGATTTGCCGGTAATTTTAAAGGCTATTCCTCTTTTAATACTTACGTTTCACCGGCTGTTGGCTATAATGTTTCTTCACGCTTTCGCCTTAAAGCGGGCGTGACTGTTTTCAATAATTTCGGCGATCCTTACATTTCCGGTTACGACAATTACTATTCCCCTGTAATTTCCAGCGGCACAACCACCAGCGTTTTTATCCAGGGCGATTACCTGCTCAGCAACAAATTCATGCTATCCGGGGCAGTTTACAAAGAATTTTCCCCCTTCAACGCCAATATAACAGACCCCAGGCTAAAAATCCCGGAAAGCCAGGGGATGATCCTGAACTTAAACTATCGGCCTGCGCGAAGCTTTGAGATCAACGCATCTTTCGAATACGGCAGCGGCAGCAGGTCAACACTAAACAGCCCGTTCTATCATCATGGCACGTTTCCGTGAGGAACAGGGTTTCCAACCCTTTTATTGGTTCTTGGTTCTTGGTTCTTGGTTCTTGGTTCTTGGTTCGAATATCGCGTATTTTCAGGAGTCAGATGTTTTTAGAAATGATGGCCTTGAGTTATTGGAGGTATTGGAGAGGAGGGAGTTCTATGAAAATTGTTGTATATTTGTTATAAAGTAAAATAATATGCCGGAGATATCAAGATTCTATGGGATCATTATTTATATGTTCTTCAGTGAACACAATCCTCCTTTGAAATAAGTGCATCATGGAACTGATAAAAGTTATTAATGCAAGATACATAGAGGGCTATAAGATCGAATTTCAATTCAGCGATGGAAAGATAAAAATTATTGATCTTTCGGGTGAGATTTACGGAGAAGTGTTTGAACCGCTGAAGGATTTGGAATATTTTAAAAGATTTTCCCTTAATCCTTTTACAATAGAATGGGAGAATGGAGCAGATTTTGCACCAGAATATCTTTACCGGATTTGATTCATCCATCACCACCGCCACTTCCCGGCCCTGCGCCATTCCCCCTGCGAAATGAGAAATGAAAAATGCGCAATGAGAAGTGCAAAATGATGAGGTTTTTCATGGCGTATTGGTTCTTGGTTCTTGGTTCTTGGTTCTTGGTTCGAATATCGTGTATCTTCTTTCGTCTTTTAAAATATTCCCTCACTTAAACCTTAACCCTCAACACTTAACACTAAGGAGCAGGGTTTCCAACCCTTTTACTGGTTTAGTTCACCACCACCTGCTGCCGGTTGATCAGCCTGGCATTTTTATCCAGTATCTGCAGGTTGTAACTACCGGCAGGGAGATTGCTCAGATTGAATGTTGTCTGATATGGGCCGGCAATAACGGTTTCCCGGTTTTCCAGTATCCGCACACCACTGGTTGTCGTTATGCGGATAAGGATCTCCTGGTCCTTACCCGAATGGAGTTGCAATGTGAAATTGCCATCGTTCGGGTTGGGGAACAGCCTGATATCAGATATTGCCTTTCGGTCGGAAATTCCCTGTGAACTGTATACAGCAACCTCATGCGCAGGTGAGTAAGCACTCTCCCCGCAGTCATTCATGCTCTTTACCGAAACGGATGCCGTCCCGGTAAAACCTGCCATCCAGGTAACCATAGCATTTGTTCCTGCCCAGGATATGATCCCTGCCTCTGCCGGTTGCAGCAACCATTCGTAAGCATCGGCATGCAACCCGGCAGTGCTGGTGAAATCAGAGGCCGGCTGCTGGAAATTATCGACCGAAACCGGCCCTGAAACGGCCTCCGGCGCCTGCGGCAGCGGATCCATGGTCAGCACAACTGTATCCTGCCCGTTGCAACCGTTGGCATCGGTCACGATCACCCAGTAGACTCCCGGCTCCGACACGTTGATGTAGTGACTATCGTCACCTGTGTTCCATAAATAATTGTTAAAACCGGCGCCGGCGCTGAGCATCGCCTGGGCGCCTTCGCAGAAAGAACGGTCTTCGCCCAGATCTACCACCGGCAGGCTGTGCAGGGTCATGGTAAGAGTGTCTCGCGCCGAACAGCCAAACTCATTAAACACTTCCACCCAGTAATCTCCGCCGACCGAAACGGTAATGGACTGTGTGTTCTGACCGGTGCTCCAGAAATAGGCGGCATGTCCCGGACCGGCATCCAGAATGGCTTCATCCCCTTCACAAAGTGCAAAATCGGCGCCAAGGTCTATGATGGGAAGATCGATCACAACGATGGTGATCTCATCCTCCAGTGTCATTCCGCCGTCGGTCACTGCGACAAAGTAGGTTGTTGTCACTTCCGGGAAAACCTGCGGGTTGGGGTCATCGGACAGGAAACCCGGAGGATCGGAGGTCCAGGAATAGGTAAAATTACCGGAGCCGCCGGTGGCCATGGCATGCAATACGGTTGAACCTCCCTGGCAAATGCTGTCTTTGTCAGCCGTAACAGCCAGATTAATATCGGTGACATGCATAATGACCGGCACGATGATCTCAGGGTTCACCGGGTCATTGCTGTTGATCACAAAATCGGCCTGGTACGATCCCACTTCCATATTGGCTGCATTCAGCGTGAAGGTAATGGGCTGGGATCCACCTGGTGCGACCGTTCCGGCCCGCGGGCTGGCGCTGACCCAGCCGATCACATTCAGGGAATAGTCCTCCACCTCTCCGTTGACTGTCGTGCCGCAAGGATTGATAGGCATGGCTCTTTTAACACGGATCCTCATGCGGGTGATCCCGCTGTGGGCATCATCCGGCACAGTGATGGTGGCTGTGTATGGTCCGGTTCCGGGCGAGCCGCTGACTACAACGGGCTCATCATCCTGGAAATCCTGGTTCTGGTTCCAATCGATCCAGATGCCGCAGTGATCATTGGAATATGTCGTTACACCATTGTAAACAGTAATTTCAAATGAATCTCCCGCGGCCACTGTGGTACTCAGGTGTGTATAATCTTCATAGCCACCACATTCGGAGATATTGTTTATTTCTTTGAATTTCACCCGGCGGATATGTTCGTCGCAGCCGCCGCTGGCAGCGCAATAATCCCTTGTCCCGGAATTGTCATCTTCCGGCAGGCTGAATATTGAGCTGTATTCAAGTGGCAATTGCCCGATATTGGCCAGTTCGAGGATACTGGTCAGGTGGCTCCCGGGCTTACGTACTCTTCGATTACAGCCGGTTCTGCCTGGGCAATGGCTTTTCCCCATTGTACATCCGCAATGGCAGGCCCCGACTCGCCTTCTACGCCATAATAGGCAGTCACAAAATACCTGAACGTGCCGTAATTTGGCAGGGTGTCAATGTAAGAGGGCCACAAGCTGGTGCCGAGAAGCTGAAAGCCGCGATAAATCTTGTAATAGCTGAAGGTTGGGCTTATTGTATGCTGCCAGCTCAGATTCACAGCACCGGTTTCCTCGTTCAGTTGTGCTACCAGATCAGTAGGCGCCGTCATGGTGCTGGTCTGATATGGGGAGGTGTAGGTTAGCGCTGTACCGGTCCTGTTGTCGGTCCACACGGGATAGACCATGCCATTCCGGGCGGCAATGCCGATATAATCACCGAAATAGCCGCTGGCCAGTCCGGGGATCGGGGATGGGGTGAAACTGACATCGCTTACTTTGAAGTCTTCCCAGGTATCCCCTCCGTCGTAAGAATTTGCGCAAAAAACTTCACATTGTGAGGACGATACATTCCGGTCGTCATAAAAGACCACACTGAGGGTCCCGGTCACCGGGTCGCAGGTGATCCATGGGAAGTAATGCTGCTTGCCCATTCCTGAGGGGTCCTGGTTTACACGGACCGGATCGGTCCAGGTTACTCCCTGGTCGGTAGAACGGATCATGTAAACGTCGATATCGCTGCCGGTGTTGACGCCGGGATAACCGATGTTGCTCCACACGATGTAAATATTCCCGCGCTTGCTGCTGTTGCTGATATCCACGGCCATCACGGGGAATGAATTCACCCGCATGTTCTTGCCGGTGCCGCTGTTGCGGATTCCCCTGATGTTGTCGATAATCCGGGCAGATGTGTAGGTTTGCCCGCCATCGAATGATCTGGCCAGCCCGATGGCCTTCTCGTCAGATGGCCAGTTGTCGTAAATGGAAAAAGCAGCATAAACTTCCCCGTCCGGGCCGGTCTGGATGTTGACCCCCTGGGCATGGCTGCCGGGATTCAGGCTGCTGCTGATATTGATGGTGGATGACCATGACTGGGCATTGTCGGTTGAGCGGGATATCTCGATGTTATTGTTGTTGGATCCGCCAAACGCGGTCCAGGAATTGTAAAGGTTGCCCTCATGGGGGCTGGAAGTGCTGTTATCCACCCACATATGGTTCTTATCTAACAGGTTTCCCCATCCCGAAGGGGCGTTGGCTACCACAGAGGTCAGCCACGTTGTCCCCAGGTCATCCGAATAGGCAACCGTCTGGCCCGACTGGTTATTGATGAACCCGATGTAATACCTGTTGTTAAGACCGATGAGGGCGACCGGATCACCTGAGTTGGAACCACCGGCGCCTTCCACCCCGCCGTCCCAGGTCTGACCGGCGTCAAAAGAGTACAGCTTGTTAGCACCGTAAAGGGTAATGCCTCCTCCTGGCGGACTGGTCGAATTGTTCGAATTCAGCGGATTATCGGTATCGTTGGGGTTGATAAAGATGGAGTTTTCGCTTTGCGAAGTGTTTCCCGTGATCAGCACTACATCAGGGGAGTTATCTGTAATAGCCGAAATCGCCATGATCTCGCTCCCGGTGAAGGTTGCCGGAGCCACGGAAACATGAGGATTCGGAATGGTCAGTCCTTTTGCCGCCGCCTGCCTCCAATAACCCTGGTTATCAATGCGGTTGTCCAGCTTTTCTTCCTGTTGGATTTGCTGGGCATTGACGTTAGTTAAGGTGCTGATAAACAATAAACTGATTAGTAATGCTGAAGCTTTCATTATTTAATGTCTTATGATGATTTTGCCATGGAATGTTTTGTCTCTGGATTCCAGTTTCAGCGTGTACATCCCGTCTGGTAAATGAGAGATATTGAGCTGGTAATGATTTCCTCCGGTTATATGGATATTTTGACTAACGAACACCTGGACTCCTGCAGCATCAATGACAGACAGGGAGCCTTTAAAATCAATGGCTTCCGGTAACCTGAGGCTGAACTGCCCGCTTCCGGGATTAGGATAGATAATGATGCGGCTGCCGGCGGCCATTTCATCCAGGCCTGCCGAAGAATAGATCTCGGTGGCGAACACTTCTGAGAGCTCACCGGTGAAACAGTCGTTGCCGGCTGTAACCGTCACCTCCACCAAGCCTGTGAATCCGGGCGCCCAGATAAATTCGGCAATATTACCACTACTGACCGATTCACCTGCTTCGGGGGGATTGACCTCCCATGTGTAGAATTCCGCAAACGGCACTTCTTCACAGGTATAGTATGAAGGTGCGTTGAAATAATTGTCGGCAGTGACAGGGCCTTCGATGATAACGGGTATCTCTGGCACTTGCAAAACGGTAAGATGCAAGGTGTCGGTGGCATTACAACCATATTCATTTGTCACCTTTACCCAGTATGCGGCCTGATCCGTTACCTCAATGCTGATCCCGGTTTCGCCGGTGCTCCATTTGTATGCAGCGTATCCTTCCCCGGCGCTCAACACCACGGTATCACCCTGGCATATCAAAGTATCGGCGCCCAGGCTAATTACCGGCAGAGGATTGACAAATATGGTGATAAAGTTTTCTACCGTGATAAAACCATCGCTCACCTCCACGAAGTAAGTCGTAGTGGTATCGGGTGCAACCACCGGGCTGGGTTCCCCGGAAGCAAAACCTTCGGGATCGGAACTCCAGGTGTAGGTATATTCTCCCGATCCGCCGGAGACCGCTGTTGTCAGTTCGATGCTGTCACCCAGGCAGATATTCTCGTTGACACCGGGAAAGGCAATGCCGATCTCCGATACTACCAGTGTAACCGGAACCATTATTTCAGGGATATCGGGATCATTGCTCGAAATGTTGAGTTCGGCGGTGTAAGTGGCCGGCTCCAGGTCGGCTGCACTGAGGGTGAGGGCGATTTGTACCGATTCACCGGGATTGACATTTCCTGCCATGGGATCGGAAGTGATCCAGCTCAGGACATACACGGTGTAATCTTCCACTTCCCCGTAAGTGGATGAACCGCAAGGCTGAGGTGAGCCGTAATAAACAATGCGTGTTCTCAGACGCGTGGGACCTGGCTTTGCACCGGGCGGCGGCGTGATATTGGCCGTATACGGGCCAACCCCAGGAGAACCGCTCATAGAAATCGATTCATCTGCATCGAATACCTCATTCTGGTTCCAGTCGATCCATAAACCGCATTTGTCCGATGAATAGATCGGATTGCCGTTGATCACGGTGATCTGGTATGTATTGCCAACTGACATGTAAGTGATCAGGTCGGTGTAGTTCCCATACTGGGTGCAACCGGAGGAATTGTCAATATCATTGAGCAGCACCCTGGAAATATATTCATCACATCCCCCGCTGGCGGAACAGTAAGCCCGGGTGTCATCCACCGGTTCTGTGGGGATGAACATGCTCAGGCTGTAATTCATCTCGAGCTGACCGACATTGTGGATCGTCAGGTAACGCACAGCAGAGCTGTCGGGGCGGAGAACATGGTAAATGGATTCCGGTTCCACACTGATGCGGGCATCGCCCCACTGCACACCGGCCATCGATGGGCTCGATTCGCCGATCCCTTCAAAGACAGCGGTGACCTTATAGTTGTAAACGCCATAGTCGGGTAACTGGTCGTAGAAAAGGGTGTCGGTGGAAACACCGATTGAATCGTTTCCACGATATATCTTGAAATAGGAGAAACCAGGTTCCATGTCGAACTGCCAGTGCAGGTCGCTGATGCCGGTTTCAAATTCCACGCTGGCTGTCAGGAACTTAGGCCTGGCCAGCGGGTTGGTCTGGTAAGGTGAGATATAGGTCATGACGGTACCGGTGCGGTTGTCCGCCCAGGATGGATATACCCAGCCACCACGGGCGGCGATGCCCAGGTAGTCGCCCATGTAGCCTTCGGCCAGACCCGGGATCGGGCCGGGGGTGAACGATACGTCGCTGACCTTGAAATCTTCCCAGGTCTCCCCGCCATCAAAGGAATTGGCGCAGTAAACCTCACACTGGTTGCCGCCGACATTCCTGTCGTCATAGAATACTACGCTCAGGATACCGGTTTCGGGATCGCAGGTGAGCCAGGGGAAATAATGTTTGCGGCCCAGACCCGGAGGATCCTGGTTTACACGCACAGGGGCGGACCATGTGCTGCCCTGATCTTCGGAGCGGACCATGTAAACATCGACATCCTGCCCGGTGTTGATGCCCGGCACCCCGACATTCGACCAGACGATATAAATAGTCCCGTTCATGTCACCGCCACTGATATCCACTGCCATGCTGGGAAAGGAATTCTTGCGCATGTTCTTGCCAATACTGGTGTTCCGGATACCTTTGGTGTTGGTGATGATCCTGGTAGCGGGTTCCCAGGTGGCCCCGCCGTCGAAGGACCGGGTCATGCCGATGGCTGTCTCGTCTGTCGGCCAGCCGTCGTATATTGACCAAATCACATACACTTCCCCGTTGGGGCCGGTGCTGATATTGACGCCCTGGCAGTGACTGCCGGCATTCACGGCGCTGCTCACATTTACCGGGGCTGACCAGCTAATGCCGTCATTGGTCGAGCGGGAAAGGGCGATCTGGTAATTGGCAGGTCCGCCGAAATCGGTCCAGGCATTGTAAAGGTGCCCGCTGTAAGGGCTCACCGGGCTGTTGTCGATCCACATATGATTCTTATCCAATAACCCCCCGCCCGCAGCATTGGCTACGTTATGCACGGTGTAGGAAACTCCGTTGTTGGTGGAACGGGCAACCGATTGACCGCCGCTGCCACTGATGGCCCCAATGAAGAAAGTGCCGTTCAACCCGATCAAGGCCACCGGGTCGCCAGAATTGCTGCCGCCGGCCCCCTGCACAATACCACCCCAGCTTTCCCCGCCGTCTTCCGTCTTCAACGCGTTGGCCCCGTATAAACCACTGACAGGATTGGGCGTGGAATTGTTGGAGTTGATCACCAATTGGTTGTTATGAGGGTGGACAAAGACAGAGTTTTCGCTTTGCGTGGTGCTGAAAGGCGCTACCGGGACATCGGGCGAATCTTCCGTAATACTGGTCAGCGCCCGTATCTCGCTGCCGACATACCTGGCCTGTTCCACCGGGATCACAGGGTTCAGCTTCACCAGGCCCTGCTCCGCCAGCTTGCGCCAGTAACGGTTGTTGTCGACACGGGTGTCGACTTTTTTGGCATAATCAGCCTCGTCTTGCCGCCGGGCTTCACTTTGACCATGAACAATGCCTCCGGCCACGATCAGCATCGCCAGTGACAGGGTAAATAATTTTCTCATAAATAGCAATATAAGGGCTATAAAGATAATATGGTTTATTGTTACAAATTAAAATAATTACCGGGCCAGGAAAAGTTTCCCGCCTTTCATTTGATTTCCTGCTATGAAACGGTAAAAATAGATGCCGTTGGTCATGGTGTAACCCGCCGGTGCCCATTGTATCAGGTGGTTTCCCGCACTCAGCATTTCGTCTGTAAGTGTGGCTATCAATCTTCCGGTGAGGTCATATATCTCAAGCTTCACCGGTACGGTCTCAGGCAATGACAGGTTGAACAATACCCTGTCCCTGAATGGATTCGGATATACAACCAGTGAAGGGGCATTTGTCAGAATGTTCCCATCGTTACTCAATCCCGTTGAAATGTCACCGAAGAAAAGCAGGATCCGGTTCACCAGTTCGGTTTTCGTCGATGGATGGTCGCCATCAGCCAGGCCTCCGATCTCGAAACTGGATGCGACGGTCTTATAGCTTCCTTCGTCATGGGCTACCATTCCGTGCAATCCTTCAGGCTTGAGTGTGAAAAGTTCATAAGCGGGCGCAGTGGCAACCAGCACATAATTGTTCAAGGCAAGGATACTGTTAACGTCGAATAACATGCCTTCCGTGAATGTTCCGGGAATACTGTAAACCTTATCGTAAGCATACCAGTTTATATATTCCGTGGTAAGGCTGAACATGGGATGCAGACTGGTTTGCGGATCATGATACCAGGTGGAATGGCCTTCCATGTAGATTTTCCCTCCATTATCCAGGTAATCTTTCAATAATTGGGCTTCATATTCCTGGAGGACATGATTTGAATAGTAGATGCCCAGGCACATAAAGATTGATTTGTATAGACCCAGATCATCCGGAAAGTCGGTCTGGTAATGGGCTGCCAGGTCGATATTTTCAAAGGCCTGATAAATATGCGGGCCGGAGTAGTTGCCTGGATCCAGGTCCAGCACCAGGGCAGCGTATTGCCCAATGATGGTAGAAAAAGCGCCCTGGCCCGATCTGCCATAATCGGCGGTGATATCCACTGTGAAATCGACGGAAATGCCTCCCAGCGTGGATTCATCGGCTGTAACGGTAAAAACGGCCTCGTATATTTCATCGGGATGAAGCGTATCAACTACCTGTGGAGGTGTCAGGACCGTTAACAGATCATTGTCACAGGATAATTCAGTCGTCTTTTGGAAAGCCTGCGAAGTCCCTGCATTATGAATGGTCACATAAATCTCCACCGTTTCACCCGGATCGATTCGGCCATTGTTGTTACCATCCGTATCCACGATCAGGTAACCGGTAAAATCCAGCACCGGTGCGTGGGCGGTGATATAAAACTGACTGGTCCAGAAGGTGGTGTCATCACTCGCCGCGTCGACGAGGAAAAACACCTTATGTGCGTCAGGGATTGAATCGGCGACGGTAAAAGCAAAGCCATCCGTTAACGTCACACTGCTGTTGGCGGGTATGGTGCCGGCATATTCGGTGCTGTCAGTGATCAGCACATAAGGATCGGTTGTCGAGAGGGTAACTGTGACATCCTCCGCATCCACTGTGCCGATATTGGTTACCGTCAGGGAGAGCAGCGGCTCTTCGGCATAATCCATGAGCCCGTTTCCATTCCCGTTGTCGTCGTTGATCTCATATTCCTGGTAGATCACATAAGGGGCGTTTGGGGAAATAACGGGGATGGTTGTTTCGTAACGGAAATGGTTGCGTTTGGTGACAACAAGGTCGACGGTGGCGCCGGGCATTTGCGCGATGATCTCGATTTGCACCGGTTCGCCGGTACCGTCGGCCACGCCGATGATCTCACCGTCGACGGAAAGGGCGATCAGCGAGTTTGTGTCGGCCTGGACAGTATAGGAGGTGGCCCCACCTACCATCACACCGTCGTGCATGACCAGCAAGTCCTGCGGCACTTCGGAGTAAAGGGATGAAAAAGCATCGCCATGGTGATGGAAGAGGTGATATGTAACCACTTTGCTATTGGTGTTATAAGGCCAATTCGACTGTTGCAGAAAGATCTTGCCCGCCGCGTTGCTGAAAGCGGGAAGCAGGCCACGGGGCTCCGGAGTGGAACCGTAGGCAGGCATGAATTCCGGCCACATATTGTCGAAGGCGCCCCAAACGTAAGTATCATTGACAAAGGAATAAGACACCTCCGAGGCCGCGATGATGCCGAGCGCCCTCTTCGGTCGCCGGTGAAACGCTTCGGCGAAACATTCCCCACTGTAATTGTATTTCCCTGTCAGGCAGTTAACGGAATACACAAAGGGAAGATCATCATTATTCAGGCCGTTCATGCTGCTGTTGGAATAAGAGGGTTCGCCCCATCCCAGTTCGTAACCGTGATCACGGTGGAGCAACAGGAAAGACCCGCTGTTAATGGCGTTATTGATATGGGTGGCTGTTCCGCCGTCCCAGTTGCCAAGCGCATTGGGAGATGACGGGATATATCCCAGGCCGTTGGGGCCGAAATAATTCATGATCGTACTGGTATTCGGTGCGGTCGACCAGGGATCTACGCTGGGATTGCCACCATAGATCTCGTTGACGCGAACCGGGTCTTTTCCCAGTTCATTCCGGAAGAATCCCCCCACTACCTCGATACAGATCTGGAACCACCGCTCCGTTTGCCAGCCCAGCGCCGTGATCGGATGATGGTAGAAATCAGAATCTGTGGGCGGATCAGTTTCATGATCGATGAACTTCCGGATCATCGTTTCCAGATGGGTGGCATTCTGCGCCGTCATCCGGGCAAAGACGATATCCGGGAGATGGTTGCCGGTGACATCGGCGTAGATATTATCGGAAGCGCAATAGCTGTTCCAGATCGGAGCGATGACTGTCGAGCCGCTGGCGCCGTGATCTCCCAGGATCAACACCGCCGCGGGGGGGATATCCCAGGTGAGATAGGCGTTGTTGATATAGTTCTCTATCAATACCGCGTTATTCCCGCCGATTTCGGCCGTGGTCACAACCCCGGTGCTGATCCCCTGCCGGTTGCGGAAAACACGGATCGTATCGGCCCAGGCCGTGAACACCGGATCGTCCGGGCAGATGATGAGATACTCATATCCAACCGCCGACCTCTGACCGCCGACCGCCGATCCTTCAGACTTCGTCTTCAGGACAGGCCGCTGACCGCCTATCACCTCCCCATTCACCACAGCATCCTTCAGCAGCGGATCCCACCACCGGCTGCGCAGGCGGTTCTCGCCATAATGTCCGTTGCCGCCCTCAAATACCACCTCCAGCTCAATATTCCGGTAAACGACCAGTTCTTTTGTAACAGGATTGTATTGAAAAGGGGTGATCCCCAGCATCACGACATCAAGGCCGCGGATCTGGTCGGGAGCGGACAATACGATGGGATTTTCAGGGTAAAAGGAATCGGCGGAATAGATATCCTGGTTTTTCGCGTAAAACAGGGGGCCGTCTTCCGTGGTTTTCGGGATGCGGAAGGCCGGCGCCAAATCAATGCCATAATAGGTTTCGGTTTGCATGGCGATGATTTCCAGCCTTGGCGCCGCGCCCTGCGGCATGGCGATGTAACGGCCTGAGCCCGGCAGGTCGGGCGCCCCTTCGTCATTCGGCAGGAAATGCCCGGGCAAGTCTATCTTTTTCAGGTTCTCCCGGTTCACGGAAATATCCGACATCGACCATTCGGCGATGGAATAATGCATCACCACCCTGCCCGGAGCCGCCTCAAGCAGCGTGAACCCCGGATCGCTCCAATGGTCAGAGTAGGTAAAATGTTGTGAAAAAGTGTTGAAAATTAAGAGAATAACACAGAAGAAGGAGAGGATAATCTTAGTCATGAAGAAAATTTTAGTGGACGGAATAAAATGTTTACGCCCCAAAAATAACTAAAAATCTTCAATCCAACTCAACACTCAACACTCAACACTCAACACTCAACACTAGTATTTAGTATTCTTTGACCTCAATCTCCCCATGGATCGCCCGCCAGGCGTTCATAGCCAGGGCTTCCATTTCGTTTTCGCCGGGATAGACAAAGAAGGGGGCGACCCAGCCGGCGTATTCGCGCAGCTTTTCGACGAACCATTTGTCGTAGGCTATCCCGCCGGTAATCAGCACGCCGTCGACCTTTCCTTTGAGCGGCACCGCCATCATGCCGATGAATTTCGACACCTGGTAGGCCATGGCTTCATAGATCAGGGAGGCCTGCTCGTCGCCGTTCTTCACGCGCTGTTCCACCTCGTAGGCGTTGTTGGTGCCGAGGTG
>Ga0114946_10001893_pt1 | contig 14401 bp, 14 predicted proteins | sample WalLakDeSediment_FD_88676 | JGI IMG/M metagenome (GOLD analysis project Ga0114946, IMG submission 88676) | Lake sediment microbial communities from Walker lake, Nevada to study Microbial Dark Matter (Phase II) - Walker Lake 11/02/13 Deep Sediment | ecosystem: Environmental > Aquatic >... | reverse complement strand
GTGGATGCGTCCGTCACCGGGGTTCTCGAAGTATGCCGCGAGTTCGAGTCGGTAGAAGACATACCGGTGGATGTTGATGATGGTGGCCGCTGTCATCGGAGGCGTAGCCGCTTCTACTTGCTCCGTTCCTGTCGCATGGTCAGAATCAGCAGTTCCGCGTTTGCGGTTAGAACTTCGCGGACTGCGTGCTGAAACTGCTTGCCCGCTTCGACGCGTTGCCTGACATCTTCGACCAACGATTTCGGGATGTGCACGACGCGGCGTTTGCCGTCGGATATGAATGCGAGCGTGTAATGCGGGTGGCCTTCTCCGGTGGCGCAATGGCATGTGGGTTTGCCGCAGGTGACCGTGCAGAGGGAGAGCGATCCCGGAAGCAGATCATCGGGGATGGCGAAACGTCGGAGTTGGTCGTGTCTGCGTTTTCGCCAACGAGCGGCATCTGGACCTGCGGATTCGGCATTCATTTTGAATATTTGATGCAAAGCATGCTCTCGCTACGAAAGCGACAAGAGAAGCATATCCGTGTACACGAAAAAACACTCCCAAAGGTCTGTGCGTATTGCTTACCCAGCAGATCGTGACAAAGCATATCCGAAATTGCTGTTGCTCACCGCAAGAAGATTTCCACCGACCGCTGCGCGAAAGCGACGAGCGGACCGAAGTACACCCCGAACACGATATTCGGCACGATGAAAAGAAGTGTGATGAACAGCACAAGCGGACTGAATCGAATTGGGCTTTCGTCACCATCAGCCGGCTCCCGGAGATACATGTTTCTCATGACGCGTGCATAGTAGTACAACGAGATAGCGCTGTTGATCACCGCGATGACAGCTAACCAGATATATTGCGCATCAATGACGGCCGTGAACAGCATCCACTTCCCGATAAAACCCGCAAGCGGCGGCAACCCGACAAGCGAAACGAGAAATACCGACAATCCCGCAGCGATTACCGGCGCACGCTTTCCCAATCCGTTATAATCGTCGATGTGCTCGCTGCCGATGCGGTCCGCTACGACCATGACGACGAAAAAGGCACCGAAATTCATGAAGAAGTAAATGACGAAGTACATCAGCATCGATGCCAATCCCAAATCGCTCATAACGACCAAGCCCATCATGATGTAACCGGCATGCGCAATACTGGAATACGCGAGCATTCGCTTCAGATTGTCCTGCCAGATCGCGACAAGATTGCCAAGCGTCATCGTCAATACCGAGAGAACGGCGATGAGAATGTGCCAGTCGATATAGGGCAGACTAGACCAGCGCCCGACGTCGATGATTGAGTCGAAAAACGTCACATAGAAAAAACGGATCATCACGGCGAATCCGGCTGCTTTACTCGCGACGGATAAAAATGCCGTGACGGTGATCGGCGCGCCTTCATACACATCCGGTGTCCAGAAATGAAATGGAACAGCGGAAATCTTATACCCGAAACCCGCCGTGACCATGATTGTGGCGACTATCAACACGGCGAACGTCATCGCGCTGTGAGCAACTGCACCAGATGCCAAGGCTCCGTGTATAGTCATCAGATCAAAGGCCCCGGTTAATCCGTAGAACAGTGATATCCCGAATAGCATGACACCACTTGACGCACCACCGAATAAAACGTATTTCAACGCAGCCTCACCCGACCGTTTGTGCGTTTTGCTGAATCCCGCCAAGATGTATGAAGTGATGCTTACCAATTCAATCGAGATGTATATCATCAGCAGATTGAACGAGCCGCTCATCAACACCAAGCCGAATGTCATCGCAGCAATGAAGCAGTAGAATTCTCCAACGCTGCGTTGCTTTCGCAACTCGGCGGATTGCATGGAGAATACGATCACCACCATGCCTGAAGCGAGAATCAGATACTTGAAAAACAGGGAGAACGGATCGATGACGTACATCGTTCCGAATACCATTCGGGGCGAGGAATCAGCGAAAGGTAATTGGAGCATTGTCAGTACGAAACCGACGAGAACGACGATGCCCGTCCCCATACCGTTGGACGTCTTCCCTCGTCTGCCCAATACCATTTCCACTATGACCGACACGATGAAGGTGAGCGACAGTGTGATTTCAGGCCAGATCAGCGGAATGCTGTTGAAAATATTTTCGATCATGAGTTTTGTACCTGATCCTGTCTCATTTCGAGGCTACTCAGAATGCACCGAACAACACCGGTGCGACGCCGGCATGTACTAATTCTACGAGATGTCCGAGCGACGTGGACATCCAATTCAACGCCGGAGATGGATACACCCCCAACGCAATGATGATTATCGCCAGTGGTAACAGTGTGACTATTTCACGGCCAGTCACGTCGGGCAACGCATCGTTCCACTTCTCCGGAAGTGTACCCATGAACACGCGCTGAAACGTCCACAACATGTAGCCAGCACCCAGAACGATACCCAATGTCGAGAGAATCGTCCATAGCTTGTTCGTCTGGAATGCACCCAGGAATACGAATGCTTCGCTGACGAAACCGCTCATCGACGGCAAACCGATAGCTGCGAAAAATGCTATCACGGTGAAAAACGAATACAGAGGCATTTTGTTATACACACCACCGAATTCGTTGAGCCCGCGTGTGTGCGTGCGATCATAGAGTACGCCGACCAGAAGAAACAGCATCGCAGTGATCGTACCATGATTGAACATCTGAAACACCGCACCCGTCATACCTTGTACATTCAGCGCTGCCATTCCCAGCAACACGTAGCCCATGTGCGAAATCGAAGAATACGCGATAAGTTTCTTGAAATCCGTTTGCGCCATCGCGCACAACGCTCCGTAGACGATGTTCACGAAAGCGAGAATCATCATCGGCAGTTGAAAATACAAGGTCATTTCCGGAAATATCGGGAAGCTGATGCGCAGCAACCCGTAGGTTCCCATTTTCAACAATACCCCGGCCAGTATGACGGAAATAGCCGTCGGAGCCTCGACATGTGCGTCGGGTAGCCAGGTGTGAAAAGGAAAGATCGGTACTTTGATGGCAAAACCGATGAATAATGCCACGAATGCCAACATGCGTGCCGTACTGCCGACAGTGGCGAATATCCCCTGAGATACGTTCGCTGGATCAGTCATTAATATCATGTTGAACGTGTGTATTCCGGTCTCGGGATTCACCGTACTGAAATACAAGCCTATCATGACCAGAAGCAAAAGCACGGACCCCGCCAGCGTGTAGAGGAAGAACTTGATCGCCGCATATTCGCGCCGCGGACCTCCCCAGATACCTATCAGGAAGTACATCGGCAACAGCATCAATTCCCAAAACACGTAGAAGAGGAACATGTCCAGAGCGCAAAACACGCCGATCATTCCTGTATCCAAGAGCAGGAACATGGCAAAGTACCCCTTCACCGATTTGGTGATGCTGAATGACGAAAACGTCGCCAAAAAGCATATTAGTGCGGTCAGCAACACCATCGGCATGGACAAGCCATCGATGCCCAGAAAATACTCGATGCGTATCTCACCGAACCACGGCGTCTCGGGTACGACAATCCACGGCAAGCGCTCGACGAATTGCATACCCGCTATGCTGTTTATTCCAGCCATGCCGTTGTCGAACCACGCCCATATCAACAAGGCGAGCAGAACTTGGACGCCGGTAACAATAGCGGCCGTGGTTTGAATCGCACGCGTTCGCTCCTTCGGCAACAGCAACACGACGATCATGCCAAGTATTGGCAGAAATGTGATCAGTGTCAGGATGGGGAATTGCATCAATCCTCCAACGGAAACTCGTAGTATGAATCGTTCTCAGTGTTCAGCATCAGAAAAAAGCAAATATTAGCACGACGACACCAGCCAGAATCCACGCAATATACGTTTGAATTCTGCCGCTCTGCGTCTTCTTCAACACGATACCGCCAAATCCGACCATGTATGCGCTCAGATTGACCAAGCCATCAACAACCCATTTGTCGAAGAAGCCGCTAACCCGCGACTGCCACTCCGTGATCGTAGCCGCTCCATTGACTATACCGTCAACTATCGTCGAATCAAACCATGCCATCGACTTCGATACGGCATGGACAAAAGGTACAACTATCCATTTTTCGTATATTTCGTCAAAATACCATTTGTTCATCAGAAAATCGTACAATCGCCTATACCGTTTGGCTAAGCGTTTCGTGTCTATCACCTTCATGTGATAGACGAGGAAGGCAAGGAGAATGCCGAGCGTGGCCACGAGCAGCGATGTGATCATCGCCGGGAGATGTGATTTATGTACCGCAACCTCTAGTGCCTCCTGCGTTGTTTTCTCAGCCAGCAACGAACTGTACGTATCAACAATGCCCGGTTCATCCCAACGCGGCGACGTGAACGCATGCTCCATCACGGGAAAGTTGTACCACTTTCCGCCAGTCACCGTCACCGGTGTATGGATGGATTGTTCGAACCAACCGGTGAAACCCGAGAAGGGGTTCCAAGAATAGAAGAACCACAGTGACAAGACGGCAAGGACGATGAGGGGGATTTTCATCGTATAAGGAGATTCGCGAATATGCTCATGCACGTCCGCACGTTTTGCGTCACCGAGAAATGTCAGAAACAACAGACGGAACATGTAAAACGCCGTCAGCGTGGCGACCGTGAAGCCAACCCAGGGAATGGCTGTGGCAAGACTGCCGTTCAAGCTGCCGAACGCCCAAGCTGCTGCAAGTATCTCATCCTTGCTGAGAAAACCGGAAAAAAGCGGCGCTCCGGATATAGCTAATGTGGCAACGAGAAATGTCGCAAACGTCACAGGCATTTTTCGAATAAGCCCACCCATGTTGCGTATGTCCTGCGCGTCCGTATCGTGATCATGCAGGCGATGCAGACTGTTGTGCATGGCATGGATGACGGAACCCGAGCCCAGAAACAAACATGCCTTGAACATCGCGTGGGTGACCAAATGGAAAAACCCCGCTGTGTACGCACCCACACCCAATGCCATGATCATGTACCCCAATTGACTGATCGTGGAATAGGCGAGCACTTTCTTGATGTCGTATTGGACAATAGCTATCGTTGCGGCAACGAATGCCGTCGTAGTTCCAACGACGGCTATGACAAGCAACGCATCACCGGTCAGCATCGGAAATACACGAGCAACGAGGTACACACCGGCGGCGACCATTGTCGCAGCGTGAATCAACGCACTGACAGGCGTCGGACCTTCCATCGCATCCGGCAACCATGTATGCAAGGGCACTTGTGCACTTTTACCGACTGCACCCAGAAAAATCAGTATGCCGGCTGCGGTCAGCCAAGCATCGGAAGCGAATGGAAGCTGCCCCAGCGATATCGCTGCGAAAATCTCGTCGAAACGAAATGTCCCGTACCCGGCGAATATCACGAGTATACCAATCCACATGCCGATATCGCCTACGCGATTGACAAGAAACGCCTTCGTGCCTGCGTAAGCGGGTTTCGGCTTCTCGTACCAAAAGCCGATGAGTAAATACGAACTCAATCCCACCAGCTCCCAGGATGCGTACATCATCAATAGATTGTTCGTGACGACGATTCCGAGCATGGAAAATGCAAAGAGACCAAGATAGGCGAAGTACCGACAGTATTTAGCATCCCCACGCATGTAACCGATCGAGAACAAATGCACGAGCGCAGTGATGAGCATGACCACCACAAGCATGATGGCAACGAGATTGTCAATCATGATGCCAAGTTCGATTCGCAGAGGCACTTCGGTATCGAGAATGCTCATCGTCGAATTGAAATCGACCCACTGGAATGTCAGTTGCATTGGCTCCACTGGGAAACCGGGGATGGCATCAGCTACTGGCCGATTCAACACCACGATGAGGAGGAGAAGCGAAAGACCCAAACCGAGGAACATCAGTCCCGTCGCGATGGTGTCACCCTGCCGCGGCAGACGCCTGCCGACCGCCAGCAGCAGTATGAACGATGCCAGCGGAATGAACAGGATGATCAATGTTAGGATGAGCAGTGCGTTCTCTGTCATGGCTGTCGCTGTGTTCTGTTATCCGTGCTTGGTCTCATTTCGCGTTCACTCAACGCGGAGTACTGAAATATCGACACGATCGGGGCCTCCGTGTGCTGCAACGCCTTTCGTGGTCAATCGTTCTGATCCGATTCCCTTCCTCGACAAATAGACGGATATCGATTCGGCACGCAATTCGGCCAAACGCCGTATCATGTCGGAACTGCCTCGCCCCCGAGTCGTCACGAGAATTTCGACAGCTACTCCGGGATTGTCTTTGAGTAACTGGAGCAACGGGGCTAGCGCATCGAAAGAAGCTTGCGTCAATACCGGAGAATCCGGTACGAAATGTACGCCCGGGACGGGAAGCGTCATCGAAACATGTAGCGGGGCCATCGTCAGTGGTATGACGTCTGGACAGCCATCATCGTCTCGATAGTTGTTGAAAGTTTCCTTCTCATTCGGGCAATCGTCCTCTCCGTCTATAATACCATCACCGTCGGTGTCGGGATTCAGCGGATCGGTGCCGTACACCAGCACTTCGTCTCCATCGGAAAGTCCGTCACCATCTGTATCGGGGTTGAGCGGATCGGTACCGTACACCAGCACTTCGTCTCCATCGGAAAGTCCGTCACCATCCGTGTCGGGGTTGAGCGGATCGGTCCCGAGTTCGATTTCGCGCTTGTCATCCAGCCCGTCCCGATCCGTATCAGGATGTCGGGGGTCTGTCTTGTAAATGAAAATCTCTTCATAGTCACTCAAGCCGTTCGCATCGGTATCGGCTCGCAGCGGTGATGTCCGGTATACATGCACCTCGTCACCGTCGCTAATCCCGTCCTTGTCGGTATCCGGATCGAAGGGATCTGTTCCATGCATCATCTCTTCGCCATCCGACAATCCGTCTCCATCGGTATCCGGATTGAGCGGATCAGTCCCCTTGGCGATTTCTTCTGCATCTGTTAAACCGTCACCATCCGTATCAGTTTTCAGAGGATCGGTTCCGTAAATCATGATTTCTTCATAATCCGTCAGGCCGTCACCGTCTGTATCCGGGTTGAGCGGGTCAGTACCAATTTTTTGCTCGTACGCATCGGTCAAACCATCGCCGTCGCGGTCGCTGTGACCGAACAGATACACCTGTATTCCAAACGTTGCGCTTCCCCAAGAGTCCGGATTGCTGGTTGATTTCGTTCTGTCCACCCGGCCCACAGAGTTGAAATGCTCCTGCACGACGGCACCGAAACCGTCCATCATGTCATTCCCTCTGCCAAGAAGAAAACGATAGCTGACATCCAGATTCAACGCGACGTATTCGCTGAGCATAATGTCGAAACCAAAACCCACTGGAATGATTGGCAGAGTGTTCGCATCAGCCGGAATGGTCGACCGCCCGGATACAACGCCCTGATCAGTATCCACATAGAAGGGATGATCGCCGAAACTTACGTTCAACAGCGGCCGCCCATCGTCCAAGCGACGCTCGGCATTCGAATTCACGTAGCGCATCAAACCACATCCAACGGACACATACGTGTTAAGCATTGACCGCGGAAAAAAGTTGAAAAGAACACGCGCTTCGGCGAAGGTCAACTTATCAGTCTCGAATACATGATTGCGGAATGCCGGATCCCCCGCGATCGCGGAAAAATTCTCGGGGTAATCACTCAATCCGAGCAAACGCGGGTCCCTGTAGAATTGCCTTGTGTACGCGTCCCGGAATTCATCTCGAAGACGACGATTGTACACGTAATTACCGAATCCGCCGTCAATTTGCACTGCTACTTCCTCGATAATCATGTATTTCATGTAAAAATGCGTCGTGCCACCGAAATTCTGATCCGTGAATTCGCCGAAATACTTCGTCAACCCGCCACCAGCGCCGATGATGAGCATTCCGTGCGGACTCCAAGCATACGTGATTTTTTGCGCGGAAACGATGTTCGACAGCAGAAGCGTCCACAATGCAAGCGCCGGTAGAAACGTGTATGTTCGCGTGTTTCTCATTCCTTGAGCGCATTTATTCTATCGGCCTCGACGGTATTGCTTGTTTTAAATATGTGTAGCACTATTGCCAGCGCAACTGCGGCTTCGGCCGCTGCCAGAACAATGACGAACAATGCGGCCACATGTCCGTCAAGTCTGAATCCCTGGAAACGGGAGAATGCCACGAAGTTCAGATTCGCCGCGTTGAGTATTAATTCGATACCCATGAGCATCAGTATGGCGTTGCGTCGAATTGTCAGGGCAAGTATTCCCAAGCAGAACAGAATGGCACTGACGACCAAGAAATGAGGCAATCCGATGTCAAACATGCTTTTCCACCTCCGAACGTCTGGCAATAAGCGCAGCTCCCATTATGGCTACCAGTAGAAGAATTCCAATCACTTCGAACGGCATGATGTAGGTTGTGACGAGCATTTCGCCAATTTCCATTGTGGTTCCGTCAATCTCAGGAATACCGTCAACTACTGACCAATCGGTACGAGTGAAGAGTTGAATGAACAATGCCAACGTTACGCTCACGATGATAAGCGCCGGCAGAGTTTTCAGGGTTCCCGTGTCCACTTCGATATTCGTTGCATTTCGCGTCAGCATGACGCCAAAGACCAGCAGCACCAGAATACCTCCGACATACACCATGATTTGCACCACGGCCAGAAAATCCGCACTCAGCAATACATACAACCCAGCAACACCAAGAAAGGTGAACAGCAACGAAAATGCTGCGTAAATGATGCTGCGGGCAAACACGACGACGAAGGCCGACAACACTGTCAAAGCGGCGAAAACGTAAAAGAGAATTGCGTAGTCCATGTGTATGAATCCGAAATAACGTCTGTAGTGTTACTCAGTTGTGCCGCGCGACGCCGCTTCCTCGCTCGCCCGCTTCCGTTTGGCCTCGGCTTCCAGCTTTTTCTTTTCTTCCTGTTCACGACGGAATTTCTCCGCATTGGCTTTCTTCTCGGCTGCTTGCTCCGGTGACAACGTCGCGAATTGGTATATCAAATCCTCGCGTTTGTATTCCGAAAATTCAAATACATCGGTCATCGTGATACACTCGGTCGGACATGGTGGAACACAAAGGCCGCAGTAACAACATTTCGCGATGTCAATGTCGAATTGCATCACCCACAAACGTTTGCGATTGCCTGTCGAGGTTTCGCCCAAATCCTCGTCGGGCAGTGCTTTTGCAGTTTCTATGGTGATACAATTAACAGGACAAGCTTTCGCGCAAAGGTCGCAACCGATGCAATCATCCATGTTGACGTACAAGCGATTGCGCACACGCTCGGGTAACTCGCGCTTCACCGTCGGATACTGAATCGTCACTTTCTTTTTGAACATGTGCGACCAAGTGATGCGCATACCAATCAGCGCTGTAACGAGTCCGTCATAGATATCTTTGAAATAGCCGCTCATGTGCTCCAGCCTTTGCCTTACTTGAGAACGATGACGAGAAAACCCACGATCAATGCGATGCCGAAAGAAAACGGAATCAGTACCTTCCAGCACATGTACATGAGCTGATCGACGCGTAGCCGAGGTAAGGTCCAGCGCAACCATATCATCACGAAAACGAAAAACAGACCTTTGAACGCCAGCCACCCGAATTGTTCCAGCGGTACAAGCCACGAGATGTTCAGGAAATCACCTGCATACACACCGAACGGTGATTGCCAACCACCGAAGAACAACACTGCCGCCACGGCGGAAAGGAGAAACATGTTCGCGTACTCGGACATGAAGAACATCGCGAACTTCATTCCACTATACTCAGTGTGGTACCCCGAGACAAGTTCGGACTCCGCTTCAGGAATATCGAAGGGCGTACGGTTGGATTCCGCGAGTGCGGAGAGATAGTATATCACGAATGTGGCTAAAAACAACGGCAGAAACACCAGATTCGCCCATGAAGCACTAAGCACCGTGCCGCTTGCGAGTTCTACCTCGCCCTTTGGTCCGCCGAACACCATCCAGTTCCATATCGGTCCAGCCTGTGCAGTAACAATATCCTGCATGCTGAGACTGCCGATGAACATCACAACGATAACGAAAGCCATTGCTGCTGGGACCTCGTAACTGACAATCTGGGCCACGGACCGCATTGCGCCGAGAAGACTGTATTTATTATGCGAAGCCCATCCAGCCATCATTATCGCAACGACATTGATCGACCCAATAGCGAGAAGGTAGAACAAACCGAGATTCAGATCGGCCCCGATGTACTGACTACTGAAAGGAATCACCGCGAATGCGGCATAGGCAGCCATGAAAGAGAGAAACGGCGCAAGATTGAATAATATCTTGTCCGATTTTGCGGGTGTGATGTCTTCTTTCTGCAGAAGCTTCAACACATCCGCAATCGGCTGAATAATGCCCCACGGACCCGTGCGCATGGGGCCGAGTCGGTCCTGCATCCAAGCGGAGATTTTCACCTCGCCGAGAATCGCCAGCAACGCGTAGCCCAGCAGAAAAAGTAGCGGCAATGCGCAGTAGATGATGAGAGTCAGGTAATTGTCGCCGAACAGGGATTGGAGTAAGGATTCCATGTGTGCCAGTCGATCAGGTGTTGCGATTGTTAGCGGTCCACTTCGCCTAGAACAATATCGATACTGCCGAGAATTGCTGTCATATCAGCGATCAGATGCCCACGGGAAATCTCGTCGATCACCGAGAGATTCACGAAACAGGGTCCGCGTGCCTTGACGCGGAACGGATTGACCGTACCGTCACTGATGACGTAATACCCGAGTTCGCCCCGGGGATTTTCGACACGCGTATATATTTCTCCTTTCGGAGGCCGTATTTTTTTCGGGATGGCTTCGCTAATATCGCCTTGTGGAAAGCTCTCCAGTGCCTGCTCGATGATGCGGCAGCTCTGTTCCATTTCCCACATGCGAACCATGTGCCTGTTCCAACTGTCACCCAGTGTACCTACCTCATTCGTGCCGACAACCACTTCCCAGTCGAAACGGTCGTAAATGGAATACGCGTCGTCGCGTCGGAGGTCGAAATCCACGCCCGATCCACGTAGCATGGGGCCGGAACATCCATAATTTATTGCAACATCGGCAGGCAACACGCCGACATTGACAGTGCGTTCGATGAAAATCTTGTTGTAATTGAGCAAGTTATCGAGTTCCGTCAAGGTGGGACGGAAGTGCTTGATGAACGCCGCTGTCTCTCTCTCGAATCCATCGTGCACGTCGTGCGACAGCCCTCCGACCCAAAAATAGTTGTACAGCAATCGCGCGCCACATGTGCGTTCGAAAATGTCGAGAATATACTCTCGGTCGCGAAAACAATACAGGAAAGGGGTGAACGCACCTATGTCCATGCCGAAGGTGCCGACAGCGACGAGATGCGAGGCTATGCGCTGCAACTCCGCCATAATTACACGAATGTATTCTACGCGTTCCGGTACCTGTATACCCATAAGGGTTTCGATTGCGAGGACGAATCCGTGATTGTTGTTCATCGACGCAAGGTAGTCCATACGATCAGTGTACGGAATGACTTGCGGATACGTCATCGCCTCGGCATGTTTTTCGAAACAGCGATGGAGATACCCCATGTGCGGAATGACTTTGAGAATAATCTCGCCGTCAAGAACCAGTTCGAGCCGTAATACACCGTGTGTGGCAGGATGTTGGGGCCCCATGTTGAGTACGATTTCGTCTGTACGGAGTCTTCCGGATTCAATACCAGCCCGAAGAGATTCAAGTGTTTCGTTCATGGAGTGCCGTGTTCAGTAAGGAACTTTCATGCCGTTGTAGAATTCGGGAACTTCGTAATCCTTCCGCAATGGATGGCCTTCCCAGTCGTCCGGAAGCAATATCCGGCGCAGGTCCGGATGACCATCGAAACGCATACCGACAAGATCAAAGGCTTCGCGCTCATGCCAATCCGCCGTCCGCCATACACGCGAAACCGTCGGCAATACAGCGTCGTCGATAGGAACGATAACCTTGACGGTAAGCTTGTGTCTATGCTTCATGCTGTCGAGATGGTACACGACGCCGAGCGTTCCGTCGCTATAATCCACTCCGCTCAGGCACATCAACACATCGAAGAGGAGCGACTCATCGTCACGCAATTGCATGGCGATAGTTCTGATCGCTTCAACGGGTACGATAATACAAGGCACATCCTCGTCGAGAAGAATATCGTATTCCGGAAACAATGCCTGTACATGCGTATGTATTTCAAGAGCTGTCATACCAAATCGCCCCGGCCATGATGGATGTGTGAAAAGTGGCAATGGGCAATCCCCGTCATGCCACATCTCCCTCGTGATTCACAAGCGAAAAATCACGCACCTTTTCCTGCAAGCGCATCCAGCCTTCCAATAGCGCCTCTGGGCGTGGGGGGCACCCGGGAATGTACACATCAACAGGAATAACGCGGTCCACGCCTTTCAGCACGTGATAGCCGTGCTCCCAGTACGGCCCGCCACAATTCGAGCAACTACCCATTGACACCACGTACCGTGGTTCAGCCATCTGTTCGTACAGTCGTTTTACGCGCGATGCCATTTTCAGCGTCACCGTTCCGGCTACAATCATCACGTCGCACTGCCTCGGACTCGGTCTCGGCAGCACACCGAAACGCATGATATCGTTATGAGAGGCGCTTGCGGCCATCATTTCGATCGCACAGCAAGCGAGACCAAAAGACATCTGCCAAAGCGAGCAGAGACGCGCCCAATTGAGAACTCCTTCAACGGAGGTGATCACTATATTGCTGTCTTCGAATTGCTTGCTGAGAAGTCCCACGGGTTTGTTTCCTTTCAGGGATTAGTCCGTCGATGCCGCAGCACGGGGATGCGTTTCACTCGTGCCGCGCAAGGGCAGCCGTTCGACGATATCGTCCAATTTCGGGATGTGCGGTTCGGGACGCACCCATTCGAGATCGCCTTTCGCCCAGAGATAGAAATCGGCAAGAAATAATATCGCGATGAACAATGCACCGGCGACATACGCATACATACCGAGGTGTTGGTAGATAAGTGCCCAAGGGAAGAGTAAAGCGAGTTCCACGTCGAACAAAATGAAAATCAACGCAACCACGTAAAAACGGATGTTGAATTTCATCCACTGAGGACCGATAGGATCCTCGCCGCATTCATAGGGAAGAAGTTTTTCTGGTGTCGGGTTGTGTGGACGGATTATTTTCGCTACAAGCAAACCGCCTGCAACGAACACCAGCCCGAGGATAATGAAGATCAGGGCCTTACCAAACTCTGTCAGCATACGTCAATGAGTGGTTGTTGTATGAAACAACAAAGCGTCGTCAAGCTACAGAAAAAATGAGACAAAGTCAAAAGCTGCCAGTGATCCATTCCGATCTAATCCAATTTACATCGACATTTTCGCGTTGCCGAACATTTCTGCCGCTGCATGTGGTTGCGCACCGTTGAAGGGCGGATAATCATTGACGAGCAACAATGCGTATGCAAAAACTCGCGATACGTAAATCAGGTAGCCACGCATCCAGCCATATTGACGCTCCGTCATTCGACCCAGCAACAACACCGTCGCAAACGTCACAACATAGCACAAGAAAAAAACGACACTGTAACCGATGGTGAAAAGCACATGCGGAAGCAGCAACAAGGGACGCAACAGTACACCGAATCTCGATATCTCGGCTGAATACACCACTACCACCCGTACATCCTGACGCTGTGCAGCGGAAGCGACAAATGGCGGATACGTATCAGTGAGTAACAGTGTATACGCTCCGTATGTCGTTATAAAAACGAAGTAGCGTTCCAGCACGTTCCACAGCGCACGCGGATGCCGCCCAGTCACGAGCGTAACAATGCACGAGGTCAGGTACACGAATGTCGAGGCGATTGCATACACCGTGCCCCAGATATACAAGGGTACGAGCAGCACCGGGCGCAACAACAGTAGCAATCGCGAATTACGTTCTTGGTGTGATAATTGTAAAACCGCCGGGTACATTGGCCTCGTTTCTTTTGCCGGAAACACCGACTTCGACATCGAATAGAAGCACAGTTTGTGCCGTACACATGTTACGCAATTGAAGTCTAAGAAGAAAGAATGCTCTCGGATGCTGTTGATTACGTGCGCGTTTGCTCCCTCCGAGCTGTGCGGTTGCGTTTTCGCTGATCGGCACTTTCAGTTAGAAGCAGAGAGCAGAGAGCGGAGAGCAGTGCGGTGATAATCGTTATATCCGCGCGAAAGATGCTGCTCCGGCAAATGAGCACCACGCAAGCCGAACAGCAGACCTCTCGCTTGTACCGACCCCACGCTCTCTGCTCTCTGCTCTCTGCTCTGCTCTCCACTTTCCGCCCCTTGCTCCCAACGCATCACACGCTTGAGTGCATACGTCCTGAGCCGTACATTGCTAATGATGTACGTGCTTTATTTGCATCACCTGAGTTTTTACTTTATTTTCTGGCTGT
>Ga0114946_10001892_pt1 | contig 14407 bp, 11 predicted proteins | sample WalLakDeSediment_FD_88676 | JGI IMG/M metagenome (GOLD analysis project Ga0114946, IMG submission 88676) | Lake sediment microbial communities from Walker lake, Nevada to study Microbial Dark Matter (Phase II) - Walker Lake 11/02/13 Deep Sediment | ecosystem: Environmental > Aquatic >... | reverse complement strand
ATCTTCCGGGTGCCCGTTAACAGTTAAGGGCCTCTTTTTTTATTCTCAATCAATGTGTTGGCGCTATTAGCTACTATTTTTAGATCGTTTTGAGGCCAGCTGGGCGCAGCTTGAGCGCCCCTGGGCACTCCAATCATAGCTCGGAGGTGCTCGCCAAACCCGGGGCACTCCAAAGCCTTAGTCAAATCATCCGTGGAAACGGGGTAGAACCCGAGCGAGCCGGGCCTGCTATCCTTCGCCGCATTGATCCTTCGCAATAGAGCGAAGCCAGACCTTCCGGAGCACCCCATGAACATCCAGCGCCACTTCATTCCGGCGATTCTCGTCCTGTCCGCCGCTCTGCTCGCCGGCTGCGCCGGCAGTGCGCCGAAAACGGAATGGGACGGCCTCATCAGGCAGCCCGGCACGCGGCTCGACGCCGTGTTCGTGCGGCCCGACACGGAGGGCGAGATCGCCGCCTTCCGCAGCGTCATGCTCGATCCCGTTTCGGTCAGCTTCGCCCGTGACTTCGACCCGAACCGCGGCACACGAAGCTTGATGCGCCAGGTCAATGCCGACGACCTGATCGCGATCCAGGAGAACCTCGCGATCCTTTTCCGCGATGTCTTCCGTGAAGAACTGGCGGCCGGGGGATACGAGCTCGTCGAGACGCCGGGGCCGGACACGCTCCGCGTCACTGCGGCAATCGTGGACCTGTTCATCAGCGCGCCGGATACCGCAATGGGCACGATGCGTACTTACACGGCGAGCGCCGGGCGCATGACCTTGGTAATGGAATTGCGCGATTCCGTCAGCGGCGAACTGCTGGCGCGGGCGGTCGACAGGCGTATCAGCCGGGGCGCCAGTGCCTGGACGATCAGCAACCGGATGACCAACACCGCCGAAGCGAGACACGCATTCCGCACCTGGGCCGCAGCCCTGCGGCAGGGTCTCGACGAGCTGGCTCAGCGGATCGGTTGAGACCGGGGCATTCCACACGCGGCTGCAAACGTTTCGGCCATCGGTGGTTATGATCGCGCCAGTACTGTTGGCGCAACCTACTGGTAAAAAGCCACTACATTCCTAACGATTAGACGCTGCCGGATCACATAATGCCGGATCCCTAGCCGCCGCTGCGCAGCTCGGCTACCTGGATGCGGTCCTCGACGAAGCGCTGCCACTCGCGCGCCTGGCGACGAGTATTGGCATCGTATTCCTGCGCCTGCTGGAACGCCTGGCGCGACTCGCGCAGGTTGCCCAACTCCATCGCGGCAATGCCGATCATCAGCCAAGCCCCGCCGGGGTTGCTCACATTGCCGAGTTCCAGCGCCTGGCGGGCCGCATCAATGGTCGGCTGCCACTGGTTTTGCTCCAGCATCAGGCGGGACTTCTGGATGAACAGGTCGCCTTCCCCGGTCATGGGCGCGAGCCGGTCGATCACCCGGCCAGCGCGATCGTACTCCCTCGCGCCCGTCCACGCCTGCAGCAGCAGCCGCAGGTTCGGAGCGGTCGGCTCGACCTTGCCCTGCTCGATCGCGCGATCAAGAATCTGGCCGGCCTGGAACGGCAGCTCCACGTATATACTCATGCGCGCCAGGTTCAGGATCTTGGCCTGGTCCGTCACGAGGCCGCCGTTATAGGCCGCCATCAGCGCGGCCAGTGCATCGACGTCCTGGTTCATTTCCTGGTGCGCGCCGGCCATCATCTCCCAGTAGCGCAGCTTGTCCGGCCAGCGAGCCACCAGCACCTTCAGCACCTCGAGCGCGGCGCGATAGTCCTTGAGCTCGAAATGAATGGCGAGCTCCAGCTGGTACCAGCTCTCGAGCGCCTTCGCGCCCGCTCCCTGGATGGCGCCGCGCACCCATGGCAGGGCGTCGCGGTAGCGCTGCAGCTGGGCGTAATTCTGGCCCATCATGATGCGGTCTTCCGGCGTCGGCTCCGCCTGGTAACGCAGGTACTGGTTCATCATGTTGATGGACTTCTGCCACTCCTCGCGCGACGCGTAGAGCTGGGCCAGCGCCCGCATCATGCTGAAGTGGGCACTGTTCGGCAGTGAGTCGAGCTCGATGGCGCGCTCGAAGCGCGCCACCGCATCGTTGACCCGGTCGAGCCCGATCAGCACGTAGCCGTAGATCTGCTCGCCCATGGCGCGCTCGTAATCGTTCAGGTCCGAGCCGGCCAGGTAGCTCTGCACGGCCGTCAGCGCTTCCTGGTACTTGCTCTCCGTGTACAGGGCGGTCAGCGCGTCGAAACGGCGGAACGCGCGTTCCCCCATCATGATAGCGGGATCGCGGCGCTCGAGCTCCGCACGCGGTTGCTGCTGCGCGGCCGCCGGCGGCACGGCCCCGGCCAGCATCACCGCAGCGACGAGCGTTGCAAGAACGAGGTTAGTGCGACGACTGTCGAAAATCATTACTGCCCACCCTGGTCGAGCTTGAACTCGATCACCTGTTCGGCCTCGCGCGACACGGCCTGGCCGTCCACGATGCGCGGCCGGAACTTCCAGCGGAGGATCGCGCGCGTGGCCTCGCGATCAAACACTCGGCGCGGATCCGACTCCACCACCACGGGATTGGCCACCGAGCCGTCGGGCAGGATGGTGAACTTGACGCGCACCCAGCCCTCCAGGCCACGAAGCAGCGCATCGCGCGGATACGCCGGCTCGATGCGCACGATCGGGATGATGTCGCCATCGCCGCCCACCTGGCCGGATTGCCATGCCGCGGCCACCACCGGCCCGCCGGTGAAGCCCACGGAAATATCCGGCGTCTCGATATCCAGCGTCTGCCTGACCACCTGCTGCGGCGCCTGCGTCTGCAGCTGCGGCGGCGGCGGCGGCTTGTCGGGCGGCGGTGGCTTGCGCGGCACCTGGCGCTCGCGAGTCTGCACGATCTCGTCCGCCCGCACCCGGACGAATTCGATCATGCGGCCGGCGTCGTCGGGCCTCTGGAAGCCGTCACGCCCGCCGATCAGTCCGTGCATCAGCAGGAACAGGAGCAGCGCCACGATAGTGCCGGCGACCACGGCTATAAGAAATCGCATCAGCCTCCCCCCGCCGGCTGCGCCGCCACCGAGATATTGAGGATCCCGCCGAGCCGAATCTGGTCCATCAGGTCGATCAGGATGCCTGTCTCGGAGCGCTCATCAGCAATGATCACCACGGTGCTTTCCGGACTCTCGTTGCGTGCCTGCTCGACCATCTGTCGCACGGCGCCCAGCTCGACCGGCTTCTTGTCCATCCAGATCTGTCCGGTGACGGAGATCCCGATCAGGATGTTGCCGCGATCCTGCCGCGCCGCGGTGATGGCTTCCGGGCGCTGCGGATCGATGCCCGTCTCGCGGATAAAGGACGTCGTGACGATGAAGAAAATCAGCATGATAAAGACGATATCCAACATCGGGGTGATGTTGATCTCGGTCTCCTCTTCGCGCGTCGCGTGCCGTCTAGCCATGTAGATGAGAGTCCTGGTCGTTGCCTAAAGTTTCGCGGTACTCGTCACTCAGCGCCCGGCCATCGCCGCGATCGAGACCGATTGCGCACCGGCCATCCGGGCCTGGTCGATGACCCGGACCATCAGCCCGGAGTCGGCCGTACGGCTGGCGATGATCACCACGGGCGTGGCTTGCCCCTTGGTCGCGAGCTCGCCCTCGACGTTAGCGCGCACCGCGCGGATATCCACCGGTCGGCCGTTGATATCGATCATCCCCGTGGACTCGATACGGATGGCGATGACCTCCGAGATCTTTTTTTCTTCCTGCGGCTCGTTGGACGGACGGTTCAGCTCCAGCCCGACCTCCTTCACAAAGGAGGTAGTGACGATGAAAAAAATCAGCATAATGAAGACGATGTCCAACATCGGCGTGATGTTGATCTCGGCTTCATCCTCGCTCCTGGCGATCCTGCGTCTCATGCGAGCTCAATCCTCGTTAGTGCCGGACCAGGAGGCCTTCGACACGGTCGACTTCCATGCGGGCCCTCTTTTCGAGCCAGGCGGCGAAGTACAGGCCCGACAAGGCGGCGACCAGCCCCGCCATCGTCGGGATGGTCGCCTTGGACACGCCCGCCGCCATCAGTCTCGCGTTGCCCGTGCCCGCGAAGGCCATGACGTCGAACACCGTGATCATGCCGGTCACGGTGCCGAGCAGCCCGAGCAGCGGCAAGACCGCCATCAGCGTCTTGATCATCAACAGGAAACGGCGGCTCTCCAGCGTCACCTCGGAAATCATCCCGGAGCGGATCTGGTGGGCGTGCCACGAGGTCGTGTCCGCCCGCTCGTCCCACATCGCCTTGACCGCGTCGATGCGTTTCGGCAGCAGGAAATAGAAGAACCAGATGCGCTCGACGATGAACGTCCACATCAGCACCGTAACGAAGAGAATGCCATACAGGACATTCCCGCCCGCTTCGAAGAAGTCGCGGATCGATACGAATGCATCGATGAACGGGTTCATCTGCCGGCTTCCGACTGCCTGGCAACGATGCCCGCGCTCTGGCCTTCGAGCACCTCGATCAACGACTTGCTGCGGCTCGCCACCACGCTGTGCAACAGCACCAGCGGGATCGCCACCGTCAGGCCGAGCACCGTGGTAACCAGCGCCTGCGAAATGCCGCCCGCCATCAGCTTGGGATCGCCGGTGCCGAACAGGGTGATTGCCTGGAAGGTCGCGATCATGCCGGTGACGGTGCCAAGCAGTCCAAGCAGCGGCGCGACCGCGGCGATGACCTTGATGGCCCCCTGCCAGGTCTCGAGCTTGGGCACTTCACGGAGGATCGCCTCATCGAGCTTGAGCTCGAGGGTCTCGGTGTCGGCATCACGGTTGTCGTGTTGCACCTTGAGGATGCGGCCGAGCGGATTGTTCTCGTTCGGCTCCTCATTCTTCAGCTGGCCGCGGATCCGGGTGCCCACGGCACCGAGGTACAGCCAGCGGAGCAGCGCAATCAGCAGGCCGACGATGCCCAGCGCGATGATGACGTAACCGACCAGGCCGCCCTGGTCGACACGCTCGCCGAGGCTCGGCTCCTGGATGAGCAGCGCCAGCAGCGAACCGCGGCCCGGATCGACCGCCGCCGCCACCGTGGTGTTCGGGCTGGCGTTATAGAGATCGGCGGCCATCCGCACGAACCGCGCCTGCGGCTGGCGGGACAGTTCGAGGATGGTCTGGGTGTCCGGGAGGTAGTTCAGAAACCCATTGGACGAGATCAGGTTGAACACGCCGATCCTGACCACTGTCTCCTGGGCCGAGGTACCGTCGGGCTTGGTGACCGTCGCATCGAAGCGGGCCACCTTGCTGCCGCGGACCATTTCCTCGGTGAGCAAGGCGCGCAGCGCATTGAGATCTTCCATGGACGGCACGCCGCGCACCTGCGCGAGGCGCTCGGCCAGGTCTTCCCTGCCCGGGTCCTGCGCCGTCACGAGGGACGTGCGGATCAGTCCGACCGTGTCGCCCGACACCTGCCGGACCACGCCGAACAGCTCGCCGAAATTGCCGAGCTGCAAGCGCAGCGTCTCGTTGAGCTCGGCGAGTTGCAGCTCGTTGGCATTGAACTGCCCGGTCAGCTGGTCGCTGCGGCGCTCTTCGGCGTTGAGCTGTTCCTGGGCCTGGCGCAGCAGGGCCTGCTGTTCGTTGCGATTCTGCAGGAAGCGCTGCTCGCGCGCCTGGTTCTCGGCGCTGAGCTGGGTGCGCGACTGCCGCACCTGCTGGAGCAGCTGGTCGAGCGACTCGACCGCCATGGCGGGTTGGGCCCCGAGGGCGACCGTAAATGCGGCCGCGACGAGTAAAAACTTTTTCATCGAACCTGCTCCGTCTCGGGGGCGGGAACCGGGAGGCGCAGCAGGTTCGGCGCCGCCTGCTGGCGCGCGATCCGCAGTCCTTCCACCACGTCATTGCGGAAGCCGTTGGCCACTTCCCATTCGCGGGTGTTCTTGTTCCAGAAGCCGGTCTCGGCGCGATCGGGCGTCTGGTAGGCGAGCAGGATCCGGCCGACCCGGAGGAAATCGACCTGGCGATCGCCGAGCTGGCCGTCGTAGGCCTCGGTCGTCCTGCCGAAGTCCGCCTCGATCTGGTAGGCATTCATGATCTGGCGGTATTTTTCCGAGACCGTCACGTCGGACTGTCCCATGATCTCGCGCAGCATCTCGATGCGGCCGCGCCGCTCGCCGAGCTGGAACGGCATGTCGAGCTCGATCAGCTGCTGGAGGTCGTCGATCATTTCGAACATCAGCGGAATGATGTCCTGCTGGACTTCCTGGAAGCTGCTGAGCTGACGCTGGATGTCCAGCTTCTCGCGCTCCTGGTCCCGCACCAGCGCCTGCAGGTTCTCGTTGTAGATCCCGACCCGATCGAGGCGCTGGATGACGACGCGATAGTCGCCGAGCAACTCGGTGGTCTGGTCGGCCAGCTGGGCGATTCTCGCCTGGGAGCGCGCGGCGTCCTGGACGCTCGTTTTCTGCTCCGATAGCGCGGTATTGAGGGTGCGTTCCTGCGCAACGGCCTGGCCGAGCGGCAGCACCGCCATCAGCGCCAGGGCGGCGTACGCACTCGGGCGCCATCTCCTGATTTGATGCATGAGAACCTCTTCAATCTGACAGAGACGAGTAGTATGGGGTAGGCCGCGAGCTGAGCTGCGGGAAGCGTGAGAAACTAGCAGAATCGCTCGCCGATGGAAAGCTTGCGCGAAGCCGCGAAGAGCGTCCGGCGGCTTGGCGCCCCGCACCGCCAAGTGCCTGATAGCCAGCGGGTTATGACACCCGGGACCGCCTGCGGGGCAACCCGGGGCGTGTGCCTCACATGTTCCGCCGGTACTGGCCGCCGACTTCGTACAAAGCGCGGCTGATCCGCCCGAGCGAGCATCGCTTGACCGAGTGCATCAGCGCCTCGAACACGTTACCGCCGCCGGCCGCCGAGCGGGCGAGCGACTGCAAGGCGTCAACGCCAGCCGCGCCGCCCGCGGCATTGAAGGCGCGCGTCGCCGCCACCTGCGCCTGCTTCTCCTGCTCGCCGGAGCGGATCAGTTGGCCCTCTTCGACCGACGCTTCGCTCGCGCCGTCGGCTCCGAGGAAGGTGTTGACGCCGATCAGCGGGAGGCTGCCGTCATGCTTTTTATGCTCATAATAAAGGCTCTCCTCCTGGATCCGGCCGCGCTGGTACATGGACTCCATGGCCCCCAGCACGCCGCCGCGCTCGGCGAGGCGCTCGAACTCGCGGTAGACCGCCTCTTCCACCTGGTCGGTCAGGTAATCGATGACGAACGAGCCCTGCCAGGGATTCTGGTTGCGGTTGAGGCCGAGCTCCCGGTTGATGATCAGCTGGATGGCGACCGCCCGCCGCACCGAGGCCTCGGTGGGCGTGGTCAACGCCTCGTCGAAGGCGTTGGTGTGCAGGCTGTTGCAGCTGTCGAACAGCGCGTACAGGGCCTGCAGGGTGGTGCGAATGTCGTTGAACTGCATTTCCTGGGCATGCAGGCTGCGGCCGGAGGTCTGGATGTGGTACTTGAGCATCTGGCTGCGCGGCGCGGCGCCGTACAGGCGCTGCATGGCGCGCGCCCAGATCCGGCGCGCCACGCGACCGATGACGGCGTACTCGGGATCCATGCCGTTGGAAAAGAAAAACGACAGGTTGGGCGCGAAATCGTCGATCTTCATGCCCCGGGCGAGGTAGTACTCGACGATGGTGAAACCGTTGGCAAGAGTGAACGCGAGCTGGCTCACCGGGTTCGCCCCGGCCTCGGCGATGTGATAGCCGCTGATCGAGACCGAGTAGAAGTTGCGCACTCCATTGTCGATGAAATACTGCTGCACGTCGCCCATCATGCGCAGCGCGAACTCGGTGGAAAAAATGCAGGTGTTCTGGGCCTGGTCCTCCTTGAGGATGTCGGCCTGCACCGTGCCGCGCACCCGCGCGAGCGTCTCCGCGCGGATGCGGCCGTAGGTCTCGGCGTCCAGCAACTGGTCGCCGGTGACCCCCAGCAGTCCCAGCCCCGAGCCATCGTGACCCTCGGGCAGCTCGCCCCGGTAGACGGGGCGTTCCCGGTCGGCAAGCAACCCGGCAATCCGCCGCTCGGCCGCCTCCCAGCCGCCGCTCGCGCGCAGGTGCCTTTCGACCTGCTGGTCGACGGCCGTGTTCATGAACATCGCCAGGATCATCGGCGCCGGGCCATTGATGGTCATGGACACGGAGGTGGCGGGATCGCACAGGTCGAAGCCGGAATAGAGCCGCTTCATGTCGTCCAGCGTGGCGATCGAGACCCCGGAGTTGCCGATCCGGCCGTAGACGTCAGGGCGCTCGTCGGGGTCCTCGCCATACAGCGTGACCGAGTCGAAGGCGGTCGACAGGCGGGTCGCCGCGTGGCCGCCGGCCAGGTAATGGAAGCGACGATTGGTACGCTCCGGCATGCCCTCGCCCGCGAACATGCGGATGGGGTCCTCTTCTTCGCGCCGGTAGGGATAGACCCCGCCCGTGAACGGATAGGCCCCGGGGAGGTTCTCGCACGTCAGGAATCGCAGCAGCTGGCCCCAGTCCTCGTACCTGGGCGGCGCCAGCTTCGGCAAGGGCAGCCGGCTGAGCGATTCGGTGTAGTTCTCTCCGGTGAGTTCGCGGTCGCGGACGCGATAGTGATAATGCTCGGACTCCACGCCGGCACGGCGCGCCGGCCAGCTCCGCAACAGCTCGATGCCCTCGACGCCGACCGCCTTGAGCGCCGCCTGGTAGCGGCGGCGCAGCGCGGGCAGCGCCTCGTCGCCCTCAAGCGCCTCGACCGGATAGGATTCCAGCACCGCGGGGCGCTGCGGGTCGATGCCCTCCAGGGCGCGCCAGCAGGCCCAGGCCAGGCCGGCCGCCTCGGCGGACGCCTCGGATTCGGCGTTCGCACGCCGCCCGTCCTCGGCAATCTCCGCGAGGTAGCGTACGCGGCGCGGGGGAATGAGCGCGCCGTGGTCGGTGGAGACCGGCAGCTCGGGCGGCGTCCAATCGGCCGCGGGGAGGCCGCAACGCGCTACGATCTTGTCGCACAGGGCGCGAAACAGCCGGTTGACGCCCGGATCGTTGAACTGGCTCGCGATGGTCGGGTAGACCGGTACCTCTTCGTCGGCGAGCTGGAAGGCCTTGCGGTTGCGCTTCCACTGCTTGCGGACGTCCCGCAGGGCGTCCTCGGCGCCGCGCTTCTCGAACTTGTTGAGGACCACGAGTTCGGCGAAGTCCAGCATGTCGATCTTCTCGAGCTGGCTCGCCGCGCCGTACTCGCTGGTCATGACGTACACCGGCAGGTCGACCAGGTCGACGATCTCGGTGTCGCTCTGGCCGATGCCCGCGGTCTCGACGATCACGAGCCCGAAGCCGACCGACTGCAGGAAGCGGATGGCGTCCGCGAGCGCCGCGCTGGTCGCGAGGTGCTGCCGGCGGGTCGCCACCGAGCGCATGTAGACGCGCTCGTCCGCCAGCGAGTTCATGCGGATGCGGTCGCCGAGCAGCGCGCCGCCGGTGCGCCGCCGCGTCGGGTCCACCGCCAGCACGGCGATCGACAGGTCCGGGAAGCACCGCAGGAAGCGGTTCAGGATCTCGTCCGTCAGGCTCGACTTGCCGGCGCCGCCGGTGCCCGTGATGCCGATCACCGGCACCTTGGGCCGCGCCGGATCCGGCCTGGCGTGCAAGGCGCCGAGTACGGCCGGATCGTCGGCCGCCTGCTCGATGAGGCTGAGGCTGTGGCCGATGCGCAGGAGGTCCCCCGGGCCGTCCGCCCCCGGAGCCAGCTCCGGCCGGCGCGCCTTGCGGACCCGCTGGAACACGTCCTCGATCATTCCCTCGAGTCCGAGCTTCAGGCCTTCCTCGGGCCCGTACACCCGCTCGATCCCGTACTTCTCGAGCGCGCGGCGCTCCGCCGGCGAGATCGTGCCGCCACCGCCGACGACCACGCGGATGTGCTCCGCGCCGCGCTCGCGCAGCATGTCCACCATGTAGCGGAAATATTCGTTGTGCCCGCCCTGGTACGAGGACACCGCGATCCCGTCGGCGTCCTCCTGCAGCGCGGCGCGCACGATGTCGGCGACGCTGCGGTTGTGGCCGAGGTGCACGACCTCCGCGCCGTGGGACTGCAGGATACGGCGAATGATATTGATCGCGGCATCGTGGCCGTCGAACAGCGAGGCCGCGGTGATGAAGCGCAGCGGCCTGGCGTCGGGGCCGGGCTGGGGGTCGAGGTCCCGTGCAGCAGTACTCATGGCGATCCTCAGTGTCCGGTTGGCGCCACAGCGGCAGATACCCGTTCGATTATAGCGGCAACCACGGCCTGCCCTGGCCTCCCGCCCGGATGTTGCAGTGCCGCATAAGGGTCCGGGAATGCACGAGTTTTGCCTCCCCGCTATAATTCCGGGGCCCGAATTCGCCGCCCGGCCCGACACGGTGACCCATCTCCCGCGTTGGCCCCGCGGTGGGTCCAGCGATACCGCAAATTCGCCGCGATCCGGACCGCAACTCAGGAGGTCTCCCTTGATGAATCTCTTCCAGCAGCTCGACGGCATGGGCCACGAGCAGGTCGTGTTTTTCCAGCACAAGGACAGCGGCCTCAAGGCCATCGTTGCGATCCACAACACGGCCCTCGGGCCCGCCCTCGGCGGGCTGCGCATGTGGCCGTACGCGAGCGACGACGAGGCCGTGAAAGACGTGCTACGGCTGTCGCGCGGGATGACCTACAAGGCGGCGGTCTCCGGGCTCAACCTCGGCGGCGGCAAGGCCGTGCTGATCGGCGACCCGGCGAAGGACAAGAGCGAGGGGCTGTTCCGCGCCTTCGGGCGGTTCATCGGCTCGCTCGGCGGGCGCTACATCACCGCCGAAGACGTCGGCACCACCGTCGACGACATGGACTACATCTACCAGGAGACCGACCGGGTGGTCGGCGTACACCGGGTGCATGGCGGCAGCGGCGACCCCTCGCCCTTCACGGCTTTCGGCACGCTGCAGGGGATCAAGGCCTGCCTGCTCAAGAAATACGGCCATGACGACCCGGGCAAGGTCAGCTTCGCCGTGCAGGGCGTCGGCAGCGTCGGCTACTACCTCACCAAGTTCCTGTCCGAGGCCGGCGCCAAGGTGTTCGTCTGCGACATCAACGCGGCGCGAGTACAGCACGTGGTCGACGAGTTTGGCGCCGAGGCCGTGGCGATGGACCAGATCTACGACGTGGACGCGAACGTCTTCTCGCCTTGTGCACTCGGCGGCGTGATCAACGAGGGCACCCTGCCGCGCCTCAAGTTCGACATCGTGGCCGGCAGCGCCAACAACCAGCTCGAGAACAATGCCCACGGCACGGCCCTCGAGGAGCGCGGCATCCTTTACGCGCCCGACTACGCCATCAACGCGGGCGGCCTGATGAACGTCGCCATCGAGCTCCAGGGTTATGACCGCGACCGCGCCTACCGCACTGTCTCCAGCATCCGCGACATCATGGGGCGGATCTTCCAGCTGGCCGAACGCGACGGCATCCCGACCTGGCAGGCCGCCGACCGGCTCGCCGAAGAGCGGATTGCCATGATCACCAAGGTAAAAATTCCGTACTCCAAGCGTTTCAAGGATCGCCTCTCCGGCCGGCGCACGCACGCCACGGCGGGCGACGAATAGCCGATGAGCGTCTTCAATACCGGCCTCGGCGAGGACCTCGACCTGCTGCGCGAATCCGTGCGGCGCTTCGCCGAGGAACGCATTGCGCCGCGCGCCGCCGATATCGATGCGCGCAACGAGTTCCCCCAGGACCTCTGGACCGAACTGGGCGAGATGGGCCTGCTGGGCATCACGGTCGGCGAGGAATTTGGCGGCTCGGCGCTCGGCTACCTCGCCCACTGCGTCGCCATGGAAGAAATCTCGCGCGCCTCCGCCTCGGTCGGACTGTCCTACGGCGCCCACTCGAACTTGTGCGTCAACAACATCTGGCTGAACGGCACCGTGGCGCAGCAGCAGAAATACCTGCCCCGGCTGTGTTCCGGCGAATGGGTGGGGGCGCTGGCGATGTCCGAGTCCGGCGCGGGCTCCGACATCATCGGGTCCATGAGCTGCCGGGCGGAGCGCCACGGCGATACCTGGGTCGCCAACGGCTCGAAAATGTGGATCACCAACGGGCCCGAGGCCTCCGTGCTGCTCGTGTACATGCGCACCGCCGACCCCGCCCAGGGCTCGCGCAGCATCACGGCCTTCCTGGTCGAGCGCGACATGCCCGGCTTCCGCACCGCCCAGAAGCTCGACAAGCTCGGCATGCGCGGCTCCAACACCTGCGAGCTGGTGTTCGAGGACTGCGAGATTCCGGCGGGAAACGTGCTCGGGGAGGTCAACGGCGGCGCCTATATTTTGATGCGCGGTCTCGACTCCGAGCGGCTCGTGCTGTCGGCCGGGCCCATCGGCATCATGCAGGCCTGCATGGACGTCGTGCTGCCTTACCTGCATGAGCGCAAGCAGTTCGGCCAGCCGATCGGGACCTTCGGGGTCATGCAGGCCAAGGTCGCCGACATGTACACCGCGCTGCAGTCGTCGCGGGCGTTCACCTACCGCGTGGCCGGGCAGTTCGACCGCGGCGAGCCGACGCGCTTCGACGCGGCCGCCTGCCTGCTGCTCGCTTCGAAGTCGGCGGTGGACCTGGCGCTGGAGGCGATCCAGGCCCTCGGCGGTAACGGCTACATTAACGAGTATCCCGCCGGACGCCTGTTGCGGGATGCCAAGCTCTACGAGATTGGCGCCGGCACCAGCGAGATCCGCCGTATGCTGATCGGCCGCGAGTTGTTCCGGGCCACCGGCGGCGCCGACTGAATCACGAGGAACCGACCATGAGCAAGGACACCATCGTCATCGCCGCCGCGCGGCGCACCCCCATCGGCGCGTTCCAGGGCGGCCTCAGCCCGGTGACCGCCCCGCAACTGGCCGCGACCGCCATCCGCGCGGCGCTGGCCGACGCGGGGCTCGCCCCGGGGGAGATCTCCGAGGCCATTATCGGCTGCGTGCTGCCGGCGGGGATCGGCCAGGCGCCCGCGCGCCAGGCGGCGCTGGCCGCCGGCCTCCCGGACGCGGTCGGCTGCACTACCATCAACAAGGTCTGCGGCTCCGGCATGAAAGCGGTGATGTTCGGTCATGACCTGCTGCGCGCCGGTTCGGCCAGCGTCGTGCTCGCCGGCGGCATGGAGTCGATGAGCAACGCGCCTTACCTGTTGCCCAAGGCCCGCGCGGGCTATCGCATGGGACACCAGGAAGTGCTCGACCACATGTTCTACGACGGCCTGCAGAACCCCTACGACGGCAACATGATGGGCCACTTCGCCGAACTCACCGCCGAGAAGTACGGCTTCACGCGCGAAGCCCAGGATAAGTTCTCGCTGGAAAGCGTGCAGTTCGCCCTGCAGGCCATTGGCGGGGCGTTCGAGGCCGAAGTCGCCCCGGTCACCGTCAAGACGCGCCGCGGCGAACAAGTCGTCAGCCAGGACGAGGAGCCCGGCCGCTGCGAGATCGACAAGATATCCACCATGCGCCCGGCATTCCACAAGGACGGCACGGTGACCGCCGCGTCTTCGTCGTCCATTTCCGACGGCGCCGCGGCGCTGCTGTTGATGACCGAGGCCGAGGCCACCCGCCGCGGGATAGAGCCGCTCGCACGCATCGTCGGCCACGGCGGCTTCGCGCACGCACCGGAGTGGTTCACCACCGCGCCGGTGTCGGCCATGAAGCACCTGCTCGACCAGGTCGGGTGGCGCGCCGATGACGTCGACCTCTACGAGATCAACGAGGCCTTCGCCATCGTCACGATGGCGGCCATCCACGACCTCGGGCTCGACCGGGCCAAGGTCAATGTCAATGGCGGCGCCTGCGCGCTCGGCCATCCGATCGGCGCGACCGGCGCGCGCCTGCTGGTGACGCTGGCCCACGCGCTGCGGGCGCGCGGCCTGAAGCGCGGCGTCGCCTCGCTGTGCATCGGCGGCGGCGAAGCCACCGCCGTCGCGATCGAAGCGTTCTAGCCGCGATGCCGGCGCTCCCCACTGCCATCCGGCGGGACAGCGAGGAATTCGCCGCCAACCGGCGCCAGATGGCGGCGCTGGTGGAGGACTTGCACGCGCAGGTCGCCCGCGCCGCGCTGGGCGGCGGCGACCGCGCGCGGGAACGGCATGCCGGCCGCGGCAAGCTGCTGCCGCGCGAGCGGGTGGACGCCCTGCTGGATCCCGGCAGCCCCTTCCTGGAGCTTTCGCCACTGGCGGCTTACGGCCTCTACGAGGACCAGGCGCCGGCGGCGGGGATCATCACCGGCGTCGGCAGGGTCCGCGGCCGGGAGGTGGTGGTCGTGGCCAACGACGCCACCGTCAAGGGCGGCACCTACTTCCCGCTGACGGTGAAGAAGCACCTGCGCGCACAGGAAATCGCGCTGGAGAACCACCTCCCCTGCATCTACCTGGTGGACTCGGGCGGCGCT
>Ga0114946_10001890_pt1 | contig 14418 bp, 9 predicted proteins | sample WalLakDeSediment_FD_88676 | JGI IMG/M metagenome (GOLD analysis project Ga0114946, IMG submission 88676) | Lake sediment microbial communities from Walker lake, Nevada to study Microbial Dark Matter (Phase II) - Walker Lake 11/02/13 Deep Sediment | ecosystem: Environmental > Aquatic > Freshwater... | reverse complement strand
GAATGCGGACATGCCTACCCGGTGCTGCGCTGGGAGGCGGCGACGCTGTACGGCAAGGAACTGCCTTTCGAGTTTCTCTCTGTGGCCGAGTACCTCGGGCAGGAGCTCAAGGCCGGTCGGCTGAAGGTGAAGAAGGCCGGCAACGGCGCCGGCCACGTGACGCTGCATGACCCCTGCAAGCTCGGCCGCATGGGCGGCTCGTTCGACGACGCACGCGACGTCCTGAAGGCCCTCGGCGTGAAGCTGACGGAGATGGAGTCGCACGGCCGCACGAACCTGTGCTGCGGCGGCGGCGGCGGCGTTGCGATGCTGAAGAGCGCCCAGGCGATTCGCCAGAAGGCCTTCGAGCTGAAGCGCGAGGAGGTCGAGCGGACCGGGGCGCCGACGGTGGTGACCGCCTGCAACACCTGCATGCAGACTCTTGAGACGGGCAAGGCGCGGCTGAACTGGGACAAGAGCATCGTCAATCTTGTCGCCCTGGTCAGCGACAACCTGGCCTGAGCCCGGCACGCCGGTAGCGAACGACTTACAAGGATCGGGGTAACTAACTATGAGCAATCGAGTCGTCGTCGACCCGATCACCCGCATCGAAGGCCACCTCCGCGTCGAGGTGCAGATGCAGGGCGATCGCATCCACCAGGCGTACTCCTCGGGCACGATGGTGCGCGGCATCGAGATCATCATGCGGGGCCGCGACCCGCGTGATGCCTGGGCCTTCACGCAACGCATCTGCGGCGTTTGCACGCTGGTGCACGGCATGGCGTCCATCCGCGCTGTCGAAGATGCGTTGAAGTACGAGATTCCGCCGAACGCCCAGCTGATCCGCAACATCATGATCGGCTCGCAGTACGTGCTGGATCACGTGATGCACTTCTACCACCTGCATGCCCTCGACTGGGTCGATGTCGTCTCGGCGCTGAGCGCCGACGCGGCCGCGACCGCGGAACTGGCCAAGGCGGTCTCGCCCAGCTGGCCGAAGTCCTCGGAGGGCTACTTCCGCGACGTGAAGAAGAAGCTGCAGACCTTCGTCGAAGGCGGGCAGCTCGGCATCTTCGCCAATGCCTACTGGGGTCACCCGGCCTACAAGCTGCCGCCCGAAGCCAACCTGATGGCCGTGGCGCACTACCTCGAGGCCCTGGCCTGGCAGCGGGACGTGGCCAAGATTCACGCGATCTTCGGCGGCAAGAACCCGCACCCGAACTTCGTGGTGGGCGGTGTGCCCAGCCCCATCGACCTGAACTCGGACTCGGCGATCAATGCCGAACGCCTGCAGGTCGTCCAGAAGATCATCGAGATGATGAAGGTCTTCGTGGACCAGGTCTACGTGCCCGACACGCTGGCGATTGCAGGCTTTTACAAGGACTGGTTCGGACGCGGCGAAGGCCTCGGCAACTTCATCTCTTTCGGCGATCTGCCGTCGAAGACGATGAACGACCCGGACAGCTTCCTGTTCCCGCGCGGCGCAATCCTGGGGCGGAACATCAACGAGATCCACGAAGTGGATTTCGCGGATCCGGACGGCATCCAGGAGTTCGCGTCGCATTCCTGGTACAACTATTCGGGCGGCAAGAACCAGGGGCTGCACCCCTGGGACGGCGAGACGGAGCTCAACTACGAAGGCCGTGGCGGGCCGAAGACGCCTTACAAGCAGCTGAACGTGGACGACGGCTACAGCTGGCTGAAGTCACCACGCTGGAAGGGCCATTCCATGGAAGTGGGTCCGTTGGCTCGCGTCCTGCTCCTCTATGCCCGTGGGCACGACCAGACCAAGGATCTCGTCGACTACACGCTCCGCACCATGGACGCGCCGGTCTCCGCGCTGTTCTCCACGCTCGGCCGCACGGCCGCGCGCACGCTCGAGACGAAGATCGTCGCCGACGCGATGCAGGGATGGATGGACCAGCTGCTCGGCAACATCCGGGCGGGTGACACAAGGACCTTCAACGAGATCAAGTGGGAGCCGTCTTCCTGGCCGTCGGTTGCCAAGGGCGTGGGCGTGCACGAGGCGCCCCGCGGCGGCCTGTCGCACTGGATCGTCATCAAGAACGGCCGGATCGACAATTACCAGTGCGTGGTGCCGAGCACCTGGAACGCCGGTCCGCGGGATCCGCAGGGCGTTCCCGGTGCCTACGAGGCTGCGCTGCAGGACAACCACCAGCTCTACGATCCGGAGCAGCCGATCGAAATCCTGCGGACCATCCACAGCTTCGATCCCTGCCTCGCCTGTGCCGTGCATGTCGCGGACGAGGACGGCAAGGAGCTCATCCAGGTCAAGGCGCTTTAAGCGTCGCGCTGACTCCGGCCAATCTGGCAGGAAACTCGGAAAGCCCGGCGAAAGCCGGGCTTTCCGCATTGCGCGGGATGGTATGCTCCACCAGGTTTGTCGGGCGCCTTGGGAGGCCCCCCCATGGAGGACTGGTTCAATTCGGCAGGCCTGGCCGCCTTCCTGGCGGCGGCCTGGAGCTGGTTCCGCGAGCAGGTCCTCGTGGTGCCGAACCTGCTGCAGCTGGTGGCGGTCGCCCTTACGCTTGCGGCCGCGGCCTTTGCGGCGCCGCGCCTCGGTCGTTTCCTGGCACGCATCGCTGCGGACGGCCGCTGGCGGCGGTTCGTCGGTGGGGCGCAAGAACTCCTCCTGCCGCTGGTCTGGTTGCTGCTGGTCGGCATCACCTGGCAGGCCGCCGTACTACAGGGATGGCCGGCCCGAATCCTGGAGATTGCAGCCAGCCTGCTGATGGCCTGGGTGGTCATCAACGTGGCCTCCCGCCTGATCAGGAACCCGATCTGGGCGCGTGCCGTGGCAATCTCCGCATGGACGATTGCAGCCCTGAACATTCTGCGGCTGCTGGACCCGACCGTTGCGCTGCTGGACTCCTTCGCGATCCAGTTCGGTGCCGTCCGGATCTCCATGCTCACCGTCACCAAGTCGATATTTGCGCTGGCGGTTCTGCTGTGGCTGGCAACGGTGCTGTCCGAGACCCTGGAATCGCGTCTCAGGCACAGCCCCAACCTGACGCCGTCGGTGCAAGTATTGTTCGGCAAGCTGCTCAAGTTCAGCCTCATCACCATAGCCGTTCTGGCGGCGATCTCGACGACCGGCATGGACCTCACGGCGCTGGCCGTGTTTGGCGGCGCACTCGGCGTGGGTATCGGCCTCGGTCTGCAGCGGGTAGTAGCGAACCTGTTCTCCGGGCTCATCCTGTTGCTCGACAAGTCCATCAAGCCGGGCGACGTCGTCGCCGTCGCCGGCACCTACGGCTGGGTCAACACGCTGGGCGGACGCTATGTCTCGGTGGTGACACGCGACGGCATCGAGCACCTGATCCCGAACGAGGAATTCATTACCACCCGGGTAGAAAACTGGACCCACAGCGACAGCAAGATTCGCATCAAGATCCCGATCGGCGTTCATTACAACACCGATGTAGAACGGGCGCTTGAGATCTGCGTGGCCTGTGCCGCGAAGGTACCCCGCGTGCTGGAGAATCCCGCGCCGGTCTGCCAGCTGCGCGCCTTCGGCGATAACTCCGTCGACCTCGAACTGCGGCTGTGGGTCGGTGATCCGATGAACGGCATCAACAACGTGCGCAGCGACACGTTGCGGCAGATCTGGAAAGCCTTCCACGAGGAGGGCATCGAGATTCCCTATCCGCAACGCGACCTGCACCTGCGCAGCGCGGAGCCGCTGCGCGTCAGCATCGCCGATGGCGGCTCAGGGGCGCAGGAGGCATGAGCCAAAGGCAGGGGCTGGGCCCGGGCGCGTTCGAGCCGCCGTCACCGGGGACCACTTACGAGCCTTATGTGCCGGCCGCCGCCAACCTGCAGGAGTTCACGCTCAAGGCGATCGGCCTGGGCATTCTGTTCGGCATCATATTCGGCGCCGCCAATGCCTACCTCGGGCTGCGGGCGGGACTGACCATCAGTACGTCCATTCCAGTCGCCGTCATGACGGTCGCCGTGTTCCGGGCGCTGGAAGCCGCGGGCCGTCGCGGCACGATTCTCGAGGCGAACCTGTCGCAAACCGTCGGCTCGGCGTCAAGCTCGCTCGCCAGCGGCATCATTTTCACGCTCCCGGCGCTGTTTCTCTGGGGGATATCGCCGAGCCTGGTGCAGATGACCATGCTCGCAATGTGCGGGGGGATCCTGGGCATCCTCTTCATGGTGCCGCTGCGACGTTTCCTGATCGAGCGTGAGCACGGCAGGTTGCCTTACCCGGAGGGCACCGCCTGTGCCGAGGTGCTGGTCGCCAACGAAGTCGGTGGCGGCAACGCACGGTTCGTCTTCATCGGGCTGGCCGGTGGCGCGGCCTTCAAGGCGCTGACCTCGTGGGCACGCGCCATTCCCGATGCGGTGCATCTGAGGCTGCCCTGGCCGCGCAAGGCCGAGGTGGGCATGGACCTGGCGCCGGCGCTGTTCGGCGTGGGCTTCATCCTCGGGCCGCGGATTGCCGCGGTCATGGTCGGCGGCGGCCTGCTGTCCTGGCTGGTGATCATTCCCTTGCTGGACTGGTGGGGCGCGGCTCGCACGCTGCCCCTCTTTCCGGAGACCGCGCTGCTCATGACCGACATGAGCCCGGCGCAACTCTGGAGCCGCTACGTTCGTTACATCGGCGCCGGTGCGGTGGCCGCGGCGGGAATCATCACGCTGATACGCAGCCTGCCGGTGATGGTCGACAGCTTCCGCGTCGGTTTCGGCGAGCTGCGCAGCCAGCGCGGCGCGCATCCGGTAGCCGTGCCGCGCACCGGGCGCGAACTGCCGCTGAAGTTCGTCGGCATCGGAGTGCTGCTGGTGATCGCGACGCTCGCTTTTGTGCCGATACCTTTCGGCGAAGTCGGTGGCGTGATGCACCGGCTCGTCGCGGCGGTGTGCGTGGCGGTATTCGCTTTCTTCTTCGTGACGGTCGCCTCGCGAATCGTCGGGCTGGTGGGGGTCACCAGCAACCCGACCAGCGGTATGACGATTGCGGCCTTGCTTGGCACAGCGGGCATCTTCCTCGCGATGGGGTGGACGGACATCACGGGAAAGGCCGCCGCGATCACGGTGGGCTGCGTGGTGGCGATCGCGGCATCCATTTCCGGTGATACCTCGCAGGATCTGAAGACCGGTTACCTGCTCGGCGCCACGCCGCGGCGCCAGCAAGTCAGAGAACTGGTCGGGGTGCTGACTTCCGCTGTGTTCGTGTGCCTTGCGGTATTGTTGCTGGCCGAGACCTTTGGATTCGGCAGCACTGAACTCCCGGCGCCGCAAGCCACGTTGATGAAACTGGTGATCGATGGAGTCCTTGACCAGTCGCTGCCCTGGGGGCTGGTCGGGCTCGGTATCGGGATCGCCGTGGGTTGCGAGTTGCTCAAGATTCCCTCGCTGCCATTCGCCGTGGGCGTGTACCTGCCGGTGTCCACGATGACGCCGATTTTCCTCGGCGGGCTGCTTCGCTGGTGGGCGGAACGCAGTGCCGCGAGTCCGGCAGAGTCCGGCGAACGGCGCGAACGCGGTATCCTGTTGGGCAGTGGATTTGTCGGCGGAGAGGGCCTGCTCGGCGTTGGGATCGCGGGTGCGGCCTTCGTGCTCGGGCGGCGGCCACTCGGGATCGGCACTGACTGGCTGGGTGGTGATGCGTTCGCAATGGTGGTCGGGCTGACCGCATTCATGGCCTTCGCCGCCTGGTTCTACCTGCTGGTGAGTCGTCGTGCGAGCTGAGACTGGGAAACATCGATCCTTTCGCTGCTGGGCCGGCCTTTTGGCGGCCGCGTGTTTGCTGGCTGCGAGTAGCGGCGCTGCATCGGCGGCCCCCGACCCGGCCGAGGTCAGGGAGACGATTCGGCGCTCGGTCGAGCAGCTTCGCAGCATGGGCGAAGTGACCGTGGCCGGGGAAAAGCTGCTTTCGGCAATGGCCCTGCCGGAGATTTACGAGGCCAGGGGCTTTCGCCCGCTGTGGCAGGAGCGTGGCAACGAAGAGGCGCTGCTCGGCGAGATCGCGGCCGCCAGCGGCGAAGGCCTGGACCCGATGGACTACCATTTCGAGACGCTTCGTGCGGCGCTCGAGAGGCGCAGGCAGCAGCCCGAGAACGCCATGGCTGCAGCGACGGCCGACCTGCTCTTGACGGACGCATTGCTGCGCCTGGCTGCGCACTCGCACTTCGGCAAGCTCGATCCTGTTACCAGCAAGCCGCGCTGGGACCTGGCCCAATCGATCCGGGGAGAGTCGGGTGCGGTAGTTGCAGTTCGCATTGCAACCGGGAGCGCTCTCGCCCTGCAACTGGGCGAGCTGCGGCCGGTGCAGCCCCTTTACGGCAGGTTGAAATCCGCCCTGGCGCGATACCGCGTGATGGCACGTGAGGGCGGCTGGGATCCGCTGCCTCCAGGGGGGGTTCTGCAGGTGGGCATGGATGACGCTCGCGTGCCCCTGCTCAGGCGGCGACTGTCCACGATGGGCGACTTCCCCGGAATCATACTGGATTCGCAGCGCTTCGAGCCGGCCCTGGAGGACGCCGTGCGTCGTTTCCAGGCACGCCACGGCCTCGAGCCGGACGGATTGTTCGGCCCCGCCTCCGCAGGCGTACTGAACCAACCGCTCGAACAGCGGGTAGACCAGCTGAAGGCAAACCTCGAACGTGCACGCTGGCTGCTGTCCGAGGTTCGCGGCCAGTTTCTTATCGTCGATCCCGCGGGTCGCAGGGTCGTGCTGATGGACAACAGCCAGCCGGTCATGGAGCAAGGCGCAAACTTTACTGCGGCGGCCCGCTCCGCCGGCGAGTTCCGCACGGATATGCGCTACCTGGTTGTGAACCCGGACTGGATTCTGCCGGCGCAACTGGTCGAGACACAGGTGGCGCCGCTGGCGCGGCGCAATCCTGCGCAGCTCGAGGCGCGCGGCTTGCAGGTTTTCAACCGGGCGGGCGAGGTCATCGATCCGTCGCGCGCCGACTGGGACCGTCCCTCGGCGCTGCTGGTGCGCCAGTTGCCCGGACCGCGAAGTTTCCTCGGCACGCTGCGTTTTTCGATGCCGAACGCGAGACAGGTCTTTCTGCACGGTGGACCCGGCGAGGGCGACGCTCTGGCGGGTTCAATTCGCCTCGAGGATCCGCTGGCGCTTGCGCGGGCCTTGTCGGGGCCGCCCGCTGCCTGGACGCGCGAAGAGCTGGCTGAGGCGATCTCATCTGGCAGCCCGAGAACACTGCCGCTAGGGCGGCCGGTGCCGGTGCTGTACGGACCTTGGAGTGCGTGGGTCGATCCGGCCGGAACGGTATATTTCAGGCAGGGGCACGAGGACCTGGATGCGCCTATTATTGCGGGCCTGCGTCGCGGCGCCGCCGACAGGTAGCTTCGGTTGCCGGGCGCCCGGACCGGCCGCCGTGCGCAGGATTCTTTGCACGCCCGCCCGCTCCGCGCATAATCAGCGTTCATCGTCAGGGAATCGGCAAAGCAGATGGAGCAACTATCCGGCCTAGACGCCGCTTTCGTTTACCTCGACTCGCGCAACGCGCCGATGCATGTCGGTGGCGTGCACGTCTATCAGCCGACTTCGGGCAAGTTCGATTTCGAGGATTTCCGCCGCCACATAGCCGGCTGCCTCGACAGCTCGCCGATATTCCGCCGCCGGCTGCTGCAGGTGCCGTTGCGCCTGGGCCGCCCGTTCTGGGTGGAAGATCCTCATTTCGACCTGGACCTGCACCTGCAGCACTCGGCATTGCCGCGCCCCGGTGACTGGGAGCGATTACGGGAGCTCGCCGCCCGGATATTCTCGCGCCCGCTCGATCCGGAACGTCCTCTCTGGCACCTCACTTTCGTCTCGGGGCTCGATGCTTGCGAGCAATTTCCCGCGGGCAGCTTCGCGGTTATTTCCCGTGTGCACCATGCTGCGGCCGACGGGCTCGGCACGCTCGACATGTTCAATGCGGTCTGGAGCACGGAACCCCGCCCGCGCAACCGCAGGCCCACGGCAGTGCGCCGTCAGCCGTCTGAGCCGTTGCCGGGCGCAGTGGGTTTGCTCAAGCACAGCTTCAGTGGTGCGTTCCGACAACCCGGCGAGACCCTGAGTTGGGCGGCGAGCCTGTTGCGTGGCGGACTGGGTGCAGGGCGGGAGTTCATCGCGCGTGAACACCATGCACCGCCGATGCTGTTCCAGGCGCCACGCAGCCCGTTCAATGTGCCAATCAGCTCCCGCCGCTGTTTCGATGCGGTCAAGCTGCCGCTGGATGAGATTCGATCGATACGCGCTGCGGTCGAAGGCGCGACGGTCAATGATGTGGTGCTCGCCGTCTGCAGCGGCGGCTTGCGGCGTTACCTGCAGGCCTACGGACACCTGCCTGAGAAGGATCTCGTTGCGATGGCGCCGATCTCGCTGCGGGATAAGGTGCAGGAGGGCGGCAACAGGGTCTCGGCCATGTTGATACCGCTCGAGGTGAGGGTGCGCAAGCCGGTTGAACGTCTGCGCCGAATTCATGCGCACGCGGTGGACAGCAAGGCCTACACCGAGGCGATCGGCGCAGCGACGCTCGCGGACACGTCCCGATTCGTGCCGTACTCGCTCGCGACAGCCGCTGCCGGACTGTACTCCGGGCTGCACCTTGCGCGCTATCACCGCCCGCCGTTCAACCTCGTCATCACCAATGTGCCGGGGCCGCGGGTGCCGTTGTATCTCGGCACGGCCAGGCTGCTCGAGGGTTATGGCACCGCACCCGTGCTGGACGGGCTCGGGCTGATTCTCGTGGTGACCAGTTACCTGGATACGCTGTCGATCAGTGCAACGGCCGCACATGAGGCAGCGCCCGATCTCGAGCGGCTGGTCGCGCATATCGGCGCCAGTTTCGGCGAAATGAAAGATGCCGTGACTGAGCTGCGGAAGAAAAAGGCCACCAATGCGGGAACCGGGCGCCGGAGGCGCACGCAGTCTCATGGCACACGCTGAGGAGGAGCTCGGCCCACCGCCCCTGATCTGGCAGCTGCTGGAAGGTCGGGCGTTATTCGAGCTCGGGGCGATGGCCTGGCTATACCCACTGCTGCGCCAGGCTCCGGCCGGCGACGGCCATCCGGTGCTTGTGCTGCCCGGCTTTCTAGCCAACGGCAACTCGACTTTCCCCTTGCGACATTTCCTGAAGTCGCTCGGCTATGCCGCGCACCGGTGGAAGCTTGGCCGGAACCTGGGTGGCGTTGGCGAAATGGAACAGCAGTTGCTGGCGCGCCTGCGCGAACTGAAGCGCCGCTACGGGCGCAAGGTCAGCGTCATCGGCTGGAGCCTGGGCGGGCTTTATGCCCGCGAGCTGGCCTGGCTGGCACCCGATGACGTTCGTCTGGTGATCACGCTTGGCACGCCTTTCCGTCACCATTCGGGCACCGCTGTGACGTTGCTCTACGAGGATGTCAGCGGCCAGCGCGAGGCGCATATGGACCCCCGGCTGCTTGTGCGCCTGTCGCGCCCGCCACCGGTGCCGGCCACCGCGGTTTACACGCGTACCGACGGGGTTGTGCACTGGCGGTGTTCGCTCGAGCATCCTTCGCCGACCACGGAAAACATTCGCGTCCACGGCAGTCACTGCGGTCTCGGTCATAATCCGCTGGCGCTGTGGGCCATCGCCGATCGCCTGGCGCAGCCGGAGGACGGGTGGCGCCCGTTTGAGCGAAGCGCATTTCGACGCTTTGCATACCCGGTGCCCGATCGCGGAGATTGAGTGGCTGCGTAGCGGCAGACTTGTCGCGTAAACTTGCGCGGCTTCGGTGAAGATCGACGAGGGAAATGGTGAAGGATTTCCTGGACGCCGCGAACCAGCTCATGTGGGGCTCGCTGCTCATCTGGCTGTTGCTGGGTGCGGGACTGTTGTTCACCGTAATGTCGGGTTTCATCCAGGTACGCCATTTCCCACACACGTTCGGCGTCATGAAGCGCAGCTTTCGCCGCGAGCATGGCGGCATTTCCTCCTTTGAGGCCTACTGCACCAGCCTGGGTGCCCGGGTCGGCACCGGGAACCTTGCCGGCGTGGCCGTCGCACTGGAACTGGGCGGTCCGGGCGCGGTGTTCTGGATGTGGGTCACGGCGATGCTCGGCATGGCGACGAGCTTCTTCGAATCCACGCTCGCACAGCTTTTCAAAGTGCCGAACGGCGACGGCAGCTACCGCGGCGGGCCCGCCTTCTACATGCAATACGGCCTTGGCAAGCGCTGGATGGGCATCCTGTTTTCCATTTTCCTGATCGTTGCCTACCCGATTGCGTTCAATGGTGTGCAATCGAATTCCATGTCCGATGCGGTCGAGCAGGTGACAGGCATTGACCCAGCATGGACGGGACTCCTCACCGCTTTCTTCGTCGGACTGGTCATTTTCGGCGGCATACGGCGTATCGCCCGGGTTGCAGAGATCATCGTGCCGTTCATGGCCGTCGCCTATCTCTGCACGGCGCTTTGGCTGGTGTTCATGCACCTGGAGCGGATGCCCGGCATCATTCGGCTGGTGATCGAGAGCGCCTTCGGCATCGGCCAGGCCGCCGGGGGCGTACTCGGCTACGGCATCGCCCAGGCGCTGATCAACGGCGTGCGCCGCGGACTGTTTTCCAACGAGGCGGGGTCGGGCAGTGCGCCGATCGCGGCCGCCACGGCCGACGTACGCCATCCGGCGAGCCAGGGTTACGTGCAGATGCTCGGCGTGTTCACCGACACCATCGTGATCTGCTCCTGCACCGCCGCCATCATCCTCGTCTCGGGACAATTCGAGCCTGGCGCAGGAGTCACCGGGATGGCCTTGACGCAAGGTGCGATGAGCGCATTGGTCGGCGACTGGGGCGCCGCCTTCATGGCGGTCGCGCTACTTTTTTTCGCGTTCACCTCGATCATGGCGAACACTTACTACGGCGAGACCAGCCTGGCCTTCATCAATCCTGACCGGCACCTGCTGACGGGATATCGATGCGTCGTGCTGATCGGGATATTCGCCGGCTCGCAGCTGGATTTGCCGCTGGTATGGGCGATGGCCGACCTGTCGATGGCCTTCATGACCATCGTCAACCTCGTTGCGGTGCTGTTGTTGTCGGGGCTCGTGATCAAGCTGATGCGCGACTACAACACTCAGCTGGCACTGCGGGTTGAGCCTGTCTTCGATGTCTCGCGCTACCCGGAAATCGCGCGTCGCATCGTGAAGGGCAGCTGGTGAGACTGTTTCGGGTTCGGGCCAAGTCGGGGCGATGAATCGGGCGGCGCGACTGCGCCGATATAGAATCGTAACTGGTTCTCTTGCCGCCGGGTCGCACCATGATGCACACACGCAACCTGCTGGTGGTCTCCGCGCTGGTTCTCGTCGGCGTTGCAGCACTCGCGGCGTGGTGGCTGGATCGTCGTGTCGATCGCGAGCCGGCGGTGCCGCTGGAACATGCGCTGGAGGGCATCGATGCGCTTGCCGGGCAGTTCCCGCTGCCGGGCGCCGAGGCGCTCGACTGGCCGCGGGACCATGGCGCCAAGCCCGGACAGTTTGTGGAGTCATGGTTGTTCGCGGGCCTGGTGCGTGACGAGACCGGCCGCAGTTACGGTTTCCAGCTGGGCTTTGAGCGAGTCGCGCTCCAGAAGGAGGCCGCGGTCCGCGAATCGGCCTGGGGCACGCGCGATCTCATACGTGCCCGCTTTGCTCTCGAGCCATCCGGCGCGCGCGCGCATTTCGAGGAACGCGTGAGCCGCGCCGCGCTCGGGCTCGCCGGCGCGGCGCCAGCGCCGGCGCACGCCTGGCTGGAAGACTGGAGCTTCACACTGGATGAGGCGGGCGGGACCTTTCTGCTGGGGGCCGGAGGCCCCGGGGCTGCATTTGCGCTCCGGCTGGTGATGCCGGACGTGCCGCCGGTCAGTATCGACAGCGAGCTGTATCGGGGCTATTGGTGGCCTGGCGCGCGGGTCGCAGGCACACTGGACGTCGATGGACGGCCCAGCGCGGTGGACGGGCAGGGGATGATCGAACGGCTGTGGGGCCGGGCCCTGCCCGCCGGACGCGGGCAGCTGGGGCTGGCGCGCCTTTGGCTCGATGTGGGCGACGGCAGGATGGTTCGGTGTGAACAATTGCGCCGCCGGGCCGGCGGAGGCACACCGCTGATGGAGTGCCTCGGTCATCCGGCGCCGCCGGGCGAGGAGGTGGAGCTTGGCCCGAAGGAACAGGGCTGGGAAACCGTCGCCGGGATTCGGTATCCGTTGCGCTGGACGCTGCGTTTGCCTGAGACCGTGGACCCATTGAAGCTGGCGCCGTTGTCGCGGGGACATACCTTGTCCCTCGATGGAGCCTGGCGCGGGATCATCGTCGGAGACGGTGACATGGAGCGCTGGGGCCTGCTCGAACTCAGCAATTTCGCGGCGCCCTGAGCGATCCGGCGTCTGCACTGGAGGTTCTTGAGAAGTGAACACCCGCTTGACCTTGCTCGCGCTGTCGCTGGCTGGCGCGCTGCTCGCCGGCTGCGGCAGGCCGGCAGAGGCGCCGCCGGTGCTCGGCGAGCCCGGTCCTCTGCCGGAGGCCGTGCAGCGTGTCGGCGACCCGGCGCTGGGCTACGAGATCCTTGTCAATCGCGGCTACCTGAGTTGTGGGGTGCCGTTCGCCGCCTACGTCGCAGGGGAGCGAGAGCGGGTCGCGGAGGCCACGCTGCCCGGCCGGCTCGAGCGCAACGCAAAGCTTCCCTACGACCTCAACTGGGCCGTGGATGCCAATGGCGTCGAACTGGTGGTGACCAACTGCCTTGCCTGCCACGGCGGCCGTTTTGCCGGCGAACTGGTCATCGGGTTGGGCAACGCTTTCGCCGACTTCAGCGTCGACCCGAGGCGTGCCATCGAAGGAATCGGCCTGCTGGTGGAAGACGGCGCGCCGGCCGAGGCCTGGCGACGCTGGGCTGATCGCATTGCGGCAATTGCGCCCTACATGGTGACCGATACCGTGGGCGTCAATCCCGCCCCGAACCTGACGATGGCGCTCATGGCGCATCGTGATCCCGTCAGCCTGAGGTGGCATGCGGAGCCGCAGCTCGAGCCGCCGCCGCGGTCACCGCTGCCGACGGCAGTGCCGCCGTGGTGGCGGATGCAGAAAAAGTACGCGATGTTCTATCACGGCGGCGGCCAGGGCGACCACGTGCCGTTCATGATGCTGAAGTCGCTGGTCTGCACTGACGACCTGGCGGAAGCGCGCATGATCGACGAGTGGTTCACCCACGTGCGCGCCTACATATCGACGCTCGAGCCACCCGCCTGGCCGTACTCGCTCGACGAGTCGCTGGCGGCGGAGGGCAGAGTCGTCTTCGAGCAGCATTGCACGGCCTGCCACGGCACCTACGGCGACGATTGGACTTACCCGAACCTGGTGGTGGCGCTCGACCAGGTGGGCACGGACCCGGCCTACGCACTGCAGGCGGTGGAGGCCGAGCGGTTCATCCGCTGGTTCAACCGGTCTTTCTACGGCCGGGGCGCGCACGCGCGCCCTGCGCCAGGCTATGTCGCGCCGCCGCTGGATGCGGTATGGGCGACCGCGCCCTTTCTGCACAACGATTCCGTGCCGAGCATTGCGGCGCTGCTCGACAGCAGCCGGCGACCGACGTTCTGGCGTCACCTGACGGAGCCGCGCGAGTATGACCAGGAAACACTGGGCTGGCGCTACGAAACGCTCGATCACGGCAAGGAAGGAGCGGCCGACGCGGCCGAGGCGCGTACCATCTACGACACGACCCGGCACGGCTATGGCAGCGGCGGGCACACCTTCGGTGACGCGCTCAGCGATGCACAGAGGCGTGCAGTGATCGAGTACCTGAAAACGCTCTGAGACGTGGCGCACCCGCTCAACGGCGTCGCAGGCCGAGAGCACGCTCGCGCCGCACCGGTTTCTCCACTTCGAAATGCACGGCGACCATCCAGTCGGCGTACGCCGGGTCGAGCTTTCTCAGTCCGTGCAGGAGTTCCTGTCGGAAGCTCTGCCCGATCGGCTCGAGACGGTCCGGCCAGATCCGGAACTTGACGCGGAAGTATGCGCGGCCCGCGCTGGTGCGCATCAGCCCCTCGACCGACGGCGGACTGCGCATGATGCCCGGAAACTGCTCCGCCACGGTGGGCACGAGCTTTTCGGCGAGCGCGATCATCTGCCGTTGTGTCGCCTCGTCCTCGGACAGGGAAACGTCCACGATCAAGCGCACGTAGCCGCGCGGATAGGACACTACGTTGGTGATGGTCCGGTTGGGGATGTTGACCAGGGCGCCGAACGAATTCTCCAGCACGATGAAACGCATGCCGATCGAGCGCACGATGCCCGTCTGACCGCCGATACTGACCATCTCGCCGATGTCCACGAGGTTCGAGAAGATCAGCGTCAGCCCGGTCACCACATCCTGCACCACGCCCTGCGAGCCGAAGGCCACCGCGAGCCCGATCACCGAGGCGCTCGCCAGGTAGGCCGTCATGCTGATGCCGAATTCCCGCAGGATG
>Ga0114946_10001889_pt1 | contig 14419 bp, 11 predicted proteins | sample WalLakDeSediment_FD_88676 | JGI IMG/M metagenome (GOLD analysis project Ga0114946, IMG submission 88676) | Lake sediment microbial communities from Walker lake, Nevada to study Microbial Dark Matter (Phase II) - Walker Lake 11/02/13 Deep Sediment | ecosystem: Environmental > Aquatic >... | reverse complement strand
GATTGTGGCGATTGATATGGAAGTCAGTGCGGAAGTCGGTGCGGCCCCGGTCTCAGCCGGTGCCGGTCCGGCACGGCGGCCAGAGCCCGGTCGGGGTGCCGACGAGCGCGCCGGAGGTGGCCGCACCGCCGCGGGGCGTGCTTCCAAGAGCCGTGATGAGTACACACTTCGGCTCGAGGCGCCGCTCGAGAAGGCGCTGGCAACGCTAGCGCGGCAGCTCGATCTCGAGGTTGATCTCGATGTCGCGTCATTGACCGCTCACGGCATCGCCCCGGGTGAGATCGTGCGGGCCGATGTCGCCGCGGTGTCTCGTGATGCCTTGTTCGACGCGATCCTGCAGCCGGTCGGGCTGTCGTGGCGGGTCGAGGGCCGGACGCTCCGCGTGTTCGCCGGCGGGGATGGGGAGTAAGCGGAGTGGGGGCGAGGCGGGCGTAAAGGCGATGTGAGTGCGGCAGGCGTTGGGGGGCGCTGGGAGGCAGGGGGACGGAGTGAGTGGTGATAGGTGGTCGTCGGGGATCAGGGGTCAAACGATTTCGTGGTGACCGGTCGGTGCAGTCGCGCAACCTCACCCCCGGACTTCCGTCCGGGGCTGTGGTGGTGACGGGGCACGTTCGAGGCACCACGACCACGCACGATGATTGATCCACGACGACGTTGCTGCCCTCTTCGGCCGGGGCTCTCCCTTTCGGAGGCCATCCCCGAGCCTGCGGCAGGTGTCGGTCACGGAGTGACCGACCTACGGGGAAAAAGTCGGGGCGGAGTGATTCGAACACTCGACCTCCTGGTCCCAAACCAGGCGCGCTACCAACTGCGCTACGCCCCGAGAGACTCCGAGTGTAGCACGGGCCGCCTCGTCGCCACGGGCCCTACTCGCAGACGTGCTCGAGTAGCCGCTGGAACTCGTCGAGATCGGCGAACGGGATCACGATCCGCCCGGCCCCCTTGCCGTTGGCATGCACCACGACCTTCACACCGAGAGCCCGCCGCAGCTGCTGCTCGACCGCCATGATCTGGCTCGACCGCCGCGTCGCCGGCCGGCCGGGCTTCCGCTTGGGGGCCGCCGGCGCGGTGGTGCCACTGCCCGCACCGCCAGGAGCGATGCCGCCAGGCGTGGTGCTGTCGGGGCGGCTCACCGCCGGGGCGGTGTCACCATGATCCTCGGCCTCGTCCTGGCGGAGGATCTCCTGCACCTCCGACTCGATGGCCCGCACCGAGAGGCCCTCGGCCGCCACGCGCCTGGCGAGGCGAACCTGCTCCTCCTCGTCGCCGAGGGGCAGGAGCGCGCGGGCGTGGCCCATCGAGATCTGCCCGGCGCGGAGCTGGGTCTGCACCGACTCCGGCAGGTCGAGCAGCCGGATCAGGTTGGCCACGGTCGAGCGGTCAACCGAGAGCCGCTTGGCGAGTTCCTCCTGCGTGCAGCCCCAGGTGGCGATGTAGTGCTTGAAGCTCGCCGCCTTCTCGAGCGCGTCGAGGTCGCGGCGCTGGAGGTTCTCGACGATGGCGATCTCGGCCATCTGCCGGTCTTCGACGTCGAGCACCCGCGCGGGCACCTGGGTCCAGCCGAGCTTCCGCGCCGCGGCCAGCCGCCGCTGGCCGGCGATGAGCTGATAGCGGTCGCCACGGGGGCGGACCACGATCGGCTGCACGAGCCCGTGCTCGCGGAGGCTGTCGGTGAGCTCGGCGAGGTCCGTGTCGCCGAGGATGCTCCGCGGCTGCCAGGGATTCGGATCGACGGCGGCGACGGGGAGTTCGCTTGTGGGCAGGTCGGCGGCGGCCTTCTCGACCTCCTCGGGTGCGTGGAGAATGAGCCGAGCGGCGCCGGAGCCGAGGCCGCTGGCGGGGGCGGCGGCCACGGCGGCGGAGCCGTGCGCGAGGGGTGCGGGGGCGGCCGGATCGAGTCCGGCCCGTCCGAGCAGTGCTTCCAGGCCACGTCCCAGGCGTCGTTCCCTACTCACAGTCGCGTACCTCCATGCAGAGTTCCGTGTAGGCCCGGGCTCCCAGCGAGCGCGGGGCGTAGTCGATGACGCTCTGACCGTGGCTCGGGGCCTCGGCCACGCAGACGTCCCGCGGGATCACCGTCTCGAAGACGATCTCCCCGAAGAAGTCGCGGACCTCGGCCTCCACCTCGGCCGTCAGTTCGAGAGAGGCGTCGTGCATCGTGAGCACGATGCCGCTGAAGGAGAGCCGTCCCGGCCGCTCCTGCATCACGTCGCGGATCACCTCGATCATCTGCGTGAGTCCTTCGAGCGCGAAGTACTCGCACTGGATCGGCATGAGTACCTCGGTGCTGCCGGCCAGCGCTGTCCGCGTCAGTTCACCCACCGAGGGCGGGCAGTCGATGAGGCAGTAGTCCCAGGCGGCGAGTCCCCGCGCGAGATGGCTCTCCAGCACGAGGGCGCCCGCCTTGGCCTCCGTAGCGATCCGCTCGATGTCGCGGACGCTGCGGCTCCCCGGCAGGATCGAGAGATTGGGGATGGTCGTCTCCACGACGGCCTCGTGGAGCGGCGTCTGGAGGACGAGCGGATGGACGGCGGCCGGCGTGGCGCCGAAGCCGGTCGTGGCATTGCACTGGGGGTCGAGATCGACCAGGAGCGTGCGCAGCCCCCCGCGGGCGAGTCCCGCAGCGAGGTTGCTCGACGTCGTCGTCTTGCCGACGCCGCCCTTCTGGTTGGCCACGCACAGAATCCTTCCCACGCGGACAATCCCTTCCCACGGTTCCGAGTGCACGACGCGTGCTTCCGGAATATCGGCCACCTGCGGCACGATCGTCACGTCACGTCCGGCACCCCGCGAGAACCTCCCCCGGCGCAAGGTCGCCGCACAAAGCCGGCCGACACAGGCCGGACAAACCGGCAGTTTCACGTGAAAGCACGCACGTTGCGCAGAGCCCGCATCTTCCTTAGGCGACCGAGACAGCCATTCCACGTGAAACCCGGAAAAGAACCCGCCCCTCCATCCCGGGAGCCTCGGGATGCGGTACGATTCCGGCCCCGCCGCCGGGCATGCCGGTGGCTCACACCCTTGGCCAGGACCCCTCACCCCCATGCCCAGCGTCGCCCCGTTTCGTGGACTCCGCTACGACCCCAAGCACGTCGGCGCCCTGTCGCAGGTGATCGCGCCCCCCTACGACGTGATCGACGCCTCCCTGCAGACCCGGCTCTACGAGCAGCACCCGGCCAACGTCGTGCGTCTCGAGCTCAACCGGGAGGAGCCCGGCGACAGCCCAGCCGACAGCACTGAGCCCGGCAGGAACAACAAGTACACCCGGGCTGCTCGGTTCCTGAAGGCCTGGCGGGAGCAGGGCGTGATCATGCAGGAGCCGGCGGCGGCCCTCTACGTCTACCACCAGGAGTTCGAGGTCGAGGGCCAGAAGCATGTGCGTCGCGGGTTCATGGCCCGCGTCCGCGTGGAGCGGTTCGGCACCGGCAACATCCATCCCCACGAGGAGACGATGTCGGGCCCCAAGCAGGACCGCCTGCTCCTGACCCGGGCCTGCAAGGCGAACCTGAGCCAGGTCTTCGGCCTCTACCCCGACCCCGACGGCGAGGTGCAGACGCTGCTCGAGAAGACCGTGGCCGGGCAGCCGCCGGTCGAGGCCACCGACCACCTGGGGGTGAAGGGCTGCATGTGGGCGGTCACCGACGAGTCGCTCGCGGCCAAGGTGGCGGGGCTCATGGGCCCCAAGCACGTGTTCATCGCCGACGGCCACCACCGCTACGAGACCGCCTGCAACTACCGCGACGAGGTTGCCGAGGCCTGGGCCCGGGAGCACGGCGGGGCCGCGCTGCCGGCCGATCACCCGGCCAACTTCGTGCTCATGATGCTCGTGGGCATGAGCGACCCCGGCCTCCTCGTGCTCCCGACCCACCGGCTCTTCGTGGAGCCGGCGGTGGCGACGGTTCAGGATCTCTCGACGCGGCTGGGCGACGCCTTCGTGACCCGGCCGGCCGGCCACGGCCCCGAGGCGGCCGACGCCGTCTGGGGCGAGATCGAGGCGGAAAACGAGCAGGGTACGCTCGGCTTCTACACCGCCGGCGACAAGACCTGGACGCTCGCCCGGATCACCCCCGCCGGCCGCCTCCTCATGGACCGGGTGGCGAGCGACCACGGGCCCGCCTGGCGGGGCCTCGGGGTGTCGATCCTCCACCGGCTGGTGATCGGTGAACTCCTGGGCGCGAAGCAGATCCCGACGCCGGGCTACGTGCACCTCGTCCGCGAGGTGGTCGAGGGGTTGCACACGGGGAGGTATCCGCTGGCCGCCCTCGTGATGCCGGCGACGGTCGACGACATCCGCGCCGTCAGCGAGACGGGCGAGCGGATGCCGGCCAAGAGCACCTACTTCTATCCGAAGCTCGCGAGCGGCCTCGTGTTCAATCCGCTCGAGTGAAGGGGGCCCAAGCGGAAGCGGGACGATGTTTCCCGTGGAACCGGCGGCGGCGGCCTACGCCAAGGATAGAAGCCCCGGACGGAAGTCCGGGGGTGTGGTGGCGCTGGGGCACAAACGAGTCACCACGACCCCGCATGATGCCTGATCCACGACGACGTTGCTGCACCAAGCCTACGCGAAGCCCGCCGGCAGTATGCCGCGAAGCCCGCCGTCTTAGTACCGGTAGTACTCAGGCTTGAACGGGCCCTCGACCGGCACGTGGAGATACTCGGCCTGCTCCTTCGTGAGCTTCGTCAGCTTCACGCCGAGCTTGTCGAGGTGCAGCCGGGCCACTTCCTCGTCGAGCTTCTTCGGGAGGAGGTGGACGCCGATGTCGTACTTCTCCGGCTCCTGCCACAGGGCGAGCTGAGCCAGCACCTGGTTGGTGAAGCTCGTGCTCATCACGAACGACGGGTGGCCGGTGGCACAGCCGAGGTTCACGAGACGGCCTTCGGCGAGCACGATCACCGATTTGCCGCTCGGCAGGGTGTAGCGGTCGACCTGCGGCTTGATCTCGACCTTCTTGACGCCCTTCGTGTTCTCGAGCCAGGCGACGTCGATCTCGAGGTCGAAGTGCCCGATGTTGCAGATGATCGCGTCGTTGGGCATCTTTTCGATGTGCTTGCCGAGGATCACGTCGCGGCAGCCGGTGGCCGTCACGAAGATCTGGCCGCGGGCGGCGGCCTCCTCCATCGTGGTCACTTCATACCCCTCCATCACCGCCTGCAGGGCGTTGATCGGGTCGACCTCGGTGACGATCACGCGGGCACCCAGTGCCTTCATCGCGTGGGCACAGCCCTTGCCGACGTCGCCGTAGCCGGCTACCACCACCACCTTGCCGGCCACCATCACGTCGGTGGCCCGCTTGATGCCGTCGGCGAGGCTTTCCCGGCAGCCGTAGAGGTTGTCGAACTTGCTCTTCGTGCAGGAGTCGTTGACGTTGATCGCCGGGAGCTTGAGCTCGCCGTTCTCGTGCATCTGGTAGAGCCGATGGACTCCCGTGGTCGTCTCCTCGGAGAGCCCGCGGATGCCACCGAGCAATTCCGGATACTTCTGGTGCACCATGGCGGTGAGATCGCCGCCGTCGTCGAGGATCATGTTGAGCGGCTCATCGCCGGGGAAGAACAGCGTCTGCTCGATGCACCAGTCGAATTCCTCGTTCGTCATGCCCTTCCAGGCGTAGACCGGGATCCCTGCCTTGGCGATGGCGGCGGCGGCATGATCCTGGGTCGAGAAGATGTTGCAGCTGCTCCAGGTGACCTCGGCCCCAAGCTCCTTGAGCGTCTCGATCAAGACGGCCGTCTGGATCGTCATGTGGAGGCAGCCGGCGATGCGGGCTCCGGCGAGCGGCTTCGTGCGGCCGTACTTTTCGCGGAGGGCCATGAGGCCGGGCATCTCGTTCTCCGCCAGCATGATCTCCTTGCGGCCCCATTCGGCGAGCGAGAGATCGGCGACCTTGTAGGGCAGGCGGGTTTCGACGTGCGACACGGAGACCTCCTTGAAAGAGTCTGGAAAAAGGACGGGGGCAAAGAAAGGAAAACGAAAGCGAAGGATGCCCGGGTGTGCTGGCCGGAAGGGTCGCGGTGGCGGGCTGCGATATCTTAGCCGGTTCTCCCGATCCGCACAGCGGCCTCGATTCAGGGCCCACCCGCACCCGTCAGGCCATCAACCCGTCAGGCCATCAACCCGTGAGGCTAACCCGTGAGGCCGAGGGCCGAGCGGGCGGCCGCGACGAAGGCCAGCACCCGGCCGGCATCCTTGTGGCCCGGGGCCGACTCCACGCCGCTCGCCGTATCGACCGCCCGCACACCCGTGGCACGGATCGCTTCAGCCACGGTCTCTGGCCCGAGGCCCCCGGCGAGGGCGACCGGCTCCTCGAGCGGCCGCGCCGCGGCGAAGGCCGTCCAGTCGACTCGCGCCCCCGTCCCTCCGAGCTGCCCGGCCCCGGTTGCCGTCGCCACGCTGGCATCCACGAGCGCCAGCACAGCCGGCGCCCCGAGGGCCCGGGCGGCAGCCAGCCACTCCCGGGCGGCCGCCAGCCGATCGCCCTGCCGGTCGTCACCGAGCCGTACCGCGCGGATCACCGGCAGGCCGCGGAGCGCTGCACAGGTGGCCGGCGGATCGACCGGGCCTGCGTCGTCCTCCAGCGGGTGGTCCTTGAACGGATGGTCTCCCAGATGCCCGTGGAGCTGGATCGCATCGAGCCCCACCTCGTCGACCACGCGGAGGATGTCGGCCGGCGGCATGCCGGCGAACACGCCCACCCTGAGCACCCCGGCGGGAATCGCGGCGGCGACCTCCCGGGCGGCGGCCACCGCGAGGCACCGGGGCGACCCCGGCACGAAGTTGAGCCCGATGGCGTCGGCGCCCGCCCGTGCGACCAGGGCGGCATCCTCGGGCGTGGTCACGCCACAGATCTTCACGTGGAACAGCGGGCTGGCATGGGGCATGAACTGCGACTCCGATCGTCATATCCGGCACTACCGCGCAGTGCCGCGGCAGTTCCGGGATCAGCAGAGTCTACGCGGCCCGCACGAGGTGCAGGAAGCGAGGGCGGCCGGTCGACATCATCTTCAGGAACTCCCGACGCGCCACCCGTGGCCCACGTCGCGCACCTCGGAACCACGACCAGATGCCCACGCCCCGCCGGCACCCTTCGAGCCGTCCGTTCATGGCCGCGTTGCGGACGCAGTTCTATTATCCGGCCGCGGGCATCGATGCCGGACTCCAGGCTGTCGAGCGGGCCATCCGGCGGGCCGAGGGCGTGGCGCTTGTCGTCGGTCCGCCGGGCACCGGCAAATCGCTGCTGCTCGCCACGGTGGCCGAGCACGTGCGGGACGACTTCGACGTGGCGTTCCTCTCCGGTGCGCGGATCTGCACCCGGCGAGCGCTGTGGCAGTCGATCCTCGCGGAGATCGGCGAGCCCTACCGGGGCATCGACGAAGTCGAGCTGCGGATGGCGGTGGCGGACCGGATCCGCGGCCTGGCTGCCACCGGCTCCGGGCTCGTGATCCTCGTCGACGAAGCCCACACGCTGCCGACCCGGCTCATCGAGGAGTTGCGGCTGCTCACCAACATTCCCACGCCGCTGCCCGCCGTGCACATCGTGCTGGCGGGGAGTGCGAAGCTCGAAGAACTGCTCGGTCTGTCCCGGATGGAGAGCATGGCCCAACGGGTGGCCGCCCGGGCCTACCTCGAGCCGCTCGACCATGCCGAGACGCTGGCCTACCTCCGCGGGCAGATGAAGATCGCGGGGCAGGCCTGGAACGACGCCTTCGCGGCCGGGTGTGACGATGCGGTCTTCAGCGCGACCGACGGCGTGCCACGCCTGATCAACCAACTCTGCGACCACGCGCTGTCACAGGCCGGCGAGTCGGGCCGGATCGTGACGCCCGCCGACATCGTGGCCGCGTGGCGGGAGATCCAACGGCTCCCCGCGCCGGGGCTGCTCGAACGGGCCGCCGATCCCGACAGTGGCACCGACTTCACGCGGTTCCACGGCGGCGACACCATCCCGTCCACGCGGCACGTCGACGCGTTCGCCGATGATCTCGACTCCGCCTCGGTGATCGAGTTCGGCGGCCTCGACGACGATGCCCTGCTGATCGCGGAAACCGAAGCCGACCATCCCACGGCCGCCCGCCCGGGCGACGATCCGTGGCGGGGTCCGGAGGTCGAGCTCGTGTTCGGGACGGCCGACGATCCGTTCGCGGAACTGTTCGCCGAGGAGGAGCGGGTGGTCGATCGCTACGTCGTGCGCGGCCCCGACGACTTCGCCGGCTGCCTGCACGTGTCGAGCCGCGAGGGCCAGGCGCTGGCCCGGCTGCTCGAGGCGTTCGAGCGCGAGCCGGAGCCGGCACGGGCGGCTGCCGAGACGGTCCGGCCTGTCACTCCGCGGATCACCGCCCAGGACACGGCTGCGGAGCGCACGGCGTTCGAGGCCGCTCCCGAAGCCGCGGTCGCGGTCACCGGCGAGGACGATGCCGACATGGTCGTGATCGAGGAAGACCTCGACGAGCCCGCACCCACGCGGGCGGGCGTGTTCGCCGTGCGGCCGGGTGACTACCGCAGCCTCTTCACGCGGCTCCGCCGCGGCGACCGCCGCTCGAACACGTAGCTCGCGGCACTATGCTGTCCACGCGCAAAAAAACCCGGCCGGGAGCGGGCTCCCGGCCGGGCTGGTCGAACGCTGGAAACGGGCGAATCGAAGATCGGGCGGCTCAGAAGCCGACGTAGGTCACGAGGATGTCGCCGCACTTCTGAAAGCGGGCGATCACGCTGCAACCGCAGGCGTAGTCGTACCGAACCTGGCCGCAGCCGAGGAGCGTGCACCGCGAGGTCTCGCAGGGGCAGCCCTGGCAGCAGGCCGGCAGGCAGACGGGAATCGCGACCGTGCAGCAGGTCTCCGGGCTCGTGGCCTGGAGGACCGTCTCGTAGGTCGGCTCCACGCAGCAGCCATTGCCGTGCTTGTGCTTGCAGGCGTGCTTGTGACGGTACTTGATGCAGGGGTTCGTCGGGCAGACGGTCTCGCAGCCGCAGTCGGGCTCGAAACCGCAGGCCGGCTCGATGGCACAGGCCGGCTCGAAGGCCGAGCAGCCTGGCTCGAGGGCGGCACAGCCGGGATCGGCGTGACGGTGATGACGGAAACCGGCCTCGGCCGACAGGACGGAGGCGAACAGGATGGCGGCGGCGAGGCCGCAGGCAGAAAGCGTGCGGAACATGGAGGAATCTCCGAAAGAAGGGGGGCGGGCGGGAAGGGCACTCAACAATGGCACGCAGGCCGTGGTTGTCAAAAAAACCCGTTTTCTCCTCGTATTCTTAGCGGAAAACAGCGAGGGGCTGCCCATCCCCTCGAGCCGGCGTGGCATCACGCCAGCATCGCCCGGAACCGCCGGAACAAATAGGCCGAATCGTGCGGGCCGGCGGCCGCCTCGGGGTGATACTGCACGCTCGCGGCCGGCGCCGCGCGGTGGCGGAGCCCCTCGATCGTGCCGTCGTTCAAGTTGCGGTGGGTCACCTCGAGCTCCGACGGCAGCGTGGCCTCGTCCACCGCGAAGCCGTGGTTTTGCGACGTGATCTCCACCTTGCCGGTGGTGAGATCCATCACCGGCTGGTTCGCGCCGCGGTGGCCGAACTTGAGTTTGAACGTCTTCGCCCCGCAGGCGAGCGCGAGCAACTGGTGGCCGAGGCAGATGCCGAAGAGCGGCACCTTGCCCACGAGATCGCGGACGGTGTCGGCGCAGTAGCCGAGCACTTCGGGATCGCCGGGACCGTTGGAGAGAAACACGCCGTCGGGCTTCGCGGCCAGCACCTCGGCCGCCGTCGTGCGGCCGGGCATGACCGTCACGCGGCAGCCGACGCTCGTCAGATGGCGGGCGATGTTCCACTTCATGCCGTAGTCGAGGGCCACGACGTGCCGGGGAGCCACGTCGCCGGCGGGCTCGGCGGGCTCGGCGGGCTCGGCGAGCATGGCGGGCATGGCGGGCATGACGCCCCCTTCGGTCGGCTGCGGCAGCGGCCGGGCCGACTCGTCGAGCGGCTCGATCCACTCGGTCGCCCGCTCGGGCATCACTTCGCTGACGAGATCACGGCCCACGAGCGCGGGAGCCGCCCGGGCCATCTCCACGAGCCGGACAGGATCGAGCACCTCGCTCGAGAGCACGCCCGTCATCGCGCCGCGAATCCGCAGCCGGCGCACGAGCGCCCGCGTGTCGATGCCGGCGAGGCCGACCACGCCGGCCGCGGTGAGATAGTCGCCGAGCGTGCCGGTGGCCGTGAAGTTGCTGGCGATGCGGCTCGCCTCGCGGACCACGAAGCCGGCCATCTGGAGCGCCCCGCTCTCGACGTCGGCGGGATTGACGCCGTAGTTGCCGATCTGCGGCGCGGTCATGCAGAGGATCTGACCGCGGTAGGAAGGATCGGTGAGGATCTCCTGGTAGCCGGTCATCGAGGTGTTGAAGCAGACCTCGCCCGACACGGTGCCCCGGGCACCGAACGAGTCACCGACGTAGACCGTGCCGTCTTCGAGTGCGAGCGCCGCCTGTGCCATCATCTACCGTGCCTCTACGGGAATAGGGGCCTCTGCGGGAATAGGAATCGTGGAATGGGGGACGATCGCCACGTCGGGCGTCGGCGTGCCGTCGTCCTGCAGCTTGCCTGCCGCCCAGAGCGTGCCCCGCGTGATCAGGTCGAGAAACTCGGGCAGTCGCACCGTCTCGGTGTAGTGGCCGATCGTCGTGCCGAAGACCCGTGCCTTGCCGCTGTCGTTGGTCCAGACGACGGTCTGCAGCGCCTTCCGCTCCTCGCTCATTCCCTCGGCGAGCGACGTCGCCGCGGGCCAGACCTTGTCGCAGTAGTAAAGCTCTTCCTTGGGCAGGTTCCATTCCTTCGGTAGCCCGCGGACGATCGGATGGTCGGCGATCACGTTGACGGTGTAGGGATAGTGCTTGCCGTGGCCGGGCGACGTGATGCCGCAGAGGCGAAACCAGTCGTCGGTGCCGGCCCGATAGCAGTGCATCGCGCAGTGCATCATCACCGCGGGCACGCCGTTCTCCTCGTGCTCGGCGACGATCGACTTCACGAACGCGGGATCCTTCACGTTGGCGAAGCATTCGTTGTGGAAGACGACGTCGTAGCCCTTCGACCAGCCCGGCGTCTCGTAGATGCTGACGCGGTGGTCGGTGCTCGCGCCCCCCTCGTGGACGACCGTCACGTTGACGTTGGCCCGGGCGGCGAGGCCCTGGGCGATGACCCGCTTCTGGCCGTCGTAGTCGTGACAGCAGCCGCCGGTGATGTAGAGCACTTCGAGCGGCTTCGCGGCCGCGGGCCGAACGGCGGGAAGGGCCGCGAGCAGGAGGGCGAGGAGGAGTGATCGACGGGCCATGCGGGGCTCCAGTGGGATAGACTGGCTGAGAATACCACACCGATTCCCGGTTTCTCATGTGGCCCCGTGTCTCCGACACTGGGAATCCGCGTCTGTATCTGCTGATCGGCCGAGTGTTCCAGTTTGCCTGGCCCCATTGTCGGTGTCGGAGACACCGACCTACGGGGCGCCGAGCAGCGCGGCGACCCGCCGGGCGGGAGCGGCGAGCGGCAGCGCCGCGAGCCTGGCCGGCGCGAGCCAGCGGCGGCCGGCGGCGGCTCGCGGCGGCCGACCCGTGACGACCCGCTCCACCACGGTGCACCGCACCTGATGGTGCGTGACCGTATACGTGACGACACCCAGTCGGCGGTCCCCCGGCAGCCGCTTCCCGTCGAGCCGCGGAAAATCCCAGAGCCCTTCCCACCACTCGCCCGCCCCTCGCTTCTCGACTAGCACCTCGCCCCGCCGCCGCCGCAGCACGAGCGCCGTCTCCGTCAGCCGCTTCGTGGCTGTCCGCGCGGCCGCGACCGGAATTGTCTCCGTGCGGCCGGTGCGCCGGGCGACGCACACTCCGGCCAGCGGACAGGCCGAGCAGCGCGGCCGCGTCGGCGTGCAGAGGATCGCCCCCAGATCCATGAGCGCCTGGTTGAACCGTCCCGGCGCCCGTCGCGGCACGAGCCGCTCGGCGATCTCCCAGATCGGGCCGTCACCCGCCGTGCCCCCGGTCGGCCGGTCGTAGCCGACGAGCCGGGCGAGCACCCGCCGCGAGTTGGCCTCCACGATCGGCGCCGGCACGTCGAAGGCGATGGAGGCGATGGCACCCGCCGTGTAGCGGCCGATGCCGGGCAGCGCCATGAGGCCCGCCACCGTCCGCGGAAACTCGCCCCCATGCTCGGCCACGATCACCCGCGCCGCCGCATGCAGCTGCCGCGCCCGCCGGTAGTAGCCCAGGCCCTCCCAGAGCCGCAGCACCTCCCGCTCCCGGGCCCGGGCGAGGGCCTCGACGTCAGGAAACCGGGCGATGAACCGCGCGAAATACTCCTTCACCCGCTCGACCTGCGTCTGTTGGAGCATGATCTCGCTCACCCAGACGCGGTAGGGCCGGTTAGCTGATCGATCCGGCGACCGCCGCCAGGGCAGATCGCGGGCCGTCCGGGCATACCAGGCGACGAGCGGCGCGACGATCCGGGCGGGTGCGAGCGGACGATCCTTCACCGGCGGCGGCCTCGAACATGCGGGGTATGCTTGCTGCGAACCGCGGAGTGTATGCCACCCGCCGACTGCCCGGCCCTTCCCGTTCCCGCCCATGCCCAAACCCGCCTCCCGCCGCCCCGGTGACGATCGGATCACGGTCGCCCGCCGCGAAGGCCCGGCCGGCGTGCAGTGGGAGTTCGTGCAGCCGCGGTGTGCCCGCCGCCGCCGCGACGACATCGAGGAGGTGGAGGCGATGGTGGCGGCCGGCGAGGCCGAGATCGCCCGCGAAGAACTCGTGTGGCTGCTCTCGGAATGCCCCGACTTTCTGGAGGCCCACGTCCATCTCGGGCTCATCGCGCTCGAGGACGGCGATCCGAAACTCGCCCGCGGCCACTTCGGCCGGGCCTACGAACTCTGCCTGAAGGTGCTCGAGGCGGCGGGGGGGCCGCGGCCGGTGCCGTATGCCCTCGCCGGCAACCGGCCGTTCTTCGAGGCGGCCAAGGGGCTCGTGCACTGCCTCTTGGAAACGGGCCGACAGCCGCTCGCCCGCGACATCTGCCGCCGGATCGGGCCGCTCGACCCGACCGACCCGCTCGCCATCCAGCGGCTCGTCGCGGGACCGCGATCGGGCGATGGGTGATGGGGCACCGCGAGGGGCTGCCCATCCCCTCGAGCCCACCCTACGCCATGATGCCCTTCACGACGTTCCCGGCAATGCCGGTGAGACGCACGTCGAGGCCCTGGAACTTCGTCGTCAGCCGGTGGTGGTCGATGCCCAGAAGCGCGAGCATCGTGGCGTGCAGATCGTGGACGTGCACCACGTCGTCGACGGCTCGGTAGCCGAGTTCGTCGGTCGCGCCCCAGGTGATGCCCGGCTTGATGCCGCCGCCGGCCAGGAACACGCTGAACGACAGAATGTGGTGGTCGCGGCCACTACCCTGGCCCATCGGCGTGCGGCCGAACTCGCCCCCCCAGAGCACGAGCGTGTCGTCGAGCAGACCGCGGCGGGCGAGATCCTCGAGGAGCGCGGCCGAGGGCTTGTCGACGTCCGCCGCGCCGTCCTTCATGCCCGGCTCCAGATTGCTGTGGTGATCCCAGGCCCGGTGGTAGAGCTGGATCATCCGCACGCCCCGCTCGGCGAGCCGGCGGGCGAGCAGGCAGTTGGAGGCGAACGAGCCGTCGCCCGGCTTCTTCACGCCGTACAGGTCGAGTGTCTCCTGCGTCTCGCCGGAGAAGTCGGTGAGGTCGGGCACGCTCGTCTGCATGCGGAAGGCCATTTCATACTGGGCGATCCGCGTGGCGATCTCGGGATCGTTCTGCTCCTCGGCGAGCAGGCCGTTGAGCCGCCGCACCTCCTCGACCACCTGCCGCTGCGTGCTCTGGCAGACGCCCGGTGGACTGCCGATGTAGTGGACGGCGTCGCCCTTCGACTGAAACATGATCCCCTGAAACCGGCTGGGGAGCACGCCGCTCGACCACTGCCGCGCCGAGATCGGCTGCTGGCCGTGGCGGCCGGCCGACGTGAGCACGATGAAGCCCGGCAGCTCGTCGGTGGCGGAGCCGAGGCCGTAGAGCAGCCACGAGCCCATGCTCGGCCGCCCCTTGATGATCGACCCCGTGTTCATGAAGGCATGGGCCGTGTCGTGATTGATCTGCTCGGTCTGCATCGAGCGGATCACGCACATCCGGTCGGCCTGCGTGGCCAGGTGCGGAAACAGCTCGCTGACCTCGACGCCCGATTGGCCCTGCTTCGTGAAGTTGACGAATGAGCCGCGGGCCTTGAGCTCGGCGTTCTGTAGCTGGGCGAGCTGCTGCCCCTTCGTGTACGACTCCGGGAACGGCTGGCCGTCGAGCGCCTTGAGGGCCGGCTTCCAGTCGAAGGTCTCGAACTGCGAGGGGCCGCCGGCCATGCAGAGGAAGATCACCCGCTTGGCCTT
>Ga0114946_10001888_pt1 | contig 14421 bp, 11 predicted proteins | sample WalLakDeSediment_FD_88676 | JGI IMG/M metagenome (GOLD analysis project Ga0114946, IMG submission 88676) | Lake sediment microbial communities from Walker lake, Nevada to study Microbial Dark Matter (Phase II) - Walker Lake 11/02/13 Deep Sediment | ecosystem: Environmental > Aquatic >... | reverse complement strand
GCCGAGAACCGGGCCACGGCCGAGCGCCGTGACCTCCGCGAGGGCGAGGTGGTGCCGGCCTGCCAGCAGAGCTGCCCGGCCGAGGCCATCGTCTTCGGTAACATTCGAGACCCCGAGTCCCGGGTCGCCCAGGTGTCGCAGAACGATCGCACCTACCGGGTGCTTGATGTGCTCATCAACACCCAGCCGGCCGTGAATTACCTGCGGAAGGTGACCTTCCACCCCGTCAAGGACATCCACGTCTAATGGCGACGGTAACCGAAAAAGTCGACAGGGGAGCGGCGACCCACCCGGACGTCCGTTCCTACACCGAGGTCAACACCGACATCCTCGCCATGCTTTCCCGACCCGGAAAGTGGTGGTGGATCCTGTTCGGCCTGTCCGTGGCCGGGATCGGGCTTCTGGCCTTCTCCTGGGGGAACCAGCTCATCAACGGGATCGGCCTCTCCGGGCTGAACACCCCGGTGGGCTGGGGGGCATACATCACGACCTTCGTGTTCTGGGTCGGTATCGCCCACTCCGGCACCCTGATCTCGGCCATCCTCTTCCTCTTCCGGGCACGGTGGCGCCAGTCCATCTACCGGGCGGCAGAGGCCATGACCGTGTTCGCCGTGATGACGGCGGGCCTCTACCCGCTGATCCACCTCGGGCGGGCCTGGCACGCGTACTGGCTTTTCCCCTACGCCAACCAGCGGATGCTCTGGCCGAACTTCCGGTCGCCGCTGGTGTGGGACGTGTTCGCCGTCACGACCTACTTCACCGTCTCGTCGCTCTTCTTCCTTCTCGGGCTGATCCCCGACATCGCGGCCGCCCGGGACCAGTCGAAGCCGGGTACCCTCCGGAAGACGTTCTACACCCTCACCTCCTTCGGATGGCGGGGGACGGACCGCCAGTGGCACCACTTCGGGAAGGCCTACCTCTTCCTGGCCGCCCTGGCCACCCCCCTGGTGCTTTCGGTGCACTCGGTGGTGTCGTGGGACTTCGCCATGTCCATCGTTCCGGGCTGGCACGCCACCATCTTCGCGCCCTACTTCGTGGCCGGCGCCATCTTTTCCGGGGTGGCGATGGTAATCACCCTGATGATCCCGATCCGGAAGATCTTCGGCCTCGAGAAGTACCTGACGGTGCGGCATTTCGATGCCATGGCCAAGCTGATCCTGGTCACCGGTCTGATCGTGTTCTATGCCTACCTGAACGAGTTCTTCATGGCCTGGTACTCCGGGGAGGATCCGGAGCGGCGCGTCTTCTGGGAACGCCTCTTCGGGCACTACTGGTGGGCCACCTGGATCATGCTGATCTGCAACGGCATCGTCCCCATCATGCTGTGGTTCAAGCGGGTTCGTCACTCCATCGCCGCCCTCTTCGTGCTGACGATCTTCGTCAACATCGGGATGTGGTTCGAGCGGTACGTGATCATCGTCACCTCGCTCTCCACCGAGTACCTCCCCTTCGCCTGGGGCGTCTACCGCCCCTCCGTCACCGAGATGGGGATCGTCGTCGGAACCTTCGGCTGGTTCTTCTTCTGGTTCCTGCTCTTCATCCGCCTCCTTCCCCCGGTGGCTCTGGCTGAGCTCAAGGAAGTCCTTCCGCCGCCCATGCGGCCCAAGTCGAAGCAGGAGGAGGTGGCCCGATGAGCACCGCCCGCAAGGGAGTCCTGGCGTCCTTCGAGTACCTGGATTCCACCGTGGACTCCATCAAGCAGCTGAAGGCGCAGGGGTTCGACGAGATCACGGCGTTTGCCCCGTTCCCCGAACACCACATCGAACACGCCCTGGGGTACGCGGACAGCCCCGTACGGCTCTTCACCCTGGTGGGGGGGCTGACGGGGATGGCCACGGGGCTGGCCTTCACCACCTTCACGGCCATGGACTGGCCGCTGGTGACCGGTGGAAAGCCCATCCTCTCCATCCCGGCCTTCGTCATCCCGACCTTCGAGATGACGATCCTCTTCGGTGCCCTCTTCACCGTGGTGGGCGTGTTCTGGAACATGCGCATCCCGGATATCCGTTCTCAGGTGGTCTACGATCCGGAGTTCAGCAGTGGGCGGTTCGGCGTGTACGTCACCGCCGCCCCCGAGCGGTTCGACGAGGCCCGGCAGATTCTCGAGGCCCATTCGCCGGCTCGACTCCAGGATGATCCGGAGGCTGAGGCCCATGGCTGAGCAAGGAGTACGACACGTGCGACCCCGGAGCTGGTTCGCCCTCGCCCTCGTGGCCCTTACCGGGGCCGGCTGCACGCCCATGGATGACCTCCTGGTCTCCATCTTCGGCCGGTCCATGCGGGATCAGCCCTCCATCCTGGCCTACCAGAACCCACAGCTTCCCCCCGAGGGGGCGGTCCCCTTCGCGTCGGGGAACTTCCCTGCTGCCCCGGGCGAGTACGGGATGAACCAGTCCGACGGCGTGGCCATGCCCGTGCCCATCACCCCCCTGATGGTGCTCATGGCGACGGAAGACCCCTCGGCGTACCCGGACGTGGCCGGCTTTCCGAACCCGGTGCCTGCCGACGCGGGGTCCCTGATTCGGGGTGAGGAACTCTACAATCGGGCCTGCGTCCCCTGCCACGCCGCATCCGGCGCCGGGGGCGGCTCCGTGGTCTCCGCCGGAGTGCCCAACCGCTCGATCATTGCCGACGAGACGATGGCCTACACGGATGCCTACCTCTACTCCATCATCCGCGTGGGTCGGGGCGCCATGCCCGCCTACGGTCACCAGATTTCCCACTTCGATCGCTGGCACCTGGTGAACTACGTCCGCCAGCTCCAGGGGATGGTCCCTGCCCAGGCGGGGGCGGGGACGGCTCCTTCCGACAATGCCGCCTCGACGGCCGACGGAGACGCGCCCGATGCATGACATCCATGTGCCCGAACGGATCGAGGCCCGGTACCTGACCCCGGCCAAGGGGACCACCCTCCTCCTGGCCGCGTTCGTGGCCGTCGGGGCCGTGGCCTTCCTGGCCCTCCTCGGGGTGGATTCGGACCGTGCGTGGCAGGCCTACGTCGCCAACTGGCTCTTCTTCACCGGGATCTCCGCGGCCGGCCTGATCTTCTGCGCCGCCACGGTCATCACGAAGGCGAAGTGGAACTGGTCAGTTCGGCGGATCTCGCTCTCGCTTGGCGCCTTCCTCCCCCTGGCGTATCTCCTCATGCTCCCCATGCTCGGCCTTCGGGAAAGCTACTTCCCGTGGATCGAGAAGATGGAGTACGACGAGATCGTCCAGCTCAAGGCCGCCTACCTGAACATCCCCTTCCTCATCACCCGGACGCTGGTCGGGCCGCTGGTGCTCTTCACCATGGGCCTGATCTTCATGTACTGGGCGCTGCGGCCCGACATGGCGCCGGAGAGGGCGGGCGCGGAGGGGGGCGTGGCCGGCCGGTCCAGCTGGCGTGAGCGCCTCTCCGGCAACTGGCTGGGGCAGGATGCAGAGGAGGCGCGGAGCTGGCAGAAGCTCAAGGTGCTCGCCCCAGCCCTTGTCCTCGTGTACGCGCTGGTCATGAGCTTCCTGGTCGTCGATTTCGCCATGACCCTGGAGCCGCACTGGTTCTCGACGCTCTTTCCGGTGTGGTACTTCATGGCGGCGTTCTGGGGCGCCATCGCCATCACGGCTCTCATCATGGTGCTCCTGAAGCGGAAGGACCCCTACTTCGACGAACACATGGGGCCGCAGCAGCAGCACGATCTCGGGAAGCTCGTCTTCGCCTTTTCCATCTTCTGGGCGTACCTCTTCTGGTCGCAGTACATCGTCCAGTGGTACGGAAAGCTCCCGTGGGAGCAGGCGTGGTACATCCATCGGTCCACGCCGGAGTGGGGACCCCTCTCCATGCTGGCCATCGGCCTCTGCTTCGCGGCGCCCTTCATTCTCCTCATGGGGCGCAAGGGCAAGCTGAATCCCACCTACCTGGGCTCGGTCGTCGTGATCGCCATGATCGGGCTCTGGCTTGAGCGGTGGCTCCTCATCGCCCCGTCACTGCACGTCGAGGGGACTCCCACGATCACGTTCTGGGAGCCGCTCATCGGCCTGGGCTTTCTGGGGCTCTTTGCCTTCTCGATCCGGTGGTTCCTCTCCACCTTTCCGGTGATCCAGCTCTGGCAGCCCAAGCCCGAACCCGAGATGCTGGAGCGGGAGACCCATCACGAGGGCGTTCCCGTCTGATCGGTCAGTCGCGGGAAGAAAAGCGAAGGGCCCGCATTCCGAGAGGGGATGCGGGCCCTTTCTGCAGCACCGGGGTGCCAGCCCCAGCCGCAAGCGGGTGGGTGACGCCGGTGCGAGATGCCGGTGCCGGACGCCGGTCCCTGAGGCGGTCCGTGAAGACGTCGGCCCTAGCCGGCGGCTCCGGACGTGCCTGACGCCCCGTGCGAGCCGTGCGAGCCAGGTGTGCGAAGAAGCTCGAGAACCCGTTCGTGGAGTACACCGTTGGTGGAAATCCCTGAGCCACCATGGATTCCCGACTGCCCCTCCAGGTCCGTGAAGCGGCCTCCCGCCTCCGTGAGAATCGGGAGCAGCGGAGCTGCGTCCCAGGGTGAGAGGACCGCGTCCACCATGATCTCGGCGCGGCCCGTGGCCACAAGGGCGTGACCGTAGGCATCTCCCCAGCTTCTCAGGTAGTCGATCTCTCCCAGCAGCCCGGTCCACCCCGGGCAGCGTGCGCTGGCCCGGCTCATTTCCGAGTCCGATGTCAGCACCACCGAGCGGACCAGGTCGGAGGTGTCGTTGACCTGGGCCCTTCGGCCATTCCACCGGCAGCCCAGTCCCGTGCCAGCCGAAACCGTCTCCCGGAGCGCCGGGAAATGCGCCACCCCCACCACGGGTTCGCCTTCCACTTCGATGCCGATGAGAACCCCGTAGAGGGGGACTCCCCGCATGAACGACCGGGTCCCGTCGATGGGGTCCACGATCCAGCGCACTGGATCCGTGCCGGCATGCTCGCCGTATTCCTCTCCGAGGATCCCGTGCGTCGGAAACCTCTCGAGGATCCCGGCTCTCAGGAGGGCCTCGGCCTCGCGGTCAGCCCGGGTGACGGGGGATCCATCGTCCTTGGCTTCGTCCGGAACCCGACCGCCGAAGTAGCCAAGGGTGAGGTCTCCGGCCGCCTCTGCCAGGGCTTCGGCCGCTGTGAGGAGGGTGGAGACGAAGTTCGCGTCGCGCCTGGCACTCATGCGTGGGGTCCCTCGCCTGCCGTTCCCCTGCCTCCAAGGCCGTTGGGGCGGCGGGTCTTGTTGCGATAGAGGTCCTCGTCGGCAGCCCGAAGCATGTCCTCTACCGTTTCCATGTGATCCTGGAACTCGGCCACTCCGGACGTCATGGTCAGACCCAGGGGGCCGATCACCGGATGCTTCTCCATTCGGATGGCCACGCGCTGAGCGTGGCGCTCGGCGCCTTCCACGGTCGTGTCGCTCAGCACGGCCACGAATTCGTCGCCGCCGTAGCGGGCCACCAGGTTCATGGCGCGCGTCTCTCCCGTGAGGATCTCGGCCGTGGCCCGCAGGCCATCGTCACCGGCCACGTGCCCAAGGGTATCGTTGTAATGCTTGAAGTAGTCCAGGTCGAACAGAACCAGGGCCAGGGGACGCCCGCGCTGTGCTGCGGCAAACTCCTGGGCCAGGTGCATCTCGAGATGACGGCGGTTCGGAAGGTTGGTGAGGGGATCCGTCAGGGAGAGTGCGCGAAGCCGGGCGTGCAGCCGGGCGTTTTCCATGGCCAGCGCCGCGTGCCCCGCCAGCCGCTGAAGGACCCTGGCTTCGTCGGGCGTGAAGGCCCGGGCTTCCGCCGACCCCACCGAGAGTGCCCCCATGGCCCGCTCCCCCGCCACCAGGGGCACGACAATGGCGCTCTGGGCCAGGATTCTTCGCCGCGTGGCGGGAGGCAGGAGTCGGGACGTCGCCACTTCGTCGATGATGACCGACTCCCGCTCTTCCATGACAAGCCGGATCAGGTCCCCCTGCAGGGGGAACAGAGACCCTTCGGAGGGGGCCACCTTCCCGCCTGAGGCTCCGACCCGGGCACCGTCTTCTTCCAGGAGCCAGACCACGGCGCCGTCGGCTCCCAGGAGTTCCAGGGCTGCGTCCACGATCCGCCGGAGAACGTCACGATCGTCGAGAGACGCCAGAAGCGCTCGGGCGATCTCCACCATTCGCTCCGCCTCCCGCTGCCGCCGCTCCAGTTCGGTCACATGCCGGGCATTGACGATGGCGACGGAGGCCACGTCGGCTATGCCCTGCAGCAGCTCGAGCTCCTCCTCGCCGAATGCACGGGCCCGGTAGTTCTGCACGCTGATGGAGCCCACGACCTCGTCTCCTTCCCGAAGGGGGGCCGAGACGGCAGACCTCGTGGGGACGGAGTTGTCCTCACCCAGGGTGAGGAGAGAGCGCTCCGCCAGGCGATCGGTGATGAGCACCGGCTGTCCGGTTCGGAGAACCTCGCTTTCCGAGCCCCGGAAGGGGATCTGGCTCTGTCGTCCCTCTCCGCCATCGGCCCAGTAGACAACCCTGGCCTCGTCTCCGGACCGGTCGTAGAGGACCACATAGAACCCATCAGCTTCCAGGACCCGCGTCGTCTCCGCATGGATGGCGCGGTAGATCTCGTCCTCGCTGACGACACCGGCCAGGGCACTGCCGATGCCCAGCAATACGCGGTACCGATCCGCGATCGGCGAGGTCACGATGTCGGTATCCACGGCCATGGGAGAGGGGAGACGGGGGATGAAGAGATGAGGAGTGGGGGCGGAGGAGAACGTTCCGGCCCACGGGGGAGGCCGGTTCGCCGGACCTGGGCGACGCAGCTATCCGTCGACCCTCGGGCCGACAAGCCCATCGGCCGGAAGGCTACCCGCCGGAAGACTACCCGCCGGAAGACTACCCGCCGGAAGACTACCCGCCGGAAGACTACCCGATAGTATCACGCGAGCAAGCTTCGGGCCACTGCCTTGCTCCGATAGCGTGCACCAGGGGCGTGAACGGACAGCGTGCACCGGGGGCGTGAACGGACAGCGTGCACCGACAGCGTGCACCGAACGTGCGCCGGCGACGTGCTCCCGGGGCAGGCTACGCCGGAGGATCCTCCTCCGCGTCCGCCGGGACCTGCCGGTCCAGGTACTTCTGGATCTCGAAGCCCATGGCCTGCACCAGCCCGGCTTCCTGCTGGTCCAGCTCCGCCCGGGCGAAAAGCGTCCGAAAGGTGCGCATCACCGACTCGGCCTCCCGGGAATGGAAGAACTCCACGCGATCCATGGCACCCTCCAGCGCGTGAAACATGGTCTCGAGCCTCTGGCGGGTGGCGGGTCCGGTGGTGCGCTTCCCCCGGGGGAGCGGTGGAAGGCTGCTCTCCGCGTGGGCCGCGAGGAAGATATCATAGGCCAGGATCAGGCTCGCCTGGGCCAGGTTGAGCGACGAATACGCCGCATCGGTGGGAATGATGGCCACCCCGTGGCAGAGGTCCAGCGCCTGGTTCGAGAGTCCCCGGTCCTCCCGGCCGAAGACGATGGCCACCGGCCCGTCGACGGCTCTCGTCACAAGCTCCCCGGCCCAGTCCCGAGCGTATCCATAATTCCGGTGGGCCGTGCGGGACCGCGCGGAGGTGCCGAGGACAAACACGCAGTCCGCCAGGGCTTCCTCCAGGGTGTCGAAGTGGCCCGTGGCCTCCACCAGGTCGTCCGTCCGGTGGGCAATCCCGGTGATCCGCCAGGGGTCCCACTCGGCCGGCTGCACGACCCGGAGGTGCTTCAGCCCCATGTTCTTCATGACCCGGATCACGCCGGCCACGTTCACCAGGTTCTGGGGCTGGTCCAGGACGAGGTGAACCTGGTCCAGCACCGAGGGAAGGGCCGACTCCCCAGGGTCCACGGTGGAGCGTTCTTCGGAGGAGGGGTCAGGGGGCGTCGGATGCGCAGGATGGGGCATGGGACGTGTGCGGGTGGGAGGGACGTGAGCGAAGTGGTGGATGAGGTCAGGACAAGCGTTGTGGACCGGGTCAGGCGGCGCGTCAGCGTCGCACGCGCCCGGGCACGGCGCGCACCAGGACCCGGAGGGCGGCGAGGCCGGCCAGGAGCGCACCGAAGAGGAAGGGGCCCGAAGGACCGAAGAGGTCCCAGGCGAGCCCCCCGGCCAGCGGCCCGGCAATCCGGGCCAGCGCGCCCACGCTCTGGCCGATTCCCAGCGAACTCCCCTGAAGTTCGTCGGGAGCGGCCCGGGAGAGAAGGCTCACCAGGCTGGGAAGGGTGCCCCCGAACCCGACGGCGAGGAGCGCCAGCGCGACCAGGAGAAAGGGGACCGAGGGGGCCATGGGAATCAGGAGGAGCCCGGCCACGAAGGGCACGGCCGCCAGTCGCACCAGCCGGTCCTCCCCGATCCGGGGCGCCAGGGCCCGGACAACCCCCCCCTGCATGATGGCGGACACCGTTCCCAGGAAGGCGAAGAGCCAGCCCACTGCCCGCTCGTCGAGCCCGAAGCGCTCGGAGGCGAAGAGGGGAAAGACGGGGTGCATGGTGGAGAACGCGGCCGTGAACAGAAAGGTCAGGAGGAGAACGGTGGTGAACTCCCGGTTCCTGACCACGGCCCGGAGGTCGGTGGTGGGGAGAAGCGCCGCAGCAGGCGTCGGGTCCCCGCCGGCGCGGCCGGCGCGGCCCGCTCGGCCCGCTCGGCTCGCCCGGTCCGTCCGGTCGGCCCCGCCCGTGGGGTGCGTGCCGCCGGTCTCGATGCCGATCTCGGGGTCGCTCCCTGCGCTCTCCAGCCTTCTCCGGGCTTCCCGCTCCTCCCGCGTCAGGGACTCCGGGAGGAAGAAGAAGGCGACCAGGGCATTCCCCGCGCAGAGGGCGGCGGCGGCGAGCCCCGGTGCCGCCGGCGAGATGGGCGCCAGGAGTCCCCCGATGGCCGGTCCGAAGATGAAGCCGAGCCCGAAGGCGGCACCGATGAGTCCCATTCCCCCGGCTCGCCGCTCCGGCGGGGTGATGTCGGCAATGTAGGCCTGGGCCACGGGGACATTCGCTCCGCCAACGCCGGCCATGATCCGGGAGAGGAGGAGGGCCAGGATGGAGCCGGCGAAGGCGAAGACCAGGTAGGAGACGGCCGAGCCCACGAGACCGACCAGGAGCACGGGTCGACGGCCGAACCGGTCGGAAAGGCGCCCCCAGACGGGGGCGAAAAGGAGCTGGGCCGCCGAGTAGGAGAGGACCAGCACGCCGATGACGGTCCCGTTGGCCCCGAAACGATCGGCGTAGAAGGGCAGGAGGGGGAGGATGATCCCGAACCCCACCAGGTCCACGAACACCGTGACGAAGAGGATCGCGAGCCGGGTTCGGACGTCCCGGGGCGAGGCCCCGCGGGACTCGCCCCGGGATTCCGATGCCGTCACTCGGGGGGCTCCGCTCAGGGGGCTCCGCTTCTCCCGTCGTCGTCCTCGTCCTCGCGGCCGGGCAGCCGATCAGGCTCGCGAATCCCCCCCTTGAAGTTCCGAATCCCCTCCCCCAGCCCCCGTGCGATAAGGGGAATCCGCTTCGCCCCGAACAGGAGGAGGAGGGCGAGGACGATGAGGACGAGCTCGGGGATGCCGATGCCACCGAACATGGAGGATCTCCGGAAGGAGGAGGGCGGGGAGGGACGAACCCGTCAGCGAAGCAGCAGCTTCGCGATGGTCTGGAGCTGCATGTTGGTCGTCCCCTCGTAGATCGTGCCGATCTTCGCATCCCGGTAGTACTTCTCCACCGGGTACTCCCGGGTGAAGCCGTAGCCACCGTGAAGGTCGATGGCGGTGGAGGCCACGCGCTGGGCTACCTGGGAAGAAAAGAGCTTGGCCTGGGCGGCCTGCATGAGGAAGTCCTCCCCCGCATCCTTGAGCCGCGCCGCGTTGTAGACCAGGAGCCGGGCCGCCTCGATCTCGGTAGCCATCTCCGCCAGCTGGAACTGCACGCCCTGGAACTCCCCGATGGCACGGCCGAACTGCTCTCTTTCCTTCACGTAACGCACGGTGTGGTCCAGCGCGCCCTGGGCCAGCCCCACCATCTGCGCCCCGATGCCGATCCGACCCTCGTTCAGCGTCTCGATGGCGATCTTGTATCCCTTCCCCACCTCCCCCATCACGGCGGAGGCCGGAACCCGGCAGTTCTCGAAGAGAATCTCGGTGGTGGAGGAGGCCCGGATTCCCAGCTTGTCCTCCTTCTTGCCCACGGAGAAGCCCGGCGTGTCCCGGGGGACGAGGAAAGCGGTGATGCCCCGGTACCCGGCCTCCGGATCCACCGTGGCGAAGACCAGGAAGAGGTTGGCCTCGTTCCCGCTGGTGATCCAGAGCTTGTGGCCGTTCAGCACGTAGTCGTCACCGTCCTTCTCCGCCCGACAGGCCAGGGCGAAGGCGTCGGAGCCCGACCCGGCCTCGGAAAGGGCGTAGGCGCCCACCGTGTCGGTGGCCAGCTTCGGGAACCACTCGGCCTTCTGGGCCTCGGAGGCCCAGCGCTGAAGGGCGTTGATCACCAGGGTGTTCTGGACGTCCACCAGGACGCCCACGGCCGGGTCGATCCGGGAGAGTTCCTCCACCACCAGGACCGAGGTGAAGAAGGTGGATCCGGTACCCCCGAAGCTCTCGGGGATCTCGATCCCCATGAGCCCCAGTTCGAAGAGCTGCTTCACCAGGTCCGCGTCCATCTGCTGGTCCGTGTCCATGGCGTGGACCCGGGGGGCCACTTCGGAGAGGGCGAAGTCGCGAACCGCCTCCTGGAACATGGACTCCTCTTCGGAGAGGGTCGTGAGCGCGGGACGGGTGTCGCCGGACGGAGTGGTGGACATGGGAAGCCTCGGAGAGGGAGTTGGGTCGTGCGGTTGTACCGCGGCGCGGCCACGGCGCTTCGGAGACCGTTACCCGGGTTCCATCTCCCGGGTTCGAACCCCCGGAACCGGGTCCGGGGGCGACAGCCCCTCAATCTCTTCAAGGATGGGGCGGAAATCCACCCATGGCCCCGATCCACGCCTTGACCGGACACCCCCGAAAAACTCTATTCCTCGCGACCCCGATCCTCATGTTCACGGGCGCAGATGCGGGAAGGGCCTCACGGGTCCGTCCTCGCGGCGCCGGCCCCCCACGGACACGGAGAAGCTCCATGGCCCGGATCCCCGACGACCTCTTCTACACCGAAGAGCACGAGTACCTGAAGGCCACCGACGAGGAGGGCGTCTTCCAGGTAGGCGTCACCGACTACGCTCAGGGAGAACTGGGCGACATCGTCTTTCTGGAGCTTCCCTCGGCGGGCGACACCTTCAGCCGGATGGACACCTTCGGGACCATCGAGGCCGTGAAGGCGGTGAGCGACCTGTATGCTCCCGTCACCGGCGAGATCATCGCGGCGAACGACGCCCTGGACGACGATCCCTCGCTGGTCAACTCCGACCCGTACGGTGCGGGGTGGATGGTACGCATCCGCGTCACGGACCCCTCCGAGCTCGACGCGCTCCTCGGGGCCGACGCCTACCGGGAACTGGTCGGCGAAGGCTGACTTCCTCCCGCCTGTTCCGGCCCGCTACGGATGGCCCTGGTCCGCCGGCAGGGAACCGGAACGCCCGGCGGTTCGGGGGGTCCCATGCACCTCTGGGCACCTCTGGCCATCTCTGGGCCAGGGCATCTTCCAGCTCGTTCCGATTTCACTCCTGTGGCCCCCTCTGGCGTGCGTCGAGTCCGGCGTCCTCCGGAGGTGGGCGATTTCCCGAAGGCCCCGCATGAGCTCCTACGCCCGCTCCCTCCGTCGAACCGATCGCTTCGTTGACCGTCACCTGGGTCCCCGGGGCCACGAGCAGGCGTCCATGCTCGAGCTCCTGGGCCTTGGCTCCATGGGAGAGCTCGTGGCAGAGTCGGTTCCGGCCTCCATCCGGCTCGAGCGTGATCTCGACCTGGAGCCCGGGGTCTCCGAAGCCGTCCTTCTCCAGCGACTTCGTGAAATCGGCGCCCGGAATCGTCGGTTCCGTTCCTACCTGGGGATGGGGTATCACGACACGGTGACGCCTCCGGTCATTCTCCGGAACATCTTCGAGAATCCGGGCTGGTACACCCAGTACACACCCTACCAGGCCGAAATCGCCCAGGGTCGGCTGGAGGCCCTCCTCAACTTCCAGACCATGGTCATCGACCTGACCGGGCTGGAGATCGCCGGGGCTTCGCTCCTGGACGAAGGGACGGCTGCGGCCGAGGCCATGGCGCTCCTCCTGGACGAGGCCAAGGGCGACCGGAACACCTTCTTCGTGGATGCGGGGTGCCACCCCCAGACCATCGCCGTGGTGCAGACCCGTGCCCTCCCGCTGGGGGTCGAGGTTGTGGTGGGCGAAGCCACGGAAGCCGCGGTGGCGGATTCGTCCGTCTTCGGAGCGCTCCTGGCCTACCCGGCCACCGATGGCCGGGTCACGGACCTGCGCCCCGTCATCGGGGCGGCCAAGTCGGCCGGGGCCGGTGTGGTGGTCGTGGCCGATCTCCTCGCCCTCACCCACCTCACGCCCCCTGGCGAACTGGGGGCCGACATCGCCGTGGGGAACACCCAGCGCTTCGGGGTGCCCCTGGGCTTCGGCGGTCCCCACGCGGCCTTCATGGCGGCCCGGGACGCCTACAAGCGCCGCATGCCGGGCCGCATCATCGGGGTCTCGGTGGATGCCGACGGGAACCGGGCGCTCCGCATGGCGCTCCAGACCCGGGAGCAGCACATCCGCCGGGAGAAGGCGACGTCGAACATCTGCACCGCCCAGGTGCTCCTGGCCATCATGGCCTCCATGTACGCCGTATACCACGGCCCGGAAGGCCTCCGGAAGATTGCCCGCCGGGTCCATGACATGGCCCGGGTGCTGGCCGAGGGGCTGAAGCGCCAGGGGCACCAGGTCCTGTCGGAGCATTACTTCGACACGATCCGGCTCCGCCCCGCCGAGCCCGTGAAGGAGCTCCTGGCCCGGGCGGAGGAGGCCGCGGTGAACCTCCGGGACTTCGGGGACGGGACCGTGGGGGTGGCGCTGGACGAGGCGGTAACGGCCTCGGATCTGTCCCACATCTTCCAGATCTTCGGGGGGAAGGACACGTCCCTCCACTGGGACCCCGAAACCCTCTTCCGCGAAATGGACGATGCCGTGGCTCTGCCGGAGGCGCTGGTGCGGCGTTCGCCGTACCTGGAGCACCCGGTCTTTCACCGGCATCACTCCGAGACGGAGATGCTCCGGTACATCCATTCGCTGGAGGTGAAGGACCTCTCCCTCAACACCAGCATGATCCCCCTGGGGTCGTGCACCATGAAGCTCAATGCCACCACCGAGATGATTCCGGTGAGCTGGCCCGAATTCGGACGCATCCATCCGTTTGCCCCCGCCGACCAGGTCGAGGGGTACCGCCGCATCGTCCAGGACCTGGAGCGTTGGCTCGGCGAGATCTCCGGGCTTCCCGCCGTCTCCCTTCAGCCCAACTCCGGTGCCCAGGGGGAATACACCGGATTGCTGGTGATCCGGGCGTGGCACGAGGACCGGGGCGAGGGCCACCGCAACATCTGCCTCATTCCATCATCTGCCCACGGGACCAACCCGGCCTCCGCGGTGATGGCGGGGATGAAGGTGGTGGTGGTGAAGTGCGACGAGGACGGAAACATCGACCTGGCGGACCTCACCGAGAAGGCGGAGAAGCACCGGGATGCCCTGGCGGCCCTCATGGTGACCTACCCGTCCACCCACGGCGTCTTCGAGGAGCACATTCGCGAGGTCTGCCAGGTCATCCACGACCGGGGGGGGCAGGTCTACCTCGATGGAGCCAACCTCAATGCCCAGGTGGGGCTCTGCCGGCCGGGGGACTTCGGAGCCGACGTCATCCACATCAACCTGCACAAGACCTTCGCCATCCCCCACGGCGGTGGCGGCCCGGGGATGGGCCCCATCTGCGTGGCCCCGCACCTGGCGCCCTTCCTCCCGGGTCACCCGGTGGTGGCCACCGGGGGCGAGCGCGCCATCGGACCCGTGTCCGCTGCGCCATGGGGCAGCGCCTCCATCCTCCTGATTTCGTGGGCCTACATCGCCATGCTGGGTCGGGACGGCGTCCGGCAGGCCACCGAGGTGGCCATCCTGAACGCCAACTACATGGCGAAGCGCCTCGAGGGGCACTTCGACGTCCTCTTCCGGGGGAGGAACGGCCGGGTGGCCCACGAGTTCATCCTGGACCTGCGTCCCTTCCGGAAGTCCAGCGGGATCACCGAGGAGGACGTGGCCAAGCGGCTCATGGACTACGGCTACCATGCGCCCACCATGTCCTGGCCGGTGCCCGGCACCATCATGGTGGAGCCCACCGAGTCCGAGTCTCTCGCGGAGCTGGACCGGTTCTGCGACGCCCTCATCTCCATCCGGGCCGAGATCCAGCAGGTGGAGATGGGGCTGATGGACCGGGAGGACAATCCGCTGCGAAACGCCCCGCATACCGCCGCCTCCGTCCTGG